>Ga0265339_10002839_pt1 | contig 12294 bp, 11 predicted proteins | sample 4CB219metaG_FD_202085 | JGI IMG/M metagenome (GOLD analysis project Ga0265339, IMG submission 202085) | Rhizosphere microbial communities from Carex aquatilis grown in University of Washington, Seatle, WA, United States - 4-CB2-19 metaG | ecosystem: Host-associated > Plants > Roots >...
CCGTCGAGCCCGCCGAGCAGGCTGCCGCGCCCCTCGATCATGATGATCGCCGTGCCCAGCGCCCCGAAGAGGCACGCGTACTCGCAGCCGATGACGCCGCCGCCGACCACGGCGAGAGACAGCGGGATCCGATCCAGATCGAGGATCGTGTCCGAGTCCTCGACGTCGGGATCGTCGAACGGCACGCCCGCGGGCCGGTGCGGCGAGCTGCCCGGCGCGACGAGGAAGTAGGGCGCCTTCAAGCGGCGCGTGCCGCCGTCGGCCGCGCGCACGTCGATCTCGTTCGGGCTCGCGAACGAGGCCGCGCCCTTCACGACCGTGATGCCGTGGCGGTCCATGTTGCGGTCGATCTGCGCCACCTGCTGCTCGGTCACGGTGCGCAGGCGCCCCATGAGCTGGCGCAGGCTCGCGTCCTTGTCGACCTCGAGCGACATGCCGTAGAGGCTGCGCCGCTGGAAGCCCGTCATGTAGAGGGCGGTCTCGCGCAGCGTCTTCGAGGGCAGGGTGCCCGTGTGCACGCTCGCGCCGCCGAGCGCCGGCGCCTTCTCGACCAGCGCCACCTTCTTGCCGAAGTACGCCGCCTGCGCCGCGCCTTTCTCACCCGCGGGGCCCGAGCCGATGACGATCAGGTCGAACGCCTCGGGCTCGCTCAAGAGACACCAACCTTCCGATGGGTGAGGCACGGCAGGCTCGCCCGCACCTGGTCCTGGTAGCCGAGGTCGACGCGCGCGAGCGCGAAGCCGGCGTGGTCCCCGCACTCGGCGAGCACGGTCCCCCACGGGTCGACGACCATGGCGTGGCCCCAGCTGCGCCGGTTGCCGCCGTGGTGCCCGAACTGCGCCGGCGCGAAGACATACGCCTGGTTCTCGATGGCGCGGGCGCGCAGCAGCACGCTCCAGTGGTCCTTCCCGGTCTCCAGCGTGAACGCCGACGGCACGGCCAGCAGGCGCGCGCCGCGCGCGACGAGCGCGCGGTAGAGCTCGGGGAAGCGCAGGTCGTAGCAGATGGTGAGGCCGAGCGGCGCCCACGGCGTCTCGACGACGACAGGCGTGTCGCCCGCCTCGATGGTCTCCGACTCGCGGAAGCGTTTGCCGCCCGGGACGTCGACGTCGAAGAGGTGGATCTTGCGATAGGTCGCCGCCACCGTCCCGTCGGCGCGCAGCAGCACCGACGTGTTCCGGATGTGACCGCCGTCGCCGCCGCGCTCCGGGAAACCGCCGAGCAGCAGCCACGCTCCCGTCCGCCGCGCGAGCGCCTGCATCGCGCTCAATATCGGTCCGCCGGTCTGGGTCTTGAGATCGACCCCGGGCGCGGGCAGCTCCTCCGCGGGCGCCGGCAGCGTTTCGGCGATCGCCAGGCGATGGTCGCGATCAGCGCCGAGGTAGGCGAAGTTCTCGGGCAGGCCGATGAGCGACGCGCCCGCATCCGCCGCCGCGAGCGCGAGCTCGGTCGACTTCGCGAGGTTGGCCTCGACATCCTCGGTCGACGTCAGTTGCAGCGCAGCCACGGTGAGCGCGGACATGGGCACCGCAGGGTAACACGATCGCCGGGGCCGGCAGCCGGACGCCAACCTTGAGCGACCGTCCGAAAGCCTTGTTCTATCCCAGCCTTACATCGATTCCGGCGGCTTGCGCCCCCCGGATCAGCGTGTTATAAAGCCGCTTCTCAAAATTACGTTGCCTCCTTCGACTAGGGTGGGCCGCGTGCCTGCCCTTTTTTGTGCCCTGAGATTTTTCGTTAGCCAATTCGAAACGAAGAAAACACAGCTCGGACACCCCGGAGAAAACGCCTCCCGACAACCCCGATGAGAAAGGAACTCAAAGATTTGTGGCTCCTGACCGAGCCCTACGTCCGCGACGCCGGCTTCGATCTCATCGAGGTCACGTTTGGTCGTGAGGCTTCGGGGTGGGTGCTGCGCCTTTTCATTGATGCCCCTGTCGGAGCATCGGTGACGGTGTCGCACGAGGATTGCGCGAGGGTGAGCCGAGATGTCTCGGCGGCGCTCGACGTCGCGGACTCGATTCCGCATGCGTATCAGCTTGAGGTGAGCTCGCCAGGGCTTGATCGGCCCCTTCGGCGAGAAGGAGACTTCGCTCGGTTCGTGGGTGAGAACGCCCGCGTCAAGATGAGCGACGAGGTGGGTGTGGAGGGGCGTCGGAACTTCTCCGGAACGATCCGCGGGGCCAAGGACGGCCACGTCGAGATCGAATGTGATGGCCGGTCTTACCAGCTCCCCATCGACGGGATCGCGAAGGCGAACCTCGTTCCGAATTGGGAGCGCGAATTCCACCGGAGCGCTTCATGAACGACGGTGCCGCCCTCGGCCTGGTCCTCGACCAGGTCTCCAAAGACAAGAACATCGACCGAGCCGTGCTGGTCGAGACCCTCGAGCAGGCCATCCTGACCGCCGCGAAGCGGTCGTTCGGCATGCATCGGGAGATGGAGGCGAAGTTCAACGAAGAGTCGGGCCGCGTCGACCTCTTCCAGATCATCATCATCGTCGAGACGGTGACGCCCGGGAACGAAGGCAAGGAGGTCCCCATCGCGGACGCCGAGCGCTTCAACCTCAAGGCCGACGTCGGCGACGAGCTGCTCTTCCAGATCTTCTACGACGAGAAGGATCAGGCCAAGGCCGAGGAGCAGGACGGCAAGTACGGCGAGCTGCTCAAGCTCAACCGCGCGTGGAAGGGCTTCGGCCGCATCGCCGCGCAGACGGCCAAGCAGGTCATCCTGCAGCGCGTGCGCGAGGCCGAGCGCGAGAACGTCTTCAACCAGTACAAGGACCGCAAGGGCGAGCTCATCTCGGGCATCGTGCGGCGGTTCGAGCGCGGCAACATCATCGTCGACCTGGGCGGCGCCGAGGCGCTCCTGCCCGTGCGCGACCAGGTGCCGCGCGAGTCGTACCGCGCGGGCGACCGCATCGTGGCGTTCGTCAGTGACATCGACAAGGGCGCGCGCGGCCCGCAGATCATCCTCTCGAGGACGAGCAAGGGCCTGCTCGAGAAGCTCTTCGAGATGGAGGTCCCCGAGATCTACGAGAAGATCGTGCGCATCGAGGCCTCGGCCCGCGAGGCCGGCGCGCGCTCGAAGATCGCCGTCTCGTCGCGCGACCGCGACGTCGACCCCGTGGGCGCCTGTGTCGGCATGAAGGGCTCGCGCGTCCAGGCGGTCGTCCAGGAGCTCCGCGGCGAGAAGATCGACATCGTGCCGTGGGACAACGACCCGGCGAAGTTCGTGTGCAACGCCATCGCGCCGGCCGAGGTCGCGCGCGTCCTCATCGACGCCGGCACGCACACGATGGAGCTCGTCGTCCCCGACGACAAGCTCTCGCTGGCCATCGGCAAGAAGGGCCAGAACGTGCGGCTCGCCTCGCAGCTCACGGGCTGGCGCATCGACATCCACTCGGAGACCAAGGTCCGCGAGATGGAGGCGCGCGCGCGCCTGTCGCTCGCCAGCATCGAGGGCGTCAGCGCCGAGCTGGCTGAGACGTTCTATCGCGAGGGGTGGCGGTCGGCCGCCGAGGTCGCGGGCGCCAAGCCCGACGAGCTCGCGACCGTCCCGGGCGTCGGCAGCGCGGACACGGCCAAGGCGATCGTCGCCGCGGCCGCGAAGGCCGCCGAGATCGAGCGCGTGCGCAACGCCGAGGAGGCCGCTCGCGCGGCCCGCGAGGCGGCGGCGCTCGCCGAGGCGGAGGGCGCAGCGCCCGCGGCCGACAGCGGCGCGGTGCGCAGCGAGCGTGGCTCGGAGGCCCCGCTGACTCGATGAACGACCTCGCCCCCATCGTGACGACCCCCGCGCGGGAGCCGGAGCGCACGTGCGTCGGCTGTCGCCGGCGCGCGCCCGCGCGGTCGCTCGCGCGGCTCGCCGTCGCGAACGGATCGTTGTTCATCTGGGGAGCGGGCCGCGTCCGGCCAGCGGGGCGAGGGGCCTCGCTGCACCCGGACGCTTCTTGCCTCGGCGCGGCCCTCAAGTCGGGGGCGTTCGCGCGGGCCTTCCGCGGACCGGTGAAGGTCGGCGTCGAGGTCGAGGCGGATCTCTTGCAACAGACAAAGCGGACAGAGGATAAGAGCTCATGATCGGATCCGGAAATACCATCGACGTCCCCGCGGGACCGCGCGTCCGCATCTACGAGCTCGCAAAGGAGCTCTCCCTCGGACACCGCGAGATGGTCGCCAAGGTGCGCTCGCTCGGCATCGAGGTCGCCAATCACATGTCGCACCTCGAGCCCGCGGACGTCGACCGCGTGCGCCGCGCCGTCACGCGCGAGCGCAAGGAGAGCACGACCGAGGAGCGGCTGAACGACACGGTCATCCGGCGTCGTTCGAAGTCGATCGCCCCCGGCGCGGCGCCCGCCGTCGTGGCCAAGCCCGCCGCGGCGCCGGCCCCCGCGCCCGCGGCGGTCGAGAAGCCCGCGCCCGTCGTGGCCCGCGAGCCGGCCCCCGAGCCGCCGCCGCCCGCGCGCCCGCGCGTCCAGGCCGAGACCGTCGAGGCCGACCTGGCCGAGGAGGCCCCGCGCCCCGTGAAGCGCGCGCCCGCGCCGGCCCCCGAGCCCGTCGTCGTCGCCAGGGCGGCCACGCCCGCCGCGTCGCCTTCGCCCGCGCCTGTCGTCGAGACCAAGGCGGCCCCGAAAGTGAACGTCGAAGAGGCGCCACCCGCGGCCGCGAAGCCGGCCGTCGAGGCGCCGCCCGCGCCGCCGCAGCCGGTCCTCCGCACGATCCCGCAGCAGCAGATCACCGGCTCGGCCGCGACCGGCGCCTTCATCCAGCTCCCCGGCCTTCAGCAGCGCGGAGAGGCCGGCACGCCGCGCATCGAGATCCGCGACCGCGACGCCGAGCAGCGCGCCCGCGGCGGGCTCGTCAGCCGCGCGCCCGCGGGCCGCGATCGCTTCCAGCGCCCCGGCGGCGGCGGCCCCGGTGGCGGCCCCGGCCAGCGCTTCAGCGGCCCGCCGCGCAAGAAGGTCGCCGCGGCCGGCAAGAAGCTCAAGCAGACGCAGATCACGACGCCCGCCGAGCACAAGCGCGTCATCCGCATGGGCGACACGATCGCCGTCTCCGATCTCGCCCAGAAGATGGCCATCAAGGGCAAGGAGATCATCAAGAAGCTCTGGGCGCTCGGCATGATGGGCGTCAACATCAACCAGGACGTCGATCTCGACACGGCGACGCTCATCGCCACCGAGTTCGGCTACCAGGTCGAGTCGACGGCGTTCAACGAGGAGGAGGTCCTCGCGGGCGGCGAGGCTCAGGCCGACAACCCCGAGGACCTCGTCCCGCGGGCGCCCGTCGTCACCATCATGGGCCACGTCGACCACGGCAAGACGTCGCTCCTCGACGCCATCCGCAAGGCCAACGTCGCCGCGGGCGAGGCCGGCGGCATCACGCAGCACATCGGCGCCTACAAGGTCACGAGCGACCGGGGCGACGTCGTCTTCCTCGACACGCCCGGCCACGAGGCCTTCACGGCCATGCGCGCGCGCGGCGCGCAGATGACCGACATCGTCGTGCTCGTCGTCGCCGCCGACGACGGCCCGATGCCCCAGACGATCGAGGCCATCAACCACGCCAAAGAGGCGGGCGTCCCGATCGTCGTCGCCATCAACAAGATCGACAAGCCGGGCGCGAACCCGGACGCCATCCGCAACAAGCTGTCCGAGCACGGCCTCGTGTCGGAAGAGTGGGGCGGCGACACGATCTTCGTGCCCGTCTCGGCGAAGACGAAAGAGGGCGTCGACAAGCTGCTCGAGATGCTGGCCCTCCAGGCCGAGGTGCTCGAGCTCAAGGCCAACCCGAACAAGGCGGCCAAGGGCCACGTCGTCGAGGCGCGCCTCGATCGCGCGCGCGGCCCGGTGTCGACGATCCTCGTCGAGGAGGGCACGCTCAAGGTGGGCGACCTGCTCGTCGCCGGCGAGTACTCCGGGAAGATCCGCGCCATGCTGGGCGACAAGGGCCAGGCGGTCACCGAGGCCGGTCCCTCGACCCCCGTCGAGGTCCTCGGCATCGACGGCGTCCCCGACGCCGGCGAGCTCTTCAACGTCGTCGAAGACGAGAAGGCGGCCAAGTCGCTCGTCGAGCACCGCCACGACCTTCGCCGCAAGAAGGAGCTGGCCGGCTCGGCCAACCGCGTCTCGCTCGAGAACATCCTCGACAAGATCAAGTCGGGCGACGTCAAGGAGGTCAAGGTCGTCCTCAAGGCGGACGTCCAGGGCTCGATCGAGGCGATCGCCAACGCCCTCACGAAGCTGTCGACCGACGCCGTGGGCGTCAACGTCATCTCGTCGGGCGTCGGCGGCATCACCGAGTCGGACGTCAGCCTCGCCAAGGCGTCGGCGGCGATCATCATCGGCTTCAACGTCCGCCCCGCGGGCAAGGCCGCCCAGCTCGCCGAGCAGGAGGGCGTCGACATCAAGCTCTACCAGGTCATCTACGACGCCATCGACGACGTCAAGAAGGCCATGGTGGGCATGCTCGCGCCGATCTCGCGCGAGAAGATGCTCGGCAAGGTAGAGGTGCGCCAGGTCTTCACCATCCCCAAGGCGGGCACGATCGCCGGCTCGTTCGTCACCGAGGGCAAGATCACGCGCAAGGCCCTGCTCCGCCTCGTGCGCGACTCGGTGGTCATTTACACGGGCAAGGTCGGCTCGCTGCGCCGCTTCAAGGACGACGTGAGCGAGGTCGCGCAGGGCTACGAGTGCGGCGTCTCGATCGAGGGCTACAACGATCTCCGCGAGGGCGACGTCATCGAGGCCTTCGAGATGGAGACGATCGCGCCGACGCTCGAGAACCCCACGGGGAAGTAACCCCGACGGCCGGACTCAATGACCGTCGGCCTCGCGCGCGTCACGCTCTTCGTGGCGGGCAGTCACTCGTTGAAAGAGAAGAGGTCGGTGGTCCGTAGGCTCAAGGACCTCGTGACCCAGAAGTTCAATGTCTCCATCGCCGAGGTCGGCGAGAACGACGTCTGGCAACGCGCCGTCGTCGGGCTCGCCGTCGTCGGCAACGAGCGCCGCTTCGTCGAGAGCCAGCTCGACGAGATCCTGTCCTTCGTGCGGTCCAAGGCCGAGGTCCTCGACGAGACGAAGGAGCTGCAGAGCTTCAGCGACGTCGACCCGCTGTCGCTGGGCGAGCCCCCCTACAAGCACTGGGAGCCCGAATCGTGAGCCAGCGGCTCGAACGCGTCGCCGGAGAGGTGCGCGCCGTCCTCGGCGAGGTGCTGGCGCGCGACGAGATCAAGGACCCCCGCGTGCGCGGCGTCGGGCTCATCACGGTGACGCACGTGCGCGTCTCGGGCGATCTCCGCCACGCGCGCGCGCTGTTCACCGTGCACGGGCTCGACGACGCCGGCCTCGAGCGCGTGCGCGCGGGGCTCGACCACGCGAGCGGCTACTTCCGGCACGCCATCTCGCGCCGCCTGCGCACCAAGGTCTCGCCCGCCGTGACCTTCGAGGTCGACCACGTCTTCGAGCAAGCCACGCGCATCGAGTCGCTGCTGCACGAGATCGAGACCCAGGCGGCGACCGGCGAACGCGCGCCCGACGCCCCCGAGACCGACGAGACCGACGCCGACAAAGAGGACTAGCGATGCGCCCGCGCCTGCCCGACGGCGTGCTCGTCGTCGACAAGCCCTCCGGGCCCACCTCGTTCGACGTCGTCCGTCGCATCAAGCGCGCCGCGGGCGTCAGGCGCGTCGGCCACGGCGGGACGCTCGATCCGCTCGCGTCGGGCGTGCTGCCGATCTGCGTGGGGGAGGGGACCAAGCTCGCCGCCTTCCTGCTCGACGCGGACAAGGAGTACGAGGTCACGGTCCGCTTCGGCGTCGAGACGGACACCTACGACGCCGCGGGCGCGGTCACCGCCCAGAAGGACGCCTCGGGCCTCGACGAGGCGCGCGTGCGCGAGGCCTTGCCCGCCTTCACGGGCGCGCTCGAGCAGACGCCCCCCGTCTACTCGGCGCTCAAGCGCGACGGGCGGCCCCTCTACGACTACGCGCGCGCCGGCGAGGCCGTGGAGCTGCGGCCGCGCGCCGTGACGGTGCACGAGCTCGCTCTGGTGGCCTTCCGCGGCCCCGAGGCCGTCGACCTGCGGGTCCGCTGCTCGAAGGGCACCTACGTCCGCTCGCTCGCCCACGACCTCGGCCGCGCGCTCGCCGTGGGCGCCCACGTCGCCGCCCTCCGGCGGACGCGCTCGGGCCCGTTCGCCCTCGCGGAGGCCCGGCCCCTCGACGCCGTCCTCACGGCGCTCGCGCCCGGCTCCGACTCACCGCTCCCGTTCGTCTCACCCGCCGACGCGCTGGCGCACCTCCCGCGCTGCGAGGTCGACCCGGTCGGCGCGAAGACCCTCGAGCAGGGCAAGCGGCTCCCCTGGACGGCCCTGGGCGGCGCGCCCGACGCGGCCGGGGTCCCCCGCGTCCGGGTGCTGCGGCCCGGGGGAACCCTCCTGGCGGTGGCCGAACCGCGCCCCGACGGCACGGTCCGGACGCTGCGCGTCTTCGGCGTCGCCGAAGGGGGGGAAAAGCTAGAAGAAACGCACTGAATCCACGCGGATTCATTGACTCCACAGACCTTTTCTGGGATGTTTCGCGAACTCAAAAACCGACCAGACAAAGCCAAGAAAGAACCAACGCCAATGCCTCTCGCTGCAGAACGCAAGACCGCCGTCGTTTCGAAGTTCGCTCGTCAGCCCGGCGACACGGGCTCCCCCGAGGTCCAGATCGCGCTCCTCTCCGAGCGCATCACGTACCTGACCGAGCACTTCAAGGCCCACGCGAAGGATCACCACTCGCGCCGCGGTCTGCTCATGCTCGTCGGCAAGCGCCGCCGCATGCTCGACTACCTCAAGTCGAAGAACCTCGACCGCTACCGGTCCGTCATCCAGACGCTCGGGATCCGCAAGTAACAGCAGTAGGACGTCGGCGTCGGCCGTTGGCCGACGCCGCGCACACAAACCGGCGCGCGCGTCTCTTGAACGCGCCGCTACTGGGCAGCGGTGTCCGGTCTTCATCCTTTCTTTCTCCGCTCCAGCGTGAGCGCTGAAGAGGAGAGAAAAGGGATCGAGCGGACGAACCGCCGCCTCCTCGACAAAGGAGACCGCAATGTTCGTACGTGAAGGAGTCATTTTCGGCGGCAAGGAGCTGACGATCGAGACCGGCCGCATGGCCAAGCAGGCCGACGGCGCCGTCGTCGTCCGCTACGGCGACACGATGGTGCTCGTCACCGCCGTCGCCGCCAGCAACATCCGCCCTGGCGTGGACTTCATGCCGCTCACCGTCGACTACCTCGAGAAGACGTCGGCGGCCGGCCGCATCCCCGGCGGCTACTTCAAGCGCGAGGGCCGCATGACCGAGGTCGAGGTGCTCACCTCGCGCATCATCGACCGCCCGAGCCGCCCGCTGTTCCCGAAGGGCTGGCGCTTCGACACGCAGGTCATCGCCATGGTCGTCTCGACCGACCGCGAGAACTGCTCGGACGTCCTCGCCATGGTGGGCGCGTCGTGCGCGCTGCACATCAGCGACATCCCGTGGGCGGGCCCGTACGCCGGCGTGCGCGTCGCGCGCATCGGCGGTCAGTTCGTCGTGAACCCGACCTTCTCGCAGCGCAACGAGGCCGAGCTCGACCTCGTCGTGGCCGCGAACCGCGACGCCATCGTCATGGTCGAGGGCAGCTGCGCCGAGGTGAGCGAGGAGCTCATCGTCGACGCGCTCATGTACGCGCACAAGGAGGCGCAGGCGCTGCTCGACCTCCAGGAGAAGCTCCGCGCCGCCGTCGGCAAGGCCAAGCGCGAGTTCACGCCGCCGCAGAAGGATCCGGCCATCGTCGCGCGCGTCAGCGAGGTCGCCGGCCAGAAGATCTCGGCCGCCATGGCCATCCGCGACAAGCACGAGCGCTACGGCGCGCTCGACGCCGCGGGCGCCCAGACGATCGAGGCGCTCACGCCCGAGTTCCCGGAGCGGGCCGGCGAGATCAAGGAAGCCTACGAGTCGGCCAAGAAGAAGCACCTGCGCGAGCTCGTGCTCGACACGAAGTTCCGCATCGACGGCCGCGGCACGGCGGACATCCGCGCCATCACCTGCGAGGTCGGCGTGCTGCCGCGCCCGCACGGCTCGTCGCTCTTCACGCGCGGCGAGACCCAGGCCCTCGTCACGGTGACCCTGGGCACGAGCCAGGACACGCAACACATCGAGGGCATCACGGGCGACATCGAGAAGCGCTTCTTGCTGCACTACAACTTTCCGCCCTTCTCGACGGGTGAGACCAAGCCCCTGCGCGGCGCCAGCCGCCGCGAGACGGGCCACGGCCACCTCGCCGAGCGCGCCCTCGCGCGCATCCTGCCGGCCGAGAAGGACTTCCCCTACGTCGTCCGCATCGTCTCGGAGATCCTCGAGTCGAACGGCAGCTCGTCGATGGCCTCGGTCTGCGGCGGCACGCTGTCGCTCATGGACGCGGGCATCCCCATCAAGACGCCCGTCGCGGGCATCGCCATGGGCCTCATCAAGGAGGGCGACCGCATCGCCGTGCTGTCCGACATCCTCGGGGACGAGGACCACCTCGGCGACATGGACTTCAAGATCTGCGGCACGAAGACCGGCGTCACGGCCGTCCAGATGGACATCAAGATCGACGGCCTCACGCGCGAGATCCTGGACACCGCCCTTCGCCAGGCGAAGGACGGCCGCTTTCACATCCTCGGCAAGATGTCCGAGGCCCTCTCGGCGCCGCGGCCCGAGATGTCGCTGTTCGCGCCGCGCATCCACACCCTGCGCGTCAAGCCCGACCAGATCCGCGAGATCATCGGCCCCGGCGGCAAGACGATCCGCGGCATCACGGCGCAGACGGGCGTGGCCATCGAGGTGCAGGACGACGGCACGGTGCTCATCGCGTCGCCCGACGGCATCGCCGTGAAGAAGGCCATCGACATCATCAAGGGCCTCACGACGGAGCCCGAGGTGGGCGAGTACTACCTGGGCGTCGTCAAGCGCCTGGCCGAGTTCGGCGCCTTCGTCGAGATCCTCCCGGGCACGGACGGGCTCGTGCACATCAGCGAGCTCGACAGCAAGCGCGTGCAGACGGTGCAGGACATCTGCAAGGAGGGCGACGAGATGCTGGTCAAGGTCATCGCCATCGACCGCGCCACCGGCAAGATCCGCCTCTCGCGCAAGGAGACGCTCGGCAAGACGCCGGACGTCGTCCACAACTTCCGCGCCGCCGCCGCCTCGTAAGAACATGTCGAACGCACCCCGGGTCCGCTTTCAGAAGCTGAGGCCCGGGGCGCTCGCGCCGAAGTACATGTCGGTGGGGGCGGCGGGGCTCGACCTCGCGAGCGCGGCCGACGAGGCCATCACGCTCGCGCCGGGCGGGCGCGCCGCCGTGCCCACGGGGCTGGCCTTCGAGATCCCGCACGGGTACGAGGGGCAGGTGAGGCCGCGCTCGGGCCTGGCGCGCAAGCACGGCGTGACGCTGACCAACGCGCCGGGGACCATCGACAGCGACTACCGCGGCGAGGTCCAGGTGCTGCTCGTGAACCTCGGCGACGCGCCCCACGTCGTCCAGCCCGGCGACCGCATCGCCCAGCTCGTCATCGCGCCCGTCGTGATCGCGGAGCTCGAGGAGGCGAACTCGCTCGGCGACACCGTCCGTGGCGACGGCGGCTTCGGGCACACCGGGCGCTGAGCCGTCGGCGCCCCGTCGCCAAATCGGCACTTGATCGCCGCTTGGACTCGTGAATAACTATTCACGAAATGAATAAGACGTTTCGCGTGGGCATCGTCGGCGTCTCCGGGTACTCGGGGATGGAGACGGCGCGCCTCGTCGCCGCGCACCCGGCGTTCGCGCTCGGCGCGGCGGTCAGCGACAAGTGGGCCGGAGCCGCCGTGGGCGACCACCTCCCGGTGGGCGGCGCGGCCGCCGGCGTGCGGGTCATCAAGCAAGCGGACGCGCAGGCGGCCTTCGCCGGGCTGGACGTCGTCTTCCTCTGCACGCCCGCCGAGGCATCCATCGCCCTCGCGCCGCAGGCCATCGCGGCCGGCGCGCGCGTCGTCGACCTGTCGGGCGCGTTCCGCCTCGCGGCCGAGCTCTACCCCCGCTGGTACGGGTTCGAGCACCCGCGGCCCGACCTGCTCGCCTCGGCCGTCTACTCGATGCCGGAGGCCGGCGCGTCGGGCGCGATCAAGGGCGCGCACCTGGTCTCGAACCCCGGGTGCTACGCCACCGCGAGCACCCTCGGCGCGCTCGCGCTCCTCGAGGCCGGCGTCGTCGAGCCCGCTGGCCTCGTCATCGACGCCAAGAGCGGCACGACGGGCGCC
>Ga0265339_10002842_pt1 | contig 12287 bp, 11 predicted proteins | sample 4CB219metaG_FD_202085 | JGI IMG/M metagenome (GOLD analysis project Ga0265339, IMG submission 202085) | Rhizosphere microbial communities from Carex aquatilis grown in University of Washington, Seatle, WA, United States - 4-CB2-19 metaG | ecosystem: Host-associated > Plants > Roots >...
CTGGTTCGGCTTCAACGCGGGCTCGACGCTGTCGGGCAACGATCCGCGCATCGCCACCATCGCCGTGAACACGATGCTGTCGTCGAGCGCGGGCGCGTTCGCCGCCCTCCTCTACGTCTGGCACGTCCACCGCAAGCCCGACGTCGGCATGATCTGCAACGGCCTCCTCGGCGGGCTCGTCGCGGTCACGGCGCCGTGCGCCTTCGTGAGCCCGGCCGCGGCCGTCCTCATCGGCGCCATCGCGGGCTTCCTCGTCGCCTGGTCGGTCACCGCGCTCGAGCGCAAGCTGCGCATCGACGATCCCGTGGGCGCGATCGCCGTGCACGGCATTTGCGGCGCGTGGGGCGCGCTCGCCGTCGGCCTCTTCGCCGACGGCACCTACGGCGAGGGCTGGAACGGCGTCGCCGGCCCCGTGCGCGGCCTCCTCTTCGGCGACGCCAGCCAACTCGCCGCCCAGGCCGTCGGCGTCGTGACGAACCTCGTCTTCGTCGGCGCGCTGTCGTACGCCTTCTTCCGGCTCACCGATCGTCTCGTCGGCAACCGCGTCACCGCCGAGGTCGAGTGGACCGGCCTCGACTCCACCGAGATGGGGTCGGAGGCCTATCCGCCCGGTTGATCGCTACTTGTTCGGCTGCGGCGTCATCCGCAGGTAGGGCTTGAGCTCCTTCCAGCCCTTGGGGAACTTCTGCTTCATCACGGCCGGATCCTTGAGCGCCGGCACGATGACGACGTCGTCGCCCTGCTTCCAGTCGACCGGCGTCGCGACCGAGTGGTACTCGGTGAGCTGCAGCGAATCGATGACGCGCAGGATCTCGTCGAAGTTGCGCCCCGTGCTGGCCGGGTAGGTGATGATGAGGCGGATCTTCTTGTTGGGATCGATGATGAAGACCGACCGCACCGTGGCCGTGTTGTCGGCCTCGGGGTGGATCATGTCGTAGAGCATCGACACCTTCCGGTCCCCGTCGGCGAGGATCGGGAAGTTGATCTTCGTGCCCTGCGTCTCCTCGATGTCGCCGATCCACCCCTTGTGCGAGGCCGCCGAGTCGACGGAGAGCGCGATGACCTTGGCGTTGCGCTTGTCGAACTCGGGCTTGAGCTTGGCCACGCGGCCGAGCTCGGTCGTGCAGACGGGCGTGAAGTCCGCGGGGTGCGAGAAGAGCACGCCCCACTTGTCGCCCAGGAACTGGTGGAACTTGATCTTGCCCTCCGACGAGTCCTGCTCGAAGTCGGGGGCGACGCTTCCGATGTGAAGACCCATGACTCTTCCCTCCCTAAAGGAGGGAAGTCTAGATCCTCACAGACCGTGTCGCTTGAGCTTTTCGTACAGCGTGGAGGTCGCGATGCCGAGCAAGCGCGCCGCCTGCACCTTGTTCCCGCGCGTGAGCGAGAGCGTCTGGCGGATGGCGACGTCTTCGAGCGCCGCGAGCGACTGTCCGCCGAGCGGGAGCCGCTCGAGCGACGACGCCGCCGCCGTCTCGGGCGCGAAGCGCAGCGCCGCCGACTCGAGGATGCCGGCGTCGACGAACGCGAGCGCGTAGGCGAGCACGTTCTTGAGCTCGCGCACGTTGCCCGGCCAGCGATGCGCCGCGAGCTGCTCGTAGGTCGCGTCGGGGACATGGACGAAGCCGCGCCCGAGGTCGCCGAGGAGCTGCGGCACGAGTAAGCGCAGGTCCTCGAGCCGCTCGCGCAGCGGCGGCAGCTGGACGACGGCGGCCGCGAGGCGGAAGTAGAGGTCCTGGCGGAACTGCTTGGCCTCGACGAGCGCCGCGAGATCGCGGTTCGTCGCGGCGACGATGCGCACGTCGGTGGCCCGGTCGCGCGTGCCGCCGACGCGCCGCACGGAGTGGCTGTCGAGCGCGCGCAGCAGGCGCGGCTGCAGGTCGAGCGGCAGCTCGCCGATCTCGTCCAGGAAGAGCGTGCCGCCGCGGGCGCGCTCGAACGCGCCCTCGTGCTCGGCGTGCGCGCCCGTGAAGGCGCCGCGCTCGTGCCCGAACAGCTCGCTCTCGACGAGGTTCGGCGGCACCGCGCCGCAGTCGAAGACGACGAAGGGTGCGCCCGCGCGCGCGCTCGCCTCGTGGACGGCGTGGGCGGTGACGTCCTTGCCCGTGCCCGTCTCCCCGATGAGGGTGAGCGTGACGTCGGTGCGCGCGAGGCGCCGCAGAACCTGGAAGACCTCGCCCATGAGAGTGGACGTGGCAACGATGCGCCCGAAGCTCTGGGCATGGGGGCCCGCCGGGTAGGCGGGCAGCGGGTTCATGCGACGATTGCGGAGACGCGGCAGGGACCCGCCGATCTCCGGAGGCGCATCCGAAGCGGTCGCGCGCAGGAAGGCACTTTCCATGTCCAGCCGTATATCAGCGCACGCATCTGCACCGTGTGACGATTGCGCATCCATCCCGACTCAACGGTCCCCGCGACCGCTCCTGCGCACCATGTTGCAGTGCTGTCACACCGCGCCTCGTCGAGCCCGACTAGAGTCCGCGCCGTTTCGAACGTCACCCCGTGACGTCGGAGGGATGGTAGAAAGTCATCGTCGAGCCATGGCGCGCATCCTGGTCGTCGAGGACGAAGAAGATCTCCAAGAGGTGCTCTCGTACAACCTCCGCCAAGCGGGGCACGAGACCACGATCGTGGGCACCGGTCAGGCCGGGCTCGAGCGCGTGGGCATAGAAACCCCCGATCTCGTCTTGCTCGATCTCATGCTCCCCGACATGTCCGGCACCGATGTCTGCCGCGCGCTGAAGAGCGACCCCGCGACCCGCAACATCCCCGTCGTCATGCTGACCGCCAAGGGCGAAGAGATCGACCGCGTCGTGGGCTTCGAGCTGGGGGCCGACGACTACGTCGTCAAGCCGTACAGCATGCGCGAGCTGACGCTGCGGCTGCAGGCCATCCTGCGCCGCCGCGCCGTGCCCGCGAACGGCGGCGGCCTCATGACCTTCGGCCGCCTGCGCATCGATCGCGAGGGGCACCGCGTCTGGGTCGACGGCGCCGAGGTGGCGCTCACCGCCCTCGAGCTGCGCCTGCTGTGCACGCTCTACGATCGTCGCGGCCGCGTCCAGTCCCGCGCCGTCCTGCTCGACGAGGTCTGGCGCATGAGCAGCGACGTCAACACGCGCACCGTCGACACGCACGTCAAGCGGCTGCGCGAGAAGCTCGGCGACGCCGGCGGCTACCTCGAGACCGTCCGTGGCGTCGGCTACCGCTTCACGGGCGGACAGCCCGACGACCCGCCGCAGCCGCAGCTGGACGACGGCGGCGACAAGAAGACGCTCAAGAAGCACTGAGTCGCCGTGAAGCTGGACATCCGCGCCAAGCTGTTCGCCGTCTCGATCGGCCTCATCGTGGTGTCCATGATCGCCTCCGAGGCGTACCTGCGCCCGGCGATCGAGAAGAACCTCACCGACAACATGCGCGCCGACCTGCTGGCGCGGCTCTCGCTCGTCGAGCACGCGGCGGACGCCCTCACCGACATGAAGCCCGAGACGTGGGACGCGCTCGCCGACACGCTCGGACCGCTCGCCCAGGGCCGCGTCACCTTCATCGCGGCCGACGGGCGCGTGCTCGGCGACTCGGACGTCCCGCTCGCCGAGCTCTCGGGGCTGGAGAACCACCGCAGCCGCCCCGAGATCGCGCGCGCGCTCGGCGGGCAGCCCGGCTCGTCGATGCGGTGGAGCGCCACCGTCAAAGACCGCCTGATGTACGCGGCCGTGCCGCACCTCTTCCCCGACGCCACCCGCGGCGCGGCCCGCCTGGCCGTGCCGCTCGCCGACGTCGACGCCGCGCTCCGCCGCCTGCGCCACCTGTTGCTCGCGGCGCTCGCGGTCGCGCTCGTCGTCGCCGTCGTGATGTCGAGCGGCGCGGCGCACCTGCTCTCGGGCGCGCTCCGCCAGATGACGGACGTCGCCCGCCGCATGTCCAGCGGCGATCTCCAGGCGCGCACGCGCGTCACGGGCACCGACGAGGTCGCCGAGCTCGGCCGCGCCCTCGACCACCTCGCGGGCAGCCTCTCGGCCACGCTCGGCGAGCTGCGCGGCGAGCGCGACCTCCTCGGCCGCATCCTCCAGTCGATGCGCGAGGGCGTGCTCGTGCTCGACGCCGACCGGCGCATCCTCCTCGTCAACCCCGCCCTGCGCAGCACGCTGCTGCTCGGGCCCGCCGTCGAGGGCAAGGCGCCGCTCGAGGCCATCCGCAACGCCGACCTGCAGGAGATCCTCGAGCGCGCGTTCTCGGCGAACGAGGCGACCTCGGGCGAGATCGAGGTCGGCGGACTCACGCGCAAGCGCCTGCTCGTGCACGCGAGCCCGCTGCCGCCCATCGCGGGCGACGGCAGCCTCACCGACGGCGGGCAGGCGGCCGGCCTGCTCGCCGTCTTCGTCGACGTCACCGAGATCCGGCGCCTCGAGACGCTCCGCAAGGACTTCGTGGCCAACGTCTCGCACGAGCTGCGCACGCCCGTCACGGCCGTGCGCTCGGCCGTCGAGACGCTGCGTCACACCCTCGAGAAGGACCAGGCGGCGAGCGTGCGCTTCGTCGACATGATCGATCGCAACTCCCAGCGGCTCGGCTCGCTCGTCGAGGACCTCCTCGATCTGTCGAGGATCGAGTCGCAGGAGTACAAGCCGGCGCTCGAGGCCCTGCCCCTTCGCCCCGCGGCGGAGCAGGTCGTGTCGCTCCTGCGGGCGAAGGTCGATCAGAAGAAGCAGTCGCTCGTGCTCGAGCTCCCGCCCGACGGCTTCGTGCTGCGCGCCGACCGGCGCGCGCTCGAGCAGGTGCTCACGAACCTGGTCGACAACGCGGTCAAGTACTGCCCGGCGGGCGCGTCGATCACCCTGCGGGCGCGCGTGGTCGGCGAGGGCGCCGAGGCGCGCGCGCGCGTCGAGGTCGCCGACACGGGCCCGGGGATCGAGCCGCGCCACCAGCCGCGCCTCTTCGAGCGCTTCTACCGCGTCGACGGCGGACGGTCGCGCGACATGGGCGGCACCGGTCTCGGCCTCTCGATCGTCAAACACCTCGTCGAGGCGATGAACGGCGCCGTCGGCGTCGAGAGCGCGCCCGGCCGCGGGAGCTTGTTCTGGTTCACGCTGCCGCTGGCCGGCGCCGCCTGACCGGCAAGCTTTCCACAGCCCATCCACATTTCATCCACAGGAGAACCTGTGCGTTCCCGTCAGGTTACAGAATTCAAGGTCTGTCACCCAACTGTCACAATCCCGTGGCGCGGCTGTGGCATTGTGCCGAGCCTCGACGCATGTCGGCCGCCAAAAGAGCCCTTCGGAAAGCGGTTCAAGCGTGGCGTGAAGGCCGCGGGGCGGCGCCGCAGCTCTTGCGGACCTGCGACGCGTGCGGCGAAGAGCGGTGGCGTCCGCTCGACCGCCGCCACGCCCGCTTCGAGCTCGACGCCCGCCTCGAGGGCGGCCAGCGGGCCGACCTCGCGCTGCGCGACTCGAGCGGGCGCGCGCGGCTCGTCGTCCAGCTCGAGGGCGGCAGCCGCTTGCCGAACCGCGCGGGCACGGAGTCCGCGATCCCCACGATCGTCCTCGGCGGCGCGGCCGTGCTCGCCGATCCGCTGCGCTGGCGCCCGCTGCGCGAGCAGGGGTTGCCGCGGTGGCGCTGCCGCTGCTCGCTCGCGCGGCCGCTGCCGGTCGACGACGCGTTCTCGCTGCGCGTGATCGGGTGCCCGATCAACGTCCGGCAGGAGAAGGGAGAAGCGAAGCACTCCTACGCCTCCGTCGTGCACGACTGCGCGCGGTGCTCGTTCTTCGTGGGCATCGGCTACTCGGACGCCCAGCGCCGGCGCGTCTCCCTCTACTGCGCCTTCGGAAAGTCTCGCGCGGCGCTTTCGCCGGCGCGCGTGGGCCCGGCGCCCGCGCCGCGCCTGCCGTCGAGGCCGGCGCTCCCGTCTCTCCCGATCTATCCTGCGCTCGCCGATCGGAACGCCTCGTAAGAGCGCTTCACGAAGCGCCGTCGAAAAGTCTCTCGACTGTCACGACGGCGCGCGCGCCGTTGGCGCATCCTCCGACAAAAAAAAGGAGGAGATCATGTTCGACTTCGACGCGCGCGGCAGCGTACCGCACGAGGATCGCCCCGAGGCTGCGCTCGGCCTGGGCACCGTTCACCTGGACGCCGCCGTCGGCGACGTGCCGCGCCCGCCGGCGCTCGCGCTTGCGCCCGAGCTCACGGTCGGCGGCGCGATCGAGGCCCTGCGACGCGCGCGGCGGAGCTCGGCCGTCGTCGTTCGCCATCAGCGGCCGCTGGGCGTCGTCACCGATCGGGATCTCCTCGCGCACGCCGATCTCGCCCTCGAGGGCCGCGACGCCGCCATCGCGAACATCATGACGATCGGCCCGGATCCGCTGCACGCGACGGACACCGTCGGCGCGTCACTCCGCCGCATGTGCGCCGCCCGGGTGTGGCACCTCCCGATCGTCTGCTCGCGCGGTCTCCTGCTCGGCTCGATCGACGTCGCCGATCTGATGTTGTGGGTGCGCGACCGCCTGACCCTGCTCTCCGTCGACGCCGCCCTCGGCACCGCCTGGCCCCGCTGACCAGCCTTCAAGCAAAGCGTGATTGCTCGTGCGCGAGCTCTTGCCAGGCGCGCTCGGCCTTGGCGTCGCCGAGCTTCTGCGCGCACCGCGCGAGCCGGGAGTACAGCAAGCAGCGCTCGGCGGGGCTGAGCGCGTGCTCGCAGCGGTGCAAAATGCTCCGGCAGAGCTCGAGGCACTCCTGCCACTCGCCCCGTTCGAGGTGGATCTTCGCGTAGCTGTCCCAGACGCGGAACTGCTCGCGGCAGTGCAGCCACGCGGGCGCGAGCCGGATGTCGGGCAGCGACGACGATCGCCGCAGGAGGCCGCGCACGCGGAGCACGAGCTCCTGCATGCTGAAGGGCTTCACGACGTAGTCGTCCGCGCCCGCCGAGAGGCCGCGCACGCGCGCCTGCTCGTCGGTGCGCGCCGTGAGGAAGATGATGGGCACGCGCTTCGTGCGCGGCGCGACCCGCAACCGCCGGCAGATCTCGACGCCGTCGATGTCCGGCAGCATCTGATCGAGCAGCACGAGGTCGGGACAGCGGCGCTCGACCTCGGCGAAGGCATCCTCGCCGTTCAGGACGCCAACGGCGTCGTAACCGGCGAGGCGCATCGCCTCCTGGAGCGTCGCGTTGATGTCCGCGTCGTCTTCAACGATGAGGACGCGATACATGCGCGGAGCTTAGGCGGCGGAGCCCATGCGCACCGGTGACTGTTTGGTGACTCCCCTTCTGTGACAGGCCCGTCACACGAATGTCGCAATCAAGTGTTCTTGTGACTTGCGCGCCATACGTGAAACACAGGCGCAACACTTGCTGAGAGGGGGGCATTTCCGGTTGTTGGGCAACGGAGCATTTTGATAAACGTCGCGACGAAACGTCTCATTGCCCACCTTTTGGAGGACTGAACAATGAATCTTCGTAAGACTTTGATCGCGGGAGGCGCGGCGGCGTTCGCCGGCCTGCTCGCCAGCGCGGCTCACGCGCAGACGCTGCCGGCGTGCAGCGACGCCACCATGGTCGGCCCCAACCCGATCTACCTCTCGGGCTCCAGCGCCTTCGAGACCACCGCAGGGTACATGGCCGTCAAGCTCAACGGCGCCGCCGTTGCCGACGCCGACAAGGTGACCCTCGTGTACAGCGCGACGTCGTCGTGCGACGGCCCGACGAACATCACCATGAGCAAGGCGCTCGCGGGCAACGCTGATTACTGGACGCCGAACGCCGACCCGACGATGGCGCCGGTGAAGCACTCGTGCACGCTCGACGCGAACATCGTTCCCGACGTCGGCGTTTCCGACATCTTCTATGAAGGCTGCCCCGGCAACACGCTGCCGATCCCGTCGAACATGACGGACGTGCAGGGCCCGGTTCAGTCGATGATCTTCATCGTCCCCGAGTCGAACACGGCGCAGACGAACCTGACCGCCGCCGAGGCCCAGGACATCTGGGGCTGCGGCATGAGCGGCGGCGTCACGCCCTTCACGGACGGCGCGACGCCCCCGACGGACACGACGGCGCAGATGACCGACATGCAGTCGACCCAGCAGCGCAACGGCGGCTCGGGCACGCAGGGCATCGTCGCCAAGGCGATCAGCGTCCCGCCGACGGCCTTCAAGGGCCGCATCAACGGCACGGGCGGCAACCTCGTGACCGCGCTCCTCGCGGCGCCGCACCAGGACCAGGCCATCGGCTTCCTGGCCGCCGACTCGTACGACGGGCAGCGCACGAAGCTCAACGCGCTCGCGTTCCGGGCCTTCGGCCAGAACCAAGCCTTCTACGCCGACTCGACGTCGGACGCCTTCGACAAGCGCAACACCCGCGATGGTCACTACGTCGTGTGGGGCCCCGAGCACTTCTTCGTCAGCGTCGACGCCAACAAGGCCATCTCGAACCCGAAGGCCGCCAAGCTCGTCGGCTGGATCAACGGCACGATGACGACGGCCGCCTTCAACTTCATCGACATCGAGGCGACGGCGAACATCATCCCGCAGTGCGCGATGAAGGTGAAGCGCGACCAGGACGGCCCGCCCGTCAAGACCTACACGCCGGCGATGCCCTGCGGCTGCCGCTGGGAGTCGGTCGCGACGAAGACGGCGACGCCGCCCGGGTGCACGGCCTGCACCATGAACAGTGACTGCCCCACGGGCAAGACCTGCTCCTACAACTTCTGCGAATAACGAGGGCTCAACAAATGCTTACGAAATTCAATGTCTCGTTGAAGGCTGGATTGATCGTTCTCGCGCTGACGGTTGGCGCGTGCGGTGGCTCGAGCAATGGCACGGGCTCGGGCGGCAAGGGCGGCAGCACGGCAGGCTCGGGCGGCACGGCCGGCTCGACGGGCTCGGCCGGCAGCACGGCGGGCTCCAGCGGCGCGGCCGGCGCGACCGGCACGGCGGGCTCGACCGGCACGGCCGGCAGCGACGGCGGCGCGGCCGGCAGCGACGGCGGCACGACCGACGGTGGCGACGGCGGTCTCACGCCGGCGCAGATCAACGACATGATCATCAACGCGCCGTCGACGTTCGGCGTGACCATCACGCGCGCGGCGCCGAAGACGTACAGCAACGGCACCTGCAACTAGTCATGACCCGGGACGCGTCGGCAACCGCGACGCGTCCCTTTTTTCTGTTCCAGCAACTGTTGCACCGTCGTTACGCGGACTGGGAGACGCCCGTTGTATACAGAGCACGCATCGTTTCGTAGAGCGACCTTAGGGGCGGGTGGTCACAAGGGGCGTCGTTCTTTTGTAGCGGGTCTCGTCACGGCGGGTTGGGTTGCATCCGGGGCGGCGGCGTGGGCGCAAGAGGGAGCGCCCCCGGCAAAGGCCGGGGGCGCGGATGCAGCGCAAGCCCAGAAGGACTCGAAGGATTCGAAGGCCTCCGAGCCGGTCACTCCGACCTTGGGCCCGCCCACGCCAGGCCCCTCCGAGACGGAGAAGGAGCTCGTCGAGGCGCAGAAGAAGGCCATCGACGCCCAGAAGGCGCTCGAGGCGACGCAGGCCGATCTCAAGGCCTCGCTCGAGGCGCTCGCCGCGGAGCTGGGCGCGGAGCGGGAGCAGCGCGCCGAAGAGGTCGTCGCGCTCCAGGAGAAGCTCGCGAAGGCGCAAGCCGCGCTGAAGAAGCCGCCCGTGTCCACGGCGCAGCCCGGCGTGGCGCTCACCGGCTATGTGCAGGCGGACTGGCGCATCTGGGGCCAGTCGTCCGAGGACCAGATCAACCCGTCGACGCTCGCGCCCGTCAACGAAGAGCGGTTCATGATCCGCCGCGCGCGGCTCAAGACGACGATCGATCGCGAGTACGTCGCCGGCGCCCTCGAGTTCGACGGCAACACGGTGAACGGAACGACCGCGCGCATCGTGAACGCCGAAGCATCCTTCAAGCTCCCGGGCGAGGAGGGCTCCCCCGTGCCGCTGCTCATGGCGAGCATCGGCCTCTTCAAGATCCCCTTCGGCTTCGAGCTCCTCCAGAGCGACCGCGACCGCGTCTTCCTCGAGCGCTCGACCGCCGAGCAGGCCCTCTTCCCCGGCGAGTACGACCTCGGCGCCCGCCTCTCGGGCGGTTGGCGCTTCGTCCGCTACGCCGTCGCCGTGATGAACGGCGATCCGCTCGGCGAGAAGGCCTACCCCGGCCGCGATCCCAACGCCGCCAAGGACATCGTCGGTCGGCTCGGCGTCGAGACGCCGATCGTCGACACCGTCAGCGTGGCGGCCGGCTTCTCGGGCCTCACGGGCAAGGGCTTCCACCGCGGCACGCCCGCGACGAAGTCGGTCATCCAGTGGTCGGACCGCAACGAGGACGGCATCTTCACGAGCGACGAGATCGCGGCCGTGCCCGGCAGCGCGGCGACGCCGTCGCAGAACTTCAGCCGCTTCGCCTGGGGCGCGGACCTGAACCTCCAGGTCACGATCCCCGACATCGGCGTCGCGACCGCCTACGGCGAGCTCTACTACGCCAAGAACCTCGACCGCGCGAAGGTCGTCGCCGATCCGCTCGGCCCGCTCGGCCGTGACGCGCGCGAGCTCGGCTTCTACGTGGCGGGCCTCTTCGAGTTCCAGAAGATCGCGACCGTGGGCGTCCGCTACGACACCTACAACCCCGACCGCGACTCGACCAACCCCACGAAGCCCCTCATTCCGACGGACCTCTCTTACGGCACGCTGTCGGTCGTCGCGGTCGTGGGCACGCCGATGGCGCGCCTGCAGCTCGAGTACGACCACAACACGAACCACAGCGGCCGGGACCTCATGGGCCGCCCGGCCAACCTCAAGGACGACACGCTGATCGTCCGCGGGCAGGTGGCGTTCTGATGCGATCCGCTTCTCTCTTCGCGCTCCTCGTCGCGCTGCCCGTGGGGATGGCCGCGGGTTGCGGCGGCGCGGCGCCGCAGTCGGGCATCACGGCGTGGCTGCGCGTCTCGAACGGCCAGTACGAGCCGGGAGCGCTCTCGATCGATCCAGGAATGATGGAGCCGACGGTCGATACGATCACCACGCACAACAATCACGTCTTCCCGGGCGCCACGGGGCGCTCGATCACCGGCAGCGTCAACGGCAAGGCGGTCGCCGTCATGATCGGCCTCGACGGCGACAGCGGCCACTGGCTCGTACCTGTGGGCGTCCCCGACTTCGACATCACGGGGAACTTCACCTTCGCGGCCTCGGTCTCCTACTCGCCCGATCTCCCGATCGGGACGCGCAAGCTCCAGTTCCGCGGCATCGACGTCGACGGGAACCTCGGACCCATCCAGTCGCTCGCGCTGTCGGTCGGCATCACGTCACCGCAAGGCAACCTCGTCGTCCAGCTCGACTGGGACACCGAGGCCGACCTCGATCTCCACCTGCGCATCGACCCGCCCGACCCGGCCGCGAAGCCCATCGACGTCTGGAACCGGGCGCCGCTCGCGCTGCCGCCGGCGCCGAACGGCGGCACCTATTCGCAGATGGACACCAAGGCGGCCGGTCGCCTGCAGTTCGACTCGAACGCCAACTGCGTGATCGACGGCCAGCGCCACGAGGAGGTCGTCTTCCCGATGGCCGTGCCGCCCGGCACCTACGAGGTGCGCGTCGACACGTTCTCGCTGTGCGGCGAAGCGACGGCCCGCTGGCACGTCGCCGCGTTCACGAACCCGGCGGGCACGCCGACGCTGATCCAGGAGGCGTTCGGCCAGTCGCAGGACCGCGACACCCTCGCCGCCCACGACGCCACCTCCGGCGTCCTCGCCTTCTCTTTCACACAGCCATGAAGCCAAAGAAGTCATCCAACAACCTCAACGCGGCCCGACGCCGCAATTGCAAAGGCCGATCATGAATTCAGCAAGCGTCCTCATGCAAAAGCTGGTGTTCGTCGCGCAGCTGGCGAGCTCAGCGGTCCTCTACGTCCTCCTCGGGCTGTCGGTCATCTCGATCGGCGTCATCATCGAGCGCTGGTGGTTCTTCCGCCGCCGCCGCGTGGACGTCGACGTGCTGTCCGACGAGCTGCGCCGTTCGCTCGGCAAGGGAGACGTCGGCGCCGCGCGCAAGGTGCTCGTCGCGAGCCCGTCCGTCGAGGCGGCCATCATCGTCGAGGCGCTCGACTGGTGGGACGAGGGTCCCGACGCCGTCGAGCAGATCCTCGTGCGCGCCGTCCGCTCGCGCCGCAAGCGCTTCGAGGCCGGCCTGCTCTTCCTCGGCACGCTCGGCAACAACGCGCCGTTCATCGGCCTCTTCGGCACCGTGCTCGGCATCGTCACGGCGTTCCGCGAGCTCGGTACGGCGCAGATGGGC
>Ga0265339_10002844_pt1 | contig 12284 bp, 10 predicted proteins | sample 4CB219metaG_FD_202085 | JGI IMG/M metagenome (GOLD analysis project Ga0265339, IMG submission 202085) | Rhizosphere microbial communities from Carex aquatilis grown in University of Washington, Seatle, WA, United States - 4-CB2-19 metaG | ecosystem: Host-associated > Plants > Roots >...
CGGCCGGGCCGCCTCGGCGATGCCAACGGGCCGATTCGTTTTCACCGCGTCGAGATCCCGAGCTATCCCCAGCTGAAGGGCAGCCCATACGCGCTGGGGCTGACGTCGAAGATCGTCGAGGTCGCGTGGCGCGACGGGATGGATCTGCTGCACGCGCACTACGCGATCCCCCACGCCATCAGCGCATACGTCGCACGCCAGGTGCTGGGCTCGTCGGCGCCGGCGATCGTGACCACGTTGCACGGCACCGACATCACGCTGGTGGGCAACGACCCGAGCTTCCTTCCGCTCACGCGCTTTTCGATCCTCGAGAGCGACGCGGTGACCACGCCGTCGGCTTGGCTGGCCGAGGCGACGTATCGCAACCTGGACATCCCGCGCGAGCGCACGATCGACGTGATCCCCAACTTCGTCGACACACGGCGCTTCGCCCCGGCAGCAGGCCCGCCGAGCGCGGTGGGTGCGCGGCCGGCGGTCCTGGTGCACGTCTCCAATTTTCGATCGCTCAAGCGCGTCGACGACGTTGTCGCGATCTTCGCGGAGGCGCGACGCCGCGCGCCCGAGCGCGCGACGACGCTCCAGCTGGTGGGCGAGGGGCCCGAGCACGAGCGAATTCGTGGACTGGTGCAGGCGGCGGACCTCGACGAGGTCGTGCAATTCCTGGGCGAGCGCACCGACCTGCCAGCCGTTCTGCGCAACGCCGATCTGTTCCTGCTGCCGAGCGAGAGCGAAAGCTTCGGCCTGGCCGCGCTGGAGGCAATGTCATGCGGCGTACCGGTGATCGCGTCACGCGTGGGCGGCGTACCCGAGGTCGTGATCGACGGCGAGACCGGCTTGCTGGCGCCGGTCGGCGACATCGCAGCGATGGCGGCGCACGTGGTGAGGTTGCTGGCGGACGCGCCGCTGCGCGCGCGACTGGGTCACGCCGCGCGCGCGCGGGCCGAGACGGTGTTTCCCCTGGAGGCGACGGTGTCGAAGTACGAGGATCTCTATCGACGCCTGCTCGATCAATAAAGATGGGGATCCGCCTGAATGCGGACGCCGCATCTCGCTCGCGGACCTCCTCACCCCGACCCTCTCCTCGATGCGGACATGGAGGAGAGGGAGAAGGCGCGGCAGCGCGCCCTGAATCATCTCCTGGCCCTCGCTACCCCTTCTTACTCCAATCCGCGAGCGCCTTCTTGACCTCGGGCTCGAGGAAGAACGTCGGGCCGGCCTTGGCGCCGAGGTCGTAGGACTTCTGCGCCTCGACGCGCGCGTCCTTGTAGTTGCCCTTCGCGGCCAGCACCGACGCCTTGATCCACAGGTTGAACCAGTCCTGCTTCAGCGCGAGCGACTGATCGACGTACTTGAGCGCGGTGTCGTAGTCCTTCTTGTTCTCGAGCATGTAGCGAGCAGCGTTGGCGTAGGGGCGCCAGCTGTCGTCGAGCGTCTTGGTGATGCTCGCTTGCACCTGCTCCGCCGTGTGCACCTTGATCGGCACCACGGCGCGTAGTTTTTCCCATTCGATGTTCAGCGACGTCTGGTCGTCGGTGGTGTCGGCGAAGACGTACGCCAGGCGCTCCCGCATCGGCGCCGCCTGCACGTGCACCTTGGCGCGCAGCAGATCGCGCTCTTGCTTGTACTCGCGCCCGTCGCCGGGCTGGTCGGTGTCCTTGTTCAGCACGACCGTCCAGTCGCCGCTCTTGGCCGGAATCGTGAACAGCGCGTAGCTGCCGGCGGGCACCGCCTGGTCGGCGAAGGTCACGTCCTTGCTGAACGTGATCTTGGTCGTCCCGTTGGCGCCGGTGCGCCAGAGCTTGTCGTAGGGCACCAGCGCGCCCCAGATCTTGCGTCCCTTCACGCCGGGACAGCTGTAGTCGACGGAGACCTGAGTCAGGCCGACCTCCTGAGAAACCTTGGCGCCCGGACTCGGGCGCGGCAATTCGAGATCGGCGCGCGCGGCGGTGGAAACCAACGCCACCGATGCGGCGAGAGCGACGGAAAGAACAGAGCGGGGGATGATTCTCATATGCGCTTGCCTCCGCGGCGGACATTAGGGTCCGTGACGCGTGGGTGCAAGCCGCCCGCGAAACGAATTATTCCTGTTCGCTCCTACTCTTTGACGTCGACGCGGATCGCGCCCTGGTCGAGCCGCACGCGGATCTCGCCGCCGCCGCCCTCGGCGAACGAGTCGAAGGCCGCGTTCTCCAAATGTCGGGTCAGGATCGACGACAGGCCGCGCGCGCCGGTCTCGCGGTTCAGCCCTTCGTTGATCACGTGGTGCAGGACCTCGTCCTCGATGACCAGCTCGAACCCCTCGTCCTCGAACTCGCGCGTGAGGCGATCGATGACGTTGCTGCGCAGGATGTCCATCAGCGTCGCAGCGTCGAGCGCGTCGAAGGGCACGAAGCGCGTGAAGCGGGCCAGCAGCTCGGGCAGAAAACCGAACGCCTGGAAGTTGGCGAGGCGCTCGACCTCCTCCGACGTGAAGCTGACCGCGATCCCGTCGGACGATGCGCCGCGCGGCACCGCTTCGCGCCCGAACCCGATGCGGTCGCGCGAGGCACGGCTGCGCGCGACCTGGTGAAAGCCGGAGAACGCGCCCGCCGCCACGAAGGCGACATCGGCGGTCGAGAGAACGATGTGGTCGCCGTAGGTCGAGTGCGTCAGCTCCAGCGGCACGACGACCTCCGACGACTCGAGCATCTTGAGGAGCTCGCGCTGTACACCCATGCCGGTGACGTCTTTGGTCGTGCCGGCGCCGGCGAAGACCGCGTTGTTCTGGCCCGAGGCGATCTTGTCGAACTCGTCGAGGCAGACGATTCCGATCGACGCCAGCAGCGGGTTGTCGTCGGCGGCGTGCAGCAGGCGCGTCAGGATCGTGCTCGGGTCCTGGCCCACGTAGCCGGTCTCCGAGTAGGTCGTAATGTCGATGATCACCGTCGGCAGGCGAAGGATCTGCTGGAACAGCAGCTCGACGAGATAGGTCTTGCCACACCCGGTCGGACCGACCAGCAGCGTGTTCGACTTGGGCAGCAGCTGTTCGCGCTTGGCGCCGTCCAGGTAGACCCTCTTGATGCGCCGTACGTGCCGGTAGGCCATCAGCGAAACGGCGCGCCGCGCCTCGTCCTGGCCCCGGTATCCAAGCTCTTCCAGACGAGCGAAGATCTGCTTCGGCGAGTGTACGGGCAGGTCCCGAACGAACTTGATGAAGTGCTCGAGTCCCGATTTCCGGTACTTCTTGAGCGGCTCCACCTGCAAAGCTTAACACCCAGGTCGAGCCTGGTCATGCGGGGGCAACCCTGCGACATTGGATTGAGGCTTCGGGACGGATGTTGACGATTGACTCATGAACGGCTGGCTGGGAGACTCCGCAGCCGCACACTTCCCGTCACTTCCAGCGTTCACGAATCGAAGGAGCCGCCGATGTCCGAATCGCTTTTCACCTCAGAGAGTGTCACCGAAGGCCATCCCGACAAGCTGTGCGATCAAGTGTCGGACGGTATCCTCGACGCGCTCCTGAAGGACGACAAGGGTTCGCGGGTCGCCTGCGAGACGCTGACCAAGACCGGCTTCGTCATGGTCGCGGGCGAGGTGACGTCGGCGGCGCAGATCGACATTCCCAAGATCGTGCGCAGCGTCGTCAAGGAGATCGGCTACAGCCACTCGGACATGGGCTTCGACTGGAAGACCTGCGGCGTGATGGTCGCTCTCGAGCAGCAGTCGCCGGACATCGCCCAGGGCGTCGACGGCAAGGGCGTCTACACCAAGGACGAACAGGGCGCCGGCGACCAGGGCATGATGTTCGGTTACGCGTGCGACGAGACGCCCGAGCTGATGCCGATGCCGATCATGACCGCGCACAAGCTGGCCAAGCGCCTCGCCGAGGTGCGCAAGAAGGGGACGCTCGACTTCCTGCGCCCCGACGGCAAGAGCCAGGTCACCGTCCGCTACGACAGCGACGGGCGCCCGCTGGGCATCGACGCGGTGGTGGTCTCGACCCAGCACAGCGAGGACGTGAAGTACAAGACCCTCAAGGAGTCGGTGATGGAGGAGGTCGTGAGGCCGGTGCTGCCGGCCGCCTTCGTCACCCCGAAGACCAAGTTCTTCATCAACCCGACCGGCCGGTTCGTCGTCGGCGGGCCGATGGGCGACTCGGGGCTCACCGGGCGCAAGATCATCGTCGACACCTACGGCGGCATGGGCCGGCACGGCGGCGGCGCCTTCTCGGGCAAGGACCCGTCCAAGGTCGATCGCTCTGCCTGCTACTACGCGCGCTACATCGCGAAGAACGTGGTTGCCGCCGGCCTGGCGCGCCGCTGCGAGGTTCAGCTGGCCTACGCGATCGGCGTCGCCGAGCCGGTGTCGCTGCTGGTCCACACCTTCGGCACCGGTACGTTGTCGGAGGACAGGCTGGCGGAGCTCGTGCGCGCGCATTTCGATTCTCGGCCGGGTGCGCTGATCCGCGAGCTGAACTTGTTGAGGCCGATCTATCAGAAGACCGCCGCCTACGGTCACTTCGGCCGCGCTGACGCCGACTTCTTCTGGGAGCGCACCAACAAAGCCGACGCGCTGAAGTCGGCGGCGAGGAAGCTCTACCCCGCTGGCGCGAGCACCAATAACGGGGGCAGCAACGGCAAGGCGGAGAAAGCGGCGAGGCCGGTCCGCCGCCGCGCCGCCGCCACCGAAGACGTCGTCGGCTAAAGCCAGCGTCGCTCGGATAGGAAAAACGCCAGGAACGCACGGACGCCAGGACGCGGACTATTTGAGGTCCGGGACTGGCGTTCTTGGCGTCCTGGCGTTTATCCGAATCTCACTTCTTCGAGTCGCCCTTCGAAGACGAGTTCAGGTGTTCCTTGCGAAGCACGGCGTCGACCGAGTCCTCGCCGGCTCGACTCGTGGTCTCGCCGTCGAGCATCTCGCCGTCCGTCTCCATGAACGACTCGTCGCCGTTCTCATAGTCGGTGGCGGTGTCAAGTTCGCTCGCGCCGGCGCCATCGATCTTCTCGCCCGTGCCCTCGCGCACGTAACGCATCATCGCGTTCACCGCGCCGACCTGTGCGCCGCGCACCGCGCGCAGGATGCCTTTGCTGCTCAAGCCCTCGACCAGGATCGAGAACACGAGCACGTCGGAACCGTCGCCGACGTAGCCGGACAGACAGGACTTGCCAATCAGCGTGCCGGTCTTGGCGCGCACGTGCTTGGCCGCCGGCGATCCCTTGAAGCGGTTGCGGGTCGTGCCGTCGACGCCACCGACCGACAGCGACTGTAGGATCTCGGGGCCGATGCGCGGATCCAGGTACAGCGCGCGCAGCAGGGTCGACATCGCCTCGGCGGTGATGCGGTTGGCGTGCCCCAGCCCCGAGCCGTTGCGCGACACGTAGCTGCCCGGGGGCAGCCCCAGCTCGCCGATCACCTCGCGGAGCAGGCGGACGCCCTTGTCGGGCGTCGGCGCGCCGCCGTAGACCTCGGCGCCCGCCGCCTCGAGAACGCGCTCGGCCTGGTCGTTGTCCGATTCCTTGTTGATCTTGCGCAGCAGGATCCCCAGGGGCTCCGACTCGTGCCGCTCGATCAGCGTGGCGCCGGCCGGCGTGGTGCCGACGCGCGCCGGCTCGAGCACGGTGACCCCGGCCTGGACCAGCGACGCGCGCAGCAACGAAGCGGCGTAGAGCGCCTGGTGCGGCACCTTGCGCTTGAACACGAAGCCGAGCTGCCCGACGAGGACCGTCCCGCTGACGTCGACGCGGATCTTGGTGCCGTTCAGCGACACGTCGACGTTGATCCTCGATGCGCCCGACGCGCGCGTGCGCGCGCTGTTGCGGATCTCGAAGGAGTCGTCGTTGGGTGTGGTGGTGATCTCGGGAAAGCTGCCGGCGCTGCTCCCCGGGCGCACACGCACCTGCATGAACCCGCGGTTCACGACCAGCGGTGGCCGCGTGGTCGAGCCACCGCGATCGGAGTCACCCCCGCCCGACCCGTCGCTGCCGGAGTCCGACGCGGCCTCCTCGGTGCCGATGCGGCGCGTGTCAGCGATGACGCCACCCTCGATGCGGCGGATGCCCCGACGCGCGAGCCGCTGCGCCATCATCTCGAGGTCCGGGCTGCGCATGGTCGGATCCCCGCTGCCGCGCAGATAGACGTCGCCCTTGATCACGCCGTCCGCGTTGGGCTCGGGGCCGGTGAGCTCGGTGCGGAAGCGCCAGTCGGAGCCGAGGCGCATGATCGCGGTCGCCGTCGCCAGCACTTTCTGGTTCGACGCCGGATCCATCAGCGCGGCGGGCCGGCGCCCGAACAACAGCCGCCCCGAGCGCGCCTCGACCACGCGCATGCCCACGCGCAGTCGGTTCAGCGTCGCCCCGTGGACGATGTCGCGCAGCACCTCTTGAATGCGCAGGATGCGCGGGCGATCGCGGTCATTGTCGGCCGGCTGCGGGAGCTCGTCACCGGCGCGGGCGCGCGGCAAGTTCTCCTTATCCTTCTCGCTCTTGGGCGCGATCGACGCCAGATTGCGCGACGCCCCGTCGCGGGGCGCGATCATCGCGGGCGCGACCGGCTCGCGCGCGTTGACCGCGTGGGCGCGCGACACCAGCGACGCTGCCGACAGCGGCAGCATCGCCAGCAACAGCGCTGCGAGCGCGTTCGACCGAATCACCGATCGGCGACGCACCGGAAGCCGAGATCGGCGTCGCGGTGGTCCGGCGACCAGGCGTTTCGATTGGCAGCGCGTGGCCCAACGAAGAAACTGCAACAGGAACCCCCCTTCACGACACGTCGCTCGGCGTTGCCGGGCCGCGTGGTTCCGCGGCTCGGACGTTCCCTCGTCGCCCCACTGCGTCGCAGTGGAGCCTCGGGCGCGATCGCCGCCGCATCGTCATCATACCGGTCGGCCACCCACTCCCAAACATTCCCGCCCAGATCCAACACCCCGTAGGGACTGGCCCCGTCGGGGTAGTGCCCGACCGCCACCGGATGACCCGGATTGCGGCCGGCGCAGGGACCTTCGCCATCGAAGTTCCCCCAATTGGCGCGTTCACAAGAAACCTCGTCGCCCCAGGGATACTCCCGCCCGTCGGTGCCGCGCGCGGCTTTTTCCCACTCCGCCTCGGTCGGCAAGCGCCCACCGACGAATCGACAGAAGGACTGCGCGTCGGCCCAGGAGACATTCACGATCGGTAGATGATCATCTGATGCCGAATCGGCCCCGGTCGAGGTCGGGGCCTCCATCTCCGAACCTCGCGGGAGGTCCGAACCGCCCGCGGGCGCGCACCGACGCGCAGCGACGCAGCGGCGGTAGTCGCTTCGCGTCACCTCGGTGCGGTCGATGCTGAAAGCAGCCATCATCTTAGTTCGTGCCGGGCGCTCGTCTTCTTCGCCATGTGTTGAGCCCTGAATGAACGGTCCTGCTGGAATTCGGACGCGATCGGCCACAGGACGCCCCCCTCGGGGGGTGCGGGCTCCCCCCCCGGCGGGAGTAGTCGCCAGCACGCAAAGCAAAATCCGGGGGAAGATCGGGCTCACGACCCGTTCAGCATGTTCAATTTTTCGGCGCGCGACAGAGACTTGATCGCGGCCTCGCGCTTCAACGCGGTCGAGCGAGAGCGCTTGCGTTCCACGTGGACGACGGTGACCGGCAGTCGAGGGCGGGTGTAGCGCGCGCCGCGGCCGGCATTGTGCGTGGCCACCCGCTGGTCGACGTCGGTGCTGATCCCGGTATAGAGCGACCCGTCCTCGCATCGCAAGATATAGACGAACCAGCGCGCCATGCTTCCGTCGACTATCATACGGTGCGGGTCCAAAAAGTTAGCCTCGGGACAAGTATGGACGAGACCGTCGAGTGCCCATTTTGCGGAGAGCCGGGTGAGATCGCCGCCGACTTCGACCCGAGCGAGCCTGGTGAGCAGGTGTTCGTACAGGATTGCGCGGTTTGCTGCCGGCCCTGGAACGTGACCGTGACCGTGGGCTATGACGGCGAGGTCACATATTCCGTCGATCGCAGCTAGTGCGAGCCGCGTTTGGGCCGATCGAACGGGCCTCGGGCCTTAGGCCTCGGGCCGGATCCGGATCCCGAGGGCTGAGGGCTGAGAGCTCTGAGAGCTGAGAGGGTGTGAGGTTTTCGAGAGCGTCGTGCCGCTGGCTAGCCTTTCTCTCCCTCTCCTCCATATCCTTCCATGTCCGCATGGAGGAGAGGGTCGGGGCGAGGAGGCCCGCCCCCGGAACACGTGGCCGCCCTGCGACGAGCCTCCTCACCCAAACCCGGACTTGCCTCAGCGGCCCGCAGCTCGAAACTCAAGACCTTCAAGCGAAACCCTCACGGCCTCTGAGGCCCCTTCCGGTGGTAGTTTCGGCGCCGTGGAATATCGCTGGGACGACACGCAAGCGAACAAAAGTGCCGACGACGAGCTGGCGCTGCTGGTCTATCTATCCAACCTGATTGGCGGCGACGGCACGCTGACCCAGCCGGGCGGTGGCAATAGCTCGGTCAAGCGTCGCGAGGTCGACTTTGCCGGCCGCCCCGTCGACGTGCTGCGGGTCAAGGGCAGCGGCACCGACCTGCGCACGATCGGCCGCGGCGGATTCACCGGGCTGCGGCGCGACGACCTCGACTACCTGCGCAAGCGCGAGAGCATGTCCGACGAAGACATGATGGCGTTCATGCGCGCCTGCATGACCGATGGCGCGGAGGCCGCACCGTCGGTGGAGACGCCGCTGCACTCGGTGCTCCCGCACCGCTACATCGTGCACACGCACGACTTCGCGACTCAGGCCCTGACTGACACGCCGCGGCCAGAGGCGCTGGTGCGCGAGGCGCTGGGCGACGACGCGGCCTACGTCGATTACGTGCGTCCCGGATTTCCACTGGCGCGCGCCGTGATCGATCTGGGCCCAGTAGCCGAAAACGCGCGCGGGCTGGTGCTGGGGCGGCATGGCTTGATCGCGTGGGGCGACAGCGCCAAAGCCTGCTACGAGAACCTGCACCTGCTCATCAATCGCGCGCTGCGATTCATCGCCGATCGCCGCGGCGCCCGCCCTGCGCCGTCGTCGGAGATCAGGTTCGCCGCGCCACCCCCCGACCGCCGTCGCGAGCTGGCGCGCTCGATCTTGCCGGCGCTGCGCGGGCGCCTGTCGCGCGAGCGCGCGGTGATCCTGCACTACGACGACAGCCCCGAAGCGCTGGCGTTCGTCGGCGCTGCGCGCGCCGGCGAGCTCGCGGCGCGCGGCATGTCCACTCCCGAGCACATCCTGCGCTGTGGTCGCCTCCCACTGTACGTCGATGCCGACCTGCCGGCGCTGGCGCCGGCCCAGGCCAACGACGCGATCGTCGGCGCGCTGGATCGGTTCGCCGCGCACTACCGCGAGACGTTCGCGCGCTCGGGGCCGCGGGTCGAGATGCTCGAGCCAGCACCGCGCGTGGTGCTGCTCCCGGGTCTGGGGCTGGTCACGGCGATGAAGGACAAGGCCAACGCCGTCGTCGGCAACCTCTGTTATCGACACGTCATGCGCGTCGCGGAGGCGGCCGATGCGCTGGGGGGCTTCCGTTTTCTCGACGACGCCGACGGGATCGAGTTCGAGTACTGGCCGCTGGAGCTGGCCAAGTTGAAGCAGGCGGAACGCGAGCTCAGCCGCCAGGTCGCGCTGATCACCGGCGCCGCGAGCGGGATCGGGCGCGCGATCGCCGAGCGCTTCGCCGCCGAGGGCGCCCACCTTGTGCTGACCGACATCGCCGGGCCGGCGCTGCGCGAGACCGCGTCGGCAATAGGGCGGGCATGCAAAGACGCGCAGCGGGTCATCGCCGTCGAGGCCGACTCCACCCGTGCCGACCACACGGAGGCGGCGTTCGACCAGGCGGTGCTGGCGTTCGGCGGCGTCGACATCCTGGTGTGCAACGCCGGCTTCATCCAGGCCGGCCCCGCTGACCAGATGTCGGAGGAGACCTGGGATCGCCATTTCGATCTCAACGTGAAGGGGTACTTCCTCGCGGCGCGCGCGGCGATGCGCGCGATGAAGCTGGGCGGGCGCGGCGGCGTGATCGTCTTCAACGCGTCGAAGGGCGCGTTTGCGCCGACCGCCGACAACGCCGCCTACGCCAGCTCGAAAGCGGCCGTCGCCGCGCTGGCGCGAAATCTAGCGACGGAGCTCGGTCCCGCCGGCATCCGGGTCAACTACTTCAACGCCGACTTCATCGACACCCCGCTGATGCAGCAGCTGATCGCGCAGCGAGCAGCGCACCGGGGCATCACCGTCGAGAAACAGATCGAGGACTACCGGCAAAGAAACGCGATGCACGTCGGGCCAATCCCGGCGGCGGCGGTGGCGGAGGCAGCGCTGTTTCTGGCGAGCCCGCGATCCCGGTTCACGACGGGAGCGGCGCTGCCGATCGATGGGGGGGTCAAGGAAGCAATGCCGCGGTGAGGGGGAGGGCTAGGGGCTAGCCCTCGGATACAGGTCGCGTCAGTCCGAGAGCCGCGCGATCAATACCCGCGCCTGCTCCGCCCATGGCGCCGCCGGCTCTGGCTCCAGCGCAATGTACTTCTCGAGGTGTGCACGCGCCTGCGAGCGCCCACCCAGCCTCTCCAGCGCCACCGCCAAGTTGAAGTGCGCGTCGGCGAAGTCGGGCGCAATCTGCAGCACGCGGCGCAGCTCCGCGACCGCCAGCTCCAGATCGCCCTCTTCCAGGATCAAGTTCGCCAGGTTGAAGCGCGCCTCCGGCTGATCCGGATCCAGCGCGAGGGCGGTCTCGAAGCTCTCCTTCGCGCGCGACCGATCGCCGCGGCGATAGGCAATGATCCCCAGATTGGTGTGCGCGGGCGCCAACCCCGCGTCCAGCGCGAGCGCGCGCCGGAAGCAGGCCGCCGCCTGGTCATCGGCCGGGTCGACGTCGGGACGCGACTCGAGCCGCGTCCCCTCCATGAACCAGTCGTAGGCATTGCGCCCCTCGTCGCCCTCCATTGAGGCGCCTGGCAATGCGGTCACCGACGCGACGTCGCCCTGGGCCACATCGGTGATCCGGCGCGCCAGGTCGCCCAGGCCGAAGTCGAAGACCCGCTGGCCGGTGACGTCGTAGGCGCCGCCCTCGTCGACGACCACCAGCGCTTTGCCGTCGAACGACACGCGGATGCGGTCCAGGGGCCGCGGGATGTGTGGCAATGAGGCGCGCACCGCGTCCAGCGCCTTGCGCACCTCGGCGGCCTTGAAGCCGCGGTCGGCCAGCTCCTTGGCGGCCTTGACGCTCACCAGGTCCTGAAAGTTGAAGACCTGCTTGCCGCCTCGGCGGACCGATGGCCCCACAAAACCGACCTGGGACCAATAGCGAAGCCGGCTCTCGCTGATCTCCAGGATCTTCGCCACGCCGGCGAAGGTATAAGTCGCGTCGTCGCTCACTGACCTGTGTCCTGGCTCACCCCAAGGGTCACGTGAAGACGGCCTCGACGTCGACGTCGACGAAGACCTTCGCCCCTTGGGAGCGGATCGTCACGTGCGTGCCGACCTGGCGCGGGACGGCTCCGGCGACCCGCTCCGTCTCGCGCGCGGCCAGCTGCTGTACCCGCTTGGCGACGTCGGCGTCGCTCTCCAGCAGGGCCGCCAGCCGGCGCGCCGTCCCGGCGTCGCACGCGTCGCTGAGCAGCGGCGCCAGCGACGGCAAGTCGAGGGTGAGCATGGTCGAGCCAAAATACGAGTCGTGGCCGCCACGCACGGCGCGCTGCCCTTCGGAGATCACGTCGGCGCGCGCGAACAGGAGATCCAGCGCCGCCGGGGACAGGCGTACCCGGATCTCGCGCTGAAACAGCGCAATCCGGACCGCCCGTGCCATCGGCTTCTTGGACATTTTTGGTACCTGGGACGGGCCCGCGGCGGGCTCATCCGAGGGTTTCTTCTTCATCATGTGCAAGAGACCGGCGATCGTATCAACAACGGAGGTCGCCAGCAAAAAGCCGGCCTATGCTACGGTCTTGGCCATGGCGCCGCCTGGTCCCGAGGCGAACAAGGTTCCGATCCTCGTCGTCGACGACGAGCCGGACAATCTGGACGCGATCCGTTTCAATTTTGGCAAGAGCTTTTCACTCTTGCCGGCGGGCAGCGGCGAGGAGGCGCTGGCGCTGGTCAAGCAGCACGACGTGGCGGTGATCGTCACCGACCAGCGCATGCCGCGCATGACCGGGCTCGAGCTGCTCAAAGCCGCGCGAGAGATCCGCCCCGACGCGGTCGGCATCATCGTGACCGCGTTCACCGACGTCGACGTGCTGATCGAGGCCATCAACCTCGGGCGCATCTACCGCTACGTCACCAAGCCCTGGGACGCCAAG
>Ga0265339_10002847_pt1 | contig 12280 bp, 10 predicted proteins | sample 4CB219metaG_FD_202085 | JGI IMG/M metagenome (GOLD analysis project Ga0265339, IMG submission 202085) | Rhizosphere microbial communities from Carex aquatilis grown in University of Washington, Seatle, WA, United States - 4-CB2-19 metaG | ecosystem: Host-associated > Plants > Roots >...
TGCAAGCCGATCCCGAACGGCTGCAACGGCACCGCCACCTGCGCGTGCGCGTCGAGCCTGTGCACCGCGGGGTCCTGCAGCGCTCCGAGCGCCGGCGAGCTCGACTGCATCCTGGCGGTTCCGTAGCCGCGGCCGCGGATCGCAAGGTCTGCCCTCCAACTAGCGATCCGTCAGTTCTTGCGCGCGAACCAGACCGCCATCTCGCCAGGTCCGCGATTGGACCACGCGTAGTAAGGGATCGCGGTCAGCTGGCGGGGGCGGCCGTCGCGCGTCGACACCACGCCGGCGCGCAGCACATTGACCCCGCCCAGCAGATCCTTCCGGCGCTCGACCGCGAAGCTCGCTCCGTCGGGCACGGTGATGTCGAGTGCCGCTCCGCCGTTGTCGGCGGCTTCGGCGCAGTAGACCAGCGGCCCGCGCTCGAGGGCGACCTTGCCGCGATCATCCGCCACGCGGTCGTCGGCGAGCACGCGACGCACCGGCATCGGCAGGTAGAGCGCGATCACGTCGCCCGGCGCCCACGTCCGCGCGATGACGGCGTACCCCTTGACCAGCTTCGCCGCCGTCGCCTGTCCATTCACGCGCAGGGTGAACGCGCCCTGCGGCGCGCCGGCGTAGCGATAAAGTGCGCTCGGCACCGGGCGGTCCTGCGCCCAGCCGGGGATGCGCACGCGCACTTCGAACGCGCGCGGGTGATCGGGGGTGAGGTGAATCGCGATCGCGCCATCCCAGGGATAGGCGGTCTTCTGGGCGATCACGACCGGTCCGCCGCCGAGGTCGACCTTGGCCTCGCTGTCGACGAACAAGTTCACGTAGAGGGCGTTGCGGTCGAGCGCATAGAGATAGTCGGGGATCGCGGGGATGAATCGCGCGAGGTTCGTCGGACAGCAGGAGCAGTCGAACCACGGCTTGCGCGTGACCGCGCCTTTGTTGAAGGCGAAGTGGCCGTCCGACTGCAGCGGATTGGGGTAAAAGAACTTGTCGCCCGACAGCGAGATGCCGGCGATCACGCCGTTGTAGAGCGTGCGCTCGAGGACGTCGACGTACTTGGCCTCGCCCGACTGCAGGAACAGTCGATGGTTCCAGTAGACGCTTGCAATCGATGCGCAGGTTTCGCCGTAAGCGTACTTGTTGGGCAGCTCGTACGCCGCGCCGAACGCCTCGCCGTCGTGGCGCGCGCCGATCGCTCCCGTCAGGTACAGCTTGCGCGACACCACATCGTCCCAGATCTTCTCGATCGCCTCGCGATAGGCGGAATCGTTTTCCAGTGTCGCGATATCGACCATGCCCGCGTACATGTACGCGGCCCGCACCGCGTGCCCGACAGCTTCGGTCTGCTGCGTGACCGGTAGGTGATCCTGGTTGATCGGCCCATTCAACTTGTGGCCTGCGGCATTGCCTCGTTGCTCGAGGAAGAAGCGCGCCAGCGTCTCATAGCGCGGATCGCCGGTCGCGCTCTCCAGCTTGATGAGCCCGGTCTCGACGATCTGATGCCCGGGCGGCGTCATCAGCTTGCCCGGCCCGAACGTCCGATCGAGCAGATCGGCGAACTTCTGCCCGACGTCGAGCAGGCTGCGTTTACCGGTCGCGCGATAGTGCGCGTAGCCCGCCTCGAGCAGGTGTCCCGCGTTGTAGAGCTCGTGGCTGCCGTAGAGCTCCTGCGTCCATCGCGGTCCGGCCTTGACCCACGGCGCCGGGCTTTTGGTCGGATCGATCGTCTTATACGTCGTGAGATAGCCGTCGGGCTCCTGCGCCGCCGCGATCTTGGCGATGATGCCATCCATGAAGCGGTCGAGCGCCGGATCGGGATGGCTCTGCAACGAGTACGACGCGCCCTCGATCAGCTTGTAGACGTCGGTGTCGTCGAACGGCATCTTGCCTTCGTACGCGCCCGCGCGCTTGTGCGCGGCGCGCTCGAAGTTGCGGATGCGGCCCTCCTGTTCGCTCTTCGCGAAGCCGAAGGGGATCGTCACCGTGCGGTTGGTCTCCAGACGCGGCGCCCAGAACGTGTCGGTGAGCCGCACGCGCGTGAACGGCACCGCCGCGATCGGATACGACCCCGGCTTGCCGCCAATAGCCGAGAACCCGGCGCATCCAACGAGCAGCGCCAGGCCGACGCGGTTGCGCCAGTGTGAAGCGACTTTCCTGGGTCGTCCGTCCACTCCGCCCCCACTGTAGGGCGTTCGCTCCCGGCCGCAAAGGGTCGCTCGGCTGACAACGGACCTGTTGCGGCCACGACAACGGCCAGCGTCATATCGGTCCATGTAACCCAAATAATTCAAATCACATGCACGATGTGGTCACAAAATTTAGTAGGCACACTTACTGCTCTACATATCAGGTGATGATCGAGAACACGCAGAGAACCAGTTGGGTGGCGGCGTCCTTGGCGTTGGCCCTGGCGCTGGGTGGCTGTCAGGCGGGCGGCGGCGACGCCACCAACGCATCGGACAACGAGGCGGCCCTGGCGACCACCAACGGCCTCTCGATGATCAACGGCCTGTCGATGACCAATGGCCTCTCGATGATCAACGGATTGTCGGGCAACGGCCTGTCGGGCAACGGCCTGCTGATGACCGCGCTCAAGACCGGCGTGGTCACGGGCGGCTCGCTGATCAACAGCACCAGCGGCCGCACCACGCTGAGCTACGTCGTCCGCTGCGCGCTGCCTTCTGGTCACAGCATCAGCGCCAAGGACAGCAGCGGGACGTCGTACTCGTACGCGGGAGCGATCGGCGTGGCTCCCGAATGGGAGACCGGCACCTGCAACACGACTTGCCAGGAGCGCATGACCGGCTGCTTGCTTGCACACGTCAATACCTCGGGCGTGCACATTCCGATCTGGCTCGACGGCGAGGGCGCGATCGGCTGGGGCCAGAACAGCAGCTATCCGTTTCAGGAGGGCTCGTTCTTCGGCAACATCTTCGTGAGCCCGCCCAAGGGTTACTACTGCGGCGGCAAGGACTTCAGCGCCGCAACGGTGCCCGGCCGCCTCGGCGTCGGTCAGTCGAACGCGCCTTATAGTGATCCGTTCGGCACGCCCGGCCCGTGCGCCCCCAGCTGCACGGCCTCGTCAGCGAAGACCAACAACGTCGCCGATGGATTCTCGACCTGCAACGGCTACACCCACGTCGTGACCGTGTGGCGCAACTTCGACGTCAACACTCAGTACCGCATCTGCAACCGCGAGGACACCAAGTGCCTCGAGGTCGCCGGCAGCAGCACGTCAGCGGGCGCGGCGATCCAGCAGCGCAGCTACAACGGGTCGTCGAACCAGAAGTGGACGATCACCCAGATCTCGCCCGGCAAGTACAAGCTGCTCAACGTCGTGTCCGGCAAGGCGCTCGATACGACCGGCAGCAGCACCGCGGACAACACCGCGCTGGTGCAGCAGAGCTACTCGGGCACGGGCACCCAGCTGTGGGCGCTACAGTCGCTCGGCAACCAAGGCGATGGCGGCAACTACCAGATCAGCCCCTCGACGAAGCTCACCGGCACCCTCTGGCCGGCCGCGGGCAACACCAATGACGGCGTCGCGGTCGCAACCACCACGTACAACGCCTCCGACATTCAGAAGTGGCAGATCACGCCACTCTAAAAGTCGCCGCCTACTCGATGTAGCTCTGGCGCCCCGGATCGAAGATCCACGGGTGCTGGTTGTTCGCGAACACGTCGAGCAACGCGTTCATCCCGTCGCGCGTCTTCAGCGTGAGCTCGGCTCGACTGATCGGTACGACCCACAGGAACTCGACCGGGCAGCTGTCGATCTCCAGCTCGTCGCGCAGGCGTTGATGGTGCCGCAGCAACGGCGACATCAACACCACGTGAGGCAAGGTGATCCTCGCTTCGTCGGCTAGCAGCGCCGCGGGGCCGCCAGGCAGGAAGAACGCGCCGTACATCTGGATGCTGTGCGCGTGATCGATCGACGTGCTGTACTCCGTCGGAAATCGAGCCACGGTCGCCAGCGGCTGCGCGAAGTCGCCGCCGGCCTCGGCGTAAAAGATCAGCTCGCGCCGGATCGGCCGCCCGTCCTCGCCGGTCATGGGGATGTCGCTCATCCCCGACGTGACCCAGACGTCGCAGACCGGGCCGCTCCGCGCCGGCCGTCCCGTGTAGCGGCGAACCTCTATCTCCGGCGATTCGGCGCCATCCGTGAACGACTCGTAAACCCCGCCGATCACCGCTTCATAGGCTCGATCGCGGTCTTTTCCCCCCGACATCCGCACGCTCCGGGACTGCTCCATCCTGGAGATTCAACGCTTCGGCGAGCGAAAAGTTCCGCCGTGACGCCGCTCAGGTGCGTGCGTGGGGCGCGCGTCACTCGACGGTGACGAACAGCCGGCGCTCGACCGGGTCGTTGAAACCGGTCTTCTCCTTGCAGACGATCGTCATGCTGACCGCGTTATTGCCGCGCGCGACGAACTCATCGTCCGACTTCACGTGAAAGGTGTAGCCCTTCATGTAGCTGAAGATGGCGCGATCGGCGCCCTGATATGTGAGGCGCGACGCCACGACGTGATGGCCGGCGGGAACTTGGCCCGAGAAGACCTGTCGCGTCTCACCGTGGTCCGCGCTGGTGATCACCGTCGGTAGCTCGGCGCCGTCCATCACGAAGCGCGCCTCGACCAGCTTGTAGGTCGCGCCGGCTTCGTTCTTGAACCGCAGCGTCGCCTGGACCGTCCCCGCGCCGGCGGTGTCGGGCGCGCCCGCGACCTCCTCGCGCGCGGCAACGACCTTGCCATCGCTCGCATCCTTGTCACCCGCTTTGCTCCCCTTGGCGCCGTGCGCGCGCGGACCGCGCTGCTTGCTCTTGGGTTGCAGCGATTCCTCGGCAACGTGGGCCGCTCGCCTCCGGGCGCCGCCCTCGCTGTCCCCGGATGCCGCCGGCCCGCGGTCACGGGTGCCCGACGCCGCGGTCTTCGCCGGCGCAGGAGCTTCCTTGTTCTTCGCGGCTTCGATCTTCGCGGCCTCGTCCACCAATCCTTCCGCCGACGTGCCCGACGGCGCGGGCGATTCGACAGCGCTCGTGGGCGCGGCGGCGGCCGCAACACTGCTGGACGCCGGCTCGGGTGCGGGCGGAGTCGGGGGCGGCTGGGCCGGCCTCCGGCACCCCATCGCGATCACCATCACCAGCAGAAGCATTTCGCAGCGGCGCACCATGGGTCACCTCCGACCATACCAACATAGACACATTCCCCACCCGAGGCTCGTGCCCGCGCACACATGATGCGCCACGCCAGCGGGTCCCATCCATCCCCGCCGCACGCCGGCGAAAGAAATTTGAGCGCGTCGACACCCGCTGCGGGAACTAGGTCGGGGGACAGATCGCGAGTCGGGATCTGCGCTCCAGACACACTTCAACCTACTGATATTAATTGCGATCTACCGCAACTACCAGCAGCCTGAGCCCTGCCCATAACCCGGAATATCACTTAAAATCTTAATCTCACGCGTAGGTGTCGTTATGAAAACTGAAGACCTGATCCCGAGCTTTCGCGCACGTTCCCTCTTCCTGCTCGCACCGCTGCTCTCGCTGGCGGCGTGCACGTTCAACGCGGAGCGCCCCGGCGACGGCGGCACGACGCCCCCGCCCGGTCCCACTCCGATCGCCGGCCTCACCGCGATTCGGATCGATCCCGCCAACGCCACGGTGACGCTGGATCTGACCAAGGCGCCGCCCACGCAGAAGTTCGACGCCTACGGCACGATCAATGGCCACGAGCAAAAGATCACCGACCGCGTGAGCTGGTCGTCGGACCGTTCGATCGTCGCGACGGTCGACAAGACCGGGCTCGCCACCGTTGGCACCAGCGGCGGCATCGCGACCATCACCGCGCGCAACGGCAACATCGGCGGCAACGCGCACCTGACCGTGCAGCTCACCGGCGTCTTCACCGCCGAGGGAGCGGGCGCGATGCCCGCGCTGCCCGCCAACCCGGGCTCGAAGTTCAACGGCACCGCCGACACCTCGCGCGCGCCGGAGCTGGTTTACCCCAACGACCACGTGCTGTTTCCGCCCAACGTCTTCGGCGTCGAGGTGCACTACCGCAAGGGCAGCAACTCGAACACGCTGTTCGAGCTGCACTTCAAGAGCACGATGGGCGACTTCACCGTCTACACGCGCTGCGTGCAGCTCGCCGACGGCTGCCTGTACGCGCCGAGCCGCCAGGTCTGGAGCTATATCGCCGAGACCAACCGCGGCACCGGCCCGCTGCAGCTGACCGTGCGCGGGACCGACGACAATGGCACCGCCGTCGGCAAGAGCGCGACGTTCACCATGCAATTCTCGAAGGACGACGTGCGCGGCGGCCTCTACTATTGGACGACCTCGGGCGACACCGGAATCATGCGATGGAACTTCGGCAACACCACCGCCACCACCGCCGAGCGCTTCATCGGCACGCAGTTCACCAACGGCACCTGCGTCGGCTGCCATGCCCTGAGCCGCGACGGCACCAAGATCGTCGCATCGGTCGGCGGCCAGAACAGCGGCAAGGTGCTGCTGTTCGACGTCGCCAACGCCAAGCCGCTCGCGAATTACCCGCTGGCGCAGCTGAGCCAGTTCGAGGCGTGGGATCCGACGGGCAAGCGCTTCGTCGGCCTTTACACCGACGACAAGAAGACAGGCCCCTCGGACCTGATCACGTTCGACGGCACGACCGGCATGGTGACAGGCAAGATCTCCGTCGGCGGGCGGCGCGCTGACCACCCCGATTGGTCAGCCGACGGCAAGCGAATCGTCTTCACCAGCGTCGACACCGCGGGCAGCTATACCGATCAGCGTCCGGGCAAAAGTGGCATCTCCTACGTCGACGACGACGGCACCGGCAACTGGACGGCGCACGATCTGTTGCCGGCGGTCGCAGGTAAAAACCGCTATTACCCGGCGATCTCGCCCGACACGTCGTTCCCGGTGATGGTCTTCAACGAGTCGACCTGCCCGTCGGGCAACAACTACGACATCACGTGCGACGCCGACAGCGACCCGTCGGCGAAGATGTGGGCCACGCCGCTGCCGCCGGCTGCGACCAAGCTGGTCGAGCTCGCCGCCGCCGACGGGCCCGGCGTCGCCGACAAGGGGACGACCAACTTGACCAACTCGTTCCCCAAGTGGGCGCCGTTCACGTTCGCCCTCGACGAGCAGCACACGCTGCTGTGGCTGACGGTGTCGTCGATCCGCCAGTACGGGCTGCGGCCGCCGCCGTCCAACAGCAGCAGCGAGAGCGCCTCGGGCACACTGATCTGGATGGTCGGCTTCGACCCGCAGGCGCTGTCGAACGGACTGGACCCGAGCTTCGCGGCGTTCGCGCTGCCGTTCCAGGACATCACCACGTCGAATCACATCGCGCAGTGGACGCAAGAGGTAGTCGGGATCATTCCCTAGGCTTGCGCGTTCTTCGTGACGCTCTATCCTCCTCGCCTCAACCACGTCCAGGAGGAAACATGAAGACGTCACTGCGCACGCTCGCTCTCGCCGCCATTCTGCTCGCCCCGTCGACCGCCGTGTTCGGCGCCGCTGCCAAGACCTATCAGGTCACGGGCCCGATCGTCGAGGTCACGCCGGACACGATCACGGTGATGAAGGGCAAAGAGAAGTGGGAGATCGCGCGCGACAAGGACACCAAGGCGACCGGCGAGCTCAAGGTCGGCGCCAAGGTCACGATCATGTACCGGATGACCGCGGCAACGATCGAGGCCAAGGAAGAGGGCGGCAAAAAGGCCGACGCCAAAAAGGACGAGAAGAAGTAGTCGGTCCCCGATTCTCCTCAGAGGCTGAGGAGCACCTTTGAAACGTCGTAGAGCACGTCGCCGCGCGCGGGCACGGGTACCCGGTGCACGCGCGCGCGCACGGCCGGTTGATCGATGCGGTCGGTGAGCGCGTTGTACGCGTAGGCGATCAGAGTCCGCAGGTGAATCACGTCGTGCAGGTTGTATTCGGCGAAGAGCCGGAGCGCCTGGCGATCGCCGTGGCGCCCGCGGGCGCGCCGCCAGAGCCAGCCGGCGTCCCAGCCGCTGACGCCGGCCAGGTGCGCGGGACGCGTCAGATGCAGCTCCTGGAGCGAGCGTTCGATCGCCTTCAACCCACCGTCGTGGCCGGCGCGCGCGAGCACGTGGCGTAGGTCAACATGACAGCGCGGCGGCTCCCATTGAGGGAACGCGCGACAGAGGATCGGAACGTCGAACGACAGCCCGTTGAACGTGACCAGCATCGAGCAGTCGCGCGCGACGAACGGAAACTCGTGCAGATCGCGGCCGGCCAGGAAAATGCGCGGCCCGTGGCGATCGAACCAGCCGATCGCCGAGATCCCCGCGAAGGCGACGTCGTCATCGCCGGTCTCGATGTCCAGGTATGCGGCCTGTCCTCCGAAGGCCGGGAACATGCGCCAGTGCTCGCCGGGCGGCAGCATCGCCGCCAGCGCATCGGCATCCCCGCGCGCCAGCGCCTCGCGCGCGTCGTCGACCGCGGCACGCAGCCCGGGATCCTGCCGCTTCGACACCGCGACCGACGGCGGCGCGGGCAGATCGTCCCATTCGGCGATCCCGCGCGCCCACAGCGATCGTTCCTTGGCCGGACCGATGCCCGGCGCGAGCTGAAACGTCGATTCGAGCATGACCTGAACAAATTATCAGGTCTCTGCGCGAGGCGCGAAAAATCTCGCTGATTGGATCACCCGATGCTGCGAACCACGCCTCCGTCGACGCGCACCGAAGCGCCGTTGGTGGCGCTCGCGGCGCCGCTCGCCAGGTAGACGATCATGTTGGCCACCTCGGTGGGCGTGGCGAAGCGCGCCAGCAGCGACGACGGCCGCGCGGTCGCGAAGAACTCGCGCTCCATGGCATCGAAGGTCACGCCGCGCGACGCCGCCAGCTCGCGAACGAACGTCGACACGCCCTCGGACCCGGTTGGCCCCGGCAGCACGCAGTTGACGGTCACCGCGGTGCCGCGCGTGCGCTCCGCCAGGCCGCGCGCGATCGCCAGCTGCGCGGTCTTGGTGGTGCCGTAGTGGATCATCTCCACAGGGATCTGCAGCGCCGACTCGCTCGACACGAAGATGATCCGGCCGCGGTTGCGCGCGAGCATGCGCGGAAAGTAGTGCCGCGAGAGCCGCACGCCGCTCATCACGTTGGTCTCGAAGAAGCGGAGCCACTCGGCGTCGCTGATCTCCTCGAACGCAGCGGGGGCGAAGATGCCGGCGTTGTTGACCAGAACGTCGACATCGGGAAGCGCTTCGATCACGCGCTGGGCGCCCGCGGCGGTCGACAGATCGGCGGTGATCCCCTCGACGCGGGAGCCCGATACCGCGCTGCGCACCTCGGTGACCGCCGCGGAGACGCGCTCCTGCGAGCGACCGTTGACGAACACGCGCGCGCCTTCTTGCGCGAACAGCTTGGCGGCCGCGTGGCCGATCCCCGCCGTCGAGCCGGTCACCAGCACCGTCTGATCTGTGAGGCCGAGATCCATGGGCGTCAGGCGGGGTCCCAGGCCGACGCGTCGAGATCGGGGAACGACACCTTCGACGAGCCGGGGTTGATTCGATCGAGGCGGATGTTGCCCTTGTCGTCGGGCGGCTCGTCGGAACGGATGCCGCCCGGCACCTCGACCATCACGCTACCGGGATACGGCGTGCCGTCTTCGTACTCGACCCGCAGCTCGATCCAGCTCTGCTTCGCGATCGGCGCGCGCGAAGGCGGTGGCGGCGGCGCAGCTTCGCGCACCGGCGGCGCCGCGCCCGGACGCGGCCGCATCAGGAGAATCCGCGGCTCGTCGTCACGGCGCGCGACCGCCGCGCTGACATCGGACCACATTGAACGGGCATCCGGCGTGCTTCCGAGCGATTCGCTCATGCGCTTGACCAGCGCGATCGCGTCGTTCTTGGGCAACGGCGCGAAGTCGAGGTGGCCGGCCAGCGTGGTCCCGCTGTCGACCGCGATCATGCGATAAGAGACGCCCTGGAACTGGATCGCCGAACGGCCTTCGAGGACCGAGTCGACCAGCTCCTGCTCGTCGGAGTCATCCATGCCGGCGGAGGACGCACTGCCGTTCTCCGCCACGCTGCCCGACCCGTCGTCGGCGAGGAGCAGGAGGCGCCCAGCCTCGAGCGCCGCGCAGATCTTGTCGAGCAGCGCCGACGGCATCAAGCGGTGCGCCGATTGCGGATCGGCGCCGGTCGCCAGCCCGTAGAGCGCCGAGAGCGTGGCGCGCTGGCCGTCGCGCTCCAAGAGGCGCACCAGCCAGGACGCGCGCGACGCGGGGAACGCGGCATGACGCTGCTCGGTGGTCACCCGCCAGGAGGCGATGGCAGTCACGGCGCCTTCGTGCGCCGTCGAGAACCCCACCCGATCCTGCCCCCATTTGTGCATATGCGCAGTTTAACGTGCAACCGCCGCCGCGAACATCCCGCACGGGATGCTATCCTGCGCCCGTGAGCGCGCGAGACGATCTCCGGCGCATCGCGTATCAAGCGATGGTCGACCGGGGGCTCCTTCCCCAGTTCTCCGACGCCGCCGTCGCTGAAACCCAGCGGCTGGCCAACGAGGCGCGCGCGGCGCCGCCGGCCACCGACGCGCGCGACCTGCGCGGCCTGCCGTGGGCGTCGATCGACAACGACGACTCGCTGGATCTGGATCAGCTGTCGGTCGCCGAAGCGCTGCCGTCGGGCGCGACCAAGGTCCTGGTCGCGATCGCCGACGTCGACACCAAGGTGCGGCTGGGCTCGGCGCTCGACGACCACGCCCGCATCAACACCACGTCGGTCTACACCGACGCGCGGATCTTCCCGATGTTGCCCGAGACGCTGTCGACCGATCTCACCTCGCTGAACGAGGGGCGGGAGCGCCTGGCGATCGTCATCGAGATGCAGGTCGACGACGACGGGCAGGTCAGCGGCGGGACGCTCTATCGCGCCGTCGTCGTCAATCACGCCAAGCTCGCCTACAACAGCGTCGCGGCATGGATGGACGGCACCGCCGCGGCGCCGCCCAAGGTGTCGGCGGTCGCCGGCCTGGGCGAAAACCTACGCTTGCAAGATCGGGTCGCGCAGGCGCTGCGCCAGCGGCGTCACCAGCACGGCGCGCTGGATCTGGAGACGCTGGAGCCCCGCGCCGTGTTCGACGGTGACGCTGTATCGGACCTGCGCCTCGAGACCCGCAACCGCGCCAAGGAGCTGATCGAGGACTTCATGGTCGCCGCCAACGTGACCACCGCGCAGTTCCTCGAGGAGAAGGGCTCGCCGTCGTTGCGCCGCGTGCTGCGCTCACCCGAGCGCTGGGCGCGCATCGTCGAGCTGGCAGGCAGCTACGGCGCCCACCTGCCGGGCGAGCCGAACGCGCGCGCTCTCGACGAGTTCCTGAACCAGCAGCGCGCGAAAGATCCGGTGCGCTTCCCCGACGTTTCGCTCGCCGTGGTCAAGCTGCTCGGCCGCGGCGAATACACCGTCGAGCCGCCGGGCCACCGCGCGACCGAGCACTTCGGGCTCGCGGTCCGGAACTACGCGCACTCGACCGCGCCCAATCGGCGCTTCCCGGATCTCGTGACCCAGCGGCTCATCAAGGCGGCGCTCGCGGGCACGCCAGTGCCCTACAGCGTCGAAGCACTGGGCATCGTCGCGCAGCATTGCACGGTTGCCGAGGACGCCGCCGCCAAGGTCGAACGGCAGGTGCGCAAGTCGGCGGCGGCGTTGCTGCTGCAGGGGCGCATCGGCGAGACGTTCGACGCGCTGGTGACCGGCGCGTCGGCGAAAGGCACCTGGGTGCGGCTGCTCCACCCGCCCGTCGAAGGGCGCGTCGTGCACGGGTTCGACGGGCTCGACGTCGGCGACCGGATCCGCGTGCGGCTGGATCGTACCGACGTCCAGCACGGATTCATCGATTTTTCCCGACGGAGATGACAGCGTGAAAGGCCCACGCTCGAAAGCCGGAAAGAAGGACTCTGTCTCCCCCGGCGGCGACGGCCCGCTGGTGCTGGCCTATCGTAACCCCACGTTTCTCGACAGCGACGACGCGCGGCCGCTGCGCATCCTCGCCGAGTACCTGGCGCCGCTGCACGCTTTCGAGCAGCAGCACGTGCACGACACGATCGTCTTCTTTGGCTCGGCACGCATCGTCCCCAGCGGTCCCCTCGGCCGCTACTACGACGAGGCGCGCGAGCTGGCGCGCCTCATCACCGAGTGGTCGATGAGCGCCGAAGGGCACGAGCACCACCGCATCATCTGCTCGGGCGGCGGCCCGGGCATCATGGAGGCGGCGAATCGCGGCGCGCGCGACGCCGGCGGCCGCACCA
>Ga0265339_10002848_pt1 | contig 12279 bp, 13 predicted proteins | sample 4CB219metaG_FD_202085 | JGI IMG/M metagenome (GOLD analysis project Ga0265339, IMG submission 202085) | Rhizosphere microbial communities from Carex aquatilis grown in University of Washington, Seatle, WA, United States - 4-CB2-19 metaG | ecosystem: Host-associated > Plants > Roots >...
CGGGAACCTACGACCGCTCGGCCTTCCAGCTTTCCTATGTCCATCTGCCGCCCGAGGCGGTCACTCTGGGCCTGGGCAGCCGCGACGAGCTCAACGTCCAGGGCGACATCAATTTCTACAGCAACTGGCAGGCCTTCGCGGCGGCCCGGCGCGACCTTTTGTCAAACCAGTTCCTGGATACCGAATATGGCCTGGGCTATGAGGACGAATGTCTGGCGATTTCGGTCGCCTACCGGCGCAAATTCACATTCGACGCGGTCCAGGGCGTCCCCCCCTCGACCTCGATCATCCTGCGCTTCAGCCTCAAGACCGGCGACACCCCGATCCAGCCTTTCAGCCTGTTCCCGCAGGATGTTTTCACCACGACTCATCCCTCTTGACCCCCTCCGCCTTCGCTGGGGCCGAGGCTGCGCCAAGGCATCTCCCTCTTTTATGCGCTTCGCGCAAAGGGGGAGGTGGGCTGTGCGGGCCGCCCGGGAGGCTGAATTTTCAAGCATTTCCAAGCTTCGCCAAGGCTTGATCGGCGGGATAAATTGCTTATCCTGCCAGCGGTTTAGGGGGCGGAAGCCGATTTCGGCTGGAGCGATGTTGTGGTAGATCGGTCCCCCTTGAGCGAGCCAGAAAACTGACCATGCGCCGTATCCGTCCCGCGTTGCTGATGACCGCCGCGCTTTTCTGCGCCGGCGTGGCGCCGCGGGTGCTGGCGGCCACCGCCCTGCCGGCCGTGCCCCCGGCGCCGGGCGCGCATCTGGCCGCGCCCAGCCCTGCACCGGGTATCGCCACGGCCGCGCCGGGCGCAGCGGCTCCCGCTCCGGCCCCCACCACAACCGCCGCCGCCGATCCGGCGCCGGCCTCCGCCCTCGATGCCTCGGCGCTGGACAAGCCCCAGGACTCCACGCCCACTGCCCAAGCTGCCGACCCGGACGACAGCGACGCCATCGCCGCGACAGTGAACGAGCAGTCGATCTCCGAATACGAAGTGCGCCAGCGCATGCAGCTGTTCATCGCCACCTCCTATCCCGGCGCGCAGCTCAACGAGGATCAGAAAAAGCGCATCCACGGCCAGATCCTCGACAAGCTGGAGGACGAGAAGATCGAGCTGGCCGAGGCGCTGAAGAAGCACATCACCGTCAGTCCGGCGGAAATCGACAAGTCGGTCAACCGCATGATCGTCGACAACCGCTTCACCATCGATCAGCTGCGCGCCACCCTTACCAATGCCGGCACCAGCGAGGCGGCGCTGCGCGCCCAGGTGCTGGCCAACATCGCCTGGCAGAAGGCGGTGCAGGACGAATATGAGGACCGCATCAACGTCACCCCGGCCCAGGTCGATGCCGAGCTGGCGCATTATGCCGAAGGCGCCAACCGGGCGCATTTCCAGGTCGGCGAAATCTTCCTGCCGGTGGACAATCCCGAGCAGGACGCCAAGGTCCTGAAGGACGCACAGAATATCGAGAGCCAGCTGGCGCTGGGCGCGCCCTTCCCGATGCTGGCGCGCCAGTTCAGCCAGAACGCCTCGGCGGCGGGCGGGGGCGACATGGGCTGGGTGTATGACGGCCAGCTGGCGCCCGAACTCAACGCCGCCCTTGAGAAAATGCAGGCCGGCGCGGTGTCGGAGCCGATCCGCGGCATCGGCGGCTATTACATTGTCATGCTGCGCGACCGCCAGGAGCCGCTGGGCACCAAGATCGTGCAGGCCCCGACCGGGCCGACCGGGCCGGAAGGCACCATGCCGCTGGCGCGCCTGCTGCTGCCGATGAGCGGCCAGCCCAGCAAGGAAGTTGTCGAGGAGGTGATGAAGACGGCGATGGAAGTCCGTGCCCATACCAGCTCCTGCGATCAGCTGGGCAAGTTCCAGGAGCAGATGAAGGGTTCGGTGTACATGAACCTGGGCGACACCAAGCTCGCCGACCTGTCGCCCGATATCCAGAAGGCGCTGTCCCAGACCCATCCCGGCGATGTCGCCATGCCGTTCCTGTCCGAGGCGGGGGTGGAGATCATCGCCCGCTGCGACAAGAAGGTGATCACGCAGACCGCCTATGTGATGCCGACCCGCCAGCAGGTGGAGGAGCAGTTGTTCGACCAGCAGATTTCGGCCATGGCGCGGCGCTACCTGCGCGACTTGAAGCGCGACGCCAATATCCAGGTGCGCGACGAGCACGGCACCATGCAGCTCGCCTCCAGGGTGCACTGAAAGCGCCCTTCCCATGACAGCGGCGCCCATCCTCGTCACCATGGGCGAGCCGGCCGGTATCGGCCCCGAGATCGCGATTGCCGCGGTAAAGGCTTTGGGCGGGCGTGTTGGCGCACATCCGCTGGGGCTGGTCGGAGATGCGGGCGTGCTCGGCGCGGGCGTGGACGTGATTCCAACAAAAGCACACGCCACGCGGGTCGCCGGAAAACCCGACCGCGCGAACGCCGCCGCCGTCATCGAAGCGATCGAGATCGCGGCGGCGGCCTGCATGCGCGGCGAGGCCGCAGCAATGGTCACCGCCCCGATCCACAAGGCGGTTCTGGCCGGCGCGGGCTTCGGCTTTCCCGGCCATACCGAGTTCCTCGCCCACCTCGCCGGCGCCAAACGCGCGGTCATGATGCTGGCGAGCGACAAGCTGCGGGTGGTGCCGCTCACGATCCATATCCCCATTGCGCAGGTGCCGGCCGCGATCACGGCGGAGGGAATTGTCGAGACCGGCGAGATCATGCTGGCGGCCCTCAAGCGCGACTTCGCCGTAGCGGCGCCGCGGCTGGCGGTGGCCGGGCTCAATCCCCATGCCGGCGAGGATGGCGTGCTGGGGGCGGAGGATGGCGCCATCATCGCCCCGGCGGTGGCGGAGTTGCGCCGGCGCGGCCATCGCGTGTCGGGGCCGCTGTCCGCCGACACGCTGTTCCACGAAGAGGCGCGGGCTGGCTATGACGCAGCGCTGTGCATGTATCACGACCAGGCGCTGATCCCGATCAAGACCCTGTCCTTCTGGGAGGGGGTGAATGTGACCCTGGGCCTGCCGATCGTGCGCACCTCGCCCGACCACGGCACCGCCTTCGACATCGCCGGCACCGGCAAGGCCGATCCCCGCAGCATGATCGCGGCGATCCGGATGGCGGCGGCGATGGCGGACGCACGGGCGCGCGCTTGAACGATCCCCTGCCACCATTGCGGGAGGTGATTGCGGCGCATGGCCTGAACCCGAAGAAATCGCTGGGCCAGAATTTCCTGTTCGATCTCAATCTCACCCGCAAGATCGCCCGCGCCGCGGGCGCGGCGGAGGGCGGCACATTCTACGAAGTGGGACCGGGGCCGGGCGGGCTGACGCGGGCACTGCTGACGGAAGGCGCTACCCAAGTGATCGCGGTGGAGCGCGATGCGCGCTGCCTGCCGGCGCTGGCCGAGATCGCGGCGGCGTGGCCGGGCAAGCTGGAAGTGATTTCCGACGACGCGCTGAAACTGGATGAAGCCGCGATCCTGCGGCGCGGCATCCGCATCGCTGCCAACCTGCCTTACAATGTGGGGACAGCGCTCTTGATAAAGTGGCTGACGGTCGAGACCTGGCCGCCGCTGTGGCAGAGCGCGACATTGATGTTCCAGCGTGAAGTCGCTGAGCGTTTGGTGGCCAAGCCCGGCACGGAACATTATGGCCGCCTGTCGGTGCTGGCGCAGTGGCGCTGTACGGCGAAAATCCTGTTCGACGTGAACCGCAACGCCTTTGTGCCGCCGCCGAGCGTCACATCCTCCATTGTACGGCTGGAGCCACGCCCCGAATCGCTGGCCCCTGCCCGGCTGACGGACCTTGAGCGCGTCACCGCCGCCGCCTTCGGCCAGCGCCGCAAAATGCTGCGGCAGAGCCTGAAATCGCTGGCCCCGGATGCGGAAGCTTTTGTGCGCGGCGCGGGACTCGATCCCACGGCGCGGCCGGAGGATTTGTCCATCGCCGACTTCGCGGCGCTGGCGCGGGCGCTTTCAGGACCATGAAAAATCGGAAAGATTTTGCCCCGGCGCGGCTTGCGAAGGCGCATGCTAAGCTGAGCTGGTGAATGGAGGTCCGCATGCGAAGCCTCGCCATCCTCCCGCTTCTACTGTCGGCGCAAGGCGCCGTGGCCCTGCCGGTGCAGGACCAGATCCAGTACGAAGCCGCCATCCGCAACAGTTCGACTTCACCGTCTTATGTGTTGGTAACGGTTGCGGATGACAATAACGGCCAATCGCGCACCGGCTGCACCGAGGCCAATTTCGTGCAGGGCGCCCTCTACCGGGAGATGAAGCTGCCCCGGGAAGTGGCCTCGTTCGAACGGGCAAAGCAGATCATGCTGGGCAGCCAGGATCACGTCTTCCATTTCTCCGATCCGGAAGCGCTTGCGAATGTCACCTTCCGCTACACACCAGAAGAGCTGGAGCGGGCGCGTGCGTTCGTGCAGGCGCACCGGGATGAAATCGCATCCCATACGTTGGACCGCGGCAGTTTTCCGGATCGGATGCAATGGAGCGACGCCCTTGCCTGCGCGCTGGTCGAAGAGGGTTACCAGGTCAAAAATGCGGACATCAGCGGGCAAATCGTCTGGAGCCGGTGACTAACGCATCAGCGTGCCCACGAACGCCGAAATCCCCGTCTGGCGGCTGCGCTTCAGGCGTTCGGCGTTGAGGATGGCCTGGGTGTCGGCCAGCGCCCGGTCGAGATCGGTGTTGACGATCACATAGTCATATTCCGCCCAGTGGCTGATCTCGTCTGCCGCCTTGGCCATGCGGGCGGCGACGATGGCTTCGCTGTCCTGGGCGCGGGCGCGCAGCCGGCGCTCCAGTTCCTCGTGGCTCGGCGGCAGGATGAAGATCGAAACCAGATCGTCGCGCTTCTTCTCCTTCAACTGCTGGGTGCCTTGCCAGTCGATGTCGAACAGCACGTCGCGGCCCGCTGCCAGCGCATCGTTCACCGCTCCGGAGGGAGTGCCATAGCGATGGCCGAAAACCAGCGCATGCTCGAGGAATTTTCCGTCGGCACGCCAGGCCTCGAATTCCTCCGGCGCGACGAAATGGTAATCGACGCCATGCACTTCGCCGGGGCGCATCGGCCGGGTCGTCGCCGACACCGACAATTTGATATTGCCGTCCGAGTCCAGCAGCCTCCGCGACAAGGTGGTTTTTCCCGCGCCGGACGGCGAGGACAGCACCAGCATCAGGCCGCGGCGCGGGATATCCTCATTCATTCGACATTCTGCGCCTGCTCGCGGAACTGGTCGATGGCCGCCTTCAGCGCCAGCCCGACCCGGGTGAGCGCGATGTCGGCCGATTTGGAACACAGGGTGTTGGCCTCGCGGTTGAATTCCTGGGCGAGGAAATCCAGCTTGCGTCCCACCCCGCGCCCGGCGGCGATCAGGCCGCGCGCGTCCTGCACATGGGCGGTGAGGCGGTCCAGCTCTTCGCGCACATCGGCCTTCACCGCCAACAGCGCCACCTCCTGGGCCAGCCGCTCTTCGGCCACCGCCGCCGTCCCCACCATCTCCTTGATCTGGGCCGAGAGCTTCTCCTTCAGCGCCGGTCCCTGGGCGGCGGCAAGCTTGCCCGCCTCGGCGGTCAGGCGGGCGATGTCATCGATCTGTCCCGACAACAGGGCCTGCAGCTTGGCGCCTTCCGCCCCGCGCTCGCGCAGCAGATTGTCGAACGCCTGCATCAGGCTTTCCAGCAGCGCCGCGTCGCGATGGCCGCGCGCCACCTGGTCGGGCGGCGCGGTGTCGTCCTGCACGATGACGCCTTTGAGGGCGAGCAGCCCGTCGATCCGGGCCGGCGGCAATCCGGTTTCCGCCGCTATCTCCCGCGCCAGCTTCACCGCCGAGGCCAGCGCCACGGCATCGACCTTCAGTCCCCGCGCCTCGGGCTGCGGCTCGATGGTGAGAGATATCTGGAAACTGCCGCGATGAAACCGCTCGGCGGCGAGGCGGCGGGCCGGCGGCTCCAGCGAGTCGAAGCCCGGCGGGGTGCGCAGCCGCAAATCCAGGCTGCGGCCATTGACGCTCTTGGCTTCCCAGCGCCAGCGCAACCCATCATGGCTGCCCACGCTTTCAGCGAACCCGGTCATGCTGGCAAAGCCTGTCATGCGTGCGATGTTTCCGACTCTGGCCCGCGAACCTACCGCGCTACGGCGCGGGCTGTCATCCGTGATGACCGGGATGGGCCATAGGCGCGGGCGCGACGTCCCTGGCGCGCTCCTCACGCCGCCAGGCGGCCACATTGCGCTCATGCTCGGCCATGCTCGCGGCGAAGACGTGCCCGCCCTTGCCGTTGGCGACGAAGTAGAGGTCCTTGGTTTCCTCGGGATTAAGCACAGCGGCGATGGCGTCCTTGCCGGGATTGGCGATCGGAGACGGCGGCAGGCCGTCGATCACATAGGTGTTGTAGGGCGTGGCGCCCTCGATCTCGCTTTGGCGGATGCCGCGGCCCAGCGGATAGCCTTTTGTCAGGCCATAAATGATGGTGGGATCGGACTGCAGCTTCATGCCGTCCTTCAGCCGGTTGACGAACACCGATGCGATGTGGCGGCGCTCCTCCGGCAGAGCGGTTTCCTTCTCCACGATCGAGGCCAGCGTCACCGCCTGGCGCGGGCTGGCGAGCGGCAGGCCGGCGGCGCGGCCGGCCCATTGCTGCGCCAGGAATTGCTGCTGCGCCCGTGTCATCTTGGCGAGCAGCTGGGCGCGGGTCTCGCCACGGACGAACAGATAGGTCTCGGGCAGCAGGGTGCCTTCCGCGGGCACCGGCCCGGCGTCGCCCACCAGCACCGGATCGGCCGCCACGATCCTCAAGATCATGTCGGAGGTGAGGCCCTCCGCCGCGGTCAGCTTGTGCTGGATCGATTTGCCCGACACCAGGATGGCGGTGATATCGGCCATCGAGGCGCCGCTGGGAAGCGCGTATTCGCCAGCCTTGACCTGCTCGGCCAAATGCCGCCAGCGCAGGTCAAACTCGAACGCCAGGGGATAATTGAGCGCTCCGTCATCGTGCAGCATCTGGGCGACGGCGTGGGCGCGGGTATGGGGCGGGATCAGCAACACCCGAGGCTGGCCGTCCGCGGTCGCAGGACCGGGCTGGTCCCAGGCGGCATTCGCCCATTCGAACACCCCCGCGGCCATGATGCCGAGGATGACCAGGATGACGACGAAGGTCCGCATCAGACTTTGGTGAAGATAAGCGCGGCATTGGTGCCGCCGAAGCCGAAACTGTTCGACAGGGTGACATCGACCGGCCGGGCCTTGGCCTTGTGCGGCACCAGGTCGATCGGCGTCGCCACGTCGGGATTGTCGAGGTTGATGGTGGGCGGCACGATATTGTCGCGCATCGCCAGCAGGCAGAAGATCGCTTCCGCCGACCCGGCGGCGCCCAGCAGATGGCCCGTCATCGACTTGGTGGCGGACATTGCGGTCTTGGCGGCGGCATTGCCCAAGAGGCGCTCGACCGCGCCCAGCTCGATGCCGTCGGCCATGGTCGAGGTGCCATGGGCGTTGACATAATCGATGTCCGAAGCGGCGATGCCAGCCCGCTTCACCGCCATCTGCATGGCGCGATAGCCGCCATTGCCGTCCTCGGCCGGGGCGGTGATGTGAAAGGCGTCGCCCGATAGGCCATAGCCTCTCACTTCGCCATAGATTTTCGCGCCGCGCGCCTTGGCGTGCTCATATTCCTCCAGCATCACCATGCCGGCGCCCTCGCCCATCACAAAGCCGTCGCGATCCTTGTCATAGGGGCGCGAGGCCTTGGTCGGATTGTCGTTATAGGCGGTGGACAGGGCGCGGCAGGCATTGAAGCCGGCGATGCCGATCCGGCAGATCGCGGCCTCGGCTCCCCCCGCCAGCATCACATCGGCATCGTCCAGCACGATCAGCCGCGCCGCGTCGCCCAGGGCATGGGCTCCGGTGGCGCAGGCGGTCACCACCGCGCTGTTGGGACCCTTGAAGCCGAACTCGATCGAGGCATAGCCCGACACCAGATTGATGAGCCGGCCTGGAATGAAAAAGGGCGACAGCCGGCGAGGACCCTTTTCATTCACCAGGATCGAGGCCTGCTCGATGCCGTCCAGGCCGCCGATGCCAGAGCCGATCAGCACCCCGGTGCGGCAGCGCTCGTCCTCGGTCTTGGGTTCCCAGCCGGAATCGGTCACTGCCTGCTTGGCGGCGGCCAGGCCGAACAGGATGAAATCGTCGATCCGGCGCTGTTCCTTGGGGTCCACCCACTGGTCGGGATTGAAGGTGCCGTTCGTCCCGTCGCCGCGCGGCACCTGGCAGGCGAAGCGGGTGGCGAGGTCGTCGGTGCGGAACTTGGTGATGGTGCTGGCGCCGGACTTGCCGGCCAGCAGCGCCGCCCAGCTTTCCTCGACCCCGCAGGCCAGCGGCGAAACGAGCCCCAGGCCGGTGACAACAACCCTGCGCATCCTGGGTGCCGCCTGCGGATCAGGTGGCGTTGGCTTTGTCGATATATTTGACGGCGTCGCCCACCGTCACGATGGATTCGGCCGCGTCGTCGGGGATCTCGATACCGAATTCCTCCTCGAACGCCATCACCAGCTCGACCGTGTCGAGGCTGTCGGCGCCCAGATCTTCGATGAAGGACGCGGTGTCCGTGACCTTCTCGGCATCGACATTCAGATGCTCGACGACGATCTTCTTCACGCGTTCTGCAGTATCGCTCATGTGACTGTAAGCCTCTCCTAGATTTCAGACCCGGCAATGCGATGGGGAAGGGCCGGGAACCTCACTTCGTGCTTCGTGGGTGGCGGGTTTGGTAACATAATCGCCAAGGCGGCGCCACTTTAGGGTTAACCCGTTGAAATACCTACTATAACATCGCCATCCCGCCATTGATATGGAGGGTTTCACCAGTCACATAGGCGGCCTCTTCCGAGGCCAGATAGACCACCGCGGCGGCGATTTCATGGGGCAGACCCATGCGTCCGGCGGGGATGCGGGTGGCGATGGCCTCCTTCTGGGGATCGGTCAGCGCCTCGGTCATGGCGGTCTGGATGAAGCCCGGTGCGATGGCGTTGACCGTGATGCTGCGGCTGGCGACTTCGGCGGCGAGCGACTTGGCCATGCCGATCAGGCCGGCCTTGGCGGCGGCGTAATTGCCCTGTCCGGGATTGCCGGTGGCGCCGACGATGGACGTGATCTGGATGATGCGGCCCCAGCGCTTCTTCATCATGCCCCGCAAGACGCCGCGCGACAGGCGGAAGGCTGCCGTCAGGTTGACGGCGATCACCTGGTCCCATTCCTCGTCCTTCATGCGCAGGAAAAGATTGTCGCGGGTGATGCCGGCATTGTTGACCAGGATGTCGATAGGCGCGCCGGCGGCGGCTTCCGCCGCCTTGGGCAGCGCCTCGACCGAGGCGATGTCGGAGAGATTAGCCGGGGCGATGACGGCGTTGGAGCCCAGCAGGGACTTCATGTGCTCCAGCGCATCCATGCGGGTGCCGGACAGCACGACCTTGGCGCCCTGGGTGTGCAGCGCCTTGGCGATGGACCCGCCGATGCCGCCGGAAGCGCCGGTGACGAGGGCGACTTTTCCTGAGAGGTCGAACATCACAGCGCCTTCCCGAATGCTTCGATATCGGCGGGGGTGTCGAGGGTGAGGCTGGCAAGCTCCTTGTCGATGCGCTTGACCATGCCGCTGAGTACCTTGTTGCCGCCAAACTCGACCGTGGTATCGACCCCGAGGGCGCGCAGTGCAAGCACACTTTCACGCCAACGCACCCGCCCGGTCACTTGTTCCACAAGAAGGCGGCGGACGGTGTCGGGGTCGGAGGCTTCGGCGGCGGTGACATTGGCCAGCACCGGCACGGCGAGCGGGCGGATGGTGACCTCGGCCAGCGCCTGGGCCATGCGGTCGGCGGCGGGCTGCATCAGGGAGCAGTGGAATGGCGCGGAGACGGAAAGCGGGATGGCGCGCTTGACGCCCTTGGCCTTGGCGATATCGGCGGCGCGGGCCAACGCCTCGGCGGTACCGGAGATGACGACCTGGCCGGGGGCATTGTCATTGGCGACGACGCAGACCCCGCCGCCGGCCTGCGCTTCTGCGGCGACAGCCTCGGCGGTTTCGATGTCCGCACCGATCAACGCCGTCATCGCGCCCTCGCCCACCGGCACGGCGGACTGCATCGCGGTGCCGCGGATTTTCAACAGCCGCGCGGTATCGGCGAGAGAGAAGGCGCCCGCGGCGCAGAGGGCGGAATATTCCCCCAGCGAATGGCCCATGACGAGGCGCGCATGCTTGGCGACGGAAAGCCCCGCTTCCTTTTCCAGCACCCGCAGGATGGTGATGGAGGCGGCCATGATCGCGGGCTGGGCGTTCTCGGTAAGGGTGAGATCGGCCTCGGGCCCTTCCCACATCAGGCGTGACAGTTTCTGCGACAGCGCGTCGTCGATTTCCTGGAATACCTCGCGCGCTGGCGCGAAAGCATCGGCCAGGGCCTTGCCCATGCCAACCGCCTGGCTACCTTGTCCGGGGAACAGGAATGCACGAGTCATCAAGGCTGGAGACAAATCAAGAGGGTGGGATCAAGTCAAGCGAGGGAAATTAAGACGATGGTCTAACTTGGATGTGGCGTGAGGAGCCCATGCCGCTCCAACACAATATCGACTACCCGCGCGGTCTTATACCAAGTTTGCTCCTTACCACCCTTGAGCCGCCATTTTATACGGCGAGCCGCTTGTTCCATCTCATCGCGGGCATCAAACCGGCTATCCGATCGATCTCCGAGGATAAGCGCGCTAAAATTTGAGCGGCCTGGTCCCCAATTTGGCAACGCTTGGAGCCGGTAAATGTATTCGTCCAAAATATCGGAGATGATTTTATCGGTGACAGGCTGCGGGGATAGTCCAACCCTTCGCATCTCATGCCGGAGGTATCGTTCGGCCCGAATCCCGTTGTATCCACCCTTGGCCCAGCGCGCTGCCCAGTTCATTTCCCCGCCCTCTGCTCTGCCACCATAGCCGCCCTATTTCTTCGCCGCGTCGATCAGCACGCTCTGGAACACCACCTTGCCGTCGCGGATCACCCACACATCGGTGCCCGACACTTCCTTGGGTGTGCCCTTGAACTGGACCCAGTGCATCAGGGTGGTGTCGTTGCCGGCGGGCTCATAGCGCGTCGTCATGCTGCGGGCGCCGGCATTGTGGTCCCTGTCGGTGAGGGTGGCGAACAGCTTGCGCGCCTGCGCCTTGCCGGCGAACACGTCCGCGCCGGACACCTCCTTTTGTCCCGGCGCGATGCCGTGCGGGGTGACGATCACCGCATTGTCGGCATAGTCGGACAACACGGCCTCCAGGTCGCCCTTCTTCATCGCCGCGACATGATGGTCCAGCACCGCCGTCGCGGCATCGGCAAACGCGGCGCCGCTGCACAGCGACAACAGGCCCGCAACGATCAATATTTTGCACATGCGCATCTCCCCGGATATTGTTGCAACAATGATCGTCGGTTTGGGGGGCGTTCTCAATTGGAAAAGTGGCCCTATTTCCCCAACATGTCATCCCGGAAGCCGCGCAGCGGCTGTCCGGGACCCATCGGGCCGCTTGCGGAATGGGTCCCGGCGCGATGCTTGCGCATCGCTTGGCCGGGATGACAAAGGGGGCTAGGCGGCAGTGACGCTGAAGAGCTTCCGGCCGATGATGAGGACCGCCACACCCGCCAGCACCAGCATCCCGGCGAGAATCTCCATGCCCAGGGCATAGCCGCCGGTGCGCTGCTTCAGCCAGCCCATCAGGGCGGTGCCAAAAAAGCCGCCCAGGTTGGAAAAGGAATTGAGCAGCGCCAGCCCGCCCGCTGCTGCCGTGCCGCGCAGGATGGAGGTGGGCAGGGTCCAGAACACCGCCAGCGCGGCATAGATGCCGCAGGACGCAAGACAGAAACAAAGGATCACCACCACGGTCCCATGCAACAGCACCGCCCCCGCCATCCCGGCGGCGCCCGCAAAGGCGGCGAAGGCGACATGCCCGGCCCGCTCGCCGCTGCGGTCCGACACGGCGCCCAGCGCCACCATCGCCGCCATCGCCAGCAGATAGGGCAGCGCCACGATGAAGCCGGTCTCGAAATTGGAAAAGCCCATCGCCTGCACCATCTGCGGCAGCCAGAGATTCAATCCATACAATCCGATGACGATGGAAAAATCGGGGACCATCAGAATCCAGATGCGCTTGTCGGCCAGCATTTCCCAGAAGCCATGCAGCGCGCCCGGTGGTTCGGCGGCAAGCCGCGCCAGGATGATCTCCTTCTCGCGCGGGCTCAGCCATTTCGCCGTCGCGGGGCGGTCG
>Ga0265339_10002850_pt1 | contig 12274 bp, 11 predicted proteins | sample 4CB219metaG_FD_202085 | JGI IMG/M metagenome (GOLD analysis project Ga0265339, IMG submission 202085) | Rhizosphere microbial communities from Carex aquatilis grown in University of Washington, Seatle, WA, United States - 4-CB2-19 metaG | ecosystem: Host-associated > Plants > Roots >...
TGGGTTCTCCTTGCGCGTTGTCTGAGCCGGCGCTTGATTCGCCGGTCTCGGCATAGTAACCGCTTGGAGAACCCTTCTTCATTTCACTTATGCATTCATACAGACGGAATGTTTCCGCTAATTCGGCGGGTGGAGTCCCGGGCCTGCCACCCCCACCCCCCAAAGGTAACCAAGTCGACTCCGCTCGCTCGGCTAAAACCGCGACCGTCCCGCATCCCGGTACCTGATCCCGGCCAAGCGCCAAAATAGGGAGCCCCCTCCCCTCCAAAGGTAACCACGCCGGCTCCCCCGGCTCTAACCCCCGCTAATCCCGCTCTTCCCCTGTGTCCGCCGTCACATTCAGGCTCCTTAGATCCAGCTAGACTCCAATTGTGAGCTGAAATGTGCCCGCCACTAGGCGGGCAAACGCATCTCAGGGGCAATAAAGTCATGATCGCCACCACAACCCGGCCGCATGAGCCCGGGGAAATCCCTGCCCGCCAGGGTTCCCAATCAATAATTCCCGCGCCCATGACCGTTTCCGGAGAACTAACTACACCCACCCCCCAGCTGGAGAAGCGCTCAATTCAATGCGGTTTTTGCGCATAATCCAATGAATCCATTGGACATATCCGTTTTTTTATTCGCAGCCATTTTGGCCAGGTGAGTAACCTCCGGCCCACCCCAACCTCACGCCGCCAGCTCTGCCTGCCCTTCAAACGTGATCAGCATAACCTCCGCCTCCGACCTGAATTCTGGCCCCTGAAACCTGACTCCTTACGCGGAAGAATGAAACAATACATTCGATGTCATGGATGCGGCACAATGCGGTCGGACTTTACATTTCCGTCCCTTTTTGCCGTTCCAAGTGCACCTACTGCAACTTTGCCTCGGGCGTCTTCCCTGCCGCGGATCACGCGCGCTACGTGGACCGGCTGATTGATGACATGGGCTCGGCACCGGAATGGGCCGCCGGCATCGGCGTAGACCTCCCTCGCACTGCGGACACCGTTTACCTCGGCGGCGGCACGCCGTCCCTGCTCTCTCCGGCGCTGATTCAAAAGCTCTTCACCGCGTTCCGTGCTCAATTCGAGATCGCTTCGGATGTGGAGATCACGGTCGAGTGCGCGCCCGGTCAGCTCCCCCAGGCCACGCTTGAGGCCCTGGCTGAAGCCGGCGTCAACCGCATCAGCCTGGGCGTCCAATCCTTCATTGATTCCGAAGCCCATGCCAGCGGACGGCTGCATTCCCGTGACATTGTCCTGGACGACCTCTGCCGCATCCGTGCCGCGGGCATACTCAACATCAATCTGGACCTGATCGCGGGACTCGCGGGCCAGACCCTTGCCGCATGGAATGAGTCGCTTGCGGTCCTCTGCTCCACCGGCGTCCCCCACGCCAGCGTGTACATGCTTGAGGTCGACCAGGACTCCCGTCTCGGCCGCGAGTTGCTCTCGGGAGGTGTCCGATACCGCGCCGACCTCGTTCCGTCGGACGACGCCATTGTTCGCATGTATGAAACCGCCACCGAACGCCTGGCCGCCGCTGGCCTTTCCCAGTACGAGATCTCCAACTTTGCCCGGCCCGGCCTGGAGTCCCGCCACAACCTCCGCTACTGGCATCGCCGCCCCTACCTCGGCCTCGGCCTGGACGCGTCCACTGCGCTCTACTCCGGGGCTTCAGACCCTGCCGCCTGCGACCTGGTCCGCGCCACCACCACCGCCGACCTGAAAGCGTACCTCGAAAAAGCCGACCCTCCTGAGACAGAGCATCTCGACCTGGCTCGACGCCACGAGGAGGCCTGGTTCCTGGGCCTTCGCCTCAATGCCGGCGTTTCTCCGGCTGAGCTGGCAGAGGAGTTCGGCCCGGCCCTCGCCGCTAAAGCCCTTGAAGCCGCCGCCCGGCTCATCGCCGACGGCCTGCTCGAGTCCTCCGGCCCGCGCATCCGGCTCACCCCTCGCGGCCGCATCCTCTCCAACGAGGTCTTCGAGCAGTTCCTCGACCTGCAGCCAGACGCCGCGAAGTCGCTGCAGCCGGCGCTTTGAGCCCGGACAATTGGTTCAAAACGTCTCAGACATGTGAGACATTTACTCCTCAAACGTCTCGGACGGGGGCGACACTTGAGCCAGTCTTGTCCGCTGTTTTTGGCGATCCAGGCTACCGCCAACAAGCTCTCCCGAGCACTGGATCGCCTCCGGTCCATCCGCTTTAGCCACACGCAGCATATCCTCGGCCTCACGGAGGACCACCACCGGCGAGCGGCCGCGGCTCGCAACCACTGCAAAACAAGCCGATAGCCGGACCATTCGTCCCGCCGCCGCAAACGGCTCGCTGAAGACCTCCGTGCGCATCCGCTCCGCCAGCATGGCCCCGTTTACCGTGCTGCACCCGGGCAGGACTGCGAGAAATTCGTCTTTTCCCACCCGCCCCAGCAAATCGTAGCTTCGCAGCAGCCTCCTCACCCGCTCCACCATCTTCACCATCAACTGGTCGCAGGCCGCCGGGCCCAGCCGCGCGTTCCAGTGGCCGAAATCGTCCAGATCGAACAGGATGACGCACAGCCCGGTATTCATACGCTGCACCCGGTCCGTCTCCCGGAAGAGCATTCGCATCAGGGTATTGCGGTTGTAGGTGCCGGTCAGCGGATCGCGCTCGACGTCGCGCGCGGCCTGTTCGCGCAACTGTTCCAGCTCCTGGGCGCGCTCTGCCGCGCGCATCGCCAGTTCCACGCGCAGCCGCAGCCAATCCGGGCCGGCCTGCGGAGCGACCAGATCGTCGATGACCCCCTCAGCGAGCCGTTCCTTCAGTTCTTCTGAGACTGTGTCTGAAAACAGGACAATCGGGAAGGCCCGCCCTTCGCTTTCAGCGCGCACTACGGCCAGCAGCCGCCCCAGTTCCATCCCCGGCAGCCGCGCATCAATGAGCGCGAGCGTGGGCGCCTCATCGAGGATGGATTTGAGCGCGGCTTCAGCGGTTAACGTCACCCGCACCTGCGCCCCGCAGGCACGCAGCACGGCTTCAGCGTTGGTGAGAAGCTTTGGCTCGCTGGAAGCCAGGACGATGCTGCGCTCAGGATTTCCGTGCATCCAGATAGCCCCTGTTCTGAATGCATCGGCAGAGATTAGAAAATGTTTAGGCTGGCGGCAAGTGGGCAGCAACCAGCTCTAATGGGGCCCGATGCGGCAAATTCGACCTATCTGTCTTGAGCGGTCTACGCTGCACTAGTCGACGAAGTCAATCTGCGGTTTGATGGGAATGATGCCGCGCTCGTGGCCCAGCTCCAGAAGCTTGCGGATGGCCTCGCGGCCGTCCGGCCCGTAGTCCAGGGTCCGCTCGTTCACGTACATGCTCACGAAGCGGTTGGCCAGGTTGGCATCGAGGTCGCGGGCAAACTGCATGGCGTACTCCAGGGCCTGTTCGCGGTGATCGAGTGCGTGCTGGATGGAGTCGCGCAGCGCCTTTGAGATGATCTTGTGCGCTTCAGCGCCCAGCGAGCGGCGGATGGCGTTCCCGCCGAGCGGCAACACCAGGCCGGTGGTTTCGCGCCACCAGACGCCCAGGTCGATGACCTTGTAAAGCCCGCTGGAGGAGTAAGTCAGCTGGCCCTCGTGGATGATGAGCCCGGCATCGAACTTGCCTGCCAGGATGGCCGGGATGATCTGGTCGAAGGGCACCACCTCAGTCTCAATGGCCGGGTTGAAGACCTTGAGCGAGAGGTAAGCGGTGGTCAAGGTGCCGGGAACCGCCACGCGGATCCGGCCCAGGTCCTCCGGATTCAGCTTCTTGCTGGCAACCACCATGGGCCCGTAGCCCTCACCGACGCTGCCGCCGCAGCCCATCAACGTGTAGTTGTCCTGGAGATAGGGATAGGCGTGAAAGCTGATGGCGGTGACGTCGTAAAAGGCCTCGTTTTGCGCTCTGCGGTTCAGGGTTTCAATGTCGCAGAGGGTGTGGGTAAAGCGATAACCCGGCACGCGGACCTTGTTGGTGGCAAGGCCATAGAACATAAAGGCGTCATCGGAGTCGGGGCTGTGGGCAATGGAAATCTCGCGCACGCCGGTGGCGGCGGCAAGCCCTGCTGGCTGGTTGCTCACGAACGGAAGGATCCTTTCAGGTTCAAGACTAACAGGCGGGGGAGCGGAGGCAGGAGCGACTGCAGACTTGCGCACTCAGCGGAGCTAGCCGAGCCGGCTAGAGCCAGCTACACACACTTGTGTTTCCGGAGGGGCGCGAAAGCACCCTGGTCACGTCAATGCGGCGCATTAATCGGAATCGGCAGCGTTAATCGTGGGCAAAGGCCGGCGTGGCGCGGGACGCATGCGGTACCACTCATAGCCCACGAAGGCAGCCAGCAGGATCTTGAGCGCGTCGCCGGGAAGGAACGGCATAACCCCCTGGGCAAGGACGGCCTGAGGAGAAATATGAGCATTGAGTCCCAGCCAGAGCCCGCCCAGCGTAAGCAGGATTAGGTTGCCGGCGCCGGCGCTGACCACCGCGCCCACATAGGACCGGTCAGCGGTCCGCCACAGGTACGAGGCGACAACCGCCACGGTGGGATAGGCCATGAGGTAGCCACCGGTGGGGCCCACAAGATGCGCCACGCCAGTCAGCCCCATGGGTCCGGGAGCGAACACAGGAAGCCCGGCCGCGCCTTCAGCCAGGTAGGCGAGCATGGTAAACATCACCAGCCTCGGGGCTAAAAACAGCCCGAGCGCCATCACGGCAAAATCCTGCAGCGTGATGGGCACCGGCGTGAGGGTGAGTGGGAGTGTAATGTGCGCGCAGACAGCCACAAAAAGGCTGCCACTCAAGACGACGAACAGATTCCGCAACCAGGTGTAGACCAGGGCGGAGACGGGCTCAAGCGTCGAATTGCCGGCATGGGCCGCGCGAGGGAGGAACTCGTTGCTCATGGCACTTCCTCAGTCTCCGGCTGCTCCTCCGGTGTGCCTGACCTCAACCCAGCTTTGCGGCGTCTGCCCCGTTCTCGCCGGATGTGAAGCGCCATCCCCGCCGCCGCGACCAGAAGGCCGACGAACGAGACAATGAAAGCGAACAACAACCAGCGCATGGGACTCAACTTGGGCTCCATATCGGCCGTGAGTTCCGGCTCTGGTTTCCGCTCGCGGCGATGAAGCGCAGCGGCGGAATTCTGTTGCCCGAGGCCGAGGTTGAAGGCAGACGGGGGGAGTACCGCTTTTGAGAAAGCATAGCAGAAGAACCAAACTTTCGACATGTTACTGCAAATAACTAAGGGAACGTTACTTTTGGGGTATTCGACGACTGACACCCGCTCAGGTTGGGCGCAGGCAGGCGGCGAGCCATTGGAGGTAGGCGCGGCTGCCGGCGTCCACCCGCAGAACCAGAAATTCCGGGGTGGTGTAGCTGTGCAGCGCATGGAGCCGGGCTTCAAGCTGCTCCAAACTACCGGATTCCGTTTTGAGCAGCAGCAGCGTTTCCGCAGCCGATTCGATCTTGCCTTCCCAGCGGTAGATGGATTCGGTGCCGGGGATGAGGGTGGCGCATGCGGCCAGGCGTTCCACTACCAGGGTCCGGCCCAGGCGCTCGGCTTCTTCGCGTGAGCCGGCGGTGGTGAGGACGATGCGGGCTGTGGAACTGGATTCTGGCATTACGGTTGGGAACTGGTCAATAGGTCGCTCAACACGATTAGCTGCAGCTGGCCGCCGACGGTCTTGAATCCCAGAGTTGCCCGGAGATGAGGGGCGCCGTGTCGAGGCCGATGATCGATCCGTTCAGTCTACTTAGCCATTCCATGACGCTCGTTCGCTGTTGACGTATTCCTGAGCGTCAATGCCGTCCCAGATTTTCTTTCCGAGCCCGCACAATTCGAGGATGCTGCGCTGCGTTGCAGCCGGGGCGCTTGACGCAATGCGCGCCTCCAACTCCCTTATCAGCCGCGATTGATCTTTCCGGCTGAGCGCGACAGCTCTCTCGAGAGCATCTCCATAATCGGTGGTGGCCATCATTCCCTCTTCGCAAGTCTAGGATAGCGCAAAAGCACTGAAATCCAACGCAGTCAACGCAAGGCGGGTGAAATGCCACGAACCGTTGCGCTTGCCCAAGCCAAGCCGCATCGCTCAGTATGGATTCTGCGCATGAGAGCTATCGCGCGAAGGGAGAACAAGAATCATGCCCAGCGCCATCAAGTTCGGCACCTCCGGCTGGCGGGCCATTGTGGCCGATGAATTCACGGTGGCCAACATCCGGCTGGCCGTTGCAGGAATCGCGGAGTACGTGAAGACGCTGCCCGGCCCGCACCGGGTCCTTGTGGGCCGCGATCCGCGCTTTCTGGGCGAGAGCTTTGTGGACGTGGCGGCGCGGGTGCTTGCCGGCGCGGGAGTGACGCCGGTGGTGATTCCCGACCCGGCGCCGACGCCTGCGATTGCCTACGCGGTGCGCGCTCTCAAGACGTCGGGCTCCATCAACTTCACGGCTTCGCACAATCCGCCGGAGTACAACGGCATCAAGTACTCCACGCCGGACGGCGCGCCGGCGCTGCCGGAGGTGACCGGGCAGATTGAGGCCGCAGTGAACCGGATAGCAGATTCCGGCGCGAAGATTCCGCAGGCCAACCCGCCTGCCGGCGGATTTGAAACCGCGGACGCGAAGGAGCCGTTCCTGAAGCGTCTGGCCGAACTGGTGAACCTGAAGGCCATCGCGAAGTCGGGGATCAAGGTTGTTTTCGATCCGTTCTGGGGCGCAGGGCGCGGCTACTCGTGCCACATTCTGCGCGAGGCGGGCGTGCAGGTGGACACGGTGCACGACTACCGCGACGTGCTCTTTGGCGGGCACGCGCCGGAGCCTGACGGCGAGCTGCTGGACAAGGCGCGGGAACAGATGAAGCACATGGGCGCGGCCATCGGGATCGCCACCGACGGCGACGCCGACCGCTTCGGCATCCTGGACGAAGACGGCACGTTCATCCAGCCCAACTACGTCATCGCACTGCTGTTTGACTTCCTGGTGGAGACGCGCGGCTGGCGCAACGGCGTGGCCAAGAGCGTGGCGACAACGAACCTGGTGAACGCGCTGGCCGAGTACCACAAAGTTCCGCTATACGAGACGCCGGTGGGATTCAAGTACATTGGCGAGCTGATCAACGAGGACAAGATCGCGATTGGCGGTGAGGAGTCAGCGGGGCTGACGATTCGCGGCCATGTGCCGGAGAAGGACGGCATCATCGCGGGCCTGCTGGTAACGGAGATGGTGGCCGTGCGCGGCAAAAGCCTGGGCGTGCAACTTAAGGAACTGTTTGCCAAAGTAGGTTCCTATTACCCCGTGCGCGAGAACTTCCGCTTGACCCCGGAGATCAAGGCCCGGTTCACTGAGAGATTGAAGCTCGATCCCACGGAACTGGGCGGGCGCAAGGTGACGCAGATTGTGCGCACCGACGGGCTGAAGCTGATTCTGGATGACGGCTCGTGGGTTTGTTACCGGCTGAGCGGGACAGAGCCGGTGGTCCGAGCCTATACCGAGGCCCGCAGCGAGCATGAGATGCAGTCGCTGCGTGTGGCGGCGGAGCGGTTTGTGATGGGGTAGGGCGGGGACGTAGGGACGTAAGGACCAGGGACCAGGGACCAGGGACTAGGGAGTAGGGAGTAGGGACTAGGGACTATCGGGACATAGTTAGAAAGCTGGCTGAGCAGATGACGGAAGAGACGGGGGAACACGAAGCGGGGGCTGCTCCGGTAGAACAGGCGGAGCCTGCGCCGCGGAGTGCGCGGGATTGGACGGCGCACGTGTGGCGGCCGACGGGCACGGCCGTTGCCATCGGGCTGGCACTGCTGCTGGGCTGGCACGTGTTCAATGGCAAGCATGGACTCACGAGTTGGGAGCAGAAGCGCACTGAGGACAAGGAACTCCAGAAGGCGATCGAGGACCTGCAGCAGGAGAATGCGCGGCTGCGCGTTCGTGTGGACAAGCTGAAGTCCGATCCGGACGCGATTGAGCACGAAGCGCGGGAAAAGCTGCGCTATGCGAAACCTGGCGAGGTGATTGTGGATCTGTCGGGGGAAACGCCTGCGACGCAGCAGACGCAGCCAGCAGGGAAGTAAGTCCGCAGATCATAGTTTTCAGATCGTGCTTATTTAGAAGTCGACGTGCGCGCGCACGGAACCGACCCAGGCGGGGCCGCGGTCGCGGTTGTAGCCGGGATTGTCGATGTGCTGGACGTCGACCGAGTAGAACATGCCGCGCCAGGCATGCCAGGTGTAGTAGCTCTCCACAATATTCTCGCGGCCGTAGTTCAGGTTGCCATCGCCGAGGAGAAAGCCCAGGCCGCCATATTTCAGGTAATCCTGGTGGTCGCGCTTGATAGCGTTGGAGACCAGGGCGACGCCGAACTTGTCGTTGGCGCGATGGATGCGGCCCATGGCGTAATCCCCGCCGATCTCGACGGTTTGGTCGACCTCGGTGTAGGCGAAGGACTCATGCTGGCCCTCGTTCCAGCCGAAGCGGCCGAAGACGCGCAGATTGTCGGTAAGGTTCTGCTCAGTGTTGTAGCCGAAGCCGTATTTGAGGGCGCCGAAGTGCTCGTGGGCAACGATGTTGGGAGTGGGGTCGATGCCGGCGCGCCAGGCCTGGACCGCCTCGCGGTAGACGCCCATGTGCGCGCGGTTGGCGTAGAAAAGGATGCGCTGGACGCCCTTTTGGCCAGCTAGAACGCCTTTGTGCAGCTCGAATTCGCCGTTGTGGGCGCGGGCGCGGCTCAAGGCCCAGTCCATGTCGATGCCATTAGCCATGACGGGCATGGCGAAGAGGCCGTAGCGCAGGCTCCAGGCGTGGTCGTCGTACTCGGCCATGCCGCCCACGGTATAGCCGCGCGTGTCGGCGGCATAATCCCAGGCGCCGTTGTTGTCCACGGTCCAGTTCATGAACTGGAGGTGGGAGTCGGAGCCGACTTCGTTTACGTCGAAGAAGTCCGGCAGCGTCATCTTGCCGATGCGGAACTCGATGCGGCGGGCGGGGACTTGGCCGGCGATAGCGAAGAAGTTCGGGTCCTGGGGAACGGTCCGGTCTGTGAGGCCGAAGACCTGATGAATCTGATAGCGCGCGATGTATGGAGCGGCGCCGAGGTTTGGATTGCGGACGACGTCAAGGTTGGTGAATCCGGCGAGACCGAGAGCCTGCGATAATCCGCGTCCGGCAGCGGACTCGAGATCGAAGATGAGGTCGGTGTTGTAGCGGACAGAGTGGGTGGGGCGCCAGGCGGCGTAGAGAGTGCCCACCATGGAGGTTTTGTATTCCGCGGAGTTGTGGAAGCTGTTGGGCCCCTGGTAGAGAGAGTGGAACGGGAGACGGCCCTGGAAGATGATGTTGGCCTGGCCGGAAAGCCACCATTGGGCGCCGTCCGGGTGGGGAAACATGGTGAGCTGGGGTTGGGGCGGCTGGACCGCGGGCTGGCGCGGGGGCTCGTTGGACTTATCGGGGATGCGCTGAGCAGCCTGGGCCGAGCGCGGTTCAGGGACGGAGGGCAAGGCCGCGGATTGGGCGCAGGCCGCGGCAGTCGCCAGCACGATGATGGCGGCGGCGAGAGCCGGGAGCGCGGCGCGGCTAAGCATGAGAAACCTCTCGCACCAGGATGGCGGGGGAGTTACCATGGCAGCGTGGGAAACGATACCCCCACTGGATAGATACCATACCGGGGGAGGGTATAACAAGTGGAAAGAGGCGAAGGATGGGGCACCACGAACGAGAGACCATCAAGATGGTGCAGCGGGTGAAGAAGCTGCGCGGACAAATGGATGCGATTGAGCGGTCGCTTACCTCCGACGGCGATTGCGGCGACCAGTTGATGCTGCTGGCGGCGGTGCGCGGGGGCGTGAATGCGCTGATGGGCGAGGTGCTGGAGACGCATATTCGCTTTCATCTGACCGACGGGTCCAAGGAGCAGATTGCGCCGGAGCTGGCCGAGGACCTGATCGACCTGGTGCGGGCGTACCTGAAGTAGGCCCGGGCGCGGCTTTTGGGTCTCGCTACCATGGTAGATGGCGACGGGGCGGGGAATTGTGAACGGCGGGTTGAAATGAGCAGTGGAACGGTCCGCGCGATTCATTCGAGGGGTCGGACTTTTCTGTTTGCGGAATGAGCCTGCGCGAGCAAGTCCCGCTTTTCGCATTGGTTTTTATTACGCCCCCGGGGCTAGATTGAGCTCAGCTTTTCCCGCGCCACCCGCGCATAGAGCGTGAGCCCCATCGCCTCGCTCCGGCGCAGGCCTGCTTCCAGCAATTCGCGCGCGGCAGTCTCGTCTCCAGCAGCGCGGCGCATCCGCAGCATGTCCGCATAGCGAATGCGCGCAATCGCCGCCCCGAGCTTGTATCCGCAGGAATCCATGCGGTCGATGGCGGCACGATGGTGCTCCTCCGAGCGGACCCAGTCGCCGGCGCCGGCAGCGGCAATGCCTGCCGCGGTGCGCACTGATTGGCCGGCGGTATTGACATCCCATTCCGTGGCCACGCGCTCGGCATCGGGGAGGAGATCGGCGGCTTCTTTGGTCCGGCCCTGGAGAGCGAGAGCTTCCGCGAGAATTACAACGCCGCCCCACGTTCCCATGCTGCGGCTGACTCCGGGCCAGTGGAGCAAGGCGCGGCAGGCAGCTTCGGCGTCCCGGCTATCCTGGCCCGCTGCCGCCAGGCCGAAGGCAAAGACCGCCTCAGGAATGCCGCTCCAATACCCGCCGCGGAACTCGCACGACTGTCGAATCAGGGGCAATCCCTCCTCGATCTGGCCGCAGCAGCACAACATGAAGCCCAGGCCGGCCCCGGTGGCGAATTGATAGGCGACGTTCGCTGAGCGGGCAAACTCCCACGCCTCGCGCGCCAACTGAAGGCCTCGTTGAAGGTCCCCGAGCGCGAAGTAAATAGCGGCGCGATGCTGCATCATGGCGTTCCGACCATCGTCGTGCCCCACGCGCTCTGCAATCGGGATCATCTCGTCCGTAATCCGGATGCCTTCCTGCGGGCGTCCGCGCGTTCCGGGCTCAAACATTAGGGAAGCGACGTTGCCCACGGCCAGCCAATGTCCGGTTTTCTGATCCAGCAGCTCGGCAAATCTCCGGGCTGACGCCGCGGCCAGATCGAACTGGCCCGCGTAAAGCCGCACCGACCGCTCCGTGCCGAACTGGAACAGGCTCATGCTGCCGGGACGTCCCTCAGAGGGCATTGCGGCAGCCTCTTCCAACAGTTGCAGCGACTCGTCGATTCTGCCCATCTGGCCGATGGTGCCGGATTTGAACAGAAGGGATAGCCAGCGCACGAAGGGCGGGGCGGACCGGCTGGCCTTCTCCATGCGCGCTGCCAGTTGCTCTCCGCGCTCGAATTGCAGAGACCAGGTGAAAATGTTGAACAGCTTGTAGCAGGCTTCAATGAAGCGGCCGTACTCGCCCACCTGCTCAAAGATATCCGCGGCCCGCTCCAGCGCCGCAATAGCCTCTTCTGTCCTGCGTGCGCCCAGCAAAGCGACGCCACGTTGGGTGTGGAGGTCGCCGGCGCGCAGTGAGGACTCGCCTTCGATGAGAGAAAGGACGTTGTCCAGGTGTCCCAGCGCGTCCTCATATGCGGCGGCGAGCGAGGCCTGACTGGCTGCTTCCGTCAAGTAGTGCACGGTCTTCTCCGCATCCGCGGCCAGCCCTGCTTCATAGAGGTGATGCGCCAGCATGGGAACGTGCGCATTCAGCGTGTTGGCGTACACCCGCTCCAGTCCTTCCGCGATGCGCGCGTGCAGGCGCTGGCGGCGGGGAAGCGAGAGCGACTCAATCAGCGTATGGCGGACCAGCTCGTGCACGAAGCGATAACGGGTCTCGCGCCCGCGCGATTCGGACTCGACCAGGTGTGCGCGTTCGGCTTCTTCCATGGCATCCAGAACCGCGTCTGGATTTCCCTTTTCCAGATCCTCCAGCAGGTGGAGCGGGAACGAGCGCCCGAGGACCGCGGCTGTGGTCAGGATGCGACGTGCGTCGTCGCTGAGCCGCTGCAGCCTGCGTCCCAACACCAGGCGCACGCCTTCGGGAACCTGGAGCTGATCCACTTTGAGACCGGGCAGGAAAGCGCCCTTGTTGTCGAAGAGCTTGCCTTCTTCCACGAGATGGCGAAAGACCTCTTCGACGAAAAACGGATTGCCCTCAGTTTCCTCAAAGACGACGCGCGCCAGTGATTTTGGCGGGGTTTGAGCGCTGAGCGCGGCCAGCATCCTTTCCACGCCCTCAACCGGGAGGCGGCGCAGCAGAATGCGCGTGGCCAGCTTTTGCTTGAGAAGCGACTCAAGCGTGCGGGCAAAC
>Ga0265339_10002851_pt1 | contig 12273 bp, 7 predicted proteins | sample 4CB219metaG_FD_202085 | JGI IMG/M metagenome (GOLD analysis project Ga0265339, IMG submission 202085) | Rhizosphere microbial communities from Carex aquatilis grown in University of Washington, Seatle, WA, United States - 4-CB2-19 metaG | ecosystem: Host-associated > Plants > Roots > Rhizosphere...
GCCTTTCGACAAAAAGACGCTGTACTTCGGCACGCAGTTCGTGATGAAGACAACAGATGGCGGACTGCACTGGGAAGCGATCAGCCCTGATCTCACGGGAGCGAAAAGTCCGGCGCAAGAGAGCGGTGGGGCTACGATCGAGAACGCGCGGGAGCGTGGATACGGCGTGGTATATAGCATTGCTCCTTCGAGCTTGAATGGCGATCTGCTTTGGGCCGGGAGCAATAGTGGGTTGATTCACATCACGCGCGATGGTGGCAAGACGTGGAAGGACGTCACGCCCAAAGGCGTAACGGATTGGAGCAACATCGCGTTCCTCGAGGCCTCGCATTTCGATCCAGCAGAGGCTTACGCTGCCGTCGACCGGCATCGACTGGACGACCAGCAGCCTTATCTTTACCGCACGCGTGACTACGGAGCGAGCTGGCAACTGATCACCAACGGTATGGCCGCTCCTTCATTCCTGCGCGCGGTGCGGCAGGATCCTCAAGACAAAAACTTGCTGTTCGCCGGAACAGAGTTCGGAATCTATGTTTCTTTCGATGACGGCGATCACTGGCAATCCCTGCAAATGAACCTGCCTGTCACTTCGGTACACGACTTGGTTGTTCATGGCGATGATCTCGTGATCGCAACGCATGGGCGCTCGTTCTGGGTCTTGGATGACATCACCGCGCTTCGACAGGTCAGCAAAGCGGGACAGGCAGCAGAGGCATGGTTCTATGCTCCCGCCACCGCCGTACGCGTAGAAAACGATTCTTTCCTGGGCACGCCCGTACCCCCGGAAGAACCAGCCGCACAGAATCCACCGAAGGGTGCGATCGTTGACTATTACTTAAAGAGCGCGGCAACGCAGATCAAATTGGAGATCTTCGACTTGAAGGGCCACCTGATTCGCGGCTTTTCGTCCGGAGATGCGAGAGAGGTCAAGCATTTGCCCTTCGCGATCGCTGACCGTTGGTTCCCGAAGCCTCAGGTTCTCGACCGAACGCCGGGAATGCACCGCTTCGTGTGGGATCTCGCCTGGGGACGGACAAGTGCGAAAACAGAGGACGGGGATGACGACGAAGAATACGGCGCCCCCCGCGGGCCCCTCGTGGTTCCGGGAACCTACGAATTGAAACTCACGGTGGATGGAAAGACGTCGACGCAAAAGCTGAATGTTGTCATGGACCCGCGCCTCGCGGTAACGGCTGCGGAACTGGATCAGCAATACAGCCTTGGTCAAAAAATGTTTGCGGAGGCGACTCGTTCCCGGCAGGCCCTGGCTGAGATTCGCGCCGTTCAGGCACAGATCGCAGCCGTACAGGGAAAACTGGGCGACCAGCAAGCTGAACTCAAAGCCAGCGTGAGATCGGTTCAGGAAGAAATCAAGAAACTGCTGTCAGGCAGCGCCCGCTCGGGTGAAGGCATGGGACTTGAAATCGCCAGCGGAGGCATCGGCGGTGCGCTGCGTATGGTCGAGAGCGGCCATCGAGCGGTTCCCTCGCAAGCCATCGCCGTGTTTGAGGAATCGGATCGCGCCGCAAAATTGCGAATCGAGGAATGGACCCGGATGAAAACCACCCGATTACGTCAGTTGAACGATCAGTTGAAGCGGGCGAATGCGGACACGGTGTCCATCGGAGAGATCGAGCATGAAATCGAATACCTGATGACCCGCTAAAGAAGGAAGCGTGCGGCGTGCAACCGATCGCAGGAGAGACCGGCTGGCCGGACTCTGACGTAGATTCGACCGGGCTGTGTCCGGCCGCACGCTTCGCTACAGTCCCGTCGTCTGGTACCGCAAGACCGACAGCGCCAGCTGATACTCATACCCGGCCTGGGCTTGACTGATCTCCGCCTGGGTCTGCTGGAGTTGCGCCTGGCTAAGTTCCACGATCGACCCCAGCCCAAGCTTGTAACGAGTCTGCGATAGATCTAAGGCCAGATTCGCCTGCTTCAGCAGTTGATTCGTTACTTCCAAGCGGCTGTAGGCCGTGTTCGCGTTGAGCCAACTGGTCCGTACGTCCTTCGCAATCGCGTTTCGCGTGTCGATGAAGGATTGGCGCGTAGCTTGCGCTTTCAGATCGGCTTCCTTCGCTCGCGCCAACGACAGAAACCCGTTGAACACGGGAATCTCCATATTGACGCCAATCGCTCCGTACCAGGGCGCCAGATGGAAGTCTCGCACCGGCGTACCCCCAACCGCTCCGATACTGCTGATCGTAGGAAACAACGTGTCACGCTCGGCATTCTTCAGTTTTTCGGCGGACTGATACTGATCGTCAAGTGCCTGCAGTTCCGGCCGGGAACGGACAGCCTGCTGGATTAACTCATCCAGATCTACCGGCGGCGGATTGTTCGGGCCGGCTTCGTCCGATACGTCAAACTCTTGCGGGGTAACATAACCCAGCAAGGCAGCAAGAATCGCCTGTGCGCTCTGCTCCCGGTTCTGCGCATCCAGAAAGAGCAACTTCGCTTGCGCAAGATTTACCTGGGCAAAACTCAAATCGAGGTCGGACTTCAAGGCGCTCTTCGCCAGCGCGTCGACCTGATCAACAACAATCTGTCGGTTCGACACCGTTTCATTGGCGACATGCAACACAGCCTGCGCCTGCAGTACATTGAAAAAAGCCTGGTCCACCGCAAGCAATATCTGCTGTTTGGTGGCAAGGGCCCGCTGGTCCGCGGCTTTCGCCGTGAAATTTGCGCTGGCGATACGGTTGCTCGTCTGCCCGAAATCGGTGAGCAACTGGCTGACGGCGACTCCGCCCGCAGCGCGTTCGTAAATGATCGGATTATTCAGCCCGCCTGCGGTGATGCGGCTGTTCTCCTGCGAATCTACCGCGGTCAGATTTGCTGTCGCGGTTGGCCAAAGGCTGGACCGCGCCTCGCGCACAACTTGCTTCGCGGCGAGAGCTTCCAGCCGGGCACTTGTGATCTGCGGGTTGTTCTTGATCACGAGCGCCTCGGCCTGGCTTAGAGTCAGCCGAATGCGACGAGGGCCCGCATGCATTGGTCCGAGCCCACTCGTTGCACCCGGCTGGGTTCCCATATTCGCGTCCGGTTTAACATCAGTCTGCGTGACGGGAGCGTTTGGCAGATTCTGAACAGCCACTGCAGTTTGCCCCACCGCGAGCGGGGAGAGTTGCAACAGGATGAGGCTGAATGTGAATCGGCCGATCATGCATTCACCTCAGTGCCGGTAGTCTCTTCTTTGCGATGTATCCAAAGATAGGCCGAAGGAACGAGATACACAGTAACAACCACGGATACCAGAAGTCCTCCAATGATGGCGCGAGCCAGCGGGGCATAGGCTTCGGCGCCGGTGCCCAGTTTCATTGCCATGGGGATCAATCCCAACAGCGTAGCCAGCGAAGTCATCAACACCGGGCGCAGACGCAGGCGGGATGCCACCTTTGTAGCCTCTCGCAAAGGTGTTCCCTGATGCCGCAATTGCCGCGTGAACTCGACGATCAGAATGCTGTTCGAAACCACGATGCCGACCATCATCACGACGCCCATCAGCGACATCACATTCAGCGTTGTGCCCGTGACGAGCAGGAACAAAAGCACGCCCGCCAGCCCCGGGGGAACAGCCAGCAGGATGATGAAAGGATCCAGGAACGAGGCGAATTGTGCGACCAGCACGAGGTACACGAGGATGACCGACAGTATCAATCCGATGCCGAAGCTCTTGAACGAAGCGTTCATGCTGTTCACCGATCCACGGACATTCACCCGAACGCCTTCTGGAGGCTTTTGTTGCGCGATGATGCGGTTGACCTGCGCGCTGATGCGGCCCAGATCTTCGGTTTTCGGCGAAACATAAACGTCAATCGTCCGGAACAGCTGGTAGTGGTCCACTTCGGTCGGTGTCGTTATCGTTTGAATGTTGACCACCGTATCGAGAGGGGTGGGCTCCTTGCTCGACGAGCCACGCAACGGGATCAGTTTCAGGTCGTTCAGGTTCTTGATTTCGTCTTCGGGATACTGCACGGTGAGCAGGTATGGGTTGCCGCTTTTGGGATCGATCCAGTAGTTCGGAGCAATCATCCCGTTTGAAGTCAGCGCCGTGATGACGTTGTCGACAACTTCTTTTTGCGACAATCCCGCAAGGCTGGCCTTTTCACGATCCACATCGAGACGTAATGCCGGGTAGTCGATGTCCTGGGGTATCAGGACATCACCTACGTCGCCAAGCTGGCGAATTTGATTGGCCAGTTGCTGGGCGGTTGCGTAGGTTTGGCGCAGATGATTGCCGCTCACCTGCAAGTCGATCGGAGCGGGCAGTCCCATGTTCAGAACGGAGTCGACGAGCCCCCCGGTCTGGAAGTACGTGCTCAGTTGCGGAAGCTGCTGTCCCAGTTTTTTCCGGACACGTTCCATATATTCGTAGCTGCCGATTTTGTGATCCTGCTTGAGGCTCACCTGCACGAATGCCGTGTGAGGCGCGGAATTGCTGGTATAGATCGCGGAAAAATCGGGGGTAAGACCAATGTTGGAGACAATCATGCCCAGTTCGTTCGCCGGGATCACGCTCTTCACGATGTCCTCGACCTGCTTGATGTCCTGCTCGGTGTATTCAATCCGTGTCCCCGAGGGTGCCTTGACGTTGATCACAAACTGACCGGGATCGGTACGCGGGAAAAACGCCACGCCCATCAGCGGGTAGAGGCTGAAAGCCAGCAGCGAGATCCCGACAAGTCCGAGAGTGGTTGCGGCCGGGCGTAGCAAGCTGCGGTTGAGGGTCCGATCATACCGGCGCAGCATCTTCTCGAAATTTTGGTTAAATCTGGAAACAATTCGTCCGAACCAGCCCGATGCGGGCTCATCGTGCTCGTGAGAGAGATGCACATTCCCCAACAACTTGGCGCAAAACAGGGGCACGACCGTCATCGCCACCACGTAGGAGGCAAGCAGCGAAAGGACCACGGCCATCGCCAGTGCCGTGAATAAGAACTTGCTCACGCCATAGAGAAAAATCACTGGAAAAAACACAATGGCTGTCGTCAGCGTCGCCGCCAGAACCGCAAGGGAGACTTCATTTCCTCCTTTTTCGGCCGCCACCGCAGCCGGTTCTCCCATCTCGAGGTGGCGGAAGATGTTCTCCAATACGACCACCGAGTTATCAATCAAGCGGGAGAATGCTAGCGCCAATCCGCCGAGGACCATTGTGTTCACGGTGCCGCCGCCGGCCGCAATCGCCAGAAACGCAGCCAGCGCCGAAAGGGGGATCGAGAGAAATACAGCGGCAGTCGCGCGGAAGTTGCCAAGAAACAGCAGGATCATCAGCCCTGTCAGCACCAACCCAATCGCGCCCTCATGGAGAAGGTTCTCAATCGCCATCTTCACGAAAACTGACTGGTCAAATACGACGCGGGTAACGAGTTGCTTCGGAATGTCCACCAACTTTTCGGTGGCATCCTTGATGCCTTGCACCACCGCGATTGTGTTGGTGTCGCCCCCCTGCTTCAGAATCGGGAGATAGACAGACCGCTGGCCGTCCACGCGGACGATATTGGTCTGGATCTGATGAGAATCAACTGCCTTGCCAATATCGCTGACAAGCACGGAGTCCTGCCCCACGGACTTGAGCGGCATGGAATTAATTGCTTCCGTGTTCGGCACCTGGCTGTTGGTGTAGAGGTTGTAATCGTAAGGGCCGATTTTCACATCGCCAGCGGGCAGAATGAGGTTGCTCTCGTTGACCTTGCGTACCACGTCCATCACCGACAGTTGCCGGGCATCCAGTTTCAGCGGATCCACGTACACCATGATCTGCCGGTAACGGCCGCCGAACGGTTGCGGAACCGAGGCTCCGGGAACGCTCGCAATCTGATTGCGCACGTTGTACTGGCCGATATCGTGCAGTTCAGTCTCGTTCAGTCCCTGCCCCTTCAACGTAATCAGACACACGGGCAAACTTGACGCGTCAAACTTCAAAACCACTGGAGGAAGCGTCCCCGGAGGAAGTCGCCGCAGGTCGGCCATCGCAAGATTAGAAATTGTGCTCAGGTCAGCACTCGCGTCCGTGCCCGGCTGAAAGTAAATCTTGATCAAGCTGACGCCCGGGAGCGAGCGGGACTCAATGTGATCGATACCGCTGCCCAGGGTGAAGAATCGCTCAAATGGATCGGTGATGTCGTTTTCAATCTGCTCGGGCGGCATGCCGGAATAAAACGTCGCCACCACGACCACCGGAATATTGATCGGAGGGAAGAGGTCGACGGGCATGCGCACCAGTACGACGCCTCCGACAATCGCCACGATCAAACAGGCCACAATGATGAAATACGGGTAACGAATCGCGAATCCCGACATTAGAGGCCACCCTCCGTTGGCGCTTCGTTCGGCGCGACAACTTTCGGCCTCACACGCTGCCCTGGCTGAAATCCATTCAAATTTCCAACGACTACCTGATCGCCGTCCTTGAGACCGGACAGAACCTCAACACGCTGGCCGCCATCCACGCCCAAAGTGATCGATCGCTGCTCGACGACTCCTGACGGATCCACGACAAACACAGTTCCGTTCGAGCCGTTTCGTTTTACACCTTCGACCGGGACGGTGAGAGCGTTGTCTTTCTCATGAAGAACGAGCATAGTCTCGGCATACATGCCTTCTACCAGCGTGTCATCGGTGTTCTCGACGTCGATCTCGGTGTGCATGGTTCGTGTTTCGGTATTAAGGGCATCGGCGAAGCGTGCGACCTTGCCCTTAAACGTCCGGCCAAGTGAAGGTACGACCACATCAATCGTCTGGCCGAGGCGCAGCGTGGGCACCGCGGACTCCGGCACTGGCACGACCAGTCTGAGCCTGGACCACTGGGCCAGTTTTACGACCGGCATGGATTGCGATTCGGAAGCGGTACCCGCCTGGATCAATGCTCCCGTATCCGCATAACGTTTCGTGACAACTCCATCAAACGGAGCTGTGATGTGCGAATAGGCTTCCATGACGGCGTACCGCTGCTGGTCCGCATCCGCAACAGAAAGCTGACTCTTGGCTTCGGATAGCGCCGCGCGGGCGCTACCCACCTGGGCTTCTGCTTCCTGGTCGTGCGCAAGTGAGTCGTCGAGTTCCTGCTCGGCAATGAGGCCCGGGCGCGCCTGCGACGCTTGCTTTAACCGTGTGTAGGCTGCATGCGCGGCCGTGTGGGCTGACTCGGCCCTCTGCAAATCTTGTTCCGAACGCCGAATTGCATCCTCGCTGCGCCGCATGGCAGCATTCCCTGCCTCAACCTGTGCACTCAGTTCAGGGACCTCAAGGACGGCGAGCGTCTGTCCGTCTCGCACCTTGTCACCAACATCCACATATATTTTTCGGATATAACCCGCCACCTTGGCGTGTACGTCCACTTCCTGATAGGGGCGAAAATCGCCAGACAACGTGATCGTATTGCGGATCGGACCACGACTGGCCAACTGGACCGCCACAGTTGGCATAACCGACTCGTCCTCCAGGCTGGCGTGTGCCCGCCTTCCCTCGAGCCCGTAGATCACGACGCCCACAATGAGGGCGACCCCGAGGGACATAAACAAATATCGTTGTTTCAATTGCATCCTAGCTCCAATTCTTTCCGAGGAAGCCGGCCCAAAACACATGCTGGAACTGAAAATAGAGACGCATCTGAAACGCTGCTCCAGCAATGGTGATGGCGCGCAGTCAGCGACTGAATTTGAACTCGTAGAAACTGCTCAGGTTCGAAAGAGAAAGGTCAGCAGACGGGAGGAGGTCGGTTGTAAAGCCAGCTCTCAGAGGAAAGGTTCGTAGGTAGAAAAACCGCTGACACGACGGGAACGGAAGCTCGTCTCGGCTGAAACAGCGTGAATATTGCGCTCGGAGCCGTCCAGTGGATGCCATCGCCCAACAGGTGCTGTCTCTTGGCATCCGGTGAGTCGGTCCTGATTGTCTTGACGTCCCGGGTATCAGAACTAGCGAAGGAGTAACGAGTGGCAAGGCTGATCGTAAGACAAAAAATTGCCAGCAGGACAAGCGTTACCCGGCATGCAGAGACGAATGGAGAGCCCTGGCAGCGATTTCTATTCATGTCCATCTGGAATTGAGTTTCCCACGACAACTTGCGGGATTATACCTTACGAGCGCGGCCACAGCAGATCACGCCGGTAACAGGGCACTCTCTACTGTTATGACGTCCTGAACGCCACCGCGGGTTGTATCACGCCGGAAGCATTGTACTTAGCAAGAAGAATGCTCCCGCTCCCGAAATCCAAACAACGAATTTCGGGAGCGAGAGCCGGTGTCTACGGGAAGTAATAGCGGAACGAGGTCATGAACATGTTCTCGATTCCGTGTGGCGCAGAGTACGTCACCGACGGTGAAGTCGCGAACGTTCCACTCCAGGCGTTGCGCGATACGTAGGAATACTGCGGACCGAACTGCAGTCTCCCCTTTGGACCCTGGTGTACTTTCACCCAGAAGCCAATGGTTCCCTCGATGATGCTCTGGGTATCGGCATTGCAATTCGCGAGCCCGCCGAATCCAAAGCCAGTACCCGAACCCGGCAATGTTTCGGTGTAGCAACCGCTCGTGGTGAATGCGGGGGCACCATAGCCGACAGTCTTGCCCGACACAGGGTCGACCGAAAAGCGGCGCTTCACGTACTCCTCGCCACCGTTCAGGTACAGATCAAATCGGGGCATGTGCCACTCAAGAGTAGCCAAACCCTGGTAGCTGCGCAGCGGAGCCAGCGTGCCATCCGGATTCACTGTGGCATCCGGCAGACCTGATGTCCCGTAGCGGCCGACTCCATTGCCCGTGATCGCGTGGGCGCCGAGATCCACCCGCTTATTGAACAGAGAGATGCGCGCATTTGCGCCGACACCGCCGCCCGTCTTGGTGTCATTGAACGCACCCGCTGCCGAAGATACGCCGCCATTGCAGACGCTCGTACTGGCTGGCTCTTCACAGGGGTATACGCGATCGCGGAACCGGCTCAGGATACCGAACACTTCGTAGTGGCCGAAACCGGGTTCCCACGCCGCCTTGACGATGAAATCTGGCGTCGCGTTGAACGAATAGTTGGCTGTGGAATTGTAGAGGCCGCCGCCATTGCCGGGGCCACCGAAGGCAAAGTTGGAAGCGTTGCCCCGCGCTGCAAAGGTCGTCTGCGGATTTTCCAGCGAGGCGCCGAGCCAGAAATGGTTGTCAAAATTTCTGACCACGCGGAAGCCAGGCTGACGTGCCCAACTGAATCCGACGGTGTACTGCGGATCGATCGTCATCGGCAGGGCTTCAGAACGGTTATCCATGCCCTTCTTGGTTTCCGTCACCAGGCTCCACATCTGGCCGCCTGTAAAGCTCCATTGGGCGGTGGCAGCCTGGCCCCAGGCTTGCCGCTGCCGCAGCGTGTAGCTGTTGCTCTGGTTGTTATTGGAAGTTACGCCGGCGGAGAGAAAGTCGGCCTCGACGTAACCGGTCATTTTCATCTCGCCCAACTTACCTTCGGCCAGCAGCGAGACCCGCGATTGACGTCCAGATGCGAAGAACTCGGAAACCGCATTCTGACCGCTTCCCGGAAACTGCACGCTGTTGAAGGGAGTATTGATATCGGCGCCCAAGGACCGATTACGATACACCGATTCTGCCGCCAGGAAACCACCTGGCGTAATGGTGATGCCCTTGAAGTGAATCGCCATCGGGCTATCGAGTTGTTCGCGCACGGACTTCTGTGTCTCCTGAAGAGTCAGGGCCACGTTCGTCGCATTCGACTTCAAGTCCGTCACATCGCCCTTAAGCGCACTGACTGTCTGCGACTCCTCAGCCGTTTGCGAAGCAGCGGCGTCCGCCTTTGCCTGCGCCTGAACGGCAGCCGCCTGGCTTTGGTCCAGCCTCTGTTCCAGTTGCTGGATGTGCTGGTCCCGGCTCTGAATCTGCTGGCTCAACGCCTGGAGCTGCTGTTGTTGTGCCTCCATCGCCTGCTTCAGTTCCATCAACTGGCTCGAAACATTCGATACAGGCTTCTTAGGAAGCGCTTTTTTTGTGGTCTTCGCCGCACTACTGGACGCATCTTGCGGGGGCTCTGCAGCATATAGGCTGCCCGCCAGCGCCATTGACAGCGCCAAAGCCAAAACTCGCCTCATTTTTATCTCCTCAACAGAAATTAGACAACTTGGCACAACCCACCAAAGGCTTCCGCAAAGTCCGGTTTTACTTGTGCGAAGGTTGATCCTAAGGCCCGCATTGTTAATAACTGATGAACGTTCGTTGAATATCCCGTGAAACCGGATTTGGGATGGAACGATGTCGCGCGATGTTGGCGACTCGTAATTCACACGTAGGTTTTAAGCGAAGGAAGCGGACATCCAAGTGTTCCAAGGAAAAAGGGCCACGATTCCCGAGCAAAACAAACTCGATCGAATCGTGACCCCACAATCTAACTCGCGGAACAATTCAGCGACGGCAAATTGGCACTGCGGTTCAAGCCACTGACACTATCGGTCGGTTTTGCACGAACCGCGCTCCAGATGTTTGCTCACAATATTAAGCTCAACTTCTTTCTCATTTGGAACGTTCACATACATCACACTTCGATGCAGTCTCAACTGGATCGTCTGGTTGGCTTTGAACACGGAAGGAATGTAGTCATACCAGGACTGGTACCGCCCAACGTAAGTACCGCAGTCCACGTGGACCGCAATGTCATAGGCGAATACCGCAGGATCTGCCAACGGCGCATCACTCGGATTTTCACCCGCGATCCGCTGCGCCGCTTCGTGCCGGTCCACCCGCAAGACAGTCCCTTGCAAATACTGATTCGATTGAGTCGGTTTCGCGGAGGCGCTGAGCACCGCGAGCGACACAACGACCACTGCAATAACAACTTGAAGCTTGCCCATAAATCCCTCCTCGGGGACTTCCCCCCGGAACTGGGCTTCCAGCGCGGCACTCACGCAATTCAACAAACGAATGCGCCCCTTGCGCTCAGAAGCTAGTGATTATTTTGTGATTTGCTACAGGAGAGAAAGGCTAGGCGGGGGACGATTGTAAAGCGATTCGTCAAATTCAACGGTCCGGATTTGTGGTTCTACCGGCGGCGCGTGCGGCGCCATAACCGGCAATAACATGACAGCGAAGCGCGCGTTCGGAGCGACTAATACAAAAGCGTCCGCCGCCAGATGCTGGCGCATTCCTTGCGACGGATCGGTATGGACGCTGACATGTGCAACTTCTATGCAATGAAAAACGCGGGTCGCGACACTGACTGTCAACGCAAAGATCGCCAGCAACACGACCGCGCGTTGCCACATTGGCCGGCGCGTGTCACGAATTCGCAACAATCCCCACATCTTGAGATAGGTTAACCCACGCTTGCGGAAAGTCAAATCCCGTTCGTAATCGATATCGACAGTACTTGCTTCTGGAGATATTGACGCCACTGTCGCGTCTGCGCTGGAGAGTTAGGATTGCGATCCGAACAAGTTGACTAGCTGACTCTTCACCATCGCAATCCGAACGTGAACGGCATTACGGCTGTCTCGACGTCACTGGTGTAGGCGCGGTGATAACGCCCCTCGAAATAAATTTTCGCATGGTGAAGGTGATTCAGACGGTAGGTGAGTCCTCCGCCAAAGTTGAAACCTCCCGCATCCTTGGACAATGTGCCCAACGTCTGGCCCGGCAACGTAACTGGCGGGATCCCGGAACAGGCAACGTCCCACCAGACCCATGAAGGCTGACAGAGAGATCCGGTTGCCAGAGGCCCGGTACTCGACGAAACACTCCGGCGATAGAACCCGACACCAAAAATCCCATACGCGCCCCATCGGCTGTGCAGCGGCGCATTCACAATCCCGTTCAGGGTAACTGCATTCAAGGATCCACTCGTATTGTTCAAGGACTGGGTTTCGCTGACGCTCTGCCGGATACCAAGTCCGTAATACATGTATTCAGCGTTGAAGCCAAACATGCGGCTGAAATTCATGCCGGCGCCCGCCACTCCTTGATACGAGGTTCCAACGAAACTGCCGACGTCACCTCGCCCGGCCCCCCAACCTCCGCCCGCATTAAAGTTGAAACGCGAGAAATTGGACTGTCCCTCGAATTGTGCCGAAGCGGTTGCAACACAAAACACGCAGAATACGAGCAAAAACGAAATCCGGTTCTGCAATCTCTGGTCTCCTGTTTCTGAAGTGGATGATCCTGCAGAAAAATGCCCTGCAGCCGGCGCTTTCCGTTTAGATGCGCGCGCCGGGTGGATAAGCGTGCCCTTTTTGTCTCAGTGCCCTGGGCTCGGTTGCGAATGACGCATTTTCCCGTAGAGAACAG
>Ga0265339_10002852_pt1 | contig 12266 bp, 9 predicted proteins | sample 4CB219metaG_FD_202085 | JGI IMG/M metagenome (GOLD analysis project Ga0265339, IMG submission 202085) | Rhizosphere microbial communities from Carex aquatilis grown in University of Washington, Seatle, WA, United States - 4-CB2-19 metaG | ecosystem: Host-associated > Plants > Roots > Rhizosphere...
GATCATCGAGCACGAGCTGGCGCCGCGCAGTCTGTTCGTGCTCGCAGGCGAGTCGCGCTCGATCTGGCAGCACCGCGTCTGCCCGGTACGCGCCGAGCGCTACTCGCTGACCGTGCGCGCGGCGGCGGATCCGGAGATTGTGTGAGTGGCGCGGGCCAAGACCCAGCGATCCTGATCGCGGCACGCGGCGGCGATCCGGAGGCGTTCGCCGCGCTCTGCGAGCCCCACCGCCGCGCGCTGCGCGCGCACTGCTACCGCTTCCTCGGATCCTTCGACGACGCCGAGGACATGGTGCAGGAGACGCTGTTGCGCGCCTGGCGGGGGCGGGAAGGATTCGAGGGCAAGTCGCTGTTTCGGACCTGGCTGTACAAGATTGCGACCAACGTCTGCCTGAACGCGGCGGAGCGCGCGCCGGCGCGCGTGCTGCCGCAGGACGTGGCGCCGCCGGTGACCGCGGCGACGCCGGCGGCGGAGGCGCGCGCGCAACCCACATTCTCGCCGGAGATCCCCTGGCTGCAGCCCTACCCCGATGACCGGCTCGACGCGCCAGCGCCGACCGAGAGCCAGCCGGATGCGCGCTTCGCGGCGCGTGAGACGATCGAGCTCGCCTACGTCGCGGCGCTGCAACATCTCCCGCCGCGGCAGCGGGCGATCCTGATCCTGGCGGACGTCGTGGGCTGGTCGGCCGATGAGATCGCCTCGTTGCTGGAAGCCACCGTCGCGTCGGTGAACAGCGCGCTCCAGCGGGCGCACGCCACGATACGCGCGCGCCTGCCGGCGGGCCGGGAGGACTGGGCTCCGAGCGTTCCGATCACGCGCGAGCAACAGGACGTGCTGCGCACCTTCATGACGGCGTGGGAGCGCGGGGACCCGGACGAGGTGACCCGGCTCTTGCGCGAGGACGCACGCTGGTCGATGCCGCCGGCGGCGCTCTGGTTCGACGGACGCGCCGCGATCGCCAACATGCTTGGGCTCTTCCCGCCGAATTTTCAGGGTGAGTTCAAGATGGTCGCGACCGCGGCCAACCGGCAGCCGGCCGCCGCGGCCTATCTGCGCCGCGCGGGCGAGGCCGATTTTCGGCTGTCGGCGGTTCTGATCCTGCGCGTCGAGGCGGGCCAAATTGCCGAGCTCACGACGTTCTCCGCTGCGCTCTGCCGCGCCTTCGAGTTGCCGCAGTTCCTCCGCAAAGTGCTATAGCGCCTTCCGGTCCCCTCCCCCGTACTCGGGGGAGGGTTAGGGAGAGGGCAGGCCTTGCGAGGGACAGCGCCCGGCGATGATTTTTTCCGCAGGACGGGTCTACACGGACAGAACCTCGCAAGGAGAAGACCCAGATGAGCTCGCAACGGAACCCGCAACCGAACCCGCAACCGAAGACGACCCATTCCAAGGACGGCACCCCCGTCGCATTCGACCAGGTCGGGGACGGACCCCCGGTGATCCTGGCGCTCGGCGCCTTCAATGATCGGCGGACCGGCGCACCACTCGCGGCGTTTCTCGCGCGGCGTTTCACGGTGTTGAGCTACGACCGCCGCGGGCGCGGCGGCAGTGGCGACGCGCCGGCCTACGACGTCGAACGCGAGATCGAGGATCTCGACGCGGTCGTCCGCGCGGCCGGGGGCGAGGCCGCCGTGGTGGGATACTCGTCGGGAGCGATGCTCGCGCTCCGTGCCGGCGCATCGGGGCTGCCGATCACCAGGCTCGCGCTGTACGAGGCGCCACCGGCGCAACCCGCGGAGCACGCCGTCGCGCTGGCCTCGCTGATTGCCGCCGGACGCCGCGGCGACGCGGTCGAGTACTTTCAGCGACGCGTGGTCGGTATCCCAGAACCAGTCGTCGTGCAACTTCGCCACGCCCCCTTCCGGCTCGCGCTCGAGACGATGGCGCACACGCTGGTTTACGACGCCGCGATCGTCGCCTACGACGGCCTTTTGCCGGCGTTCGCAGCCCATGTGCGCCAGCCGGTGCTGGCGATCGCGGGCAGCGCCAGCCCGCCGGTCATGCGCGACGTCGCCGAACGACTCGGGCGATCGCTTCCGGCCGGGCGATCACTCACCCTCGAAGGCGCGACGCACGACATCGACCCCGCGTTGCTCGGCCCCGTGCTCCTGGGCTTCCTCGAGGGAAGCGGCGCTTGATCAAGCGCCGGGAGCCCAGTCGCCTTCGATCGGCAATCCCGCGGCCTCCCAGTCGGTCAGCCCGCCCGCATAGTGACTGAGGTGGACGTAACCGCTGTCCCGCATGCGTTCGAGGACGCGGCGGCTGAACCGGCAATCGACGTCGGAGCAGTAGACAACGATGTCGGCGTCCTTCGGCAACCACGAGAACGTGCTCGGCTCGGTGGTAACCCGGATCGAGCCGGCGATGTGCTTGACCCGAAATCCGAAGTCGCTGACCGCCATCAGGAGCTTGAACGGCTGACCGCCGGCTAGCTTGCTTTGCAGCTGCTGCCGCGTGAGAACCGGGACCGCGCTTGTGTCTTCGGATGGGCTCACCATGGGGTGTCCTTCGATGCGGTCCAACTTACGACGCGCGGGATCGCAGTCAAGCGCATTTCAGGGCAAGATCCCGGCGTGCACGCCCACACGGGAAGGATGAAACGCGGGGTCGCGCTCGCAGGGCTCGCGGCGCTGCTGTTCGGCGTGACCGCGCCGCTGCTCAAGCGCGCCAGCGAGGGCGTGGGAACGTTCTTTGCGGGATCGCTGGTCTACCTGGGCGCGGCGCTGGCCGCCGCCCTGATGGCTGCGCTGCGTGCGCGGGGAAGGAGCGCGCCGTCGATGCCGCGCGGATCGCGCGCGCGGATCGCATGGGTCGCGTTGCTGGGCGCAGTGATCGCGCCGGCGCTGCTGGTCGCCGGTCTGCGACGCGCCGACGGAGCGACCGCCTCGCTGCTGCTCGCGCTCGAGGCGCCGTTCACGATTGCGCTCGCGCGCCTGCTGTTGCGCGAGTACGTCGGCGCGACGGCGACGGCGGCGGCCTTGTTGATCACCGCCGGAGCGGCGGTCCTGGTCAGTCTTTCATTCGCGTCGGCGCCGACGCTGCTGGGCGTCGTTCTGGTCGCCGCTGCGGCGCTCGCCTGGGCGCTCGACAACCTCGGTTCGCGGGCGCTCGCGGATCACGACCCGCTGCACGTGGTCGCGGCCAAAGGGTTTCTCGGCGCAGCGATGTCGGGCATCGTCGCGATCGCCGCCGGGGACGCGCCGCCACCGTTGTCGCACGCGCTGGAGTTGCTGGTGCTCGGCGCTTTCGGCTACGGGGTGAGCCTGCAGCTGTACTTGCGCGCCCAGCACATCGTCGGCGCAGCGCGCACGGCCTCGATGTTCGCGACCGCGCCGTTCTTCGGGGTCGCGGTCGCGTTCCTCGCGGGAGCGCCCTGGCTGGGTCCGATCTTCCCGCTCGCGGCGGCGCTGGTCGCGGCAGGCGTGGCGCTGCATTTGTTCGAGCATCACGAGCACCCGCACCACCACGAGGGGCTCGACCACGAGCACATGCACGTCCATGACGACGGGCATCACGATCATGTCCACGAGCCGGTACCAGCGGGGCCGCACAGCCATCCGCACACCCACGCGGCGGTCACACACGCCCACGAGCACAGCGAGGACCTCCACCACCGCCACGACCACGCCGCCGCCAGCGAAAAGAAGGTCGGAAAGCACAGCTGAGATTCAGCGGACAGGGCAACGTTGCGAGTGCGTCGCTCGCCGGCCCCTCTCCCTCCCCCCCTTCAACATCATCTCCACCCATGGCACGTCTGTCACGATCCGTGCTACTGGTTCGAGCGGGTCGCAAGATGGGTTCGTCGATTGAAGCAACCGAACGTGCGCGTCGCACGGCGCCGTGGATTCGCCGCGGCGGCGCCGCGGTGCTCATGTCGGCGGCCGTGCATGCGACCGCGGCGGTGACCATCGGGGGCGTTCTCGCGTTCGCGCCGGCGGCGCCGAGCCCGATCGCGGAGCCCGCGGCAGTCGATGTCACCGTGATGGCGCTTGCGGACCGACCATTGCCGCAGAGCGCACCCGGGGCGGCGACGCCCTCCGCAGCGGCGCCCGCCCACGCGCCGGTCGCCACCCACCGGCGGCTCGTCGTGCGTGCGGCTCCGGCGACACCACGACCACCCGAGGTCGCACGCCTTTCTCCGCCTATCCCGGCACCGCCCGGCGACGAACCGCGTGCGATCTTCGCGCTCAGTGCGGGCACCGTCGCGAGCGGGCCTGCGCTCGCATTTCCCGTCGCCGCGGCGTCCGCTCCATCGCCGGGTCTGACGACGCGCACCTCGACTTCCGGTGGCGGCACCGGAGCCTCCGATGCTGCGGCCGTCGGCGAGCGGGACGTCGACGTGCCCGCGCATCTGCTCGCCGCGGCGCCGCTCGCCTACCCGCCGGCGGCGCGAAGCGCCGAGATCGAGCTCGACTTCCGGCTGGAGATCGTCGTCGACGCCCGCGGGGACGTCATCTCGGCGCGGGCATTGAGCCACGCCGGATACGGGCTCGACGAAGCCGCGCTGCAAGGAATCCGAGGTTATCGATTCTCTCCCGCGGTGCGCGCGGGCCGCCCCGTCGCGGTGCGCATGCCCTGGATCGTGCAGTTCCGCCTGCGCTGAACTCTCGCGCATCGGTTCTGTTACGACTTTGTGCCACGACCGTTCCACCGTGGACACCGCCAGGCGTGCCTGTGATAACGGCCGCGATGGACGAGGTCTTCGGTCTTTTTCCGATTCCGTTCATGCGCGCGCGCGCCACGCTGGCGCAGCCGCTGATCGCGCGCCTCGTCGAGCATTTCACGACGGTGGCGACGAACGACAACAACTCGTCGGGCAACCTCTCGCACACCCGGATGTTGAAGCCGAAAGACAGCCCGCTGTTCACCAAGGCGGCGGAGTTGATCGCGCCCAAGCTGGTCGACTATGGCGTTCATCTACTGGGCGAGCGTATCCGCTGGTTGATGAAAGAGATGTGGGTCAATGTGATGGACACGGGCGGGCGGCAGGCGATGCACAACCACGCCAACAGCTTCATCTCCGGCGTCGTCTACCTGACGCCGACGCACCCTGGCTCGCAGACCGTGTTCATGAAATCGCCGGGCGGCACGGACTTCTTGCTCAAGAACGATCACCCAGGCACCACGCCGAACGAATTCAACGCCGACAAATGGGTGAGCCCTGCGCCCGACCCCGGCGATCTGGTGCTGTTCCCCAGCTACCTCATGCACGCGGTGCCGCCCAATCAAGGTGAACGCCGCATCACGCTGTCGTTCAACGCGATCCCCGTGCAGCTGGATTCCTGGGGCTACGTCATCCGATTGAGCTGATCGGAGGGCCACCATGTGGCGCAAGCGCGCGTTGCTGGGCCTGCTGACCGCGTCGGGCTTCGCCGGGCTCGGCTACCAGATCGTCTGGTCGCAGCAGTGCGGACTCTGGCTGGGACACGAATCGGCGGCGGTGCTCGCCGTGGTGACCGCATTCTTCGGCGGGCTGGCGACAGGCGCATTCGCGCTCGGGTCGCGTATCGCACGCAGCGCGCGCCCGGGCCGCTGGTACGCCACCTGCGAGATCGCGATCGGGCTCTGGAGCCTGCTGCTGCTCGCGCTGATGCCGCCGTTCAGCGCGGCGGCGCTTCGGATCATCGGTACGCAACCCGCGGCGGCGTGGCAGTGGTCGGTCGCGTTCGCCGGCACATTCTTGCTCTTGCTGCCGGCGACCGCAGCGATGGGCGCGACCCTCCCGGCGATGGAACGGCTGGCAGCGCGCGCGCAGGGCGAGGGACAATCGATCGCGGCGCTATACGCCAGCAACACCCTTGGCGCGGTCGTGGGCGTGCTCGCTGCGGCATTCTGGTCGATCCCGGCGATTGGTCTCACGCGTACGGCCGGCATCAGTATCGCACTGAACCTCTTCTGCGGCGTCACGGCGCTGCTCGCGTTCCCCGACGGCGCGCCGGGCGTCACCTGCTCGACCGCCGCGAACAGGGCCAGGGCCACCACGCGCGCCACGCCCGTGCTCGCGCGCCTCGCGATCGCCGGCTTTCTCGGCATCGGCTTCGAAGTGCTGGTCGTGCGCGTGCTCAGCGAGGTCACCGAGGACACCGTCTACACCTTCGCGCTGCTGCTCGCGGTCTACCTGGTCGGCAGCACGGCCGGCGCCGCTGCGTATCAGCGCTGGTGGGCCACGCGCGACAGCGACGCGACCGAGACCGAGACCGATCGGTGGCTCGCCGTGCTCGGAGCCGCGTGCCTGCTCGGCGCGGCCGCGCTCTGGGGCGCCGACGCCTTGAAGGCGTTCGCGTTGCGCGCGCTCGGCGGCAGTCTCTTGGCGGCGCTGACTGCAGAGGCGGTGCTGGCGATCGCCGCGTTCGGCCCGGCAACGATCGCGATGGGTGCGCTCTTCAGTAACCTCAGCGATGACGCGCGGGCGCGCGGTGTCGGCTTCGGCCGCGCGCTCGGCGCGAACACGCTGGGCGCAGCGGCCGCGCCCGCCATCTGGGGCCTGGTCGCGGTCCCGTGGCTCGGGCCAAAAGCCGCATTGATCCTCGTCGCTGTCGGATACCTCGCGCTCACGTCACGACGCGCCTGGCGGAAGGCGATTGTCTGGGTACCGGCCGCCACCGCGCTGGCGATCGCGCTTCTCGCGCCCCCGCTGCGCTTCATCGATGTCCCCGCCGGCGGCCACGTCGTCACCTACCGCGAGGGGGCGATGGCCGCGGTCAGCGTCGTCGAGGACGCGGATGGCGTCGCGCGCCTGCGCATCAACAACCGACAACAGGAAGGCAGCAGCGCGACGTTTCGCTTCGACGCAAGGCAAGCATGGTTGCCGTTGCTGCTGCATCCGGCGCCGATGCGCGCGCTGTTCCTGGGCCTCGGCACGGGGGTCACCGCGCGCGCCGCGGCCGATGACCCGAATCTGGCGGTGGACGCCGTCGAGCTTCTGCCCGAGGTCATCGATGCATCCGCGGCGTTCACCCGCGAGCCGGGCACGCCACCGCCTCGAAACCTCAGGGTCATCGCCGCCGATGCGCGCCGCTACGTACGCGCGAGCGACGACCACTACGACGTGATCGTCTCCGACAACTTCCATCCCGCGCGCAGCGGCTCCGCCGCGCTCTATACCGTCGAGCACTTCGAAGCCGTGCGCCGGCGGTTGAGCGCGAACGGCGTCTTCTGCCAGTGGTTGCCGCTGCATCAACTGGATCTCGAGACGCTGCGGAGCATCGTGCAGTCGTTCATGACGGCCTTTCCCCAGGGTTGGGCCATGCTGGCGAGCAACAGCCTGGAGACGCCGGTGCTCGGCCTCACCGGTCGGGTCCGATCGGATGCCGGCGCGGACCGCTTCGACGCGACCGCGATTCGCGACCGCCTGATACGCGCGCCGCTGCCTCCGCCCATCGCCGGCATCGGGCTCGAGGACGAATTCGCGGTCCTCGGCAGCTTCGTCGCCGGCCCCGCGGCGCTGAAGAACTTCGCCGGCGACGCCGCCGCCAACACCGACGACCATCCGATCGTCGCTTACCGCGCGCCGCGAATCACCTATGCGCCCGACTCGCAGCCGCGCGATCGCCTGTTCGCGCTGCTGCACGAACTGACAATCGAGCCCTCCGAGCTGGTCACGCATCCGATCGACGCCAGCTGGCCGCGGCGCCTGTCTGCGTACTGGCTCGCGCGCGATCGATTCATCGAGTCCGGCCGGGATGTACGGCCTTCGCCTCGGGTGCAGGAGATGCTGTCGCAGGTACGTGACCCGCTGCTGGCCGTGTTGCGTATCAGCCCCGACTTTCGGCCCGCTTACGATCCGTTGCTGGCGATGGCGACCGCGCTCGCGCGCTCCGATCTCTCCGACGCGCGCGGCTTGCTCACCGAGCTGTCACGGATCCAGCCGGCGCGCAGCGAGGCGACGCGCGCAATCAGCGCGCTCGATGTCGAATCCGCAACGACACCTCGATGAACGCCCTCGTTTCGTTGGTATTTCGACACGGCACCGTAACAGTGTGCGCGCGGTCATTCGGGCACTATCGCTCCGAAAGTCGGAGGGCCATTCCGTTTCTCGGAGACGACGCGTGACAGCGATTCCATGTCCCAGATGCAAGCACGCGAAACCTCGCAACTCCGTCATTGGGAATCAGGAGTATTTCTGGCCCACCTCTTGCCCTAGAGAGCCCGCAAAATTCGCCGCGGCGGTTGCGGCGCAGAAAAGATTCCACAGGCACCGTTTGGAGGCGAAGCGATGATCAGGACCGTCGGAAAAATGACGATGCTCGCATTGGCGCTATTTGGTTTCACGTCCGTAGCCGGGTGTAACGGACGCGGCGGCGCGAACCTGCCCTCAATCACCCAACCCGGAGAGACCGTCGGGTCGGTCAGCTTCGCCCTGCAGTTGGCAGGCGGCGGCTCGATCAAGACCGCCAGCTACACCATCACCGGGCCGAACAATTACACCAAGAGCGGCACGATCGATCTGTCGTCGTCGACGACCCTTTCGGCCGTCATCGGCGGTATCCCCGCCGCGAACGGCTATACGATCAACATCACCGCCACCACCGTCGACGGCGCAACCAGCTGCGCCGGCTCGGCGATGTTCGATGTGACCGCTCACCAGACGCGCTCCGTCGCCGTTCCGCTGACCTGTCACGAGGCGGCGCGCACCGGCAGCGTTCTCGTGAACGGCACGCTGAACGTCTGCCCGACGATCGACGGCATCAGCTCGAACCCGGCCGAGACTCAGGTCGGCGGCACGATTGCGCTCAACGGCGCGGCCCATGACACCGATGCCGGCCCGAGCCCACTCGCTTTCGCCTGGACGGCCAGCGGCAGCGGCACGATTGCCAACCCGACCGCGCAGAACCCGACGTTCACCTGCAACGCGCCCGGCACCGCGACGATCAACCTGGCCGTCAGCGACGGCGACCCCACTGCCTCGTGCGCGGCGACGTCGAGCGTGCAGGTCAACTGCACCGCGGCCGCGAAGACGCCCGGCACCTACGTCGCCGGCGACTTCCACAACCACACCACCTGCTCCGACGGCACCATCTCGATGCAGAAGCTGGTGAAGAAGGCCACCGACAAGACCGAGACGCCCTGGGGCCTCGACTGGTTCGTGCAGGCCGGCCACGGCGGCAACGGCAACCGCAACTGTACGCTGGTCGAGGACCCGTCGCTGGGTACGCCCGGCTACCCGTTCATCGCCGGCGAGGATCCGAACACCTCGTGGGAGAACTCGGGCGTGACGCCCAAGGGTGACGTCTCGGGCACCAGCCCCAACCGCAACATGTGGCGCTGGCAGTCGGTGCAGGAGTTCCAGTACCCGCTCATCGAGTACCTGAACGCGCTCAAGGGCCTGCCGCTGTTCCTCGGCATCGAGACGGTCGTCCCCGGGCACGAGCACACCTCGATGTCGGTCATCGACGGGCAGATCCCAGCGGCGCTCGACACGGCGCCGCTCCCGTCGGCGCCGCCGTACGTGCCGGTCGGCAGCGGAACCGCGCTCGCGAAGTGGGAGTACTGCTTCGATCGCTCGGACACCGACACCAGCCGCGGCGCGCCCAACAACAACTTCGACTGCTCGGTCCCCGGCAGCGCGAACGCCGCGGATCCCAGCTGGAACGCCACCGCGCAAAAGCTGATCCCGGCCGGCGGCACCGGCTCTGGCACCCTGGGCCACCTCAAGACGCTCGAGGGCCTGAAGTACATGAAGGCCTTCCACCCGGCGACCAGCTACTACGTCCCCGCGCACCTCGAGCGCGCCGGTCAGTTCAACCCCGATGGCAACAACGGGTTCAACGTCGAGCATCTGCGCGACCAGAACAACGCCGCACCGGACAGCGCGTTCGGCATGGAGACCCAGCCCGGCCACGGGGCCTCGGCGAACCGAGGCGAGTACCAGGTGCTGCGCAACAGCATCAACGGCGTGCTCACCGACAGCGTCGGCGGCACGACGTTTGGCGGCACCGGAGTCTACGGCGGCCTCATCGGCGGCGTCTGGGACGCGCTGCTCGGCGAGGGACGCAACTTCTGGTTCTTCGCCAGCTCTGACTGGCACAACCGCGGCAACTTCGGCCCCGACGATCGCCGTTCGACACAGGACTTCTACCCTGGTGAGTACCAGCGGACGTACTCGCTGGTGCGCAACGGCAGCGACAAGCTGCGCCCGCAGACGATCGTCAACGGCCTGCGCAGCGGCAACGCCTTCTCCAGCCAGGGCCAGCTCATCGACCGGCTCGGCTTCATCGCTTGCACCGGCAAGGCCGACGGCATCGTGCAGGAGCTGGCGGCGAACGGCGCCTTCAACAAGACCATGTTCACCACCGATGGGTGCGCGACCATGGGCGAGAAGCTGGTTGTTCCGTCGGGCTCGGACATCGTGGTCGGCATCGCCGTTCGTGACCCGGCAGGCCCGAACTTCTCGCCGTACACGTTCGCAAACCCGTCGCTGCTGCAGATTGGCGTCAACCGCCCGATCAACATGCCGGTCCTCGACCACGTCGACCTGATCGGCGGTCTGGTCAGCGGCTACCGCACGCCGGGTGCCGCGAACTACTCGGGTGAGTGGCCGCGAAACACGGCCTGGCTACTCGCCGACGGCACGACCACCGGCCTGTCGTCGGTTCCCGACGCCGCCAAGAACCTCTCGGCGGCGCTGCTGCGCACGTTCAACGGCAGCGGCGCGACGCCCTGGACCGCGGTGACCTCGCCCGTCGACGGCACCACGTTCCTGGTGATGTCGTTCCGCATCCCGGCGGTCACGGCCTCACAGTACGTGCGCGTCCGCGGCACGATGATGCCGCCCGCGGTTCCGTTCGAGACCGACGCCAGCGGCAACCCGCTGTCGGACGTGTACACCAACGCCAACGACACCACCCGGCTCGCCATCCCCTGCACCATCGCCCACAGCGCGAGCAGCCAGTTCGACGGCTGCCCGGATCACCTGGCGACCGCTACCGGCGCGAGCCCGATCACCGGCCAGCGCGCGGTCTCGTTCGACGTCGCGGCCTGGGCGGACCTATGGTTCTACGGCAACCCGATCTACGTCGAGGTCACCGGCGGGACGGTGGTCGCGGGAGTGAAGTAATCAGCGCCATCGGGTGGGAGGAGGCGGCGCTACCGGCGCCTCCTCCGCGACGCTTCAACTGGCTGCGCGAGCCGCTCGTGCACTTCATCGTGCTCGGCGGCCTGCTGTTCGCGATTGATCGTATCGTCGTGACTCGCGCCGACGACCCGCACGTGATCGTCGTCAGCGCCGACGTCGACCGCGAGGCCATCGAGACGTTCAAAGCCGCGCGCGGCCACGACCCCAACCCCGAGGAGCTGAACGCCCTGCGCCGGGTCTGGCTCGACAATGAGGTGCTCTACCGCGAGGGGCTGGCGCTGCAGGTCGACAAGGGCGACACCGCGATCCGCGAGCGCGTGATCTTCAAGGCGCTCAGCGTGGTCGACAGCAACGTCAAGTTGCCGCCTGCCGACGACAGCGTGGTCCGCAGCTGGTTCGAGAGTCACCGCGACAAGTACGACGAGCCGGCGCGCTACGACTTCGAGGAGGCGGCGCTGTCGACCGGCAACTCCGAGGCCGCCGTGCGCGCGTTCGTGACCGCGCTGAACAACGGCACGCCCGGCGACGCCAAAGCTGGGCTGCGCGTGTTCAAGGGCCGGCCCCTGTCGAATCTCGTGCAGAGCTACGGGGCAGATCTCGCCAAGGCTCTGGGCGCGGCGAAGCCCGGCGAATGGCGCGCGATGAACACGCGCGAAGGCTGGCGCGCAATGAAGCTCGACGCGATCACGCCGCCGAAACCGGCGGTCTTCGAGTCGGTACACGGCCCGGTCCTGCACGACTGGACCGACGAGGTCGCAGCGGAACAGCGGACCGCGGCGGTGCGCGCGCTCGCCAAGAAGTACACGATCAAACACGAAGTCTCGGCCAAACCGGACATCGAGTGATGCGTCGCGCGCGCGTGGCAACCCGGGTGGCGACGCTGGCGAGCGCGCTGGTGATGGCGGCGACGCTGTTGCCGGCGACCGTGCACGCCCACGAGATGACCATGGCCGAGATGGAGGTGCGCGAGACCTCGCCGGGCGAGTTCTTCTGGCAGTGGTCGGCGGCCAACGACAAGCGCCCGATGGGAAACGATCTCGTGCCGCGCTGGCCGGACGCCTGCGCCTCTGGACCCAACGTCGTGCACTGCGGGGCCGCAGGTCTCAAGGGCACGTTCGGTGTCGAGGGCGTCGGCAAGCGCTACTCGGCGGCCATCGTCAAGGTGTTCTGGCTCGACGGCGGAAACCGTGTCTAC
>Ga0265339_10002855_pt1 | contig 12260 bp, 7 predicted proteins | sample 4CB219metaG_FD_202085 | JGI IMG/M metagenome (GOLD analysis project Ga0265339, IMG submission 202085) | Rhizosphere microbial communities from Carex aquatilis grown in University of Washington, Seatle, WA, United States - 4-CB2-19 metaG | ecosystem: Host-associated > Plants > Roots > Rhizosphere...
ACCGAGACGTCGTGGACGCGGACGTGGTCGAGGACGTGGTCATGGACGCTGACGTAGTCGCTGTCGTGTGCTTGGACGAAGGCCTTTCGGCGCGTGCAGGCACACGACAGCGACTACGTCAGCGTCTACGACCACGTTCACGTCCGCGTTCACGAAACGTGGTCGAAGCCGTGCACCCTGTCGCGCGGCCTACTCGCGCGACTCGAGGACCCAGGGGTTCGCGCGCAGGTACTCGAGCGTGCGGATGATGCCCTGCTGGATCGTGAGCTTCGGCGCCCAGCCGAGGCTGCGCATGCGCTTGCAGTCGAGGAAGATGAAGGGGCTGTCGCCGATCCAGCCGCGGTCGCCGCCCGCGTAGGTGAGCTTCGGCGTGATGCCGAGCGCGCCCGTGATCCAGCCGATCGAGTCGTTGACCTGGCAGTACTCGTCGGCGCCGAGGTTCAGGATCGTGGCCTTGCCGGCGGGGTTCTTCTCGACGGCGAGGAGGATCGCGTCGACGCAGTCCTGCACGTAGAGGTACGACTTGCGCTGCTTGCCGTTGCCGAGGACGTGGAGCGTGCTCGGGTCGGCGCGCAGGCGCTTGTAGAAGTCGAACACGTGCCCGTGCGTGTAGCGCTCGCCGAGGATCGAGACGAAGCGGAAGATCGAGCCCTGGTACCCGAAGCCCTCGCAGTAGGCGCCGATGAGGCCCTCGCCCGCCAGCTTCGAGGCGCCGTAGAGCGACGTCTGCACCGGGAAGGGCGCGTCCTCGGGCGTGGGGAACACGGTCGGCTCGCCGTAGATCGAGCCCGTCGAGCTGAAGGCGATGCGCTTGATGTCGTTCGCGCGCATGGCCTCGAGGACCCTGAACGTCGCGATCGTGTTCTGCTGCAGGTCCTTGTCGGGGTGCTCGGTGCCGAAGCGCACGTCGGCGTTGGCCGCCAGGTGAAAGACCATGTCGCAGCCGCGCATCGCCGCGGTCAGCGTCGGGCCGTCGAGGTTGTCGCCCTCGACGAGCTTGAAGCGCGGGTTGGGCAGCGCGTCCTTCACGAACTCGCGGTAGCCCGTCGAGAAGTTGTCGTAGGCGACGACCTCGTCCCCGCGCGCGAGGAGCCGGTCGCCCAGCGTGCTGCCAATGAACCCGGCGCCGCCGGTGATGAACGCTTTCACGGTTCTGACCCCCGCGCGAGCTTGTCGATGCCGAGGGACTCCTCGACGATGAACTTGGGACGCCGCTTCGTCTCCTCGTAGGTGCGGCCCACGTAGGCGCCCAGCAGGCCCATGCCGACCAGCTGGATGCCGCCGAGGAACAGCATGAGGATGCACATGGTCGCCAGGCCCTCGACGAAGCCGTAGAGGTTGTACGCCTTGAGCACGGCGACGATCGGGATCGCGAGCAGGGCCACGCCGGCCATCGCCATGCCGGCGACGACCATGAGGCGCAGCAACGAGTCGGAGAAGGCGACGATGCCGTTGAAGCCGATCTTGAGGCTGCCGGTGAGGCGGTTGTACTTGCCCTCGCCCCCCACGCGCGCGTCGCGGTCGAACTGCAGGAGTGTCGTCTTGAAGCCGACGACGCTCGTGAGGCCGCGCAGGAAGCCGTGGCTCTCGCGCAGCTGGACGATCTCCTTGACGACGCGCCGGTCGAGCAGGCGGAAGTCACCCGTATTGCGCGGGATGGGCACGATCGCGATGCGGTTGATGACCCAGTAGCCCACGTACGAGATGATGCGCTTGATCATCGTCTCGCCCTCGCGCGACCGGCGCTGCGGGATGACCACCTTGTAGCCTTCGCGCCAGCGCTGGACCATCTCGGGGATGAGGCGCGGCGGATCCTGCAGGTCGCAGTCGATGACGATGACCGCCTCACCCGAGGCGTACGTCAGGCCGCCGATCGTCGCCGACGGCTGGCCGAAGCGGCGCGAGAAGAGCAGCAGCTTGACGCGTTTGTCGAGCTCGTGCTCCGCGTGGATCATCTCGACCGTGCGATCCGTGCAGGGATCGGCCACGAAGATGATCTCGTAGTCCTCCGTGACCGCGGAGAGCGCCGGACGGATCGCCGCCAGGAACTTGGGGAGCGTCTGTTCTTCGTTGTAGACGGGAACGACGACGGAAAGAAGGCAAGGCATCGGTAAAAGGCGCACGAATCTATCAGCAGGGCCCCCGACCGTCCAGCGGACGCAGCGCTTTCATCGCCGAAAATATGGTATGAGCGCCGTCTGTAATGAGTGAGCGCCCCGATCCGGACGCGCCGGCCGGACAGGCTCACGCTGGACCCGAGCCCGAGCCTGCCGATGTTCCGGCCGCAGTGCCGGCCGCGGTGGTCCCCGTCCCGCCGTTCCCGCCCGCCAGCGATGCCCCACCCCCGGTGGCGTACGTCGCGCCCGTCTCGCCGTTCCCGCCCGCGAGCGACGCGCCCCTCGGCGAGCCGATCGCCGCGGGCGCACGGCCGCCGGCGTTCGAGGCGCCGGCCGATGTGGCGCGGCCCCGCAAGCGGCGGTGGCTGCGGCCGTGGCGGTTGAGCCCGCGCGATCTCGCCGTCTTCCTGCGCGGTGCCCTGCTGCTCACGACCGTCGGCGTCTCCGTCGTCGCGTTCTTCGTCAATTTGACGGGCAGCCTCGGCGCGCACGGGGTCTGGAACCTGTCCGACTTCGTGAACCACAACACGCTCGCGCAGCGAGCGCGCCTCCAGGTGATCATCGCGCTCGCCGCGGGCGGGCTCGCCGGCGGCGTCGCGGCGCTCGCGCTGCTCCGCTGGCGCTCCCGCGAGCGCGGCGCCACGGCGCGCGCCGCGCGCGTGCTGCGCGCGGGCCGGCTGCTCTGGCCGCTCATGCTGCCGAGCCTCGCCTGGCCCCTCGTCCTCGCGACCGAGTGGGACCCGTTCTCGCGCGTCGCCGGCATCACCGTGCTGGCGCTCCTCACCGAGCTCTGCGTGCGCACCGCCGCGCGCGAGGTCGGCACCGGGCGCCTCGCGCTCGCGCGCGTGCTCTCGAACGCGGGCCAGGCGGTCGCGCGCGCCTGGTCGCGCCCGCGGCGCGGCGTCGCGACCGAGAGCGCCGTCATCTTCACGGCGCTCTTCCTGGGCGTCGCCTTCTACGCCGTCTGGATGAGCTGGGGGACGATCCTCCAGCACCGGCAGTTCGGCACGTCCGCCGCCGACCTCGGCGGGTACGACACGATGTTCTTCAACGCCCTGCACGGTCACCCCTTCCGGTCGCCCGCCGTGTTCCCGAAGGGCCCGAGCGGCGCGACGCTGAGCCTGCACGCCGAGCTGACGATGTTCGCGCTGCTGCCTCTCTACGCGCTCCACCCGGGCGCCGAGACGCTGCTCGTGCTGCAGGCCCTTGCCCTCGCGAGCGGCGCGATCCCGCTCTACCGGTTCGCCGCGCGCCGGCTGCCGCGCCCGATCGCGCTCGTGCTCGCCCTCGCCTACCTGCTGTACGCGCCCATGCACGAGGCGAACTTCTACGAGTTCCACTTCGGCCCGTTCGCCCTCGCGTTCGCGCTGTGGGCCGTCGACATGCTCGACGCGGGACGGCCCGTCCTGTTCGGGCTGTTCTTCGCGCTCGCTCTTGGCTGCCGCGAGGAGGTCGCCGTCGCCTTCGCCGTCCTCGGCGTCTACCTGCTGCTGCGGGGCCAGCACGCGCGCGCGGCCGTGGCGATGACCGTCGTCTCGGTCGCGTACTTCCTGATCATCAAGCTCGTGGTGATGCCGCGCTTCGAGGGCGCGTGGTTCGACGCCTACAAGGATCCGACGGGCGAGAGCACGTACGTCGGCGCCATCAGGACGATGCTGGTCAACCCGCTCTACGTGTGGAAGTCGCTCATCAACCTCCCCAAGCTCGCCCTGTTCCTGCTCGTGCTCGCGCCCGTGGCCTTCCTGCCGCTGCGCCGCGACCTGCTGTGGATGGCCCTGCTGCCCGCCCTGCCCTTCGCGCTGGTGACGGCCGGCTACGGGCCGACGCTCCAGCTCGCGTTCCAGTACGTGCTGCTCTACGTGCCGTTCGTGTTCCTGTCGTCGGCGGTGGCCCTCGCCGCGGTCCGCCGGGCCCCGAACGGGCGCGCACGCCTCGCGGGCGCCGTCGCGGCCCTGGCGATGGCGTCGATCGTCACGACGCGCGTGTGGGGCGCGATGCCGCCCGGTGACCAGTGCAGCGGCGGCTTCCGCGACATCCCCAAGCGGCGGGCGACGACGCCGCTCGAGGGGCAGAAGACGCGCGACCTCGCCGCGCTCGCCGCCAAGGTGCCCAAGGACGCCGCACTCGCCGCGACGGAGACGGAGCAGCCGCACCTGTCGACGCGCGTCGACGCCCTGGCGCTGCGCAACGGCTACGAGGGCGCCGACTACATCCTCTACGCGGATGACGGCGCCGGGGCCGAGTTCGCGCGCCAGGCGCTCGCGAGCGGCGCCTACGAGATCGTGGAGTCGCGGCCGGCGACGCGGCTGTCGCTGCTGCGCAAGAAGAAGCGGTAGGGCATCGGGCGCCACGAGATGCGCCGGGCGAGCACCGGGCCGAAGGCCGCGATCAGCCCCCAGAAGACGAAGAGCGCGAGGGCCAGCCGCCGCAGCGCGAGCCAGGTGCGATCCGGCTTGAACGTGTACCCGATGTCATGCTCGCCCGCGTCGACCCACGTCGCGAGCCGCAGGCCGTCGACGAGGGTCGCGTCGTGCTTCACGGGGTGCCCGTCCACGGTGAGCAGGTTCCACGGGAACGCCTGCACGTTCGTGCTGATCTGCGTCCGCTTGGCAGCGCGGATGTGCGTCGGGTTGACGATGCCGAAGCCGCGCTTCGGCGCGCCGACCACGAGCTTGATGGGCTCCTTCGGCTGGGCCGCGTCGACCGCAACGAACGCTCCGGCGGTCGAGTAGTCCTCGTAGCCGAAGTACCAATCGCGCGGCGGGTTCATGTAGTCCGTGACGACCGCGTCGAGGGGCGCCGGGCTCTGCAGACAACGCGGCAGCTTCAGGCCCACGCCGAACGCCGCGACGACCACGGCCACCGCGAGGACGGCCCGCGACGGCGCGACGTGGCCGTCTTCGCGCATGAGCGCGGCGAGGACGCCCGTGAGCGCGCCGAGCGCCGCCATGTCGATGAACGCCACCAGGCGGTACGGGAACTGGACGATCGTGAACGACTTCGGCACCCACTTCCACGCCGGCTCGCTCACCGAGAGCACGAAGAGGAAGACCGTCGCCGCGAGGCAGAGGGCCGCGAAGGCGAAGGCGCCGCGGGCGCGACGGTCGCGCGCGCGGGCCACGAGCGCGACGATCCCGAGCAGGACCACCGCCACGCCCAGGCCGACGGTGATCTGCGGATCGAGGTTGGGCGTCGACACGACGCTCATCTCGGGACCGGGCCACGGGAAGGGGGAGAGCCGCGTGATGGCCATGTCGAGGCTCGTGTGGAACCACCACAGCCCGGTGCCGGTGATCTGGATCTGCTTGCCGAACTTCGCGAGCACGTACAGCCACGGCGCCAGCACGACGGCCGCCGCGCCGGCGATGGCGAGCGAGCGCAGGAAGACGCGCTTGCGGTCCGGGCACCAGATGAACGAGGCGAGCCAGAACACCCCGAAGGTCAGGCCGCCGAACAGCGCCGTGGGCGGGTGGAAGCCCGCCGCGAGCGTCACGAACAGCCCGGCGACGATGCTGGTCCGCTCGCGCCGGGCCGGATCGCGCGCATAGAACGCCCAGAAGCACGTGCCCGTCTGCAGCGCCGTGATGGCGAAGAACTCGGTGAGGGCCGAGCGGTTGTAGAGGTCCGTCAGCGGGTAGATGGACCAGGTCACGACGACCGCGGCGGCGCAGGCGACGGCCTCGTCGCGCGACACGTCCTTGACGAGCGCGCGCACGCCCGCGAACTGGAACAGCAGCATCACCGCGGCCCCGATCGTCACCGCGGCCCGCGGGCCGAACATCGCGCTCAGCGAGCCGAGGATCGGAAAGTAGAGGTTGCCGTAGAACATCGGCGTCGCGCGGCCGACGACGACGTTCGTGTCGATCGTCGAGGGGAGCCCGGCGTGCGCCTTCAGGTACTCACCGACGTACCCGATCATGCCGAGGTGGTTCGGCCAGTCGCAGTAGAACGGATGGTCCCACGCGAACAACGGGACACAAGCGACGAAGACGGCGAAGATGCCGATCCAATACCACCGGAGGGTCATGAAGGCCGAGGCGCGGTTTTATCAACCTTCATGCCAGGTGCCCACCCGGAAATCGCACTTTTTGCTCCCCGGGACGGGCGGGGCTCAGAGAATCCGCGACAACCGTGTCGCGATCGCGTCGCGCCCGGGAACCGGACGCGAGCTCCTCGCGCGGCGGGCCCAGGCCCGGGCGAGGATCGGACCGAGCGCGCCGCCGAGCGCCCAGAAGGCCAGAAGGCCGAAGGATGAGACGCGCAGCGCCGACCAGGCGCGGTCCGGCCGGAACGCGTACCCGACCTCGTGCTCGCCGGCGCCGATCCAGGCCGCCAGCCTTCCGCCATCGCTCAGCAGCGCCTCGCGCGAGACCGGCTGACCGTCGATCGTGAGCGCGTTCCAGGGGAACGCCTGCACGTTCGTGCTGATCTGGGTCCGGGCGCCGGCGTGAACGTGCACCGAGCCGACCACGCCGAAGCCGTTCTTCGGCGCCCCGACGGTGAGCCTCACCGGCTCCCGGGGCGCCGCCCCGTCGAGCTTCGCGAACGCGTCGGGCGTCGCGTAGTCGTCGTAGCCAAAGTACCAGTCGCGCGGCGGGTTCGCGTAGTCCGTGACGACCGAGTCCGGGCCGCTCCCGCCCTCGAGGCAGCGCGGGAGCTTCAGGCCCACGCCGAGGGTCGCGAGCACGACGGCGGCCCCGAGGACGAAGCGCGACCGCGCTGAAGCGACAGGGCGGTCGTCGCGCGCCAGCGCGGCCAGCACGCCGGCGAGCGCGCCGAGCGCCGCCAGGCTGATGAAGGCGGTGAGGCGGCACGGGAACTGGATGAGCGTGAAGGCCTTGGGCACGAGGTCCCAGGCCGACGGGCTCGTGGAGAGCCTGAACAGCGCGCACATCACGGCCGCGCAGAGCGCGGCGAAGACGAGATCGGGACGGGCGCGCCGAGCCCGCGCGCGCGACGCGAGCGCGACGACCGCGAGCAGGACGAACGCCGCGGCGAACGGGACGCTGATCTGCGTGTCGACGTTCGGCGTCCCCACCGCGCCCGGGGGGCCCGACGTGGGCAGGGCCGACAGGCGCGTCGCCACGGCGTCGATGCTCCCGGGGTAGATCGAGAGCGGGCTCTTCACGCGGACGATCCTGAGGTCGGCGCTGAACCTCTCGACGACGTACAGCCAGGGCGCGAGCACGACCGCCGCCGCCAACGCGATCGCGAGCGAGCGCCGCAGGAGGATCGCGCGCTCCGGACACCACACGAGCGAGGCGAGCCACAGCGCCGCGAAGGTGAGCCCGCCGAAGAGCGCCGTCGGTGGGTGGATGCCGGCCGCGAGCGTCACGAGCAGTCCCGCGAAGACGCTGGCCCGCTGGCGGCGCGCGGGGCTCCGCGCATAGAAGACCCACAGACACGAGCCCGTCTGCAGCGCCGTGATCGCGAAGAACTCGGGGAGCGCCGCGCGGTTGTAGAGGTCGGTCAGCGGATAGATCGCCCAGGTCGCGATGACGGCGGCGGCACAGGCGATGGCCTCGTCCCGCGTGACGTCCCAGAAGAGCCTGCGCACGCTGGCGAACTGCAGCAGGAGCAGCCCCACGATAGCCACCGTCAAGGCGACGCGGGGGCCGACGAGGACGCTCAGCGCTCCCAGCGCGGGCAGGCAGAAGTTGCCGTAGAAGATCGGCGTGGCGCGGCCGACGGTCTCGTTGGTATCGAACGTCGTGGGCAGCGAGGCATGCGCCTTCAGGGACTCGCCGACGTACCCGATCATGGCCAGGTGGTTCGGCCAATCGCCGAAGAACTGGTGGTCCCACGCGAACAGCGGGATGCAGGCGACGAAGACCGCGAACGCGGCAATCCAGGGCCAACGGAGCGTCATGAAGCTAGACGCTCCGGTTAATCAACCTCCGTGCCAGCCGACCAGCGACGGAAACCCTGCCTCTCGCGGCTCACGCCGCCGTCGAACGCCGTGATCCGCGACGACATTGTCGCGATCGCGTCGCGACCGAGAACCGGACGATGGCTACAGGATCTTCGTGCCTTCGTAGTCGAAGCCGAAGCGGATCTCCATGAGGCCCTCGCGCTTGAGGGCCGCGCGCAGCTTGGCCTTCTCCTCGGTGTAGAAGAGCAGGAAGCCGCCGCCGCCCGCGCCGATGACCTTGCCGCCGATGGCGCCGTGCTCGAGGGCGAGCGCGTACCACTTGTCGATGTCGGGGTTGCTCATCATGGGCGAGCGCTTCTTCTTGTGCATCCAGTGCTCGTGCATGATCTCGCCGTAGCGCGCGAGGTTCCCGGTCTCGATGGCCTCGCGGCTGCGGTACCCGAGCTCCTTCACGTAGTGAAGGTTGTCGATCATCGACTGGTCGTTCTTCTTCGACTTGTCGTCCTGCTCCTTGAGCACGGCCGACGCGGACCGGTAGTAGCCCGTCGACACCATCACGAGGTTGTCCTCGAGCAGGTCGATGATCTCGTCGCTGGCCTTGAGCGGCGCCGCGACGACCTTGCCGTCCTTCTGGAAGTCGAAGGCCGTCACGCCGCCGAACGCGGCGATGTACTGGTCCTGCTTGCCGATCGGCTCCTTCAGCAGGTTGAGCTCGATGTGGCAGGCCATCTCGGCCAGATCCGGCGCGTGGATGAAGTGGCGCTTCTGCTTGTGGAGCACCTTGAGGAGGCACGTCGTGAAGCTGCCCGACGAGCCGAGGCCCGTGCCGGCGGGGATGTCGGCGACGCTGACGAGCTCGAGGTTGGGCGGCGAGACGCCCGTGAGCTTGAGCGCCTCGCGGATGATCGGGTGCTTGATCTCGGAGACGCTCGAGACGCGCTCGATCTGCGAGTAGCGCAGCACCATCTCCTTGAGCGGCGTGAGCTGGAACGTCACGTACACGTACTGGGTGATGGCCGCCGAGAGCACGAAGCCGCCGTGCGTGAGGTAGTACGAGGGCAGGTCCGTGCCGCCGCCACCGATGCTGATTCGAAGGGGGCTCCGTCCGATGATCATGGCGCTGGTTTACCGCGAAGCCGCGTGGCCGGAAACCGGAAAGCGGTTTAGCGGTGCTATTTGTGAGGCGGCCAGGAGAGGAAGACGCGGCTCTTGCGGTTGCGCTCTTCCAGCTCGCCCGGCGGGGGGCTGTCGTCCTCGAGGATGTAGGCGTCGAACTTCACGATGGTGTCCTGCGGGTTCCCCGTGCGCTGCGGGTAGCGCAGGATCCACTCCTGCAGGGCCGTGAAGTACTCGCCCTTGAAGGGGATGCGCGACGAGTAGTTGAAGAAGAAGGAGTCGTTGTCGAGGCGCGGCGGAATCGCGTCGTGGCCGGGGTTCTTGTACCGGCTCGAGATCTCGCTGTACGGATCGACGTGACGCCCGTCGACGGTGACGGCGTCGACCGCCACGCTCTCGTCGGTGGTGGGCGCGTCCGACGCGAACATCGACCAGGCCTGGATGAGCCGCGGGTAGGCGACGAGCTGCTGGATGATCTTCGGCTCCGACGGCTTGAGGACCTTCGGCACGGCCTGGTTGATGAAGAGCGTCTCGAAGACGAGCGTCGTCAGCAGCACGAGCACCCCGGCCTCGCGCAGGCTCGAGGCGCCGCGGCGCAGGAGCTGGCGGAACGGCGTCGGTTCCGGCTCCGGCAAGAGAGCCACCGCCGGCGCGGCGCCCGGCACGCCGCACGCCGCGAGCCCGAGCCCGATCGAGACCGTCTCGCGCCGGCGCGCGAAGGCGTCGTAGGCGGCGTTGGCGAGCTGACGCAGGCCGGGCAGCCGCAGCGGCAGGCTCCAGAGGAAGCCCATGGGCAGCGCGCGCAGGATCGCCGCCATGCCGTCGGCGCGCGTCGTGAGGCGGCCCGTGTCCTCGTCGATGACGACGATCGTCGACGCGAGGAGCTGCGACGTCACGCCCTTCGGCAAATCCTTGGCGTCGGCGTTCGAGACGAAGCGGAGGCGCCCGAGGCGATCCATGCGCGCGAGGACGCGCGCGATCTGGAAGCAGACGCCACAGCCCGCGTCGAAATAGACGGCCAGGCGCCGCTTCCCCTTGCGCGTCGCGAACCGCTCGAGCAGGTCCCAGTCGGCGCTCGAGAGCAGGTACGGCGCGAAGCTCATCATGGCCCACGAGAAGCAGCCGAGGTTGATGAAGCACTGGAAGCCGAGGTGCAGGCCGATGACCGCCGGGATCGCGAGGCGGCGCAGCGTCGGCTGGTACACCGGCGCCATGATCAGGATCGGCAGCATCCCCTCGGTCGCGAGCGCGCTCCACGACAGGACCCGCGACAGCGCGAGCGACATGTGCGGGCGCATCCACACGGCGAACCAGGTCACCATGCGGTCCTGGAAGAGGACGTAGTGGACGGCGCTGCCCGTGCGCCACGTCTGGCCGCCCTTGTGGACGGCGTTGAAGAAGTACGCGTTCGCGAGCTGGAGCACGACGGCGAACGCCGCGAGGCTCACGACGAGCGTCGCGTCCCCGCCCAGCGCGGCGCGGTCGTTCAGCTCGGCGGCGGTGCTCTCGGGGCGGCGGCGCAGGCTCGCGCGCAGCGAGTCGATCGAGAAGCGACGGCCGAGGGGCAGGAAGGCCGTCCAGAGCGCGAGCTCACCGACGGTCCAGTCGCCGCCGTTCTCGAGGAACGGCACGCGGCTGTGCAGGCTCATGACGGCGATGACCGAGAGCACCTGCATGAGCTTCGTGCGCCACCCCACGAGCAGGCCCACGTACACGAGCCCGCACAGCACGAACCCGATCTTCGCCTCGTCGGGCCACGAGGCCATGTAGAACAGCGAGAACATCCACTGCGTGGGCGGGCGCCACAGGATCGTGTGGTTGGGCAGCAGCCCCTCGTTCGAGTACCAGAGCGTGACGCCGCCGTAGACCCGGTGGAACAGATCGAAGAGCAGCAGCGCCCCGAGCACGATGCGGCCGAGGCCGAGGCTGCGCGGATCCATCGTGCAGTAGATGCGCACGAACCCCGCGCGGAGGTTCTTCCAGGGCGACGTCGCGGGCGCCGCCTCCGCGGGCGTCCCGCGCGCCTCGTCGCCCGAGACGCTCATGGCTTGGCCTCGTTCGTCGCGGCGGGCGCCGGCGGCGCAGGCGGCGGCTGCACCCACTGGAGGATGCGCTGCCGCTGGACGTTGGTGGGCGTCGTCTCGCCGGGCGCGGGGCTGGTGTGCCCGAGCAGCCAGACGTCGAAGGACACCAGCGTGTCCTGCTCGCGGCCCGTGCGCTCCGGGTAGTGGAGCATCCACTCGAGCAGCGCCTGGTCGTACGCGGGCATGCTCACGATGCGCAGGTGGTAGTCGCACCAGAACGAGTCGAGGCCGAGCCGCTTGGGGATGTCCTCGAGCGGCAGCGTCGCCACGCGGCTCGAGACCTCGTTGATGGGATCGACGTGGCGCCCGTCGCGCGTCACGGCGTCCGCGTAGATCATGGAGTCGGTCTTGGGCGCGTCGGGCGAGAACATCGACCAGCTCTGGTAGATGTGCGGGTACATCATCACCGCCGTCATCCACTCGGGCCGCCGCTCCCAGCGCAGCGCCTGCGGCATGGCGACGTTCGCCACCGAGACGTCCGACGCGAAGAAGAAGATCATGAGCGCGACCAGGGCCTCGCGCGCGTACGGCAACTGCTCGCGCACCCACGCGCGAAACGGGATCTCGGTGGGCTCGGGCGGCGCCTTCCGCAACGCTCCGGGCTTCGGCGGCAGCCCGCAGGCCGCGAGCCCGAAGAAGGTGGAGATCGAGGTGCGGTTGCGCGCGAACGCGTCGTAGGCGACGCCGGCGACCTGGCGCAGGCCCGGCACGAGGAGCGGCCACGCCCAGAGGCGCCCGAGCGGCAGCGCCGCGAAGATCTGCGCGAACGCGTCGGAGCGCGTCCAGCGGCGGTCGCGCTCGGGATCGACGACGAGGATCGTGCGCTCGAGGAGATCGGCCGGGACGCCCTTCGGCAGCGCCCGGACGTCCTGGTTCGAGACCCAGGTGAGCCGCCGGTGAACGTCCAGGCGCGCGAGCACGCGCACGATCTGGAAGCACACGCCGCAGCTCGCGTCGAAGTAGACGGTGCGCCGGCGGCCGCGCATGGGCACGCGCCGCCCGAGGAACCGCCAGTGCCCTTCGCTGAGCAGCAGCGGGAAGTAGGCCATCATCGCCCACGAGAACATGCCC
>Ga0265339_10002859_pt1 | contig 12248 bp, 8 predicted proteins | sample 4CB219metaG_FD_202085 | JGI IMG/M metagenome (GOLD analysis project Ga0265339, IMG submission 202085) | Rhizosphere microbial communities from Carex aquatilis grown in University of Washington, Seatle, WA, United States - 4-CB2-19 metaG | ecosystem: Host-associated > Plants > Roots > Rhizosphere...
TGGCCGGCCGCAACACCTGGGGATTGACCGGTTCCACGTAAACTTCGGCGACTTCGGCGCCGGCGCGCTTGCCGGTGTTGGCGAGTTCAAATTCAACGGTCAGGGGCAATCTGGTGGCGCTGCCGTCCGGGACCAGATTGAGATTGGTGTACGCGAAGCGCGTGTAGGAAAGGCCGTAGCCGAAGGGGAACAACGGGTCGATGCCCTTCGTGTCAAACCAGCGGTAACCGACGAGCAGGCCTTCCTTGTAAATGACCGTGCCGCGCTCACCGGGATAGGCATCGAGCGCGGTGGGCGGGGAATCGGCCAGCTGCTTGGGGAACGTGCACGGCAGTTTGCCGGACGGGTTCACGTCGCCAAACAGGACGTTGGCCAGGGCGTTGCCGCCTTCCATGCCCGGATACCACGCGTAGAGCAGGGCGGGCACGTGCGACAGCCAGGCATCATCCATCTCCACGGCCCCGCCGCCGATGAGCACCACCACGGTCCGGGGATTGGCGCGCACGATTTTTTTGAGCAACTTGTCCTGACCGGCGGGCAGTTTAATGTCTCTTCGATCGCCGCCTTCGCTGTCGAAACCGATTTTGCGATTCAATCCCCCCACATAAATCACCACGTCAGCGGATGCGGCGACGGCGACGGCCTGGTCAGCCAATCGGGAACTGTCCGCTTCTGACGCGGTGGTTTCGTCGGGTTTCTGCCCGGGCGCGCCCCAGTTTCGGGCGGGATAATAGCCTGCCGCGTAAATGATTTTTGCCCGCCCGGCGACGTAATTACTGATGCCTTCGAGCGCGGTGACTTCAAAAGGCGGCTTGATGTTGGCCGAGCCCCCGTCATGGCAGAATTTGGCCGTGGCATTTCCGCCGATGACGGCAATGGTTTTGAGGTGAGCGGCGTCGAGCGGCAGAAAATTGTTATTTTTCAACAAGACACACGCTTCCTCGGCGATTTTCTGCGCCGTTTCCTGATGTGCCTTCGTGCTCAAGGGCGTTTCCGGTGCGGCGTTGGTGGGCGCCAGGGCCGCCGGGTCGTGAATTAAATTCAATTTGAACATCACGTACAGATGCCGGCGGACCATGTCATCGAGCGCGGCGACAGGATATTTGCCGCTCTGCAGCCCGCTAAGGAACGGCGCGGCGAGATAGTTGCTCTGGTACGGTGCGCCGTCTCCCATTTCGATGTCCAGGCCGTTGAGCACGGTCAGATCCGTATGATGCACGGCGCCCCAGTCCGAGATGACGACGCCTTTGAAACCCCAGTCCTCCTTCAAAATGTCCTTGAGCAGATGCACATTTTCGGAGCAAAACTGGCCGTTGATCTGATTGTAGGCGGACATGATGGAGATGACGCCGGCCTCCTCCACGGCGGCGCGAAAGGCGGGCAGATATATTTCGCGCAACGTGCGTTCATCGATGATTTCGTTGATGGAACGCCGTTCAAACTCCTGGCTGTTGGCGGCAAAATGCTTGATGCAGGAGCCCACGCCCTGGGCCTGCTCGCCCTCGACATAATTGACCGCCATGCGCGCCGCGAGGAACGGATCTTCGCCCATGTATTCAAAATTACGGCCGCACAACGGGGTGCGCTGGATGCACACGGCGGGCCCGAGCATGATATCCTTGCCGCGTTGCACGGCTTCCTGGCCGATGACCGTGCCGTAGGCCCTCGCCAGGTTGGTATTCCACGTGGCCGCCAGACCGAGCGCTCCGGGCATGGCCGTGGCGAAATCGTCCACGTGACCGAGGGCATGAAAATGATTGTCCACCTCTTCGCGCACACCCAACGGGCCGTCATCCATGATCAATTCGGGAACGCCGAGCCGCGGGACGCCCGCCGTCGTGAAATTGCCGTTGGCGTGGACCAGCGAAATTTTTTCCTCCAGCGTGAGGCGCGGAAGCAGGTCGTTCACGCGCGCCTCGGCCGGCTGCTGGCCGTCCAGATAGAGGGCGTGTTCCTGCGCCCGCGCGACGCCGAAATTGGCGGCCAAAAGGGCGGGAACCAGCAAAAACAAGAAGGAATGCCGAGGTCGGGATGTCAATTTCATAGTCTTGGTTGTCTTGTATAAGGTGGAAACACGTATTGATTACAAAATCTTCGCCACCGCCGCCAGAAAAATGCGCCAGCCTCAAAAAATAAACGCCGGAACTTGAATCGTGGACGGGACTCTTATATCGTGTAAGTTTCAAAGACGCATATGTTGCCAGAGACGTTGAATGGTTCCGGCCCCAACCGGACGCAGAAAATCCGGCTGCGTGTTCCCAGAGTTCCGATGGGCACAGGCGGTCGGGCCCAAAATCCGGCGGGACCCAAACCCACCTTCACCAAAGTCTTTCGTTGGCGTTTGCCGGACGGCCAGAAGCCGGAACCGGCCACGGTGGAGATTGCCGGCACGTTTACGAACTGGCAGAAGGTGCCGTTGCTACATGATCCCGTCCGGGGCGGCTGGCACGTCACGCTGGATCAACTGACGGGCAACCGCACGCATCATTACATGCTGCTGGCGGACGGAAAGCCGGTCCCGGACCGCTACTGTGACGGTTTGGCCATTCCGCGCGGTCCGGTGGAGGAGCAATACGCGTTGGCGACCGCCCGCGGTCCACGGGTGTTCATGCTCTTCGCCCAGACGAAATAGCGCCGGATAAATTATCCGGGCCGGATGGCGGCCCGCGGTTCGGGGTTGAAATCAAAGGGCATTCGCCGCATCCTCACCGCGATGAACCATCTGGCCCAGGCCCGCAAGGTTTTTGACATCGAACTCGCCGCGCTCAAGGCTGTGCGCGCCCAGCTTGACGCCGCCTTCGATCGGGCGATTGAAACCATGGTCGAAGCGTTGCGCCACCACGGCAAAATCGTCGTGGTCGGCATCGGCAAATCCGGCAACGTCGGACAAAAAATCGCCGCCACGTTCACCAGCACCGGTTCCCCCAGCGTCGTGCTCAATAGCGTGGACGCGTTGCACGGCGACGTGGGCATCATCAATGACGGCGACGTAATCCTGGCCTTGAGTTATTCCGGCGAGTCCGAGGAATTGTTGAATCTGCTACCGGCCCTGAAGCGGTTTTCCGTCAAGATCATCACCCTTACCGGCGGCGTGAAATCGGCCCTGGCGCGGCACAGTGACGTGGTGCTGAACGTGAAGGTCCCCAAGGAAGCGTGCCCGTTCAACCTGGCGCCGACGGCCAGCACGACCGCGATGCTCGTGACGGGCGACGCGCTGGCCATGGCGGTGTTGCAGGCGCGCGGGTTCAAGCAAAGCGATTTCGCGCGGCTGCATCCGAGCGGTGCGATTGGCCGCGCCATGCTGTTGCGCGTGGGCGACATCATGCGCGCCGGCGAACGCAACGCGGTGGCGAATGAAAACCTGCCGGTCAAGGAAGCCCTGCTGCTGATGACCCATGCAAAATCCGGCAGCTTGAGCGTGGTGAATGCGCGTGGAAAACTGACCGGCGTGTTCACCGACGGCGATTTCCGCCGGCACATGGCCACGAACGAAAATCTTCTCGGCCAACCGTTGAAAAGGGTGATGACGCGGAAGCCGATTTGCATCTGCGAGAACGCGCTGGCGGTCGAGGCGCTGAAAATTTTCAACGAGCGGAACATCGACGATTTGATCGTGGTGAACGTGAAGCGCGAGCCGGTTGGCCTCGTGGACTCGCAGGATCTGCCAAAGCTGAAGCTCATGTAGAACGCGCCGGTGAAACCATGAAGCCGTCAAGTCACCGTCCGCTCGTCCTGATTTTCATGGGGGTGTCCGGGAGCGGCAAAACGACGGTGGCAACGTTGTTTGCCAAAAAGACCGGCGCCACCTTTTACGAGGGAGACGAATTTCATCCGCCGGAAAACATCGAGAAGATGCGCCGCGGCATTCCGCTGACGGACGCGGACCGGGCGAAATGGCTGCAAACCTTGCGAGGAATCATCACGCGCTCACTCGACGAAAACCGGTTCACTGTCATGACGTGCTCGGCCTTGAAGGCGGCCTACCGCGATGTGCTCCGGGGCGGCGATGCGCGCGTTCAGTTCGTGTATCTTACCGGGCCGCGCGCCGTCCTGGAAGCCCGGCTGAAAGCCCGGCGCGGGCATTTTATGCCGCCGACGTTGCTGGACAGTCAGTTGGCGACGTTGGAGCCGCCGGCGGACGCGTTGACCTTCAGTTGCGAAAAATCCCCGGAAGAAATTGTCGCGGCAATCATTCAGGCCCTGGGGCCCGGCGATTGAATTGGTTTTACGGCTTTCGGTAGCAGAAAGGCCAGCCCGGCCGCCGCGAGCAGCGCGCCGCCCAAAACCCCGAAAGGAACGGTGATGCCGTGAGTCCGGCTTTTCAAGATCCCGACAATGGTCGGGCCCAGATAACCGCCCATGTTGCCGAGCGCATTGACCAGGCCGATAACGGCGCCTGCGGTCGCGCGCGGCATGGTCTCGGTGGGAATGGCAAAGAAGGGAGCCAGTCCGGCAAACGGCCCCGGTATGGCCAGGCACAGGAACGCGTAGGACAGCCAGAAGGAATGTTCCTTGAGCAACACGCTGGCAATGAGCGAGGTGCCGCTCACGGCATAAATGAAAGCCGCGTGACCGCGGCGTTCGCCCGTCCGGTCCGAATGCCGCGAGAGCAGCACCATGACGACGGCGGTGACCACGTACGGAACGGCGAAAAGCAGGCCGGTTTCCAGGCCGGTGAAATTATGGCCGCCTCCCTTGAGCCCTTCGGTGAGAAACGTATTGCACCCATAGGACGCGAAGTTGTAGAGAAAACAAACCGTCAGCATGACGAACACTGCCGGTTGCAGGAAGGCGCGCCCGTGCGAGCTCTTTTTTGCCGGCTCCAGTTCCCGGGCTTCACGTTGCAACGTGGTTTCGAGAAAATCCTTTTCCCCGCTCGAAATCCACTTTGCGTCACGCGGATGGTCTTTGATGAAATAGAGCCAGACGGGCAGCCAGATGAAGGGCAGGGCGCCTTCGGCCACCAGCACGGTCTGCCAGCCCCAGGAGTCCAGGAGCTGGCCGGTGACCGGTGCGGACACGGCGACGGCCAGAGGCTGGCAGAGATTCCAGTAGGCATTCGCGCGGGCGCGTTCCGAACGCGGAAACCAGTTCGCCAGCAACACCAGCATGGTCGGATACACGCCACTTTCGGCCACGCCGAGCAAAAAGCGCATCACGGCGAATTCCCGGAAACTGGAAACCAAACCGCAGCCGACCGCGCAAATGCCCCAAAACACCAGGAACAGGGAGATCAATTTCCTTGGGCTCCAGCGACCGGCCAGGTAACCGCCAGGAATCTGCAACAGAACGTAACCCAGAAAAAATATGCCCGCCGCCTGCCCCTTCATCCGGTCATCCATCATCAGGTCCCGCAACATGCTGGAAATCTTTGGGTCCAGCGCCAGGGAGATGTTGGTGCGGTCCACGTACGCGATGGTGTACATGATGAGCGCGACCGGGATGATGCGCAGCCAGCGTTGTTGAACCATGGGTCAAATGGTGTTGAAATCGGGTTCCCAGCGCCACCCTGAATTTTTCCGCCGGCGGATGGCACGATTTTGACAGCGCAAATCGTCACAAATGCACCGACGCAATACACAATGTTGGGAATGGCGGGAGTGGCGGGGCTCGAACCCGTAACCTCTGCCGTGACAGGGCAGCGCTCTAACCAATTGAGCTACACCCCCACAAGGGGACGGCGAAGCTAGAAAATGCTCACGGGAGCGTCAAGCGACTTCATCAAAAATTCGGGCGGCAGACGCCAAGGAGGTGGGGGTGGGGAACCCCGCTGAAGAAACGTACTGCCACCCGAATGCATCAATGTTACTTTTTTGTAAACCTTTGTCAACAAGTTATCGTTCTTTTGGGGTGGTTTTCAGAGCCCGGCTCCTTTCCAGGCTTTACGCGGCTAAACTTTTGCATAAATTCCCGTTATGGCCGAGTTGGAATCAGTGGCACTTTTTCAGGGTTTGAGTCCCGTCGAGTGGCAGGGACTGCGCCGCATCGCGCAGAAACGGCAGTTCGCCGCCGGACAGGAAATATTTCGTGAAGGCGACCCCGGTGACGGTGTTCATGTCATCCGGGACGGTCTGGTGGAGATTGCACACCTCACGGATTTGCAGGAGCACCGTGTGTTTTCCCGACTCGGTCCCGGCGAGATTTTCGGCGAAATGGCAGTGATCGAAGACCTGCCGCGCTCGGCCACCGCCACCGCCGTGAAGGACACACAGATTTATTTTATTCCCCGCGACGAGATGCTCGCCCTGCTCAAGCGATCGCCAGGTCTGGCGTTCACTGTGTTGCAGGAAATCAGCCGGCGTTTGCGCGATTTCAATCAACTCCATCTGCGCGAAATCATCCAGGCCGAGCGTTTGGCCGTGGTCGGCAACTTTGCCCGTTCGATCCTGCACGATTTAAAAAATCCGCTCACCGTCATCAGCCTGGCCACCGAGACGTTGGAACGCCCCGGCCTCACCCCGGAGAAACACGCGCAATCGCTCGGTTACATTCACATTCAAGTCCAGCACATCAAGGAGATGATTGGCGACATCCTGGAATTTACGCAGGGTGCCTCCGCCAAGGCGGCGTTTACCTCCGCCGACTACCGCCAGTTCGTCAGCAAGCTGTTGCCCGAGCTGGGTGCGGAGGCCGGGATCAAATCCGTGCGCATCGAACCGCAAAACGAGCCGCCGGCCGTCCAGCTCCGGCTGGAACCACGCCACCTGCGCCGGGTCTTTTTCAATCTGCTCCACAATGCCGTGGACGTGATGCCCGGCGGCGGCCGCCTGCGCCTGCGTTTTCGGCAGGATGGAAAAGAGGTCATCACCGAAATGGAGGACACCGGACCCGGGATTGCGCCCGAAATCGTTGACCGGCTGTTTCAGCCATTTGCGACGCATGGCAAATCCCACGGCACCGGTCTGGGCCTCTCGATTTGCAAAAAAATCGTCGAAGATCACGGAGGCCGGATGGGGGTGCGCCAGGAGCCGGGGCAGGGTGCGATTTTCTTCTTCACCCTGCCGTTGCTAAAGGACGATGAAACGTTGAAGCGTTGAAGGGGAAAGCCGAAGTTGCAATTCCTCTGGACATCCCGCTTCAACCCCTCAACCCTTTGATGGATTAACGAACGATGAATCGCATCCATCTGCTTCCCGACCACGTTGCCAACCAAATCGCCGCCGGCGAAGTGGTGGAACGCCCCGCCAGCGTCGTGAAGGAACTGGTCGAGAACGCGCTCGACGCCCAGGCGGCGCGGTTGACCGTCGAGGTTCAGGCCGGTGGCCGCAGCCTCGTGCGGGTGACCGATGACGGCGCCGGCATGAGCCGGGACGACGCGCTGCTGTGCCTTGAACGTCATGCCACGAGCAAAATCCAGCACGCGGAGGATCTGGCCGCCATCACCACCATGGGTTTCCGCGGCGAGGCCCTGCCCAGCATTGCCAGCGTCAGCCGGTTTACCCTGACGACGCGCGAACGCGACGGCCACTTGCCCGAAGGCACGCAAATCATCGTGAACGGCGGGAAAATTGCCGAGGTCAAGGCCGCGGGCAGCGCCCCCGGCACGAGCGTGGAGGTCCGGCAGCTTTTCTTCAATTTGCCGGCGCGCCGGAAATTTTTACGCACGGAGGAAACCGAGGCGGCGCACATCCAGCATTACCTGACGCTGGCCGCGCTGGCGTATGCCGAGGTCGCGTTCACGTTTGTCAAGGATGGCCGCACGATCTGGCAACTGCCCGCCGTCAAATCCGGCACGGCCGTTTCCAGCCGCATCGAGGCTTTGCGCGAACGTTTCCGCGCCCTGCTCGGCGATGAAAAACTTTTGGCCGTCAATTTTTCGGCGTCCCTCAGCGGGGATTTCAAGCCGGAAGCCGCCGAAATGTTCGAGGTGGCGCCGCCTGAAAAATCCGAGGTCCGCCCTCCGCCGTCCACCCTCCGGGTTTGGGGCCTGATCGGTGCGCCCGGCGTTTCCCGCACCACGCGCGACAGTCAGTTTGTTTTCGTGAACCGCCGCCCGGTGGAAAATCGCGGACTCAACTACGCGCTCATCGAAGGTTATCACACGTCGCTGATGAAGGGCCGTTATCCGGTCTGCTGCCTGTTCCTGGAAATTGATCCGGCGGCGGTGGACGTGAACATTCACCCGGCCAAGCGCGAAGTGAAATTTCACCGCGAATTTGAAATCCGGAAACTGGTCGGGCAGGCGGTCAAGGAAACGTTGCTCGCATACCATTCAACGGAGTCCAAGGTTCAAAGTCCAAGGTCCAAGGTCGAAGCCGTCGAACAAACGGAACTCCGGCCCGCGCCGACCTTGCCAAACTTCCTTGAAAAATTAAAGCCGTTGCCGGCAGTTGAACCGACGAAGCCGCCGGTTTCGCAACCGCCGCTACGAATGGGCTTTTCACCTGTGCCGCGGCGAAGCGAGGCGGGGGCGGGCGCGCCCCCATCGCCAGCCGCCAATCCGCAATCCGCCATGGCTCCTTCTGTTCCGGCCTCCGACGTCCGGACTCCGGTTTCCGCAGCCACGCCGCTGCTCAACGTTCCGCTCCGGCTCGTCGGCGTCATCGGCCGGCTCTATGTCGTGCTGGAATCCGACCGCGGACTGGTGTTGCTCGACCAGCACGCGGCGCACGAACGGATTTTATTCGAACAGATGCTTAATCGCATCGAAAAGGGTGGTTCGGCGCCGTCGCAGAAATTGCTGTTGCCGGAGACCATCGAATTGCCGCCGCGCGATGCGCAATTCCTGCGCGAGCAACTGGCCGTGCTGACCAAACTCGGCGTCGGCCTGAGCGAATTCGGCGAGCGGACGTTCCTGCTCGACGCCTTGCCGCCGTTCGTGAAGTCCGCCGACCCGCGCCGGTTTGTGTTCGATCTCGTGGATGAATTGCGCGCCGCCGGACGCGAGGTGAATCTGGCGCGGCTGGGCGAGCATACCGTGGCCAAGACCGTCTGCCGCCACGCGGTGAAGGCCAACGACCCGCTCGGCGGGCCGGAACTGGAAAATCTGGTCGAGGATTTGCGCCGTTGCGCCATGCCGTATACCTGTCCGCACGGCCGCCCGACGCTGATTGAGATGAATTACCGCGAGCTGGAGAAAAAGTTCGGGCGAAGCAATTAATTGCTGTTCGATATTTCATCGCTGGTTCCACCGTTTTTTTGCCAATACGCTTGACGCCTTGAAAAGTGAGAGGCAAGCCTTTGTCCCGTGAATTCGCATGAAAAACCATCTTCCGGTTCCGACAGGCCGTCAGGAAAGGCATCTGGCGCCTCGATGTCTATTTTCGAGCGTTTGAAGGCAGGTCTGCTGTTGCTGCTGGCGGTTCTCGGACTTGCCATGGCTTGGGCGTCCTCTGCTCAGAGCGCCGGGAAGGACTTTTACCAGTTTTGGGTCGTCGGCCAGTCATTGAACCGCCCCGGCATTAACATTTATGCCGATGAAACCCGTGACCGGTTGGGTGGAGAATTTCTTGAAAAGGCGGAAGCCTCGGCCAATCCCCGCCTGCTGGTGGTTGCCCAGTATCGCCGGGTGCTGCAGACCTATTCGACGCCATTTCTCTATGCGGTGTTTCGGGTATTTTCGACCGGCAATTACGACGTGGACCTCCGCAATTACCGGCTGTTGATGCTCGGGAGCCTGGTTTTTGGAATCGTCGTTTTGTGCCGCCTGTTGAACTACCCATGGGAGATTGCGCCGGCGGTTATTGCCGTCCTGGCAATCTGGTTTGATCCGCTGGCCTCTGATCTGTTTGTAGGAAATGTGAACTGCTTTCAGTTTGCCGCCATCGCCGGTTATCTTTTGGCCGCGAGGCGGGCGCCCTCGCGTCACCGGTTTATTGTCGGTGGCGCGCTTCTTGGCATGGCCGTGGCATTCAAACCCAATCTTGTTTTCGTGCCCGGCCTGCTTGCCATCCATTGGATCTTCAGCGGCCGCATTCGATGCCTGCTGCTTCATGCCGCCGGTGCCGGCGCCGGAGTTGCCGTCGCGGTTTGTTTTTCCGGCATGAGTTTTCATAACTTGCGCTGTTGGAGTGAATGGATGTCGGCATTGCTGGCCATGCCGAATGACATCATTCCCGTCAGCATGGGCAATTCCTCTCCGGTAGCACTCATTTATGAATCGTTTGGCTTGAGAGCCGCCTTCCCGTTCACGGCCCTCTTGATCGGTTCGAGCCTGGTGATGGTGTGGCACCGGCGGTCGGGGGCAACCGAAGACAACGGCAGCGTGGCGGCCAAGGAATTTTCCGATCTGTACGCCATTTCCCTGGGATGCCTGCTTGTGGTGATCGCGACGCGGCTGGCATGGTTTCACTATTATGTATTGGCCATCCCGGCATTTCTGTTTTTGTTGCAGCCGACGGCCAGCCCGACTTCTGGCGCGAGGTCGGTTGTGTCACGGTCCCTGCCCATCCTCGCGTTTGCGTGTCTGACCCCTCTTTCTTCAATGGCGCCCGCGCTGCTTTCGAACCAACAGGCCGTATTGGCGGCGGGTGCGGCATTGCTGCTTTTTATCTCCTTCGGCTTTTTCCCAATGGTTTCAAACCCGGCCATTTCCGGGGTCAAGAGTTAGGCGATTAACTGCCGAAATTTGCCAATGGATGAAATCAGATACGGGACCGCAAGTATGAAGAAAAACGAGCCAAACGTCAGGAAACCGGAACCGTGCCCGTCAGATGGCAACGCTTCCGGCGAGCACTGGCGATTTTGTCCGCAGTGCGGGCACGAGTTGATCAACGAAAAGTGCAAACTGCGGTGTCCGCGCTGCCATTATTTCATGAGCTGCTCGGATTTTGATTTCGCAAATTAAGTGTCGCGCGAAGCACGCGAAGGAAGCAAAGCCCATAGGCGTTTCTTCGCGGCTTTCGCACGAAATAATTTTTCATTCGTGCCAATTCGCGAAATTTGTATAAAATCCCCCACGATTTCATGAACGATTGGAACATTCAATCCCGCGCGGCGGGCTGTGAGGCCTGCGGCAGACCGTTTGTCGATCGCGAGGCGTTTCATACGCTGCTGTTCGACGAGCAGTCGGAATTCTTGCGCCGGTCGGACGTCTGCGAGGCCTGCTGGCAAAACCAGTTCAGCGATGGCGCGCGCGAGCGCAAGGGTTTTATTTCCCACTGGCAAGGCATCTACGAAGCGCCCGTGCCGGCCGTGGACGCGATTCAGAAGGACACCGCCGAGACGTTGCTGCGGAAACTCATCAAGCAAAACGATCCGCGCTACGCCCCCGCCGGTTACATCCTCGCCGTCATGCTCGAACGCAAACGCATACTCAAGGTGAAGGAGGAGGTCGTCCGCGACGGCAGGCGCGTGTTCATCTATGAGCAGCCCGGGACCGGCGACGTGTTCACCATCACCGACCCGGTCTTGCGGCTGGATCAACTGGAGGAAGTCCAGCGCGACGTGGCCGCCTTGCTCGAACAGGGATTGAATCCGCCGACATCGCAGCCCGCCGGCGAAACTTCCGCGCCCTCGCCCGAGAATCAGCCGATTGTTCAAAATTGAAAACATCGAACATTCAACATCCAACATCCAACATCCAATGCGCGGGCCGACGTGAGTCCGTCGAATGGTCGGTCCTACCATGCGGGATTGAATGCTGGATGTTTCCGACCTGATTCATGTCTGACCTCGCCGAACTCCAAACCCGTCTCGGCTACCCGTTTCGCAACGAGGATTTGTTGCAGCTGGCGCTGACGCATCCCTCCGTGGCGTATGAAAGCGGCGAGCCGACGGCGCACAATCAACGGCTGGAATTTCTCGGCGACGCGGTGCTGCAGCTCGTTCTGACGCACGAATTATATGACAAATATTCCGCTTTCAACGAAGGTCCCCTCACCAAGGCGCGGGCCAAGCTCGTCAACCGCCGTACGCTGGCCGAACACGCCCGGGCACTTGGGGTCGGCGCACACCTGATTCTCAGCCGCGGTGAAGAGACGAACGGCGGGCGGGAACGCGCATCCACACTGGCGGATGCGTTTGAGTCCCTGCTGGGCGCAATTTTTTTGGACGGTGGTTTCGATGCCGCGCGCGGGTTCATCCTGCGCGAATTCAGCGCGGCGTTCGGCAAATTGAGTGTCATACCGACGATTGAAAATCCGAAGGGCGAGTTGCAGGAGTTGTTGCAGGCGCGCTCGCCGGAATCGCCGCAGTATCACGTTGTCTCCGCCACCGGCCCGGACCATGACCGTCTGTTTGAATGCATCGTGCAACACGACGGAGTGGAACTGGCGCGCGGTTCGGGCAAAAGCAAAAAGGCTGCCGAG
>Ga0265339_10002861_pt1 | contig 12228 bp, 8 predicted proteins | sample 4CB219metaG_FD_202085 | JGI IMG/M metagenome (GOLD analysis project Ga0265339, IMG submission 202085) | Rhizosphere microbial communities from Carex aquatilis grown in University of Washington, Seatle, WA, United States - 4-CB2-19 metaG | ecosystem: Host-associated > Plants > Roots > Rhizosphere...
TGATGGAGCTGCGCGGGCGGCGGCGCCGCATCGAGGTCGAGCCGGAAATCCAGCTCGGCTTTCCGGCGTACATCCCGGACAGTTACATCCCCGACGAGAATCAGCGCTTGGTGTTCTACCGCCGCCTGGCGACCATCAAGAGCACCGCCGAGCTCGACGAGATCGGCGTCGAGCTGCAGGAACGCTATGGCCGCATCCCGCCCGTGGTCGACAGCTTCCTGCGCATCATGGACCTGCGCCGCGTGCTGAAGGCCTGCATGATCGTGCGCGCCCTGCTGCGTCAGGGCCAGGTGACGCTGACGTTCCATCCGCAGGCGCCGATCGAGGTGGAACAGCTCGTCGCGCTCGTCCAAGGCAGCAAAGGCCGCTTCCGCCTGTCGGCCGACTTCCAGCTCAGTTTCACGGCGCGCAACACCGATTGGGACGGGCTGGTGCAAGAGGTCCAATCGGTGCTGTTCGAAGTGCAACACCCGTTGTCCGCCGGCGCCACGCCGCCGAGCCCGAGCGCGTGAACACACGCCGGGTGCTGTCCCGCAATGCTGGGGCGATCGGCCTGCGGCATTCAGCCCGACAGCCAGGGTCGTTGGTGTGCATCGGGCCACGCGCCGCCGCAGGCCGATGGCCGACGGCCATGGCCTCATCGCGCGCAGGCCAGCGGACGGGGCCAGGCGCCGCTGCCCGGGCTGCAGCGCGCGGCTTCCTCTTTGCCGCCGCCGGCGTGCTAAAGAACAGGGGATGATTCGCTACTGCCGCACGCTGGTCGCCGCCCTGCTGTTCGCCATGCCCGCCGCCGCGGCGACGCACACGGTGCGCAATACCGACGCCGAGGGCGAGGGATCGCTCCGCCAAGCGGTCGATGATGCATCGGACGGCGATGTCATCCTTTTCGGCAGCAGTGTGCGCGGCACCATCGCGCTCGACGATTCACTGAATCTTCCAGCCAACGCGACGCTCAAAGGGCCCGGAGCCGACACGGTGACGGTCAAGGGCAGTGGCGACCAGACGATCAAGGCGCACGGCAACGTCGCCATCTCCGGCATCACCATCAGCGGTGGCACCGATGCCGCGCTGAAGCTGACGCATGGCAAGATCACCCTGCTCGATTGCGCGGTGCGCGACAGCAGCGGGGTCGGCGTCGACGTCGGCGACGCCAAGCTGACGCTGGTGCGCAGCCTGGTTACCGCCAATCACGGCGCCGGGGTCGAGGTCGACGACGGCGCCGCCACCTGCGTCAACTCGACCATCGCCGACAATGGCGGCGCCGGACTGCGCGCCGACAAGGGGACGCTGCGCAGCGCCAACTGCACCATCACGGGAAACCGGGGCGCCGGCATCGAGCTCAGCCAAGGCGAGTCGGTCGTGCGCAACACCATCCTGGTCGCCAACCTGCGCGCCTGCGATGGGACGATCAGCTCGCTGGGATACAACCTGGTCGACGAGACCAGCTGTGCGTTTTCCGGGCCGGGTGACGTACAGACCGACGATCCGCGGCTCGGCGCGCTGGCGCAGAACGGCGGGCCCACCGAAACCATCGCGCCGACGGGCGGCAGCAAGGCCATCGAGGGCGGCGACCCGGCCGGCTGCGCCGACCCGGCCAGCGACGGGATGCTGACTGTCGACCAGCGCGGCCAGCGACGGCCCGCCGGCATGCGCTGCGACATCGGCGCCTTCGAGACGCCGACCGTCGTCACCGGCACGGTGGTGAACCGCATCGTCGCCTTGGTCGACGGCGACCCGATCACGCTGCATGAGCTGCGCACCTTCACCAAAGACGACCCGCGCCTGGCGCAAACCACCGCCTCGCCCTCCGAGATCCTCGAGCTGTTGATCACCCAGCGCGTGCTGGAAAAAGAGATCGAAGCACAGGGCATCGTCGTCAGCGACGCCGAGATTGATCGCTACATCGGCAACGTCCGGCAGCGGAACAACATCACCGACGAGCAGCTCGACGCAGCGCTGGCCCAACAGGGACTGACACGCGTGCGCTATCGCAAGCAGATCAAAGAGGAGCTCGAGCGCGCGCAGCTGATCAACCGCGAGATCCGCGGCAAAGTGTCGGTGTCGCCGGAAGACATCGCCCGCTACCAAAAGGAGCACGGCGACGGCGGTGGCGGCGATACCGCCGGGACGGCGCTCGGAGCGGATGCGCCGGCCGTCGCGGCGGCGACGCCGGCGACCGACGACGACGAGCAGATCTCGATCTCGCATATCGTCTTGCAGATCCCGCCGGATGCGAGCGACGAGCAAGTGGCCGCCGTGCAGGCGCGCGCCGACAAGATCTACGACGAGTTGAAGGGTGGCGCCGACTTTACCGAGGTCGCCAAGCGCGAGTCGGAAGACGGCGTGGCCAAAGTCGGCGGCAAGCTCGGCACGTTCCGCAAAACTGAGATCAAAGACGAGTTGGCCAACGCCGTTGCCGGGCTCGATCCGGGCGAATTCAGCAAGCCGGTGCGCTCGTCCGGTGCGATTCACATCGTCAAGCTGGATGATCGCATCAGCGGCAGCGCCCACCATGAAGCGACCAAAGAGGCGGCCGAGCCGTCGGCCACGCCGGCCGATACGGCGCACGACGAGATCAAGGAGAAGCTGTACGCCGCCGCCCTGGAAGAGCGCTACATGCGCTGGCTGAAAGAAGACCTGCGCCAGCGCCACTCGGTGGAGATCCGGCCGTGAGGCCGCCTCGGGTCGTCATCTCCATGGGCGACCCGACCGGTATCGGGCCCGAGGTTACGCTCGCCGCCTTGGCGCGGGGTGGCCTGCGCCGGGCCCTGACGCCAATCCTGGTCGGCGACCTCGGCGTCTTCCAGAGCGCGGCGCAGCGACTGCATGGCTGTCCCAAATGCGTCGCGTGGAATCCCGGCGAACCGCTGCCGCGCGGCGTACTGCCGGTACGCGTGATCTCGAATCTGTCCGAGCGCGCGGCGCGACCGGGCCGTTCGACCCCGGCCGGCGGCCGGGCGGCCTATGGCGCCATCTTGGAAGCGGTGCAGCTTATCGGTGCCGGCCAAGCCGAGGCACTGGTCACCGCACCGATCAGCAAAGCGAATCTTGCCGCGGCTGGACTGGTGAGCAGCGGCCACACCGAGCTGCTGGCGAAGCTCGCCGGTGGCGTCCCCGTCCGCATGATGATGGCCGGCCCGAAGCTGCGCGTCGTCCTGGTGACCACCCACCTGCAGTTGGCGCGCGTGCCGCGCGCCATCACGACGCCGCTCGTGCTCGACACCTTGCGCATTGCCGACCGCGCCCTGCGCCGGCAATTCGGACTGACCGCCCCGCGCCTTGCCGTGGCGGGGCTGAACCCGCACGCAGGCGATCAGGGACTGTTCGGCGACGAGGAAGCACGCCTCATCGCGCCCGCCGTGCGCGCCGCTCGACGCGCCGGCATCGATGCGCGCGGTCCGCTCGGCGCCGATAGCGCCTTTCCGCACGCGCTCGCCGGACAGTTCGATGCCGTCGTGTGCATGTACCATGACCAAGGGCTGGCGCCGTTCAAGTTGCTGCACTTCGCCGACGGCGTGAACGTCACGCTCGGGTTGCCCTTCGTGCGCACGTCGCCGGATCACGGCACCGCGCACGACATCGCCGGCCGCGGCATCGCCGACTGGCGCAGCATGACGGCCGCACTTCGTCTCGCGGCGACGCTCGCGACGCGAGACGGCGCCTGATGTGCGATCGGCGCCCGCACGACGCCAGCGTCAAATTATTGACGCTGCGGCCGAATCGGGTTGCGCTGCCGGAAACGATTGTGGTACCCAAATCGCGCCCTGGGGGACGGGGCGGTAAACGAATGAGATGTGATGGAGTGAGGGACGTGACGCTCGCCTCGGCGGGTTCGTCACACGAGGTTGGACAGACGTTGGTAATCTTCCCAACGTCTCGGCTGTCACGGGGCGACTTTGGCTCTTCCCCACCCTGGCAGTCGCAGAAGCGGGAGGGAGGAACCTATGAGCGCTGCGAATCAGCGACCCCTAGTGGCCTTGGGGATTCTGGTTTGTGTTCTGGCCATCTCCGGTTGCGCGACGTCGAGTCGCCGACCGACCAACCTGCGGGGGGCCGATGGTCGGGGGACCGGCCAGCCTTCCGCTGCGGCGGACCGGGAATTTCCGGCTGATCGCTCGGGTCAGTCCGGCAATGCCGGACTGACGCCGGAAGCGGAGCTCGCGGTCCAGCACCCACACGTGCAGGACCTCGTCATCGCCTACCAGACGAGCATGCGCCCGTCGCTCGAGCGGGCGCTGGAGCGTGGCAGCCGCTACGTGCCTTCGATGAAGGCGACGTTGGTAGAGGAAGGCGTCCCGCCGGAATTCGCCTACGGCGTACCGATCGTCGAGAGCGGCTACCAGCTCGCGGCGACCTCGCCCGCCGGTGCCGTCGGGCCGTGGCAGTTCATCCGCGGCACCGGCCAGCGCTACGGCTTGCGCATCGACGGCTACGTCGACGAGCGCCGCGACCCGGAAAAAGCCACCCGTGCCGCCGCCCGTTATCTGCGCGATCTGTACGACCGCTTCGGCGACTGGCACTTGGCCCTGGCCGCCTACAACACCGGCGAAGGCAACATCGAGCGCATTCGCGACGACCTCGGCTGCGAGGACTTCTGGGAGATGCGCGAACGCGGCTACCTGCCGTCCGAGACCTCGGAGTACGTGCCGCGCGTGCTGGCGGCGATGGAGGTCGCGGAAGGCGCCAATCGCTACGGCATCTACATGCCGCCGAGCAATCCGGAGCAGTTCGAGACCGTCCAGATCATGCGTCCGATCTCGCTCAATGTCGTCGCGCAGCTGTGCGGCAGTGATGTGGACACGCTGAAGGACCTCAATCCGGCCCTGAAGCGGGGCATCGTCCCGCCCGACGGGTACGCCGTGCGTCTGCCGCAGGGAACGCGCGAACAGTTTGAGGTGGCGCTGGCGACGTATCGCGAGCCACCGCCCGTCTTGACCGATAGCGCGCCCGGTGGCGTCCACACCGTGCGCAGCGGCGACACGCTGGCCAGCATTGCGCAGCGCTACCGCGTGCCGGTGAGCGCGCTGCTGCGGGCGAACGGGATGCGCCGGCCGAGCCCGCTCAAGACAGGGCAGCGCCTGCAGATCCCCGGACGCGGCGGCCGCGGCCGGCTGATGACCTACGACGATGGCGACCCGCTGCCCGATCGCGAGCCGCAACGGGTGGCGGCAGCCGCGCCGGCCGCGCGCCGGGATCGCGAGCCCGCGCCGCACGCCGTCGTCGCACCGCGACGCGGCCGAGCTGGGGTCGAGAGCGCCAAACGCATCCGCGTCGCCGCCAGCGCCGCGCGGACGCGCGAGCGCGTCGCGACCAGCGAATCACCGCGCCAGCGCAACCGAGTCGCCGCGGCGACCCCGCGCAAGCGCAGCCGTATGGATTGAATCCGTCGGCCCGACTCACCCATCCCGGGCGGGTCGGGCTGACGCGGTCCGCTGCTCGGCAACGCAGCCAAGGCCGCGTCCGGCCACCGCCGGCCGGCCTGCCTTGACACACTCGGACCCCTCGCATAGCGACTGACGGGTTCACGTTTCGCCCAGCGGCATCGCCTCGCCCGCCGCACCACCACCACACGCAAGGAGAGCTCAACTCATGCCCGATCTCGTCCCCGTACACGGCGGCCTCGAGGCGCCGGTGTCGCGCACCGTTCCGCTGTCGCGCCGTCAGATCTTCCTGGCCGAAGCCGGCAAGCTGCCGCGCATCGAAATGACGCGTGCCGACTTGGCGACCGTGTATCGCATCGCCGACGGCACGCTGTCGCCGCTCACCGGTCCGATGGACGAGGCGACCTGGCACCAGGTGCTGGATACCGGGACGATCGAGTCGGCCTTCCGCCGCTACGCCTGGACCGCGCCGATCTCGTTCCCGGTGACCGACGACGAGGCGAAGAAGCTGCGCGTCGGGCAGACCGCGGCGCTCGCGTTCGAGGGCCAGATCGTCGGCACGCTGCGCGTTTCGAGCGTCTTCGCTTGGGACAAGCCGAAGCACGTCGAGCGTTTCTACGGCACCACGCGCACCGACCATCCGGGCGGCCATATGATCGTGGACGATCCGCGGACCCAGCTGGTCGGCGGCGAGATCGCCGCACTGCCGCAAAAGCTCGATCCGGCCTACGGCCAGTTCATCCTGACGCCGCGCCAGGTGCGGACGCTGATTGCCGAGCGGCGGTGGGAGCGCGCCCTCGCCTTCCAGACGCGCAACCCGCTGCATCGCGCCCACGAGTACGCCCTGGTGGCCGGCGTCGAGCAGCTGACGCGCCTCGGCTACTTTGCCGGCGTGGTGCTCAACCCGCTGGTCGGCGAGCTCAAAGGCGACGACGTTCCCGCCAGCGTGCGCATGCAATGCTACCGCGCCCTGCACGACCAGCAGTTGCTCGGCCAGGGCGACAAGGACGAGGCGCTGTGGCAAGAGCGCGGCTACGACCTGACGGAGGTCTTCGAGCTCGTCGGACTCGATATCAAGATGTTGTACGGCGGCCCGAAGGAAGCCGTCATGCACGGCATCTACCGCCAGAACCTCGGCTTCACCGACATCGTCATCGGCCGCAAGCACGCCGACGCGCCGTTCGACGACGGCAAGGCGATCTGGGGCGACTTCGACGCACAGGAAATTTTCAACAACCTGTCCGGTCAGCTGCACATCCGGCCATGCAACATCGGGTTCGCCGCGTACTACGACAGCGCCGGCCGCGTCGACTTGATGGACAACCACCCCGACGAGAAGCCGGTGGTGATCTCCGGCTCGAAGGTGCGCGAGGCACTGACCACCGGCGAGCGCCCCGATCCGCGCATTCTGCGCCCCGAGATCGCGGACCTGCTGATCGATTACTATCGCCGCAAGGCGTGAGCACGGAGCCCGGCGTCCTTGGGACGCCGGGCTCGTTCCCACCCGATGCCGCCGGCGCGCTCAGCGCAGGCGACCTTCGAGGAACGGCACCTCGAAGACCTTATCGTGCTGGATCGGCCAATGACCGAAGTAGCCGTCCTCGCCGAATAGCTCGCCGTGGTCGGCGGTCACCGCCACCCACGTGTTCGCCGGCACCAGGTCGAATAGCTGCGCAAAAACGCGGTCGAGGTAGCGCACCGCCTCGATCTGACGCTGGCGCAACTCCCGCAGCTGGCGTGCATCGAACGGGAACTGGCCCGATGATGTCGCGGCGCTATCCAGGCGCTGCAGCGTTCCGTGCACGCCCGAGAGCCGCGGCCACTGATCCGGCGGCTCACTCGGCAGCGCGAACGGATAGTGCGTCTCACCGACGTTGAGCAGATGAAAGCTCGGCCCCTCACCGTCGAAGCGCAAGCGTTCCAGCATCGCGGCCATGTCGTTGTGCGTCGGCATCAGCGTGAAGACATCGAAGTCGCGCGCCAACGGCGTCGCCGGATTGAGCACCGGCAGTGACGTCAGCGCATGCGTCCGATAGCCGAGGCTGCGCTTGAGAAAGGTCGGCAACCAGAGACTGGGCAGCAGATCCTTGAAGGCGACGTCGTCCGTGCCAAGCCGCTCCGCATACCGTGCATAGTCGCGCTTGTAGTACTCCGACGCGTGGACGTGCGGCGGACTGGCGTGCGGCAGCAGGCCCATCAACAAATTGAAGTGCGACGGCGACGTCCACGACGCCCAGCTCCAGCGCCGCTCGAGAGGGCCAAGCCGCATGAGCGTTTTGGGCGCCGCCGCGACGAACGAGTCGAATCGACAGCTGTCGAGCACGACCAAGAGGTAGTGATTGCGAGCGCGCATGGACCGGCCGCGACCGTAGCACGCAGGCGTTTTTTCGGCAGCGCCGCGCCGGCACCGTGCAATCACGCGTGACGCAAAAAGATCACAGGAATTCTTGCGCGCGGCGGCGAGATCGGGTCCAACGCGGACACAGGAGGATCGCGGCTATGCACTACCATGACTCGGACGACTTGAAGCGCATGCGGGATCTGGCGCAGATCGCGCCGGAAGAGTTCAAAGCCTGGCTCGCGCTCGATCGCATCGTGGCGCGCGAGGACGGGCACATTCCGCGCAAGTATCGCGAGCTGATCGCGTTGGCCGTCGCGCATACGACGCAGTGCGTGTACTGCATCGACGTCCACACGCGCGCCGCCAAGAAAGCCGGCGTGACGCGCGAAGAGCTTGGCGAGACGATCCTGCTGGCGGCCGCGCTGCGCGCCGGCGGCGCCGCCGCGCACGGCGCGCTGGCGCTGAAGATCTACGAGGAAGCGTAGCGGCATCAGCAGCAGGTCAAGACCGCGTCAGGTCGGCGGCCGAGCAACGCTCTGGACGCGGCGCCGTCTCGCTCAGCCGGGGTTCGGAACGAACAGCGCCACGTAGCGCTGAATATTGCGGTCGATGTCGAAGCGCGTTTCAACCCGTTCCCGGGCGGCGCGGCCCAGCGCGGCGCGTCGCTCGGGATTGCCGGCCAGGCGCTGGATCGCAGCCGCCAGTGCCGCGGCATCGGCCGAGGGTACCAGCACGCCGCTGACGCCGTCTTCAACGATCTCCGGAATGCCGCCGATCGGCGTGCTGATCACCGCACAGTGCATCGCCATTGCCTCGATCAACGCGTTCGGCGTGATCTCGCGACGGCCGTCGGCCGCGATCACGGCCGGCAGCACGAACAGATCGGCGTCGGCATAACGCGCCTGCACGCGGTCGAAGGGCTGCGCGCCGACGAAGTGGACCTGCGCCGCCAGACCGAGCGCGCGATGCAGCTTCCTCAGCGCCAGGTAGTGATTCACCTCGCCCGCGACACGTCCGCCGACGATCTCGCAGCGAAACGCCAGGCCGGCATCGCGCAACAGTGCGCAGGCCTGCAGGAGATAGAGGAAGCCCTTCGGCTCGGTCAGCCGGCCGACGCTTACGATGCGCAGCGGCGTGCCGGACGGCGCGGCGGCGTGCTCCGAGCTGGGAAAGCGGGACAGGTCGATGCCGTTGCGAATGATGTGAAGCGGCGGCGCTCGGCGCCGCACCAGATCGCGCAGGATGGCGGCGTTGTACTCGGTGTTGGTGACGACGAAGTCGGCGTGCACCAGGCGCTCGCGCCGTCCGGCTACCGCGCTCTTCCGATGAATGTCCGAGGCGCGCGCTTGTACGCTGTAGCGCACGCTGGCGAGCCGCGCTGCGAGGAACGCCACCGTCGCGTCCGGCGTCGCCCACGGCACATGCACGTGCGTCAGCGCACGCCGGCGGATCTCGTCGGCGAGCAGGAGCGCGCGATTGAACAGCCGTTGGTCGTCGCGCCGCCGCTTGTGCGGCCCGCTCTGGCGCAGGAGACAGTAGGCGAAGAGGTTCGCGACCCGCAGCGGATGCCGTATCAGCCAGGTGCGCAGGCCAGGCGGCCGCTGCCGCCAGCCCAACCACGGCAGGTAGGTCGTCGTGGCCATGAGCGCGCGCGCATCGGCGTCGAACTGCGCGACGCCCTGCGCCTCATGCGACAACACCTCGACGGCGAGGCCGGCGCGACGCAGCGCCATGACCTCGCGCTGAATGAACGTCTCGCTCAGGACGGGAAAGGCGTGATGGTAGTACGCCAGACGCAGCGGCACGCCGAGGCGCCGGCGGCGCGGCAGCAGGCCCAGGGGCCACCAGCCGCCGGCACGCACCAGGGCGCGATACAGTCCCGCCGTCAGCGGCGCGACGACACGCCAGCGTAGCGCCGTCCAGTTCACGCAAACGCCTGCAGTGTCTCGACCAAGTCGGCATAGCCGCCAGCGAAGATCGCGCGCTGGTCCGGCATGGGTCGAGCCAGCGCGCGGCGTGCGCAACTGACGAACTCGTCCGGCGTGGCGGCGAGCAGCTGCGCATTGCACAACTCCCAATTGCCGCAATTCCGCGAGGCGACGACGTTGCACCCCATCGCGGCGGCCTCGAACAACAGGCCCGGAGCGGCATCCCAGCGCGACGGCGAGACCACGACCTTGGCGCGCCCGAGCAAGGCGAAGACGTCGGCGCGCGCCGCCACGACGCCGTGGTGGTGTACGGGCAGCGCGTCGGGATCGGTGGCGCCGACCACGTGCACGCGCAGATCGCCGCATGCCGCAGCGATGTGCCGCAGCAGGGGATAGTTCTTCTCCGGTCGCCGCCAATTGCTGGCGACGAAGATGATGTCGATATCGCGTTCGGCGAACGGCCGGGCCAGCCCGAGGAAGGGCGCGGCGTAGTAGGACACATCGTCGGCGACCGAGATCAGATTGGCGTAGACCTTGCCCATGGCGCTGGGAAAGAAATGCTCGTATGCGGTGCGGACGCTCGGCGAATGCAAGACGATCAAATCGCTGTGCTCGACCGCCCGCCGCTCGCGGTCGCCGTGCGGCGCGGAGAACCGCACACCCCGGGCAAGCAAACGAGTAAAGTCGACGAAGTCCTCGATCACGCCGCTCTGCAGCAGACGCTTGATCTGCGTGCAGCCCGAGGTGAGGAACGCCAGCGGCACGTGCGGCGCCGCATACTTCATCAGCACCGCGGCGACATAGCCGCGCGCCACCAGCAGCGCCGGACGTTGCGCTTCGATCAGCGCCGTGAGCTCGGCGTGCGCACGCCATAGCGGGGCCGGGAGAATCAACGTCCGCACGTCGCGCAGCCCGTCCGGATTGCCGGCGCTCGCGCCGAAGGTTTGCGCCAGCATCGCCGCGTCATGCGCGCCGACCAGATTGACGTAGGACACGTCGAAGCCTTCGGCCTGCATGCGCTGGAACAGTGTGTAGGCCACCGTCGCCGCGCCACCCCAGCCGGGGATTTCATAGCAGCCGAGGAGAAAGCGCGGTGCCATCGGGGCTGCATATGCGGCGCGACACAGACCGACAAGATGGCGTTGCTCGACAATGGCTTCAGCGGCTTTTGGCGGCGAGGTGCCGTCAGCGGACTTGTCCCTGCCGTCGCCCGCTGATCGGCCGACCGCGAGGATATCGATCCAACCGCGCCGCGGTCGGTCGCCAACCGATGTGATGCGGCGCGCCGTCGCGCAAATCAGCTTCGTCGCAGCGCCGCGAGTCTGCGCGTCGGCTGGCGGTCCCCTGTGCAGGAAAAATCATCCTCCGCGCCTGCAGCCGACCGCCTTAGCGCGTAGCACGGTGAGCGGCCCGATCCGTGCGAAGCCGGAGGTTTAGGGCTCAGCCCGTCTGGCCGTTTCTATTTGGGGGGCTGCGTCACGTCGGCGAGTGTGCCAGAGCAAAGCTGTCCGCGCATGGAGATCCCGACCGAATCCGCAGCGGAACCCGCGTCTCAGCTGCGGATCGATCGCCGACGCGGCGTCATCATGTGGCGCGGGAGCGAAGTCGCGGTGCGCGCCAAAGCGTGGGAGGTGCTGCTCTACCTCGCGGCGCGCCCCGGCGAGCTGATCACGGCTGAGGAGCTGCGCCGCGCGGTGTGGAGCGACGTCACGGTGTCGACCAAGACCGTGCACAACGTCGTCGCCGAGCTCCGGCAAGCGCTGCCGGCGACGCCGCATACGCGCAGTCCCATCGAGACGGTGAAGCGGCGCGGCTACCGGATCGCCGTGCATGTCCTGAGCTCGGCCGCCGATCCGCCGGCGTCCGCCGGCACCAGCCGCACGCCGCCGGACAGCGAGCGCGCGCTGCTGCCGCGACCGCAGCTGGTGACGCGGCTCTATGAGGAGTGGCGCAAGAGCTTGATGCACCGCGCCGGAGCAGCGCTGCTCATCGGCGAGCCGGGCGCCGGCAAGACCACGACGCTGCGCGCCTTTCTCGATCTGCTGTCGGCGGAGCGTCCGCCCAGCGCGGCGCAACGCGCCGACGCCTGGCCGCAGATTGCCTTCGGTTGCTGCCTCGATCGGCCCGAGACGCGCGAGCCGTTCGGCCCCTTGTTGATGGCGCTGGCATCCGTAGTGAGCGTCCGCCCGGGCATTGCCGACGTCATGCGGCGACTGGCGCCGACGTGGCTGCTGCAGTTTCCCGGCCTGCTCGAGCCGGCGCAGACCGAGCAGTTGCTGCGGCTGTGTCTGGGCAGCTCGCTGGCGCGGCGCGGCCGTGAAGGCGCGGCGCTGTTCGAAGCCTTGGCCGCCGACGAGGCGCTGGTGCTGGCGCTGGAGGACCTCCACTGGGCGGACGCCGACACGCTCGACCTGCTGATCGCACTGGCGCGCATGGGGCGCCGCGTTCCGCTGTGCATCGTCGCCACGCTGCGACGCTACCCCGGCGTCAGCGCCGCGCCCGTCGCGTCGCGCATCGACCAATTGCGCCGTCTGGCCACGGCGATCGAGGTTCCCCCCTTCACGCCGCAGGAGGTGCA
>Ga0265339_10002863_pt1 | contig 12217 bp, 15 predicted proteins | sample 4CB219metaG_FD_202085 | JGI IMG/M metagenome (GOLD analysis project Ga0265339, IMG submission 202085) | Rhizosphere microbial communities from Carex aquatilis grown in University of Washington, Seatle, WA, United States - 4-CB2-19 metaG | ecosystem: Host-associated > Plants > Roots >...
ACGGGCACGCGCAGGATGACGTCTTTGCCCTTGGCACCGTGCCGGTCCTTGCCCATGCCGTGGGTGCCGGTCGCGGCCTTGAAGTGCTGCTGGTAGCGGTAGTCGATGAGTGTGTTGAGGCCGTCGACGCATTCGACCACGACGTCGCCGCCGCGCCCACCATTGCCGCCATTGGGGCCGCCGAACTCGACGAATTTTTCGCGCAGGAAGCTGACCGAGCCGGCGCCGCCATCGCCTGCACGCACAAAGACCTTGGCCTGGTCGAGGAACTTCATGAGGCTTCCCTGGGGGCGGCGCGGCCGGTGTGCTGGAGCCAGCGGGCGCGTGTCAGCTCGGTGTCGATATGGCGCAGCTCCTGCTTACGCGCAAGGCAAAGGCGGCTGGAGATGCCCATTTGGGTAAAGCCGAGCTTCTTCTGCACGCACAGCGACGCCTTGTTGAACGCAAACACGCCCGAGCGAAGGGCCTCGGCGGTGGTTACAGCGAAATACCAATCGACGACCGCAGCGGCTGCCTCAGTCATGAAGCCACGGTTCCAGAATGGCTCGCCGAGCCAGTAGCCGATCACGGTGCCATCGAAATCGGCGTGAAAACCGCAATGGCCGATGAGACCTTCTCCGGGGAGCTCGATGGTAAAGCCGGTCTCGCCCGCCGGCCGGTCGGGCCGCCACGAGTGCAGCCAACTCAGCGCGTCGGCTTCGCCGTAGGGGTAGGGGACACGGCTCAAATTGCCCGAGACGTGGAAATTGTTGAGCAGGCGCGCGAGCCGCGGCGCGTCGCTGAGGCAGGGCTGGCGCAGCACGAGCCGGGAGGTGGTGAGGGACACATCCATCACCGCCTCCCGAGGGTCATTCGCGCGGATTCGAATTGCGCGTGGCTGAGCGTCGTCTCGATATGCTCGACGACGCGACCGTGCGATTTCGCAAATCGCATGCTGCGACTTGCCTCGACGAAACCAAGCTTGCGCTGGACGTTGAGCGACGCGGTGTTGCCCAGGTGGGCGCCCGACGGGACCACATCGTCGGGCTTGGCGGCGAAATGCCAGTCCAGCAAAGCGATGCAGGCCTCGGTCATCAATCCGCTGCCGTGCCAGGACCTATCGAGCCAATAGCCGAGCTCGTTGTCGAGCGCGACAGATCCTATCATCCCCTCGTTCGGCAACTCGATCGCAAAATGGGCCTTGCCGGGTATGGGGGGCAGCCGTGAACGGATCCAGCTTTGTGCATCAGCCTCGCCGTAGGGGTATGGGACCGTCGTGAGGTAGCGGACCACCTCCCAGTCGTTGAGCCCTGCGATCAGCGCGGCAACGTCACCCTCGGTCAACGGTCTCAGGATCAGACGTTGAGTTCTGAGCTCTACACCCATCTTGGCCGCTTCAATTCGAGCAGCACGATGGGCTTGCCGGTGTGGACGCCGGCGTCGCGCCTGGCTTTGCCGATGCGGCGGAAGCCGAGCTTTTCGAGAACGTGGAGCGAGCCCTCGTTGTCGGCGAGCGCGCGCGCCCGCAGCACGTCGAACTGGCCGGTGCCGTGGGCGGTATCGATCAGCGCGCGGCCGGCTTCGGTCATGTAGCCATTGCCCCAGAACGGCTCGCCGAGCCAGTAGCCGAGCTCGGGCGGCGCGTCCTCGTGGAACGTCAGTCCAATCACGCCGATGAATTTCTCGTTGAGCGTGATCGCATAGGGCCGCTCGTCGGAGCGCTGCGCGAAGATCTCGATGAAGCCGAGCGCGTCCGCACCCGTATAGGGGTGCGGCAGCCGCGCCAGCCGGTCGGCGATGGTCTTGTTGTTGGCCAGCCGGACGAGGTCGGGCACGTCGCCGCGGATCGGCGCGCGCAACACCAGCCGCTTGGTCGCGATCTTGCCGGGCAGCACGTCGCGGGCGCGCCGGACGGTCAGCCGATGCGTCGCGTCGGCGAGCTCGCGCAGAGCGCGGTCGGTGCCGCCTGGCGTGTAGACGGGGCGCGCCGGGGCCTTGGCGGACGGAGACTTGGCCGGGGCCAACTTGGCGACTGGAACGGGAGTCTTGAGCTTCTTCACGATGCGAGCCTTTCAAGATTGCCGACGCGGACGATCACTTCCCCGTCCGAAAGGGTGCGGTAACGGGTTCGCCGCGCCCGCATATAGGACACGACTTTCTCGGCCGACGCCGCCTCGGGGTGGCGCGAGCGGTAGTGCGGAACGATGACGAAGGGCGTGAGGCCGAGGCCATCCCAGATCAGCGGCTCGTCATAGCCGTCGGGCAGCTCCCAGGGATCGTCCATCAGCTCCATGCCGTGCAGCGTCGGGCCGGCCACGATGGCGCCGGCGGCGTAGCCGCCATAGGTGATGGTGTCGGCCTCGAGCCGGTCGCGAATGATCCGATCGAAGCCGGACAAGTGCATGGCGCGGCGCAGCACGAAGCTGTTGCCGCCCATCACCCAGACGAGGTCGTAGGGCGCGAGCCGCTGCCCCAGGCTTTGCGGATCGCCGAAATGGGCGCGCAGATCGACCGGCTCGGGCGCGAGCCCCAGGCTGTGGAACTCGTGGATTGGGTCATAGACCTCGGTGCGGTAGATTTCGCGCGCGCCGGCCGAAGCGCCGTCATAGCCATTGGCGATGATCGCGACGCGCTGGCCGCCCAGCATTGCCAGCAGAGCGCCGGCGCGTTCGCCCAGTCTTTCCGACGACAGATACAAGCGCATTTCAAAGCCCTCAAAGGCAAAAGGGGAGCCGGATGACCGTCTCCCCTTGGAACTTTGCCTGGCGCTTTGAGGTGCCTTGCCGGGGAGCTGGTCTCCGGCAGGGTCTGGTGTCCTACCGGGTTAGTCGTTGGCGGCCATGTGCGGAAGTACCGACACGATGGATCGCTGGCTGGCTCGGGTTTTGAAGGAAACGGTCCCATCGACCGTGGCGAAGATCGTGTGATCGACGCCGATGCCCACCCCCGAGCCGGGGTGCCATTTGGTGCCGCGTTGACGAATAATGATGTTGCCGGCGAGCACGGTTTCGCCGCCGAACTTCTTGACGCCGAGACGACGGCCGGCCGTATCGCGACCGTTGCGGGATGAACCGCCTGCTTTCTTGTGTGCCATTCGTCTAGCTCCTTATTCCTTGTCCGCCTTGGGTGCGGCCTTCTTGGCCGGCGCCTTCTTGGCAGGCTTGTCGTCCGCAGCCGCTTCGGCCTTGGGCGCGCTCTTGGCGGCGGCCTTCTTGGCCGGGGCCTTTTTCGCCGGAGCCTCGGTCGGCTCCGCCTTCTTGGCCGGCGCCTTGGCGCGAGCCTTGGGTTTCTCGTCCGCCTCGGACTCGGTCGGCGCGGCCATGGGCGCAGCCTTCCTCGCGGCGACGCGCGCCGGCTTGGCCGGGGCTTCTGTCGCCATCGCGGTCGAGCTCATCGCGGCCGCGCGGGCCTTGAGCTTCTCATCCACGGTCAGCGTCGTCTTGGCGCCGCCGAGGAGGATCTCGCCGATCCGCACCGTGGAGAGCCGCTGGCGATGGCCGTTGCGGCGATCGAAGTGCTGGCGGCGCTCCTTCTTGCGGATGATGACCGTCCGCGACTTCTTGGTGCCGACAAAATGGCCGGCAACCGTTGCGCCGGCGACCAGCGGGCTGCCGACGGTCACGTCGTCGCCATTGCCCACCATCAGCACTTCGGCGAAGGTCACCACGTCGCCAGGCTCGGCGTCGAGCTTTTCGATCTTCACCAGGTCATTGGCGGCAACCTTGTATTGCTTGCCGCCGGTCTTGATCACTGCAAAATTCATCGTTCAGCCGGCACATCGGCCGGTCCTTCTCAAGTCGCGCCCTGTGGCGGACGCCCTGGGGCGCCACTTTGGCGTGCCGACGAGAGCGGCACCGGCCTCGGACTGCGGATAACCAAATCAAAACACGCCCCGGTTTCCCGGCGCGTGTCGTTCGGCGGGCATTATCCTCGCAACGGCTTTGCGAGTCAAGGCGAAAGGGCCGAAACCCGGCCATTGCGCTCAGCTGTACCAGTCGCGCAACCGGACCTCGGCGAGGGTGCCGACGAGGTCGGCAAACTTCTGCGTGTCGGTGCCCTTGTAGTGGTACGGGTAAACGATCTTCGGGCGGAACGACTTGACGGCGTCGGCCGCCTGCTCCGGCGTCATGGTATAGGGCTGGTTCATCGGCAGGAACGCAACGTCGATGCCGGTGAGGGCTGCCATTTCCGGCGTCGGCTCGGTGTCTCCGGCGACGTAGATTTTCTTGTCGCCAAAGCTCAGCACGTAACCATTGCCGGCGCCCTTCGGGTGAAACTGCAGCTTGTCCGGCGAGGTGTTGTAGGCGGCGACGGCGTTGACCGGGATGCCGTCGATCGAGCCGGTATCGCCGTTCTTCATGACCTTGGCCTGCGGCTTGAGGCCGGCCGGAAGCTTGCCGAACACCTCCTCGGTGCAGACGATCGGGGCGCCGCCGGCGATTTTTTGCAGATTGTCGGGATCGAAATGATCGGAGTGTGCGTGGGTGATCAGGATGCCCGTGGGCGGCTTCTGGCCGGTGAAATCGACCTTGGCGGGGTCGAAATAGAGCACGTGGCCCCCCTGGCTCAGGATCAGCGTTGCGTGGTTGAGCGGCTGGATGGTGACATCGCCGGCGGACGTCGCAAGCGTATCGGGGGCGGGAATGGCGAAGGCTTTGGAAGCGGCGGCGGCAATGGGCATGGCGGCAAGTCCGATCAACAGGGTGCGGCGCGAGAGCATCGTAGGGTTCCCTTCTCTGGTGAGCGAAGGCTCGAGCGAGTCCTTAACGCCTGGCGCCGCTGGTCATTCCCGCACGATTCAGTGAGGGCGGATGGCGATGAGGCGGGTGCGGATCGCCTCGGCACCGGCCCGCTCGGAACCCAGAACCCTCGGCTTGTGGTCGCGCTGCCAGTCTTCGAGCCGCCAGGGCGGCCCTTCAGCCGGAACGGCGATTGCCGGCAGGTAGGCGAAGGCCTCGTGCAGTTCCTCGGCGATCATCACGGCGATGGGCGCGCGACGATATTCTTCGCCCTCGAACGCATCGAGCAGATCGCATTCGAAGGGCGTGAGATCGGTGAGGACGAGGCCGGGCGCCGCGTCACCCGCGACGCGCACCAGCGCCGGATAGATCCGGCGCGGATACGGGACGGCGCGAAAGCCGGGAGCGGCTGCCGGCAGCACGGCGGCGCCGTTGAGCGGACGCGCCAGGACGCCCGCGAGCAGGTCGGGGTCGCGCAGCGTGCCGTAAACGAAAAGTGGCGTGGGCATCGGTCCACCGACGGGAGGCTGGCGGAGGCGCCAAGCCGGTTGCGGGTCACACCCAATAATGCCATAAGCCGCGCCGTGTCGACCGGCCGCCCGAGGCGGACCGTCTCATCTCGCGGAGAGGTGGCAGAGTGGTCGATTGCACCGCACTCGAAATGCGGCGTGGGGGCAACTCCACCGGGGGTTCGAATCCCTCCCTCTCCGCCACTAAGTCCTTGATATTGAAGGTGTTTCCAGTCTCCGACATACCTGCGAGCCAAGCCTCGGGAATGTCGCGCGAATTGCCCGCGGGCGTTCAGCATCCGTGAGTGGAGACGGGCTTTCTGACCCACAAAATGCGATGCAGTTAGGGCCAGTCTCTAACTGCCATTTCGAGCAGTTCAATTCCGGCGTTAGATCGTTGCGCCCGCTCGTAAGGTCCATCGAACCAGCGACGACGCCAGGGCCGATGTGTTCGACTACGTCGAGCGCTTCTACAACCCGAAACGACGACACTCCGGCCAGTTGCCGGAGCCCAAGGTCGCCACGAAGCTCATCGTGCTGCGCGCGTTCGACCGCGACGAGGACGGCGTGCTGCACGCAGCGTTCGAGCCTCGCGAAATGCCCGACGAACGACGAGCCATCAGCACGGCGCGCGATATGGCGAAGCGGCACGTAGGCGTCATCGCCTGGATGCGATCGGCCAATCCAGCTGCGGGTGAATACGGCCCGAGCGAGGTGCTGTACCGGTCGGGCGATATCCCCGACCTGTATTAGGCGAACTTTCAAGGGCCCGAAAATAGGGGTAGCAACGGCGCCCCCTGATTCCCAGCTGATACCGTCGATGTCCAAGATTGGTCGAAACACGCCGTGCCCATGTGGCAGCGGCGCCAAGTACAAGCACTGCCACGGCCGGCTGGACGGGCTGCCGCCGCCCGCTGAGGTTCGTAGGCCGCTCGAACAGCGGAACGCCGAAGAGGTTATTCGGCAGCGCCAGCAAGGGCTCGGCAAGCCGATCATCGCGATGAAGGCGAAAGAGCACCAAATCGTCGGGGTGGGGAATACCCTGTACCACTCCAAGAACTGGAAGACCTTTCCAGACTTCTTGGGCGACTACATCAAGCACAAGCTCGACCCGGCGTGGGGCAACGCCGAGATTGCGAAACCATTCACTGACCGTCATCCGCTGATGCAGTGGTATGAGACCTACTGCAAGTATCAGCAGAGCGTAATCAGGACGCCTGGCGAGGTCACCTCATCGCCCGTGACCGGGGTCGTGAGTTGCTACCTAGGCGTCGCCTACGCGCTTTACCTCCTGGAACACAACGTCGAGCTACAGGCTCGCCTCATCCACCGCTTGAAGGACGCCGGTCAGTTTCAGGGCGCGTACTACGAGCTCATCGTCGCGAGCATCCTGATTAGGGCGGGGTTTGAACTGGCGCTGGAGAACGAGACCGACCCGACCTCGAAACACTGCGAATTCTCGGCGCGGTCCAAGAAGAGCGGCAAGCGCTACTGGGTGGAAGCCAAGATGCGCGCGGTCCAAGGGCTGCTGGGACGCACGGCCGCAGACGGCGGGACAGACAAGAAACCTCTACGACAGCTCGTCCACCATCTCAACCTGGCGCTTGCTAAGCCCGCCGCTGACGAGCGCCTTATCTTCATCGACCTTAATGCGCCCCCGTTGGTGCTGCGCGACGGGACCCCCGGGCATATTGAGGCGGCACTCCAGCGGCTCGAGAAATACGAGCAACACGATATGCCCCCGGGGACGACCGCTTATGTGTTCGTCACCAACATGTCTGCCCACCGGCAACTTGATGCGGCGCCCACTTCCTCTGGGGCGGCCTTCGGACTCGGGATTCCCGAATTCGGGCGGCCGGGGCTTCGCCGTGTGGTTGACGCGTACAAAGCGAAGCGCAAGCACATCGACGTCTTTGGCATCGCTGAAGCCATCACTCGCTACGGCGTCTTCCCGACCACCTTCGACGGGAAATTGCCATCGGAGGCCTTCGGCAGGCCGAGCAATCGGGTGGTGATCGGTCAGTCCTACGAATTCGGCGACGGTGTCATCGGGACAGTGACCGCCGGCACCGTAGACGAGCGGAATAAAACGATGCTGCTGGGCGTCACCACGCTCGACGGCACCAGCATGCTTGTGAAGGGTGCGATGACTGACGACGACCTCGCCGAGTATCGGCAGGTGCCGGAGGCATATTTCGGCCGTGTCGACCCGCCCACGAAGCACGCGAAGAATGCCTTTGAGCTCTTTGAGTGGCTGATGGAGGTGAACGCGGAGCGGTCGCGTCAGCAGATGCTGGACTGGTTCGGCTCCGGCCCCGTCCGAGCCTCGCTGGAGCGCTTGGGTGACGACGAGCTGCGCATGGCCTACTGCGAAGCTCTTGTCGCGCGCGTTGAGTCCCGCCGAGCTGCCAAGAAGGCGTCCTGAGCGTTCCCGAGAGTGGTCAGCCGACGACCCGGTAGTGCGCCCTGCCCGGCATCCCGACCTTGAGGTTCCGCTTGCGCACCTCGACCGAGGTGATCGCTCGCACGTTGTGCGGCTTGATGCTGAACCGGGCCACCATCTCCTCGACAGTCGCGCCGTACTCGCGGCGCAGCAGCTCCATCACCTCATCGCCGCGCGTTGGCCGCTTGGCGCCGGCCGTTGCGGGCTTGGCTGCCCGAGGACTGGATACGTCCGCCCTGGGCGCGGCAGGCGCCTTGTCACCCCGCTTGTGGGCCTCACAGCACTCCTGGATGCGGGGCTTCCCGGCAGAGGCGGTCGATCGCCGCCCGCGTTCATATCGACCCGCCTTCAGCTGCGGCATGCGAATGTCGGTCGCCGGCTTCAGTCATAAACTCGGAGCCCTTGGGCTGAAGGCATACTACGCTTGGCTGGGCGGCCAAGTGTAGAGTAAGCAAGCGCATCAATCGAAGTGGAGAATACTCCTCCCGAGGGCGATGTTTAGACCGCAAGGAAATTTACGAAGGTCAGCTAGGGTCGGGTGCTGAGATTGCAGGAGCCGTAAACCGATGCTGACAGCCGTCGACCTAAAGTCATTCAAGAGCTTCGACGAGGCCGAACTGAATCTCGGTCCGCTGACAGTGATTATTGGTGCCAATGCCAGCGGCAAAAGCAACATCCGGGACGGGTTCCGGTTTCTGCACGGAGTTGGCCGCGGTTACTCCCTCGCAGACATTATCGGGGGCAAGTATGGCGCTGGTGGGCAAGTCGAGTGGATGCCCATTCGAGGCTTTGGAACGGAAATACTTCGGTTTGGAAGCGATGAATTCACAATCGCCGTATCCCTTCGAGTTGATAGGCGGCTGGTCACCTACTCGCTGACCGTCGCTCGGGTTGACGCCTCCCAAAATGGTGGGTTCCGAATCGTACGCGAGCGCTTGGGCACGAGCTGGAACCCGACCTTTACGACCCACCCAGGCGCTGATGATCCGGTCCACAACCAGCCCCTGGACGACGACGAGTTGTTTATTCGGATGGAGAAGACAGGTACCCAACGCAAGTTTGGGAGCGGACGCTGCCGGCTTGAGAAATCTGAACACGGGGAGCGATCCGCGCAACGAGGTTGGAGAGAGCAGTAAACCTGTAACGCACCCACGCCAGTCGGCCAACGGACCAGGACAACCCACTCGCGCCACGGCGCCTTGAGTGCGTGCTTTTGACCGGGACCCGATCCGCGGAGAGCATTATGGCCAGCGGCCATCGTCGAGCGCCGCACCCAAAGGCCGGACACATGGCAGCTCCGACCAGCAACAGTGCACCAGGCAACAAAGCTCTTGCCAACCTGGAGTCGTCCACACATGGCGCGAAGTGGACGTCGATAGGCAAAATGGCCAGGGCGTCTTCACTGGCTCTAAGATCGACACGCCGCGATGGCGTGATGGATACGTTTGCGGCGCGCTGGACTCAATCGGCCAGCGTTTTCACTTGCTCGGACCACCGCGTCGCAATCTTCGCTCCCCGGACCAGACGATCGGCCGTGAGCGATACCGGCTGGTACCCATCCAGGATTGCTTCGACAATCGACGGCGCCAAGAACCCTAGCGGCAGCAGCTGGCTCACGTAGGTCAGCGCCACGCGTTCGCGCAGGGCGATCTCGGTGATCGACGCCGCTTTGCCATTTATCAACGACTGCGCCCACACGTGGGCGCGTGAGATCGCAGTCGCCAGAGGTTCGTCGACGTCTGACGGGCGCAGATTGCCGTTCAGCAGGAGCTTGACCTGGCGCCCGCGTCGGCGCGTCGTGAGCGGTGCATGGAGTACGACGTTCTCAACGTCATCCGAGCGGTAGTTCTCACCTTCGTGGGCTGCGGGTGAAGTCAAGCCGAGCGCATCGCGAACGCCACCATGGTGGAGCTCGATGCGCAACGCGTCCTCGCGATAGTGGACCTCCCGCAGGAGCGGGCGAATGGTGACAACGCGGTCGCGCGGGCTTGCTGCTGTCAGTTCACGACTCAGGATCGTCCCGCGTTCAAGCGCACTTTTGACGCTGGCGCGCTCGAGGTCACCGAGACCTGCGAGCAGAGCCTGACGGTCGCTAAGGAACTGCACCACCGCGCTGGTCACCGCGTCGTCAATATCGGCAGCCGGCAAACGAATCGCCCGACGTCGCGAGCTGTTGATGTCCTCGACGTAGTAGCGATACCGTCGGCTTCCCTTATTGGCATGACTATCGATGAAGCCGTTTCCGCTCGCGGAGACCATGACACCGGTCAGCAGGCCTATCGGCAACTTGGCCCTCCGCCGCCGCGACCTTGGGCCCTGGATGTTGGACGCGAGGAGCTCTTGCACGGCCTCCCAGAGTGGCTGGTCGATGATGCGGTGGTGCTGGCCGGGATGGGAGACCTGCTTGTGCGGGACGCGGCCGATATAGATCGGATTGCTCAGCAGCTTGTAGAGGTGCCCGCGCGTGAACGGCCGCTCGCCGTGGTGATTGCCCTTGGCCGAGAAGCGCTTCGCCGTGACGATGCCCTCTGCCTCGAGTCGGGCGAGGAGGGCAGGGACGTTGCCCGCCTCCAGATAGAGAGCGAACACTTTTCGGACAGTCGCGGCATCGGCCTCGTTGACCACGAGCTGACGGTCCCGGATGTCGTAACCCATAGGTGGGTTGCCGCCCATCCACATGCCTTTGCGTTTTGACGCGGCGATCTTGTCGCGGATGCGCTCGCCGGTGATCTCCCGCTCGAACTGGGCAAACGACAGCAATACGTTCAGCATCAGCCGACCCATCGAGGTCGTGGTATTGAACTGCTGCGTCACCGATACGAAGGAGACGTTGTGGTGGTCGAAGGTCTCAGCCATCCGGGCGAAGTCGGTTAGGGAGCGGGTGAGGCGATCGATCTTGTAAATGACAATGATTTCGACCTCACCGGCGCTCACCAGCTGCATCAAACGCTTGAGGGCAGGGCGATCGGTGTTGCCTCCCGAGTAGCCGCCATCGTCGAGCAGTTCCGGGACGATCTTCCAGCCCTCGTGCGCCTGCGACCGAACATAGGCCTCGCAGGCCTCCCGCTGGGCTTCCAACGAGTTGAAGTCTTGATCCAGACCCTCCTCGGAGGACTTTCGGGTGTAGATGGCGCAGCGCAGATGCTTTCTCTCAGTCATCTGCGGTCGCACCTTCCGATGACTTCGAGGGCCCTGCATCGGAGGTCAGCCCGAAGAACTTCGGCCCGGACCATTTCGTGCCGGTGATGGCCACGGCCACGGCGCTCAGGGTGCGGTAGGTCTTGTCCTTCCAGCGGAAGCCGTCATCGAGGACATCGATGAGCTGCGTTGTGCCGTTCCACTCCCGCATCAGTTGTGTGCCGGGCGTGAGGCGCCGAGGGCTTCGGCGCGTTGGATTAATTGCTTCTGCCGATCCGGTTCTTGCTGCCTCCGCTCGCGCCTGCATCAGGCGTTTCGACGCGGGCTTCAGTCCGCCAAATGCTCTTTCTTGGATGCGATAAGCAACCGCGAGGCGGAGCAGCCCGGACTTGATCTTGGGGGGAGGCTCGGTTCCATAAACCTCTCGCCACCGCTCGCGGAGGGCTTTGCCGTCCATTGCCTCGAGGGCGCTGAGCGCGCCCTCGACAGCGTCCGGGGAAAGCCGCCGCTTCACGATTGTGCGCTCGGACCCGAAGCGGCTTGCCGGCCCGCGCGCTTGATCTTGCCGCGACCAGCGCGCGTCTCGCTCGCGACAATCCGGTAGACGCGGCCGCGGTCGTCGACCACCTCGGGCACCACCTCGAGCCCAAGCTTCTTCTTGAGCGCCCCGCTGATGGCGCCGCGGATCGAGTGATGCTGCCAGCCCGTGGCATCGGCGATTTCTGGGACGGTCGCGCCATCTTTTCGACTGAGCATATCGATCAAGCTCGCGAGCTTGCTTCCGGCTCGCGGCGATGCAGGCGACGAGGCTTTGGTCGAGCCGGTCTTCGCTTCGGCAGTCTTTGGCGCTTTGGGACTCTCGGGAACCTCCCCGATGCCAATCGCCGAGAGACCGGCAGCAGTCACGACCAGCGCGAGACGCTCATCCGCCTCGCTATTCGGCCAAACGGTGTCGCCGGTCTCAGCCGGGACCCCCTCGATCAGGCCGGCTGACAGCATCGACTTGACGCTCTTGGCGATCGTGCCGGCATTCTTGGCTACTGACTTGGGTGGCGGAAGCACACGAAGTCCTGGTCGCTTGGCCGCGTTTGCGATGAGGACGCGCTGAAGGTCGGGAATTTGTTTGGGCATGAAGCCCTCCTGCTCACGTGCGCCCCACGCGCTTGTGGGGTGTTGCACTGAGACAAGCCCGGAGGTGGTGGCCGGGCAGAGGGCGCCGGCACTCGCGCCAGCACGATCAGCAATGCTCGCTTCGGGAGCGAAGTCCATGGGATCGCTGTCGTCGTGCGGGTGTCGCGCGATTTGCCTACCTCTCCGCCACCTAGTCCCCGATATTGACGGACAAACTGTATCAATCGGAAATGTTGTTCTAACCTCCGGAAATATAGCGCGAAAACCGGCGAGCGACC
>Ga0265339_10002864_pt1 | contig 12216 bp, 7 predicted proteins | sample 4CB219metaG_FD_202085 | JGI IMG/M metagenome (GOLD analysis project Ga0265339, IMG submission 202085) | Rhizosphere microbial communities from Carex aquatilis grown in University of Washington, Seatle, WA, United States - 4-CB2-19 metaG | ecosystem: Host-associated > Plants > Roots > Rhizosphere...
GGCACCGCAACTCGTGCCTTGCAACGCGGATGGTAATGATAATGTGCCGCCGCCCATGGACCCCAGCTTTCACATCAACCCGAATGAGCTCTACGAGCTCATCGCCGGCGTCGGCGGCCTGGGCGTAACCGGCCTGGTCGGCTATCTCGTCGTCTCGCGCGCGCGGGCGCGCCGCCGGGCCCAAATCGAAGAGTCCGGCGAGGCGCCGCGCCGCGAAGTCGAGGCCAAAGCCGCCGAGCCCGAGCTCGAAGAAGCGCCGGGCGAGCCTGAAGAGATCGCTCCCACCGCCGCGCCCGCGCGACCCTTGCCCGAGGCGCCGGCGAAGGCGCCCTCACGTCCTTCCGCTCCCGGCGCACGGGCGGCGGCATCTCACGCGCCGCGCCCGGCTCCCGAGCCGGGTCCAGAGCCCGCGGTACGCCCGGGGCGCCCCGAGGAGAAACGCGCGCCCGAGCCGCGCCCGCCCGCGCAGGTCATTCCGTTCCCGACACCCGCGGCGCCGCCCGCCGCTCCCGTCGAGAAGCCGCGCGCCGAGCCCGTCCCCGAAAAGAAAAAGGAAGCCAAGAAGGACGTCGCTGCGCTGGCGCCAGGCCTGGCGCGCACGCGCTCGGGTTGGATCTCGCGCCTCGGCGAGGTCTTCGCCGGCCGCAAGGAGCTCGACCCCAGCGTCGTCGACGATATGGAAAAGGTTCTGCTCACCGCCGACATCGGCGTGCGCACCAGCCAACGCCTGCTCGAGGAGATCCGCACGTCGCTCTCACGCAAGGAGCTGCGCGACCCCGAAGCGGTCTGGGCGTTCTTGCGCCAGCGCAGCACGCAGATCCTCGCGCTCGATGCGCCCGCGTTGACGTTCGACACGGCGAAGCCATTCGTGTTGCTGGTCATCGGCGTCAACGGCAGCGGCAAGACCACGACGATCGGCAAGCTCGCTGCTCAGCTCGTCGGCGAGGGCAAGAAGGTCCTGCTCGCCGCGGGTGACACCTTCCGCGCGGCGGCCACCGAGCAGCTGGAGATCTGGGCCAACCGGGTCGGTGCGACGCTGGTGCGGGGCAAGGAAGGCGCTGACCCCTCATCGGTGATCTTCGAAGGTGTCAAACGCGCAACGAACGAAGGATTCGACGTCGTCATCGCCGACACCGCCGGGCGACTGCACACCAAGACCGATCTGATGGAGGAGCTGCAAAAGGTCCGGCGCGTGCTCGGAAAAGCGGGACCGGGCGCGCCGCACGAGACCTTTCTGGTCATCGACGCCACCAGCGGACAGAACGCCATCGCGCAGGCGCAGATCTTCACGCAAGCGATGGCGGTGTCAGGGATTGTCCTGACCAAGCTCGACGGAACCGCAAAGGGCGGCGTGATTCTGGGAATCGCCGACCAGCTCCAGATTCCGGTGCGTTACATCGGCGTGGGTGAGCGCGTCGAGGATCTCCGGGAATTCGATCCCGAGGCGTTCGTCGAAGCGCTCTACCAGAGCTAACGTCTCGAAGTCACTGCCGGTTCCACCTCAGCCGCGGGCCCCATCCCCGGCGTCGAGCGTGGCGCAAGTTTCGAGATTTTAATTGCTTGCCAAAAAATCATCATGTTATAGTGCGCCCACTCCGCTCAGGCAGCATAAGTCATTGAAAAGCTTCGGTTTTTTCGGTTTCTTTCCACTTGGGCATCAACTTCTCCGGACCAGAGAGGGATCATGAAGCGAACGGCCGTCAGCCTATTCGTGTGGTGTGCCATCAGCGCTTGGGCAGCTGCAGGGTACGCCAAGAGAGGTGGCGGGGGGGCCAAGCAACCGGCGGCGGAGGCAGCACCAGCACAGACGACCGATGACAAGGCGGCGGCGGATGCGCCGGCGGCCGAGAAGCCCGCGGCAGACGCGGCGCCGGCCGCGGATGACAAGGATGCGACGCCGGCCGAGAGCCTCGACGACGACCCGACCAAGGGCACCAAGGTCGACGAGGGCGAGACGGCCAAGCCGGTCAAGCTCACGACAACGTCCTGGCAGGACATCGTCGTGGTTCCCCGCAAGCCGTTCCTCAAGACGTCGCGCTTCGAGTTCGCGCCGTTCACCGGGCTGTCGATCAACGACAACCTCATTCGGCACTATGCGTTCGGCGCCGACATCAACTTCTTCCTGTCCGACGTCTTCTGGATCGGCGTGCAGGGCCAGTATTTCGTCAAGGCCTTCACCGACCGAGAAGACCTGATCGGTCTGCAGTACAACCGCATCCCGACGTTGAATCGCTATCTCTACGGAGCGGCCTTCAACCTCGGCTACGTTCCGGTGTACGGCAAGTTCGCGCTGATCAACAAGGCGATCATCCCGTGGGAGATCTACGCGTCGGGCGGGATCGGCTGGACGCGGTCCGAGGTGATTCCGCGCAACCCGAGCGATCTCGGCTGGACCAACGATCTCCTGACCGCGAACGTCGCGGTCGGTTCGCGCTTCTTTCTCTTCGACTGGCTGACGGTGAACTTCGCTTTCCGCGACTACATCATGGCGGACAAGTTCGAGCCGACGGACCGCATGCCCGGGCAGGACCTGGCTGCCGTCAAATCAAACGCCGACTCGAAGCTGGTTCAGAACGTGATGTTCTATGCAGGCGTGGGGATGTATCTGCCGGCGCGATTCCAGTACAAGTCGCCCCGGTAGCTGCTCGCTGGTTTTCTCGCCCCCCATCGTCGCAAGCGCCCCTCCCCTTCGGCAGCCCGCTCGGAAAAGGACATGGCCATGCAGAAACGTCTCGCCTTCCTGATCGTCGCGATCTCGGTCTTCGCCTTGCCGCTGGCGGCGCAGGCCCAGCACAAGAGCCCGCTGGCCGATGCGCCGGCGATTCGCAAGCGGCTCGAGCTGCGCTCGACGCGCCTCGAGCTCGGCGTCGGCGGCGCGACGACGATCGGGCAGGATTTCTATCACACGGCCTTCGTCGACGTGAAGGTCGGCTTCCACATCACCGACTGGCTGTCGATCGCTGCCTTTGGCGGATTCGCGGTCGCCAACCTCGACACCGGATTCAAAGACAGCGTCGTCGGCAGCCTCGACACCACGCAGCCCGCCCAGCCCACCCGCGCACCGACGCGCGACGAAGCGACCGGCTCGATGAACAAGATCCAGCAGATGCTGGGCGCGCAGCTCGAGGTCACGCCCTTCACCGGCAAGTACTCGCTGTTCGGCAAACTCTTTGCGCACTACGACTTCTACGCGTTCCTCGGCCCCGGCTTCCTGAACTACGCGGCGACGACGGCTTCGGTGCCGTCGTGCACCGCCAACGGGACGGTCGCTGCGCCGCCCGCGCAACCAGCGTCGTGCGCGGTCACCGGGCTCAAGCTCGGCGTGAACGCCGGCGTGGGCGCCCACAGCTTCATCAACCAGTTCCTGGCGCTGAACTTCGAGCTGCGCGACATCATCGCCCCGAACAACGCGGCCGGCCGCGACGTGAACGGTGATCGGCGCGTCGACAACAACGACCTCAGCTACGGCAACACGTTCGTCGCTTCGCTGAACCTCGTCCTCTACTTCCCGACGACCGCCGACATCTCGAACTAACGCTTTCGCAAGAACGTCCCAAGAACGTCAAACGGCATCTGGGAGGCCCAGCAGGAATGTCGTCGCCCAAACGCAAGGTGACCCTCTACTTCAATTCGGGGATGTTGGCCGAAACGCAGAAAGAGGCGATTCGCCAAGACCGTTCGGTCTCCTGGATCATTCAGGCGGCCTGGAAGATCGCTCGAGACGAAGTGCGCCGCCTGCCCGGCGTGACCTCGCCGCCGGCCGCGACGTCCGCTGCGATCGCCGCCCCGGCCGTCGAGCCGGTTCGTGCTCCTGGGTCCGACGGTGTGCCGCGCGCGAACGGCCGCCCGGCGCGCGAGTAGCTCCTGCGCAGCGGCTCGCGAGCGGGCGGGCCTACGGCGAACAGATCGGGGCCGGATCGCCCTCGACCAGCTGGCGGCAGACGGTCTCGCTCTCGGCGCCGCCCTGGGTCACGTAGTAGATGAACACGCGATCGCCGCTGGTTCCGTCGAGCGCCGGCGCGATGTAGGTGCCGTCGGCGCTGGCGTCGACGATCACGCCGGTGCCCCGGCTGTCGTTGAAGATGAAGAAGTTCGCCAGGCCGGCACGGGCGTCGGCCTTGCCCTCGGTGATCCAGACCGTCTTGCTGTTGCCGGTGCCGTCGGTGATCGACTGCGCGACGAAGACGTTGTCTGGCGGCGGGACCGGAATGAAGGGTGCGTTGCAGGCGAACAGACAGAAAGCCAGCGCCAGCGCGCCGCGCAGGCGCCGCATCATGGCCAGGGGTGACTTCTTCATCGCCGGTTTCGGGATCCCTTCACGAACCAGGAAAGCAATCTTCGGTCCGGACTTCGGCCCCGGTTTTCCGGGCTTTTCCGCCCGTGACGACAACGGAGTTGGCGGACCAACCAACTTCGTTGAGTGCGGGGGCGCTCAGGCAAAGTTGTACCGCCGCAGCTTCTTCTGCAATCCGAAGCGTGACAGGCCCAGCGCTTCCGCGGCCTTGGTCTGGTTGTTTCCGCACCGCGCCAGCGCTTCGCGGATCAACGAGCGCTCGAGCCGCTCGACGCGCGGGCGCAGGGACAGGCTGTCGGGATCCTCGGGGGCGCCCGCCGCGCCCTCGCCGCGCGCGGCGACCTGCGGCGACAGGTCGGCGACGGTGATGCGGTCCCCCGACAGCGCCATCGCGCGCATGATCTCGTTCTCGAGCTCGCGCACGTTGCCGGGCCAGCGGTAGTCGATCAGGCGCGCCAGCACGTCGGCGTCGATGGGCTTCGGTCCCGAGGCGCCGCGACCGGCTCCGGCGTGCTTGGCCGCCAGGTGCGCCACGATGAGCGGGATGTCCTCACGCCGCTCGCGCAATGGCGGCAGGAAGATGCGCGCGACGTTCAGCCGAAAGTACAGGTCCTGGCGGAACTTCCCCTCCTCCACCATGCGTGAGAGCTCTTTGTTGCTCGCGGCGACGATGCGCACGTCGACCTTGCGGGTGCGCTCGCTGCCCAGGCGCCGGAACTCGCCGGCCTGCAGCACGCGCAGCAGCTTGCCTTGCATGCCCGGCGACATCTCGGCGACCTCGTCGAGGAACAGCGTGCCGCCGTCCGCGACCTCGAACAGGCCGCGCGTGTCGTGCTCCGCGCCGGTGAACGCCCCGCGCGCGTAGCCGAACAGGGTCGATTCCAGCAACGTCTCCGGGATCGCGGCGCAGTTCTCCGACACGAACGGACGCTCGCGGCGCGGGCCGTTGAAATGGATCGCGCGCGCCACCAGCTCCTTGCCGGTGCCGCTCTCGCCATGGATCACGACCGGCAAGGCTGTGTCGGTCACGCGGTCGAGCAGGCGGAACAGCTCGAGCATGCGCGGCGTGCGCCCGACGATGTTGCGGTAGTCGTAGCGGACCGCCAGCGCCTCGCGGTTCTCGCGCAGCTCCTTCTTGATGCCGGTCAGCTCCTCGCGTCGCGCCGATAGCTCCACCTGCATGCGCCGGTTGAGCGCGTCCACCTGGCGCTCGCGCCGGCGCAACTCGGCGAGCAAGCGGGCGTTCTCGACGGCGATCGCCGCCTGCTCCGCGAAGTCCAGCACCAGGCTGACCGCGTCGGCGCCGAACGCCCCTTTGCGCAGCCGGTGGTCGACGTAGATCGTGCCGACCGGCCGCCCCTTCACGTGCAACGGCACCGCCAGGATCGACCGCAGGTGCAGGTCGCTCACCGACATCGCCTGCTTGAAGCGATCGTCGCCGGCGGCGTCGATGGTGACGATCGGTTCGCCGCCGGCCGCCGCCTGGCGCGCGATCGAGCGCGACAGCTCCAGCTCGGCGCCGTCGAGCGTGTGCTGGTCGATGTTGCGCGCGACCTTGACCACCAGCTGGCCGCTCTCATCCTCCAGCAGCAGGAACCCGCGCTCGGCGTCGGTGAGCTCGATCACCGTGTCGACGATCATCTCGAGCAGGCGCGGCAGCCGCAGCTCGCTGTTGAGGCGCTTGTTGATGCGCAGCAGCCGGCGCAAGCGCCCCTCGGTGTGCGCCGCGCGCGCAGCAAGCGCCGCTTCCTGCGCCACGCCCTCGGCGGGCGGGCCGCTGCTGCCGCTCGCGAGCCAGCGCGCCTCGGGATCGCTCTCCAACCCGGAACGGTACGCCTGCGGCGTGGCCAAGCGGACCTCCTCGAAGATACGGGTCGCGAACGTGAACGCCTCGGCGGCGCGCGTGCGATCGCCATCCTTGTTCCACAGGCGGGACGCGATCAGCGCGCCCCGCCACGCGGTGGGCAAGCGTCCTTGCGCCGCCGCGCGGTCGGCGAGCAGCCGCAACTGCGCCGCCAGCGCACCAGCGCCGAGGTCGGCGTCGGCCGCGCCCGACGCCAGCCACACGCGGCCGCGCGCGAGCGCCAGCTCGTCGTCGTCGCCAGAGCCACCCTCCTCGGATCGGCGCCGCGCGGCCTCGGCCAGCGCGCGCCGCGCATCCGTGGGCATTCCCGACTCTGCCAGCGTCTCGGCCGCCGCCAGCAAGGCCGCCGTCGCCTCGTGCGCTCGTCCGTTCTCGCGCAGCGCGCCCGCTGCGCGCTGGTAGAGCGCGGTGGCGCGCGCCGGCTGCCCCTCGCGCCGCTCGAGATCGCCTTCGACGAAGCCGGCGAACGCCTCGACCACTGCGGTGGCGCCGCGGCGCGCACCCTCGTCGCGCGCTCGCGCCAGCGCGCGGCGCGCGGCGCCGAGCTGCCCGACCTGCACGAATAGATTGGCGGCGTTGAACAGCGCCGTCCCGAGCTCGGCGGTGGTGCCCATGCGCCCGAGCTCGCGGATCGCGCGCTCGGTGGCGGCCAGCGCTTCACCGTACGCGCCGGCATCGGCCTGCAGCGCGCCCAGGTTCAGCGCGACCGCCGCCAGCGTGTGCACGTCGCCGATCTCGGCGGAGCGATCGAAGGCGCGCCGATAGCTGACCACCGCCGCCGACGGCTTTCCGTCGAGCTGATCGACGAGCCCCGCCAGGTAGCTCAGGCGGCCGAGGTCGATGGCGCACGTGCCCGCGCCGTGGGAATCCTGGCCGAGCGACGCCAGCAACACGCGCGCGCCATTGCGATCACCGGAGTAGGCGCGAGCGAGCAACGCCGCCTCCAGCGCCAGCACCGGAGGTTCAGCCGCACGCGCAGGCACCGCCGCGAGCGCGGGCGCCACCACCTCGAGCGCGGCGGCGAAACGCCCGGCGCTGACCTCGAGGCGCGCCAGCCGCGCGCGCAGCGCTCCGGTCGACGGCGTCTCATCCCCCTGATGCCGTGCCAGCGCATCCGCCAGCGTTTGCCGAGCGGCCGCCAGGTCCCCGCGCCGGGCCAGCAGCCAGGACCGCCGCTCGGCGAGACGGATGCGCTCGTCGCCGGTGTGCGCGCGCTCCGACGCGCGCTCGAGCGCGCCCGCGGCCTGGTCATAGCGCCCGAGGATCGCCAGACCGGTCGCGAGCGCCAGCGTCGCATCGCACGAGAGCGCGTTCGCCGACGCCGCTTCCGCGCGCAGCAATTGCTCGGCGGCGCGTCCGAGGTCGCCGTCGCGTGTCGCGACCTCGGCGGCGCGCAGAAAGATGCCGGCGGCTTCATCGCCGCGACCGAGCGCGACCAGCGCCTCCGCGCGGCCGACGTCCTCGGCGGGGAGCTCGCTCACTGCGCGCTCGGCGGACAGGCGCAGGTCGGGCTCGCGCAGCTGGCCGAGCACGATCCGCCGGTGCGTCTCGCTGGGCAGCCGCGATCGCTCCGAGCCGTCGGGCGCCACATCGTCTGCGATCCAGCCCGCACCGCGCGCCGCTGCCGCGCCCAGCGCCTCCCACGACGGCTCGCCGCCGGCAGGAGCGCCCGCGTCTCCCGCGCCGGTCGGCGACAACCCGAGCGCGACCGCCGCGACCAGATGGCGGGCGTCCGGGGGCAACGCCGCGAAGCTGGCGACGAGCAGCGCCGGCAGATCCGCGGCGGCGTCGATCCGGAACCGGTCTGCGTCCCCGATGCGGACCGCGTCGACCAGACGCCGGGTCAGCAGCGCGGCTGTCCCCGCGTGCCCGGCGGCTGCGCGCGCGATGGCGTCGACCGCAGCCCGCGGCGCGTCCGCGCCGACCGCGCGACGCACCAGCTCGCCCACGGCCTCGGTCGCGAGGGGCGCGAGGGCGATCACCTCGGCGAACGGTCGCGCCAGCGACACGCGCGCCGGAACGACGATCAGAAGGCGTCCGGAGGGCTCGGCACCGGCGACGAACGAAGCAAACGCCTCGGCGTCGGCATCCTCGTGCAGCACGACGCAGACCGGGCGCCGCTGCGCGCGCGCGTCGAGCGCGTCGGCGATGGCGGCGAAGCGCCGCTCGCGCTGGCGCGCGGGATCGACAGCGCCAGCGTCGCCCGGCGCCTCGGCAGCGCGCGCCGCCGCGCGCTCGGTCTCGGGTGTGCGCACGTGGGCGGCCACCGCACGCAGGTCCCCCTCGATCACGTCGAACCCCGGCTGTATGCGCGCGGCCGATTCGATCCGCGCGTCGCGCAGCCCGAGGTCGATCAGCGTGCGCCGGCCCGAGCCGAGCGACCCGACGATCGCGATCACCGACCGCGCGACGGCGCCCTCGCCCAGGCGTTCGAGCGCGGTGTGCAGCGCCTCGCGCTCGATCTGCCGCGCGACGAAGATCCCGGCGAGCGGATCGCCTTGCGGATGAGGCGCGCGCAGATCCAGATCGACGGGCGTGGCCTCGCCGCGGCTCGCACGCGTCACCTCGCGCAGCAATTCGCGCGCGCTCGGGTAGCGATCCTCGGGGCGCGGCTCGAGCAGCTTGGCGAGGATCCCATCCCACGCCGGCGGTAACCCGTCGCGCACCGCCGACAACTGCGGAGCGCGCCCGGACAGCATCCGCTGCACCGCCTCGATCCCGACGCCGAACGGCGGCGCGCCGGTCCAGGCCTCGTAGAGCAGCGCGCCCAGCGAAAACAAGTCGCCCGCCGGGCCGCGCGTGCCGACCAGCGCCTCGGGGCTCGCGTAGCCCAGCGTACCCGTGGCCCCGCCGCTGGCTCCGCCGTGACCCGGACCGGCCAGATCGAAGTCGAAGAGGACCGGCCGCTCCTCGGCATCGAGGCGCACGTTCGCTGGCGAGAGATCGCCGTGCACCACGCCGCGGCCGTGCAGGTAGGCGAGCGCGTCAGCGAGATCGCGCGCGCACCGCGCGAATGCTTCACGCCGAGCGTCGGTCGAGACCACCTGCGCCAGGCTGGTGATCGGCGGGCCTTGCACCTCGTCGGTCACCAGGTAGAGCGCGCCCTCGCTGCTGTGAGCGAGGTCCCAGACCCGCACGATGTTGCGGTGGGCGAGATCGTGGAGGCGGCGGAACTCGTCGCTCGCCCGGCGGCCGGCTGCAAGCGTCCCGGGTCGGAAAATTTTGAGGACGCGGCGCTGACCGGACACCGTGTCGGTCGCGGAATACGCGGTCGCCGATCGGCCCGCGCCCAGGACCTGGTCGATGCGGTAGCGACCGCCGATCACGTGGCCGGAGAGCAGACTCCCGGCGAGGCCTTCCGCGGCCGCAACACCACTGCCAACAAAATTGGCCACCGACACAAGTCATATACTACTGTCATCACTAGATATTCAGCAAGTGCAATACGAAGTTGGCGATGCAGGGCTCCTGGGTCGGGGGGTATGGTGCGGACCTGGTCAGATAGCGAACCGCCAGGGTGCCGAGACGCCAAGATCTGGACTATCAAGTGAGCCCGGACTCGGCGCCTCGGCGTCCTGGCGGTTCGCCGACTGGCGTTGGCCTCAGCGCGGCTTGTCAGCGGAGGCTTGCTGGCGTCGTTCCAGCCGCTGCTTGGCCGCCGCGGCGAGCGCGCGGATCTCTTCATCGTCGTGCGTCGCGGCCACGAAGCTGAGGTAGTCGAGCGCCTCGTCTCCGCCCAGCGTCGAGATGGCCTCGATGATCTTCCGCATCTCGCGGCGGTCGTGCAGCGAGCGGCTCTTCGTGAGAGCCGTCACCGCGCGGCGATCGCCAATCTGGATGAGCGCGCCCAGCGCGGCGTCGCGGACGGTCTCATTGGGATTGTCGAGCAGCTCGAGCAGCGCCGGCACCTCGTCGCGCATCTTGCGCTCGCCCACGACGCGGATCGCCTGTTCCTGCAGGTCGCCACCGTCGGCGCGGAGCGCAGCGCGGATCGCCGACTCCGGTGCGGTCGCCAGCTTCTGGCGCGCCGCGAAGCCGTCGATGAGATCCCCGGCGACCCGCATCGCGAGGCGCGCGAACAGCGCCTTCTTCTCATCGGCGCTCGGTGCTTCAGCAGGCGCGTTCGGCGCTGAACGGACCTTTGCGCCGCGTGCTTTCCCTGCAGCCGGCCTGGCGGCCGACTTGCCGTGGATCGCATAGATCTGCTCCCCCTCGGCGACCAGATCCTCCTCGAGCGCGCCCGGCGCATCGGACGGCCGCGTGTCGAAGCGCAGCCGGACCGCGGCGCGCGCCACCCCTTTGTCCTCGACCTCGGCACCGTCGAACGCAAGCTCGGCGCGCACGCGCACCGTCGCCTCCAGCGCGCCCCCGTCGGGCGCCGAGAACAGGCCGCTCGCCACCAGCCGCGCGCGCAGCTCCCCTTGCAGCCGCTCGAAATCGATCGCCGCGGGCGGTGTCGCGCTTGGCGGCGTGGTGTCCTGAAGGGTGACGTCACCGAGCGCCAGCCGCGGGGGCGGCGTCACCGCCGCGGCCGCCGGCGACGCTGCCTCCTTGCGGTGGCACGCCATCAGCGCGAGGACTAGCGCGAACGCCAGGTCGCGAAGCGCGAGACCTTCAACCCGATCGGGCACGGCTGCGTGCGCCGCGCTCGACCGCCCCGCCGGCCGCGATGGCGCGTGTCGGCCGGTGGCTCCGCCGCGCCGTGCGCGAGCGGGCGCTGAGTGGGATGGTGTCGGCGTTGGGCTTGCGCGCCAGCGCGAGCTCCAGGATCCGGAGGATGACCTGCTCGTAGCTCAACCCCGCCGCCTTGGCCGCCTTGGAGAAGCCGCCCGCGACGTCCGAGAGATCGCAGTTGGGGTTCACGTCGATGACGTAAGGGATGCCGTCGGCGGCAAGCCGGATATCGACGCGCGCGTAGTCCCGCAGCTCCAGCGCTTCGAACGCGCCGAGCGCGGTCGTCGCGATGCGCTCCGACAGCTCGGGCGAGAGATTGGCGCAACGCACGGGCTTCGTCCCCCGGTACTCGTCCGAGTCCTCGACCCACTTCCCCTCGAACGAGACGATGCGCGGCCGGTCGGCGGGCATCTCGGAAAAATCGATCTCGTAGAACGGAAAGACCTCGGGCCGACCCTCGCTGCAGCCGAGCATCGAGACGTAGATCTCGCGGCCGTCGATGAAGCGCTCGGCCAGCACGGGCTGGCGGTAGTGCGACAGCACGTAGGCGACGCGCTGCTCGAGCGCTTCGCGCGTCCAGACCACCGAATCGCGCGTGATGCCAACCGACGCGTCCTCGCGCGACGGCTTCACGATCAGCGGAAACGGAATCGCCACGCTCGAGACGTCCGGCGTCGTCAGGAACACCGCCTCGGGCGTGGACACGCCACGCGCGCGCAGGATCTCCTTGGCCTTGTGCTTGTGCAGCGCCAGCGCGAGTGACAGCGAGCTCGAGCCCGTGTACGCGAATCCTTCGCGATCCATCAGCAAGGGCAGCAGAGGCTCGAAGCGGTTGTCGCCGCCGATCGACTCGCAGAGGTTGAACACGACGTCGGGGCGAATCTCGCGCAACTCCGACACGGCCGCGATGACGTCGTCGGTGATGCCGAGCCCGACCGCGCTACACGCTCGACCCTCGAGCAGCGAGATGACGTGCTCGGCGATGCCCATGATGTCCTCGCGGGCCTTGTTCTCGGGATCCGCTTCTGCGCCCTCGAAGTCCCGGTTGTAGATGACGACCACGCGAGGCTTGGTGTCGAGCATCACTTGAAAATCATTCTAATGGTCCCATCCAACAATGCAATCGGATCGAGCCCTCCGAAAGTTAAATTCGATCGCCGAGCGTCTCTGCGATCACCTCCAGAGCGCACGCGCGCACCTCCAGAGCGCACGCGCGCACCTCCAGAGCGCACGCGCGCACCTCCAGAGCGCTCACGCGCGCACCTCGGCGGCGCTCGCGCGCACGAACGCGCGCCCGAACGAGTGACAGAATGCCGACGCGACCTCGTTCGCCAACCCTTCGAGAGAGGGAATCGCCGCTCGCGATCGATCGATCACGCGGGCG
>Ga0265339_10002865_pt1 | contig 12213 bp, 9 predicted proteins | sample 4CB219metaG_FD_202085 | JGI IMG/M metagenome (GOLD analysis project Ga0265339, IMG submission 202085) | Rhizosphere microbial communities from Carex aquatilis grown in University of Washington, Seatle, WA, United States - 4-CB2-19 metaG | ecosystem: Host-associated > Plants > Roots > Rhizosphere...
AGGGGCCGGCAGGCTTTCGCCAGGCTCGACCAGAGTTCGCAGGACGAAGTCGCGGCGATGCTTGCCCCGCTTCCACCCGATGAGGGCAGGCGTCTGACAGCGGCGATGGCGACGATCGAAGAGTTGCTGGAAGGGCGAAAGCGCGAGCGCGCATCCTTCCTGCTCCGCAGCCATCGCATTGGCGACATCGGCTGGGTGATTTCGCGTCACGGCGCCGTCTATGCGCAGGACTATGGTTGGGACATCAGCTTTGAGGCGCTGGTCGCGGAAATCGCGGCGCAATTCATCAAATCCCATGATCCCGCGCGCGAGCATTGCTGGATCGCGGAAGTTGGCGGCGAACCGGTCGGCTCGGTTTTCCTGGTCAAGGGTTCGGACGAGGTGGCGAAGCTGCGCCTGCTATTGGTGGAGCAGAAGGCGCGCGGGCTCGGCGTCGGACGGGCGCTGGTCGAGCAGTGCATCCGTTTCGCGCGCGAGGCCGGCTATACATCGATCACGCTGTGGACGCAGAGCATCCTCATCGCTGCGCGGAACATCTACCAGCGCGCCGGCTTCCGCCGCGTCGCCGAGGAAAAGCACCACAGCTTCGGCGCCGATCTCACCGGCGAAACCTGGGAGTTGACGCTTTGAGGCGAAGCGCCAGCACGCAGGCGGAGGAATGCCCGCGCGCTGTTTCGAGATTCGAATTTCAAACAGCCTGTACCGTCTTTGCGAGCCAGCGGGTTCGCGCGAAACGCGGCCCGATGACAGGCTCCGCGTAGCAATCCAGATTTTCTCCGCGACGACAGTCTGGATCGCGTCGTCGCTTCGCAATGACGTTGGTAAGACATGCCGATGCATTCCCGCGGCACACATCGTGCCCGAGTCTTGCGAGAAGCATGTCCCTCGAAAGTCAGAGGGCGCAGGGAAGACCGGGTGCCAGCCGCACCCATGGCCTCGCGTGCAACAAAAAGCACGCGAGTTAGTGACCACAGGTACCGCCGAACAAGCCCGGCCTTCCCTGCACGATGGTTTTACGGCTTATTTCGTGCTCTCCCCGGTGAGCCAGACGTTGTTGTCACCGTCATCGGCGCGATGCGCAAGCATCGTCGCCAACTTGGCGCCAGCCTTGGGGTGCCAGGACCACACGACTTCGCCGTCCGTGTCGACATCGCACGTCTGACGATGCCATCACGTCCATCGCATCCCGCGCCCAACGTTCGTGACGACGCGTACGCCCCTCTTGACGAGTGCGGGACGGCGCGGATGAAGCCACTGATTCCGGGTTCGGATCAACGCGGCCGGACTGCGGCAGATTGGCACGACGGGCAATTTGCGCATAGCCGCCATGCGCACTTTGCCCGTCGTGCAATCAGGTTGCCCATGACCAGAACGGAATGTTGTCGAGCTTCGGACTTGGCTCGGCAATCGAGTGCATCCCTTGTTTTTGGCAAGAGATGCACCACGCCGTCAGAACTGCCAATGAACCCTGCCGGCAAAGATATTCACTGGCCCACGGTCGGCGTTGTAGGCCGGGTTCTCGACGAACTGGTAATCGAAAGTGAGCCGCGTCGACGTCGTCAGCGCGTAGCTGTAATAGGCTTCCAGAATCTTCTCGGTGCTGTAGTTGGTCAATTGCCCGTCGCCAATCAGGATGCCGAGCCCGCCGGCGTTGAAGAACGCGATATGCGCGTCGCTGATGCCGTTGACGACGCCGGCGATGCCGATCGTGTCGTCCGGCCGTCCCCATGACTTGCCGTTGATCGAAACGCCGCCCTGCACCGTCCTGTCGATGTCGGTAAAGTCCCACGGCTCCTTGTCGCCATCGGCCCAGCCAGCCCTCAGGAAAAACCCCAGATTGTCGTTGACCTGCTGTTCGACGTTCAAGCTGACGCCGGGCCGGCTGGTGTAGGAGCGAACCGCGTTGATGTCGGCTGGCGTTCCGGTCGCCTGCGCGAGCGCCACCGCCGCGGAATATTCGCCCATGCTGCCACGCTCCAGGTACCCGGTGACCTTGACCTTGCCCGGCTGACCCCACAGCTCGTGCCGCTCCTCAACTTCGCCGACCAACTCGAACTGCTGGAAGGTCGGATCGAGCGCGTAGGCGGTCGGGCTGACGCCGCCGGCCGGCGTGTTGGAGAGATCGAAGATGCCGGCGCGCAGCGTCCAGCGCCCGGTGTACCACTCCGCGGCGGCGCCATAGCTGTAACCCCAGCCGTCGCCGGCATAATCGAAGGTGCCGGCGTTGATCATCGACCAGTTGAGGAAGTCGACCTTCGGGTTGTTGGCATATTTGTTGGTGTCGAAGATGTCGGCAATCCCGAACCGCCCCGCTGTCAACACCAGGCGATCGGTCGACCGCGTCCCGGCGAACTGCATAAAATCGTCATCGACCTTCTCGGTGTCGCCGCCGAGATTGATGGTCTGACGCAGGAACGCGCGTTGCACGCGGGCATAAGGATAGGCCGATCCCAGCTTGTAGGACTCGGCGCTGGGGAAGCCGGCCACGCCGTGGGTGTCGTTGAAGCCGAAGCCCTGGTCGAGTTCCGGATTGGCCCAGAACTCGGCGCCCTGCCACAGTTTCACGCCGGTCGACAGCGTCAGGTCGAACGTCTCGCGGCCCTGCCCGGTGCCGGACAGGCTGTTGGTGCCTTCATAGGGCGAACGGAACGATGGATAGGCCTGATCGACGAACGTGGCCTGGCCGTGCACCGCGAAGATATCCGCCGCCGGCACGAAGCGCGACGGCGCATATTGGGCGGGCCGCGTGGGATCGTCGAAGCGGTAGTTGAGGCCAAGGCGGAACTGCTCCAGCGACAGATCGGAGCTGATGCGCTGTCCCGAGAGCGGATAGTTCACCGTCTGGGTCGGGAAGCCCATCCACAGAAACTCGCCCTTGACCGTCCAGCTCGGCGCGATCGGCACTTCGACGCCGGCGCCTGCGGCCCAGCCGAACCGCCACAGCAAGCGGGATTCGTCGACACCGGGACCAAGCTGCGTCAGGTCCTGGCTGTCAAAGGTCCACGCGAGACCGCCGGTGGCGTAGAACAGCCAGTTGCCGGGTGCGTAGCCGACGCGCGCACGCACCGTGCCCGACGTCAGCATAACCTCGCTATAGCTGACCGGACCCAGCGTCGGCGAGGTGAAGTTGGTGATGCCGCCGGTCGAGAGGCCGGACAAATCCTGAAAGGTCGGGAACGTGGCGTCAGCTTCGACGCCGACCACCATCCGGTTGTGCAGCATGTAGTTGTAGCCGCCCTGCACGCCCAACAGCCAGCTTCCGCTTTCGTAGAACGCGTTCGGCGACTGATACATGCTGAGCGAGCCGGCGACCGGCGGCGCGCCCGGCGTCGTGGCATTCGCGGTCCAGTTCGAATTGCCCGTCGCAAGCCCGACATGGCCGCCGACGTAGAACCCGGTCCAATCGTAGATATCCGGGACGGGCGCCTTGACCGGAAGCGGCGCAGAAATGTCCGCCGCAACGGATGGTCCGGTAAATCCGACCACCAGCGTGCTCAACGCCAAAACGCCCAATACACCCCGCGGAAAATCGCTCCGCCTCATAGCCGCCCCCCTTGCAACAGTGCCCAACACCCATGACGCAAGCACCCCATCGGCTGCGTCACTTCCTGGCCCGCCTAGAACATGATGCGCCTGCGATGATCAAGACGAGGGCAGGCGGTTTAGAGGGATTACAGCCTAGAGCCATTGTAAGGCCGGATCATGTGAGCGGTTGCGCCTGGTCTTCCAGAATTAACCTAGATCAAGGATTAGAGATCGACGGTTAGAATTGCTTCAATCTACCGCATCTACCCGCGACATCCGAAGCACATCTGATTATCTGGTGGCACAACCACCATAAATTGCTTCGACTTGCGAGGGATTGAATGTACAGGAGCATTGCGACGGCGACTCTCATCGCGTTGACTGGTTTTGCGGCAGCAGCTGCCAAGGAATATCCGATCGGGAAGCCGAAGATGATCGGAGGCATGGAGGTCGCAGCGGTCTACCTGCAACCGATCGAAATGGATCCGCCCGGCATGATGCGCGATGCCAAGGATTCGGACGTGCACCTGGAGGCGGACATCAAGGCCGCGAAGGACAACAAGAATGGCTATGCGGAAGGCGACTGGGTCGGCTATCTCGGCGTCAGCTACGAGCTCACCAAGGACGGCGACACTCATGTGCTCAAGGGCGAGCTGATGCCGATGGTCGCCAACGACGGTCCGCATTATGGCGACAACGTCAAATTGCTCGGGCCTGGCAAGTACAAGCTCAAACTCTCGGTGACGCCACCAGGCAAGAACACCCATTTTGGCCGACACGTGGACAAGGAGACCGGAGTCGCGCCATGGTTCGACTCGTTCACGGCGGATTATGAATTCACCTATGCAGGCACCGGCAAGAAAGGAGCCTATTGACTTGGCGGCACGCGTGACCGTGACGCCAATGCGGCGCGGCGTCCACGCCTGCCATAGCCTGCTTGTCGGCATGGCGATCGTACTCTCGCTCGCCCACTTCGCGCGGGCCGACGACGATCCGGTGTTCCGCATCGAGTTCAAGGACGGCGTGGTGTCGCCGCGCCGCCTTGAGGTGCCGGCAAATCGGCGCTTTTCTCTGGAGCTGCACAATCTGGGCGAAACGCCGGCCGAATTCGAGAGCCGCGAGCTGCGCAAGGAGAAGGTTCTCGCGCCTGGGACGACCTCGGTGCTGGTGATCCGCACGCTGGAACCTGGCCAATATGATTTCTTCGACGACTTTCACCCCGATGCGCCGCCCGCGGTGCTGGTCGCAAATTGAGCGGAAGGTCGTCTGATGGGCTCGCAGCTCGGCAACGTCGTGTTCGTGATCTGGCGCGAAAGCGTCGAGGCGCTGCTGATCATCGGCATCCTCAGCGCCTGGCTTCGGCACAATGATATCGGCGGACGAGGCCGCCTGTTCCTGTGGGGCGGTGTCGTCACGGGGCTTCTCGGCGCCGTCGCCTTGGGCGCGGTAATCGCGCTGTTCGGAGAATCGATCCCCGACAACACCCAGCAGGCCTATCAGGCCGTGGCCGTGCTGGTAGCCGCCGGGCTGATCATCCAGATGGTGATCTGGATGCGCAAGCACGGCCGGACACTGAAGGGCGAACTCGAGACCGCGCTGAAGGACGCCTCCGCGCGCAAGAGCTGGTGGGGGATCTTCGCACTGGCCGCAATCGCGGTGGCACGCGAGGGCGCCGAGACAGTGGTGTTCCTGTTTGGCACGCTCGCCGCGATGAAATCGACTTCATTGCCCGGCACGCTGGGCGCCGTCGCGGCCGGGTTCGCGCTCGCGCTCTTGACCTACTATGTGCTGCAACTCGGCAGCCGCATCCTGACCTGGCGACTGTTCTTCCGCGTCACCGAAATCATGCTGCTCCTGCTGGCGGCATCGCTGCTGGTGACCGGCGTCGACATCCTCGGCGACCTCGGTATCCTGCCGGTTACGCACCGGCTCTGGGACAGCTCCGCGTGGCTGCCCGACTCCGGCACGTTCGGCGGACTGCTGGGCGCGCTGACTGGATACAGGGCACGTCCTGACACCGTCGAAATCCTGACCTACGGGCTCTATTGGGGTGCGATCTATTGGCTGTTGTTGAGAACCAGATCGGCTTGACCGGCGCGGCACAGCCGCGGCACGGCATCGACCTGCTGCTGAAACGTGTCGGCGACTGGCTGATGCGCCACCAGGCAGCAATCAAGCGCGGACAATGGCTCGTGGTCAGCGTCTATCTGGTGCTGGTCGCGGTGCCAGCCTTCCTGCCGATGCCGCCGAAGACCGCGCACCTCTGGAACAATCTCACGCTGTTCGCCCAGTTCGCGTTCTGGGGCATCTGGTGGCCTTTCGTGCTTCTCAGCATGATCCTGGTCGGCCGGCTGTGGTGCGGGCTGCTCTGCCCGGAAGGCGCGCTGTCGGAATTCGCCAGCGCCCACGGCAAGGCCCACGCCGTGCCGCATTGGATCACCTGGCGCGGCTGGCCGTTCGTTGCCTTCGCCGCCACCACGATCTATGGCCAGATGGTCAGTGTCTATCAATATGCAGGGCCGGTGCTGCTCATTCTCGGCGGCTCGACGGTCGGCGCCATCGTCGTCGGCTATCTCTATGGCCGCAACAAGCGGGTCTGGTGCAGGTATCTTTGTCCGGTGAATGGCGTGTTCGGTCTGCTGGCGAAGCTCGCGCCAGTGCACTTCGCGGTCGATCCCGAAGCCTGGCGCGCCTGGCCGAAGCATCGCGGCGCGCGCGCAGCGACCATGAACTGCGCGCCGCTGGTGCCGGTCCGCACCATGCAGGGCAACAGCATGTGCCACATGTGCGGCCGTTGCAGCGGCTTCCGCGATGCCGTCACGCTGTCGCGGCGCTCGCCGAATTTCGAGATCGTTCATGTCGCCGGGAATGATCCGAAGCCGGTCGAAACCCTCCTGATCGTGTTCGGCCTGATCGGGATCGCCTTCGGCGCATTCCACTGGTCATCAAGTGCGCTCTACGTCGACGTGAAGCAGTTTCTGGCCGAATGGCTCGTCGATCATGATCTGACATGGCCGCTGGCACCCATCGCGCCCTGGTGGATCCTGACCAATTACCCCGATCAGAATGACATGCTCACTCCTCTGGACGGTGCGGTGCTTCTGGCGGACATCTTCACGGTTGCGCTCACGCTCGGCGGTTTCGTGATGCTCTGCCTGGCAGGCACGACGCTCGCTCTGGACCGGTGGTCGACGCCTCGTCTTCACCACCTGGCGCAGGCACTCATCCCGATTGCAGGCTGCGGCGTATTTCTCGGCCTTTCGGCGCTGACCGTGACAATGCTGCGGGGCGAGGGCCTTGCGCTTGATTTCGTCAATCCGCTACGCGCGTCCCTGCTTGTCGGCGCAGGCCTCTGGTCGCTGTCGCTGGTCTGGCAGATATCAGCGCTCTACGCGCCGTCCCCGGCGAGACGCCTGATCGCGATGGTTCCTTTCAGCCTTGCCGTCCTTGCCAGCTGCGGAAGCTGGGCAACACTCTTTTGAGCGTTTCCGACACATCGCGCCGCCGGAGATGCCCCCGGAGGTAGGTCAGTAAGCTGCCACCTTGACCTGATCCGACCAAGACTCGCGGTGCGCATGGAGTTTCGGCACCAGCTACGGCCGCCTCTGACGCTCAAAAATCGGGCGAATTTGGCAGCTTGAGGACTCATTGCGGAAAACGGCTTGGGTCGGTCCTTGCGGAACCGCGGCTGGTCGAAGCTCTCCCGGCTGAGAAGGAGCTCTTGAGCCGTAAGGTACGAATCTATGACCTAATTGTGATTTGAAACCAAATTAAATGCTGGATTTAATTTTATTTATTTAATTAGATGTCACAATTGACCGCGGTTTTAGCCGTGGTTCCTCAATCAGGCGAGTATTATTCATGGTCCGGAAATCTGGTGATCATCCTCCCCCGCCCGCGAGCCTCGCGCGCCGTCATTTTATGCGGATCGTTACCGCTGGTGCGGGAAGACTATCGGGCATCGCAATTTCATCGTCTTTGCTGGCGAGCAAAAGCGCCGATGCAATGGGCATATTGCCCCGGCTTGATCCCCATCTGGGTTTACCCGGGCACAATCACCATCCGGACCACAATTGTTTCGGACGAGGAACGCTTATTCTGACGGCCCGCGGCGAAGTGCCTGTTGAAGACCTGGCGATCGGCGAATTGGTCATGACGACCAACGGCGCATTGCCGGTCAGATGGGTGGGCCGAAGAACCATTAGAAAGAACGCGTCGGCCTCCTGGCACCCAAGCGTCGTGCCGGTCCGGGTCGCGCGTTTCGCGATCGACGACCAAACACCGCGACGGGATTTGTATCTATCTCAGGGACACTCGCTTCTGATTGACGGGTATCTCATCCCGGTGAAGCACCTCGTGAACGAACGTTCAATCGCCCTCGATCACGATGCCAAGGCGTCCGAGGCCATCGAGTATTTCTCCGTCGAGCTCGATACTCATCAGGTGATCTTCGCAGAAGGCACGGCAGCCGAGACGTTTCAGTACTGCGGCGGTCAGATCCCCTGGGATAATCTTGGCGAGTACCACGACCTTTACGGCCGCGGGCCTCAGGTGATGCCGGCGTTTGCACCGCATTGCAGCTACAATGGCGGCCGCGAGGTGCGCGCTTTGCTCCGGTTGGCGGCTTCTCGTTTCGTCGACATGCGCGACCCGATCCAAATCGCTTATGCCAGGATCGCGGCCCGAGCCATGTCGATAGCCGCCTGAACGGACCCACGGCCTTTTACGGTGGGACGTCGGTCCTCGGCCTTGGCCGGGGATCATGCGCCAACAACAAGCTGGAAACGCGATGGCGAACCTAACGCCATCGCGTTTTAGTCAGGCCGTAGCTCCCTTCGCCTTCGGCCGCCGCAGATGCTCGTCGAGCCGCGGCATGATCTCGACGAAATTGCAGGGCCGCGTGCGGTAGTCGAGCTGGGCGGCCAGAATGCCGTCCCAGGCGTCCCGGCACGCGCCGGGCGAACCCGGCAAGCAGAAGATGAAGGTTGCCCCCGCAACGCCGGCAGTGGCGCGGCTCTGGACGGTCGAGGCGCCGATCTTGGCATGGCTCAGCATGTGAAAGGCGATGGAGAACCCGTCCATGCGCTTTTCGAACAACGGCTCGACCGCTTCCGGCGTCACGTCGCGTCCGGTGAAGCCGGTGCCGCCGGTGGTGACGATCACATCGACGCCGGCGTCGGCGATCCATCTTCGGACAATGGTGCGGATGGCCTCGACATCGTCGGTCGTGATCTCGCGCGCGGCGAGCCTGTGACCGGCGGCGGTGATGCGATCGGCCAGCGTCGCACCGGATTTGTCATCCGCAAGCGCGCGGGTGTCCGAGATGGTCAGCACCGCGACGTTGAGCGGAACGAACTGCTTTGATTCGTTGATTTCAGGCATTGTTCAAACTCCTTCGTCCCACCCACCGCCGTCATCCTGAGGCGCGCGCACCAGCGCGCCTCCAAGGATGACCACGGGGAAAACCGCCACACACTTTGCGCTCACGCGGCCCTTCGGGTCCGGATCATGCGCGCACGCCTCGCCAGGAGGGCGCACCTCAGGATGACGGCCAGCTACAGCGATCCGTTGCTGAACGTGTTGCAGGCCTGCACCGTCCCCTGCTGGAAGCCGGTCATGAACCAGCGCTTGCGCTGCGCCGAGCTGCCGTGAGTGAAGGAATCCGGCACCACGCGCCCGGTGGCCTGCCGCTGCAGCGTGTCGTCGCCGATCGCGGACGCGGTGCTCAGCGCGGCGTCGATATCGCCGGCTTCGAGGAAATCCGGACGCTTCTTTTGCTCGCGGTTGGCCCAGACCCCCGCGAGGCAATCCGCCTGCAATTCCACCCTCACCTGCAGTGCGTTGGCTTCGGCCTTGCTGCCGGCCTCCTGCTGCAACTGCGTCACCTTCGGGAGGATACCGAGCAGGTTCTGGACGTGGTGGCCGGCTTCATGGGCGATGATGTAGGCCGAGGTGAACTTGCAGGCGTTGCCCGAGCAGCCGTGGAACCGCGTCTCGACCTCGCGGAAGAAGCCGGTGTCGAGGAAAATCTTCCGTTCCGGCGGACAGTAGAACGGACCCATCGCCGACTGCGCCATACCGCAGCGCCCGCCGTTGGTGGCGTTGCGGAACAATACGATCTTCGGACCGACATAGGTTTGCCCGTTGGCCTTGAAGATTTCGCTCCAGCGATCGTCGATTTCGCCGAGGATGCCGGCGACCATGCTGCCCATCTCGTCGGTCGGCGCGCCGGTCTTCACCGGACCGGACGGGCGGTCGGTCTGATAGGTCGAAGAGCTGCCACCGCCGGAGAGAATCTCGGCGCCGCCGATCAAGATGCGCGGATCGATCCCGAACGCGTAGCCGATCAGGCCGAGAATGATGATGGTGCCGATCCCGAGTCCGCCGCCCCCCATCGGCAGGCCGAGGCCACCGCCGCCGATCATGCCGCCGCCCTCATCGCGACGGTCTTCGATGTCACTGCTGCGGCGGAAATCGTCGTAACGCATCGCCGTGCTTCCTCATTCGAACCCAAGGGGCGCTTCCTGGTAGTCCGATTCTAACATTCTCATCCCGTTGCGGCGGGCATGTTTGCGAATGTTAGAATCAAAGGACCACCAGCAAATTCAATTAGCTAGTGGACTTTGGATTTTGACGTTCGCTTTGCAGGGCCGCGGTTGGCGGGGTAGCGAACGTCAAATCCGCTCCACTAGCGCAGGCCGCAAACGTAAAATGTCCTTTCCGGTAATCAATAGCCTGCCCGGCAAAAATTGCCTAGCGCATGCTCCGGACCCGAACGGCCGCGCGCGCGCACGAGATTTCAGGTTGAATCATCCCCCGGGGCCTTGACGGCGCTGGTCTGAAAACCGGCGAGCCGGTGAGAAGACGGAGATCGGAAACCGCAACAGGATGCAAACCAGCCGGCGTCAGGCGTTCGCGCCCAACGCGTGCGACGCAGGAGCAACACGCACATTCCAGTGATGAAAAAATTTCCCAATTAAGTCGATTTTTACTTTGCCCGGTCAATGTAGCGCCAGTCGGTTGTTTGGTCCCGCGTCGCCGACAGCGTCGCCTGAGTCAGAGTTCTTGAGTCATGGGTGTGTCGCGTCGCGGGGCGTCTGCAAGGGCGCCCCGCACAAATTTTGAGTCCCCGAGAAATTGCCGCATCATCGTCGGTGATTGCATCGCCGAGATGTCGAAATTGCCCGCTGCGTCGGTCGATCTCGTGTTCGCGGACCCTCCGTACAATCTGCAGCTCAAGGGCGAACTGAAGCGTCCCGACGAGTCCCATGTCGACGCCGTCAATGACGACTGGGACAAGTTTTCGTCCTTTCAGGCCTATGACGACTTCACCCGCGCCTGGCTGCTCGCCTGCCGCCGCGTCATGAAGCCGGCGGCCACGCTTTGGGTGATCGGCTCCTATCACAACATCTTCCGCGTCGGCGCCATGATGCAGGATCTCGGCTTCTGGCTGCTCAACGACATCGTCTGGCGCAAATCCAATCCGATGCCAAATTTTCGCGGCCGCCGTTTCACCAATGCGCACGAGACCATGATCTGGGCGGCGCGCGACGAGAACGCCAAGGGCTATACGTTCAACTATGAGGCCCTGAAGGCGGCGAACGAAGACGTGCAGGCGCGCTCCGACTGGCTGATTCCGCTGTGCACCGGCGAGGAGCGGCTGAAGGACCAGAACGGCAGGAAGGTCCATCCGACCCAGAAACCCGAAAGCCTGCTGGCGCGGGTGCTGCTGTCGTCGTCCAGGCCGGGCGATCTCGTGATGGATCCGTTCAACGGCACCGGCACCACCGGCGCCGTGGCCAAACGCCTCGGCCGCCGCTACATCGGCTTCGAGCGCGATTCGGCTTACGCAAAGGCGGCGGAAGCGCGCATTGCCGCGGTCGAGCCGCTGCCGGACGCAACGCTGGCACCGTTCATGACCGCGCGCGAGGCACCGCGCGTGGCGTTCTCCGAACTGATCGAGCGCGGCATGATCCCGCCCGGCGCCAGGCTGGTCGACGCCAAGAAGCGCCATGGTGCGTTGGTCCGCGCCGACGGCGCCATCATGCTCGGCGACAAGGTCGGCTCGATCCACCGCATCGGCGCGGTGGCGCAGGGATCGGAAGCCTGCAACGGCTGGACCTTCTGGCACGTCGAAACCAAGAACGGTTTGCGGCTGATCGACGAACTGCGCGCCGAAATCCGCAGCCAGATGGCGGCGGGCTGAGAGTCCAAAGAACTCGTAGAAATCGGTCGGTGAGCAAAGGCGCACTTGCGCCGTGCCCACCAAGTGGCCGCAATCGATGACCTGCCGGTGGGCGCGCCGTCAGGCGCGCTCGCGCGTTCCGCTGGCTTTGCCCACCTACGGCTTCGCTGAACCCTCGCTTCGTGGTATTCGACCAGTGCATTTCCTTGGAAAACGCCGGGGGAAGCGATGCGCTGGAACCTGTTCGGTTTTTTTCCCGCCCTCTTTGCGGCAGCGGCCGCGGCGGAAAACGATCCCGCACATTTCAATCGCGCGCAGTCGGTCATCAACGCGTTTCAAGTGATGTGTACGCTCGAGCTTCCGGACTTCGATCACATCGACGCAAAAGCGACCGCCATGAAAATGCGCCTGAAGTTCAGCAATTCGGCGCCGTCGGCCGGCGACACGGTCATACGCAGCAAGATTTGGGCCGGCAACCTGACGGACGGCCCCTTCGTTCTGAT
>Ga0265339_10002867_pt1 | contig 12212 bp, 10 predicted proteins | sample 4CB219metaG_FD_202085 | JGI IMG/M metagenome (GOLD analysis project Ga0265339, IMG submission 202085) | Rhizosphere microbial communities from Carex aquatilis grown in University of Washington, Seatle, WA, United States - 4-CB2-19 metaG | ecosystem: Host-associated > Plants > Roots >...
GAGAAACTCGTTTCACTGATGCGGTGGTGGGAAGAATACACTCGCAAGCACGGAGCTGAAATCAACGCCAATCCGTCGCCCGGCAACAAGGCAGGCGGATTGACCACCATCATCGAGAAGTCACTCGGTGCAATGGCCAAGGCCGGCAGCAGCAATCTGGTCGACGTCGTCGGATACGCGGAGCCCGTCACGAAAAGCGGATTCGTAATAATGGATACGCCCGGCTTCGACCCGGTCGCGACGACAGGACAAGTTGCGGGCGGAGCAAACCTCGTGTGCTTCACCACTGGACGAGGCAGCGTATTCGGTTGCAAGCCGTCCCCCTCAATCAAGATCGCGACCAACACTCCGCTCTTCCAGCGCATGAACGAGGATATGGACGTCAATTGCGGAACGATTCTCGATGGAGAAGAGACGGTTCAGCAAGCCGGTGAACGCATCTTCGAACATATCCTCCGCGTGGCGTCCGGCGAGCGAACAAAGAGCGAGCAGCTCAATTTCGGTGCGGCCGAGTTTGCACCGTGGCCGATGGGCGCGACCGTTTAGTCGGCGTCGCTCTGGGCATGCCCAGTGCGTTTGATGACTTCCAAACGCCACGGTCGACCGATAAGGCCCGCCAGGAGATAGTCAATGAGGAATGTTGAAAAGAATAGCATCGGTAGCTTCGACTACGTGATAGTCGGCGCCGGTGCCGCAGGAGCGATCCTCGCGAACAGGCTAACCGACGATGGTGCGACAACCGTTTGCTTGATCGAAGCCGGACCTCGCGACTGGCATCCGTTTCTTTGGATTCCGGCCGGCTTCATCAAGATATTGTTCAATCCGGCCTTCACTTGGCAATTCTCGAGCGAGCCGACCGATTTGACCAAGGGACGCCGTGTTCCTATCCCGCAGGGACGTACGCTCGGCGGCTCCACGGCAATCAACGGCCTCGTATACAATCGCGGCCTGCCTTCGGACTACGATGCGTGGGCGGAGGCCGGAAACCGCGGCTGGAGCTATTCGGGCGTTCTACCCTATTTCAAGCGATACGAGCGCAAGATCGGCAGTGGTGACGAAGGCTTTCATGGGTACTCCGGCGAATTAGCTGTTACCGATGGGGACTGGTTTCACCCTATCTGCGAGGCATTCATTTCTGCGGCGAAGGCCCATGGCATGCCGAGGAACAGAGACTACAACGGGATCAGCCAGCTCGGGGTGGGGTATTTTCAACGGACGATCCATCGCGGTTGGCGGCAGAGCACGGCTCGGGCGTTTCTCAGTCAGATACGTTCGCGTCGCAATTTGGAAATCCTTACGAACGCCCAAGTCACCGAAATACTTTTCGAGGGCAGGCGCGCGAGCGGAGTTCGCTTGACCCGAGGACGAGATAGACAAGCGGCAACTCGGGTGCATGCAAAACGCGAGGTCATTCTGTGCGCCGGTGCGATCAATTCCGCAAAGCTGTTGCAGCTCTCCGGTATTGGGCCTGCGTCCTTGCTGCAGGCGACCGGCATCCCTTCGTTTCTCGACTCCCCCGGCGTGGGAGCCAATCTACGCGACCATTACTCAGTGCGGGTGGTGGCGAGGGTGAAGAACAGCATCACGCTCAACCAGCTTTCCCGCGGCGCCCGCCTGGGCGGCGAAATCGCGCGATGGATCTTGGGGAGGCCGAACGTCCTGGCGCTAAGCCCCTCGGTGGTGCATTGGTTCTGGACTTCTAAACCAGGGGCTCAGCAACCCGATCTTCAAGGCGTCTTCACTCCGGCTAGTTACCGCGAAGGCTACGTCGGTATGCTCGACGATTATCCAGGCATGACGTGCGGCGTATGGCAACATCAGCCTTCCAGCGTGGGCTACGTTCGCGTGCGTTCCAGCGATCCCTTTGCCAATCCGATTGTTCAGCCCAACTACTTGCAGGACGAGCACGATCGAGATGTGCTCGTCTCCGGACTACGGACTGCTCGGAAATTGTTGCGAGTGCCCGAACTCGCTCGGTTTTTCGAAAAGGAGACGCTGCCGGGCGACGGCATCAGCAGCGACGATGAATTGCTGGATTTCGCGCGGCGCGTCGGTGTCTCGTGCTATCACGTAATGGGCACGGCCCGCATGGGCCCTGAAAGCGACCGCTCTTCTGTCGTCGACGACGAACTAAGAGTACGGGGCATAGCCGGCCTGCGAGTCGCCGACGCCTCCATCATGCCCAACATTCCTTCGGCAAATACCTGTGCTGCGACCATGATGATCGCAGAAAAGGCAGCCGACCTGATCAGAGGCCGGGCGCCTCTTCCGGCAGAATCGCCGCCGACACGATCGGTTTTCGATGATCGGGAGGTGCGCGTCGATGCAGCAGCCCTGTAAGTCGACCTGCGTTGAGCGCGGAATTGTCTTGAAGCAAGAAGAGGACGCCACATGAAACAAGTGGAACTGCAGCGGTGTGCCAAGGTGGCGATCGAAGTTTGTGGTCGAGTGAAAGAGAAGGAGCGCGTTCTTATTGTGACCGACACGATGCGCGATCGTTCGGTGGCCGAAAGCCTGATGGCCGCCGCACTCGCGATTGGTGCGGAGCCCGTGCTAACTGTCATGCCAACACGGCGCTGTTCTCCGCAGGAGCCTCCAGATTCAATCAGGGCTGCGATGCAGGCCGCCGAAGTCGCCTTCTTGTACACGACGTATTCGCTGACGCACTCCTCGGCGCGGGTCGCGGCGCAGAAGGCTGGTGCGCGGATCATCACTATGCCTGGAGTAACCGAAGATGGGTTTCTTCGCACCCTCTCGGTGGACATGGAGGCTCTTGCACAACTCACCAATGGACTCGCGCGTAAGGTCGCGCGGGCGCGCACTGCTCGCGTCACTACCAAGCTTGGCACTGATATGCGCTATGAGCTCGAGCATCCGTTGGCTACCTTCGACGGAAAGGTTGAGAACCCCGGCGATCTCGATGCATTTCCTCCCGGCCTGTTCCTGAGCGTTCCCCGCGAAGGCAGTGCCTCTGGTGTGGCGATCGTGGATGCCTCAATCACGCAGATCGGCCGGCTTTCGTCTCCGGTGAAGATGACGTTTGAGAATGGACGGCTCTCCGGAATCCAGGGCGGTAGTGAAGCCACGAGGCTGATGAACCTGCTGGCCTCCCTTGAGGACGAGGGCGCTTATGCGTTTGCTGCCTGGGGTATCGGTACCAACCCCGGCGCTGCGCTGGTCGGCGAGGATCCGAGTTTCGAGGGAGAGCGTGTCTACGGCTGGACACATGTGAGCACGGGTAGCAGCGCCACTTTGCCGGGCGGAACGGTGCAAGCCAAGATTCACCTCGACGGCATCATTAGCCAACCAACCATCTACTTGGATGACGAGATGATTCTCCAGGACGGCAAATTCGTCCATCAGCCAGTTCATGCTGGCTAAATGAGATTCCGAAAGCTCTGGAGATGTGGCCCGGTAAATTGTCCAAGTGCCGAAGCGCGCATTTCAGGTGAGACGGGGTGAGACGCCGTCCCGCCGCTGCGCCATTAGCCCATCTAATTTTGTTCTTCATTTGGCCGTCTGACTTTCCGTCTCACCTCGCCTCAAATCGCACCGATAAGCGCGTCTCACCCGGGCAAATGAGACGTGCCCGGCCTGAGGCTTCGGCGTGTTAGACCTCCTAGGTACCCAACCGAACGCGAGGTTCCTCCAAAAGGCCCCTGAGTCTTGTAATCGCTTCACTCATCTCGTCTGGGTCTTTGCTCGCGAAGCCAAGTCTCAGCCCGTACGGAGCAGAATCACAAATCCGATAAGAGGAACTTAGGAGCAATCGAAAGCCCTTTGAGCCTGCTCGCGATTCAAGGAGCTGCAGATGTTCGTTGTGCTGAAACCGAATCCAGAAGGCGAGGCCACCCAGCGGTATGTCGAATCGGATCAGGTCTCCGAAGTGCGCTCGTAGCAAAGAGGCAAAGACGTCGCGCCTGCTTCGATACACATTAAGCGCTCTACGAGCATGCCTGGCCAGTTCGCCGGCATCAATAATTTCAGCGACGGCCATCTCGGTAACCTGATCGCCTTGCCTGTCGATGAGAAGAATTTGCTTGGCGAGCACGTCGATCACTTCCTTTGGTGCAACGACGTAGCCAAGACGTAAGTTGGGCGAAAGGATTTTTGAAAATGAGCCGATGTAGATGATTTTCGACGGTGCAAAGCTCGCCATTGGCAGGAGAGGTTTGAATTCAAAATTGTAGTCGTGGTCGTAGTCGTCCTCGATAATCGAGAACCGATACTGTTCTGCGATCGACAGGAGCCGCATTCGTCGTTCTGGAGATAAAATTACCGTCGTCGGAAAATGATGATGTGGCGTGAGATAGATGGCGGCAATGCGCGTCTCGCGACAGATCTCGGCAAGATGATCTACGTCCAGGCCATGTTCGTCGACGCGAATGCTGACAACGTTGACGCCGGATGACGTAAACGACAGATGGGCCGGAGGATAGGTAACCTTCTCCAATGCCACAGTATCGCCGGGACGCGTGAGTATGCGCGCGGCAAGGAAGATTCCCATTTGGCTTCCGCGGGTCAAGCAAATGTTGTCTGTCGTGGTCGTCAAACCTCGATCGGCATTTAGTAGTCGGGAAATGGCTTCTCGTAGAATGAGGCTGCCGCGCGGATCACCGTAGTGCAGGCGATTGCCATGCGCGGCTTGTCGGATGGCTGAGCGATAAGCCCGGCCTAGAACTTCCGCCGGCACCAAGCGGGTGTCCGGCAACCCGTCATCAAACGATCGCGCGGCAGGTCCACCTAAAACAAGAGGAACTTCTCCAAGATCGTCCGCAATCGCGTACTCACGTCTGATCGGGATCTGCGCCTCGTGAGTTCGTGTGGTTCCAGGCGATGGTTCCGGAAGAACGGAGGAAACGAACGTCCCTCGCATCGGATCGGTAGTTAGCCAACCCTGAGCGATTAGCTCGTCGTAAGCAATAACGACGGTCTTGCGATTGATCGCGAGATCGGAAGCAAGTTCTCGCGTTCCCGGAAGCGCCGTACCCGGCGATAGCCTGCCGCGACGGATCTCCTCAGTAAGTTGCTGCGCCAGCTGCTGATAGATCGGCATTCGTAGCCCTCTATCCAGGTGGATCGCTATGTTAATGGGCCATGTGCGGACGACTGGACCGGTCATCTTTCCCAAACTGGCTGATGTGTGGGGCCATCACGTGAACTCATAGTGGCTCGTACGCTGAATTTGGGATGTCTGACAAGATGTTCGATCTGGGGCTAAGGCGACTAAACTCTTTCGCGGTTGCGAGAGACGAAGCCACCTCAACTGCTGCGTCGCGGGATGACATCGGTTCCTTGCCGATCTGCAGCGAACGCACTTGCGAGACGTACCGCGCCTTGGTCTCGCCGGGTACGGTGGAGCAGGTCCTGTTTTGGCGGACAGGATGGTCCCAGCGGGACGGTAGTGAGGATTATGCATCGCTGTGCTGTGCGCGTGCGCTCGTTGACGCAGTCATTGATGCGAGCTTGGCAGAGCGCCCGTCGGGTTTGCCTCCCCGAGCAGGACAGGGGTCGCGCCCCTCGACCGCAATCTCCACGGCGGCGATCGTCTTTCGCATTCTTTCGGTCTCCCAAAGGTTACGAGGACAATTTCGTGAACCCGAACGTCGGAGACCTGCAGCTCCAGGGCGTCCACCCAAGCTTTCGCTGCAAGCTCGCGACGATCGATCACGATACGGCCGAATTCAGCGAGAGCCACTTAAGGCCCCGATGTCGCTCCGGGGGGATCCAAAGAAGTGCGGCGTAAAGTTCGGGGCTTACTCTGCTGTCGGGCCAGGCGCAAACCAGCCGTCTGCGTATGGGTGACAAGCCGGAGATTGCTTGGAGCTTTTAAGTTCAAATCAAAAAACAGGGAGGAAAATACCATGTCGAACGAAGCAAAGTCAGCGTTTGTCACAGGCGCCCTAACCAGGCGCGATGCGTTCAAGATAGGTCTGGCGGGTGCCGCAACGATCGCGATGCCATCCATCGTGCGTGCCGAGGACTCTAGCTTGCATGTTGCAAGCCTTTTCGATCTGACGGGAAACCTCAACATCTACGGTATCCAGGAGATGAACGTCTCCCGCTACGCAATCGAGGCTATCAACGCGTCAGGTGGGGTACTCGGGAAAAAAGTCGTCCTGCACGAATACGACACCCAGTCCAAGATCGAATTATATTCGCGGTATGCGCAAGAGGTCGGTGCGAACGACCAGATTACCGCCGTGGTCGGTGGCTTCACAGGCGCCTCACGTGAAGCTGCGCGCCCGGTTCTCAGCCGCAACAAGAAGCTTCTCTTTTTCCCGACCATCGATGAAGGCGGCGAGTGCGACAAATACTGCTTCATGCAAGGGACCGACTGTGTGCAGCAAGAAGGCCCGCTGTTGGATTGGGCGATCAAGAACGGCGGCAAGAAGATCTACGTCGTCGCCGCCGATTACATTTACGGTCATGTCGCCAATGCCTGGACAAAGGACTTGGCCGAAAAGAAAGGCGCAACAATGGTCGGAACGGAGTTCATTCCGCTCGACGTATCCGACTTCAGCGCCACGATTCGCCGCATCCAGGCGGCGAAGCCGGAAGTGATCATGTCAAATCTGGTCGGCAACAACCACGTCGCCTTTTACAGGCAGTTTGCGGCAGCCGGCTTAAACAAGTCGATGCAGATCGTTTCGCCCGTGTTCGGCTTAGGCAATGAAGAGAAAGTTCTCTCACCTGCCGAAGGGGCGGGGATCGTCGTCGCCTATTCCTACTTCGAGGGCCTCGACAATCCAGAGAACAAGGCGTTCCTCGAAGGCTTCCGCAAGAAATATCCAGAGGGCGGCGTGGTTGCGGATACGCCGGCGCAAGTCTGGAACGCCTGGCACCAATGGAAAATGGCGGTTGAAGCCGCCGGCTCGACCGAGGTTGGGAAGGTTGTGGCGGCGTTGGAGCAGGCCGCGCCCTTCAAGGGCCCGGCAGGTGAGGTGCGTTTGGACCCGCCGAGCCATCGCAATATCCAGAACGTCCACTTGGCTCGCGTCACGGACAAGCAGAGCTACGAGATCATTCAGAGATTCGATCAGGTGGCGCCGACTCGTGAGGTCGTTGGGGCCGGGGCGTGCGATCTCACGGGGAAGGACAAGAGTTCGCACAAAATGATCAATCCGAAATTCTGAGGTTACTGCCCATGGACGCATTCGTAGTCATACTGGTGTCGGCCGTAACAGCGATCGCGACCCTAATTCTTATCTCGACGGGACTTGCGGTGATCTTCGGTCTCATGCGCGTGATCAACATGGCGCACGGAGAGTTCCTGATGGTCGGAGCTTTGACGACGACGTCTCTGGTGCTCAAACTTCACTTTCCGTGGTGGCTCGCAATGATGGTCGCCCCCTTTGTGGGGGCGGCCATCGGTGGCGTCATGGAGATATTGCTGATCTCGCGGATCTATCAGCGGGACCTCGTAGACACGCTGCTGATTACCTTCGGCATCAGCCTAATCATGTTCCAGCTTGCCGTGAACATATTCGGCACGACGCCTCCCGGAATTGAAACTCCTCTCGGAGCCATGACCGTCGGCTCATATTCGTTTCCGGCGTATACCCTGGTTCTGCTGGTCGCGGCGCTCGTGATGCTGTCAGGGCTCTATCTTCTGTTCACGCGCACGAAATACGGCTTGCTCGCCCGGGCGACTGCGCAAAATCCGGCAATGGCGCTGGCTTTGGGCGTTCCGGCGCAACGGATCAACTTTATCACGTTCACGCTTGGATGCGCATTGGCCTCTCTCGGTGGTGCGGTCCTTGCTCCGATGATCTCGGTCAGCCCCAGTCTCGGGCAGGCGTACGTCGGGCAGGCCTTCATGACCGTAGTTATTGCCGGTCCAGCCTTCATCTCCGGCACGTTGCTGTCGGCCTTTCTACTCGGCGGAGTGTCTAACGGCCTGTCCCAGGGGGCGACCACGCTCTGGGGCGTCACCGGCCTCTTCGCGATGGCCATCGTGATACTTCGCTTCAAGCCGCTTGGCGTTTCCGCTTCGTGGAAGAGGGGACTATGACCACGTCCATGCCTCATGACGAGCCTCTGACAGGCACATTTTCATCGTCGCTTGCTATCCGTTCGATGCGTGTGAAGGGATTGATCCTATTTCCCGTTCTCATCGCTTTGCTCGTTTTCGCGGCGCAGTTCGCTTCAAGCACGATGGCCTTGAAGTTGACCCTCTGGATCAGCTTCGCCATTTGCGCATTGAGCCTCGACTTCGTTTGGGGCAAGGCTGGCATATTCAGCTTTGGCCAGAACGCCGTATTCGGGCTGGGCGGCTACGCGTATGCGGTCGTTGCGCTCAATTTGTTTCCGACGAGCCAGGAGACCATTTCGGCTTTGCTGGGAGCAGGACTGGTCGGCGCTGTCAGTTCGACGCTCCTCGGCTATTTCCTATTCTATAGCCGTCTGAGCGACGTCTCTCTGTCGATCGTTACGCTCGCAGTGACGCTTATCATCTATACGGTCCTGGCTAGTACGGCTGGCCCCGAATATCACATCGGCGACGCGCTGCTTGGCGGCTTCAACGGCATTCCGTCTCTCCCCGGCATCGCGTTCCCATCGATAGGGAGTTTCGGTGGCGAAGAATTGTCGATGCATCAGTTGCTGACGTTCGCAATCGTCTTTGCGGGCCTCATCTATTTCCTGCTTCATGTTCTGGTGCACAGCCGCTTCGGCCTGAAGATAGAGGGATTACGCTCCAACGAACTCCGTATGGAACTCCTCGGGTATGACGTTCGAAAACTAAAGCTGACGGCGTTCACGATCGGAGGGCTGATAGCCGGGCTTGGCGGCGGTCTCTTTGCCGCTTGGGGCACGTTCGTCAATCCCTCCGTATTCTCCCTCGCGCAAGCAGCGACCGTCGTGGTCTGGGTGATGGTCGGTGGACGCGGCTCCCTCTTAGGCGCTTTTGTCGGGGTGCTCCTTGTTCAATCGGCGGCCGATGCGGCCGACCTCGTTGTCACGGAGCAGACGCCTTTGCTCGTCGGATTATTATTGATCGGCGTTGTTATGTTGATGCCGGATGGCGTCGTACCGACGCTCACGCGATGGATCATGCCGGCTCGGTCACGCCAGCGCGACTTTCGTATCAAGCTGCCTGTAGCAAAACCGGGCTTTGCCAACGAGACGCCGGAGCGACGGCTTTCGGTCACTGAAATCGCCAAGCATTTCGGCGGAGTCCATGTTCTTCGGGGCATCAGCGCCGCATTCGGAGAACATCCGATAAATGCGATTATCGGGCCCAACGGTGCCGGAAAGAGCACGTTCTTTAATATTCTGACAGGAAGGCATCGACCGGATCAAGGCAAAGTCGTTCTCAACGGATCCGACGTGAGCAGGATGCCGACGTTTCTGCGATGTCGGCGTGGTCTGGGAATCAAGATGCAAGTACCGTGCATTTTCTCCGATCTGACGGTTCGGGAGAACATGCAATTGGCCGCAATGATTTCGCGGGAGGCACAGGATATCTGTGACGTCCTACAAAGAGTAGGGCTCTCCAATAGAGCGAACGAGATCGCCAAGACGCTGTCGCACGGGGAGCAACAATGGTTGGAGATCGCCTTGCTCCTTGTGCAAAACCCCTCCGTGATCTTGCTGGACGAGCCAGGTGCCGGAATGGGTGAAGAAGACAAGCGCCGCACGATCGCGTTGATTCATTCTCTATCCGAGCAACATACGCTCATCGTAGTCGAGCACGATATGGAATTCATACGAGCGCTGTCTGCTCCCTTGTTGATGCTGCACCAAGGCATTGTCTTCAGATCTGGCGCATTTGAAGAACTGGTCCGGGACGATGCTGTCATCGATGCTTACCTTGGGAGGCGTTCTCATGCCGGTTGAGCATCTTTCCGAAAGCTCAATATCGACTGCGCTGTCGATCAACGATCTGTCTTCGAGTTACGGATCCGCTGCCGTGCTCAAGGGCGTCTCATTCGCCGTGGCACCCGGCGAGATCGTCAGCGTCCTCGGTCGGAACGGTGCAGGGAAGACAACCTTGCTGAAGACCATTATGGGACTCGTTCGACCTGAGCGCGGAAACATCTGGGTTGGAGGGAAGCGGATCGACGGCTTGGCTCCGAATAGTATCGCTGCGGCCGGAGTTGGCTACGTGCCGCAAGGGAGAGCCATTTTCTCGGCGCTCAGTGTCATTGAAAATCTGCGAGTCACGCAGTTTGCGCAAGGAAAGAGCAGTGACCGCGTTGAGGAGCTCATCGAAATGCTTCCCGCGTTGAAGCCGCATCTAGCCTCGCGGGGGGGCGGACTGAGCGGCGGCCAGCAGCAGATTCTCGCTCTGGCGCGCGCATTGGTGGGAAGCCCGAGACTGTTGCTATTGGATGAACCCTCTGAGGGTATCCAGCCGTCCATCCTGGACACAATCATAGAAGTCTTGGAAAGCCTGATGAAAAGGGAGCCGCTCGCGATCCTGCTTGTCGAGCAGAATCTCGATTTTGCAGCTGCCCTCTCGCAGCGAGCATACGTGATGGAGATGGGGCGGATCGTCCGTAACGTCGACCGCGAAGAACTGGGCGCGGGCCGGGAGCTGGCACGCAATTTAATGATAGCAAACTAAGCAGGAGGATGCTGAAAATGGTAGCAGCTACCACGACTCTGGCCGCAACGACGGATTCGAACCTTTGTTACATCACAGCAGAGCAGGCCGTAGGCGCCTTTAAGGCCAAACAGCTTTCGCCCGTTGAGTTGATGCGGTCAGTCATTGCACGATGCGAGACGGCCAACCCGAAGGTCAATGCATTGACCTACATGTATTTCGACAAGGCATTGGAGGAGGCGAAGGAAGCTGAGAAGCGGTACGCAAGAGGTGGTGGCAATCCTCGCCCGCTGGAGGGAATTCCGCTCGCCATCAAGGACCTGCATCCGGTGAAGGGCGAGATCACGACATGGGGATCCAAGATCTTCGAGGGCGTCAGAGCCGATTATACGCTGCCAATCGTTCAACGGCTTTTGGATGCGGGCGCGATCTTGCACATCCGTACGACGACGCCTGAATTTGCGCATACCGGGCATTGCCATAGCCCGCTATGGGGAGCGACCCGCAATCCCTGGAACACAGACTACAGTTCCGGCGGCTCGTCGGGCGGTTCAGCTGTCGCCGTCGCGACCGGAATGACCACTCTCGCAGATGGTGATGATGGAGGTGGATCGATCCGTATACCGTCCTCCGTGAACGGAGTGTTTGGGTTCAAACCTCCGTTCGGTCGTAATCCGGGCTGCCTCTTGCCCACCAATCTCGACTGGATTCTTCATCTAGGTCCGATTACTCGTTCGGTCCGCGACGCGATCATCATGCAGAACATCATGAGCGGGCCTCATCCCGACGATATGGCGACGCTAAAACCCAAGATCGATGTATCGCTCGATGGCGGATCGATGAAGGGCAAGAAAATCGCCTTCTCAATGGACTTGGGATACTTTCCGGTTGATCAGGAGGTGCGACGCAATACGCTTGCTGCGGTCGACGTTTTCAAGTCGCTCGGATGTGACGTCCGTGAGGTCGATGTGGGTTGGAATCTAGGCTCATACGATGCGTGGATGACACATTGGGAAGGGCTTTTTGCATCGGCGGCAGGTCATCACCTTCCGCGGTGGAAGTACGAGATGGATCCATATGTCCGGGGCTTGCTCGAGCGGGGAATGAGCCACAACTACGTGCAGGTCAAGCAGACCGAGTTCGTTCGGACCGAGATGTACAAGAAGCTTAGCCCTATTCTGCAGGAACACGAACTCCTGCTCTGTCCAACGACGGCGGTGCCTTCGGTCGCGGCTTGGCATCAATGCGACGACGATTCGTTTACTATCGACGGCCGCCGTTGGGACGCGATGATCAACTGGTGCATGACTTACCCGTTCAACCTTATGAGCCCGTGCCCAGTGGCCACCGTCCCGAGCGGCTTCGCGAGCTCCGGAGTGCCGACTGGCATGCAGATCGTCGGCAGGACTTACGAGGACGCTTCGGTGCTTCACGCCGCGCTCGCCTATGAAGCAGCCAATCCCTGGATCGATAAGCATCCGTCGATCTAAAGATGACCCGCACCGTTGTTGCTATTCGGCATGTAGCTTTCGAGGATCTCGGCGCATTCGAAGCCGTATTCCTCGAAAGTGGATTGGACGTCCGCTATGTCGAGGCCGGCGTTGATGATCTCGGCGGCCTGGATCCTGGAGACGACGAGATAGCCGTGATCCTCGGAGGACCA
>Ga0265339_10002873_pt1 | contig 12191 bp, 7 predicted proteins | sample 4CB219metaG_FD_202085 | JGI IMG/M metagenome (GOLD analysis project Ga0265339, IMG submission 202085) | Rhizosphere microbial communities from Carex aquatilis grown in University of Washington, Seatle, WA, United States - 4-CB2-19 metaG | ecosystem: Host-associated > Plants > Roots > Rhizosphere...
GGCGATGACAAGCAGACCCGCCTGGTGCTCGATCTGAGCCAGAAGGTTGACGTGGCGGCCTTCACGCTCGCCGATCCCTACCGCGTGGTGATCGACCTGCCGCAGGTCACCTTCAAGCTGCCGGCCAAGGCCGGCGATGAAGGGCGCGGGCTGGTCAAAGCCTTCCGCTATGGCCTGATCATGCAGGGCGGCTCGCGCATGGTGCTCGACGTGAAAGGTCCAGTGCGGATCGAGAAGGCCTTCGCGCTCGATGCGTCCGACGGCCAGCCGGCGCGGCTGGTGATCGATCTCGCCGCCACCGACCGCGACAGCTTCATGCGCAACATCTCGCTCGAGAACCGTGGTGCGCACGCGACGCCGACCCGGCAGAGCGAGATCGCGCCCAAAGCAAGTGACGATCCGCGCCCGCTGATCGTGATCGATCCGGGCCATGGCGGCATCGACAGCGGGACGAAATCGCTCGACGGCAAAACCGACGAAAAAGACATCGTGCTCGCCGTCGGGCTCGCCTTGCGCGATCGGCTGGAGAAGGGCGGCAAGTATCGCGTCGCGATGACGCGCAGCGACGACACTTTCATTCCGCTCAACGACCGCGTCCGTTTCGCGCGCCAGCGCAAGGCTTCGCTGTTCATCTCGATCCATGCCGACTCCGTGCCGCGCAGCGAGGGCTTTGCCACCGGCGCCTCGGTCTACACGCTGTCCGACCGCGCTTCCGACGCCGAAGCCGCTTCGCTTGCCGACACCGAAAACAAGTCCGACGTGATCGCCGGCGTCGATCTGTCGGCCGAACCGGACGATGTCGCCAACATTCTGATCGATCTCGCCCAGCGCGAGACCAAGGTGTTCTCCCTGCAATTTGCCCGCACTTTGGTCGGCGAGTTCAAGCCGACGACCAAGCTGCACATGCACCCCTTGAAGTCGGCAGGCTTTATCGTGCTCAAGGCGCCGGACGTGCCCTCGGTGCTGGTCGAGCTCGGCTACATGTCGACCAAGGAGGACCTCGACCACCTGACGTCGCCGGTCTGGCGGTCAAAGACGGCGGACTCCCTGGTGCAGGCGGTCGACACTTTCTTTGCACCGCGGCTCGCCGGCGCCGCCGGGCAGACGCGGGGGCCCGATTGATGGGCTACCGGCCTCAGTTTCAACATAAAACCCGCCGATTGCTGGCCTTTACCAGTCCGGCAGATGGCGGCAAAAGCGGCAGTGACAGCGGTGGCCGGGCGGTGAAAAAGCTGCCATTTTTGGGGGCCATGCTTGTGGTCGTCGGCCGTCGCCGGGCCAGGCTTGGGATGCTTCGCGGATGCGACTGATTTTGCGCTTCTTCGGCCTGCTGTTCGCAGCCGGCACCATCCTGTTCGTGGTCGGGGTCGCCGCGACCGCCGGCCTGCTGTGGCATTTCTCCAAGGACCTGCCCGACTACTCTCAGCTCCAGGACTACGAGCCGCCGGTGATGACGCGCGTGCACGCGTCCGACGGACAGTTGCTCGCCGAATACGCCAAGGAGCGGCGGCTCTATATTCCGATCCAGGCGGTGCCGAAGCTCGTGATCAGCGCCTTCCTCGCCGCCGAGGACAAGAACTTCTACGAGCATGGCGGCATCGACTTCACCGGCATCGCCCGCGCCGCGGTCAACTATGCCCAGAGCTACGGCTCGGGGCGGCGTCCGCAGGGCGCTTCAACCATCACGCAACAAGTCGCCAAGAACTTCTTGTTGAACAACGAACTTTCGCTGTCGCGCAAGGTCAAGGAGGCGCTGCTGGCGCTCAAGATCGAACGCACCTACAGCAAGGACAAAATCCTCGAGCTTTACCTGAACGAGATCTATCTCGGGCTCGGCGCCTACGGCATCGCCGCTGCCTCGCTCGTCTACTTCGACAAGTCCGTCAACGAACTCACCGTCGCCGACGCCGCTTATCTGGCGGCGCTGCCGAAGGCGCCCAACAACTACCATCCGTTCCGCGCCCGCGAGCGCGCCATCGAACGCCGCAACTGGGTCATCGACCAGATGGCGCAGGACGGCTTCATCAAGTCGGCCGACGCCGAGAAGGCCAAGCGCCAGGCGCTTGCCGTGACGCAGAAGATCAGCGGCGAGCACATCTTCTCGGCCGAGTATTTCACCGAGGAAATCCGCCGCGAGATATTCGAGCGCTATGGCGAGAAGAAGCTCTATGAGGGCGGACTGTCGGTGCGCACCACGCTCGACACCAAGTTCCAGGTGCTGGCGCGCAAGGTGTTGACCGACGGGCTCGTCAAATACGACGAAGCGCATGGCTGGCGCGGGCCGGTGACCAAGATCGACATTTCCGGCGACTGGGGCACCAAACTCGCCGACGTCAAGGCGCTCAACGACATCGATCCGTGGCGGCTCGCCGTGGTGCTGGAGAGTGACGACAAGTCGGCGCGCATCGGGTTGCAGCCGACGCGCGATCCGGGCGGCTATGTCAGCAAGGCGCGCCCGGTCGGCATCATTCCAATCGACGGCATGAAATGGGCGCGCACCGGCGGCAAGCCGGTGGCGAAGGTCACGCAGGTGCTCAATCCTGGCGACGTCGTCTATGTCGAGCCGGCCAAACTCGATGGCCAATTCGCGCTGCATCAGATTCCGGAAATTTCGGGCGCGATGGTCGTGGAAGATCCCTGGACCGGCCGCGTGCTCGCCATGGTCGGCGGCTTTTCCTACGACCAGAGCCAGTTCAACCGCGCAACGCAGGCGCTGCGCCAGCCCGGTTCCTCGTTCAAACCGATTGTCTACGCCGCGGCTCTCGATAACGGCTACACGCCGTCGAGCCTGATCCTCGACGCGCCGATCGAGATCGACCAAGGCCCCGGCCTTGGCACCTGGAAGCCAGAGAACTACGAGCACGACTTCTTCGGCCCTTCGACCTTGCGCTTCGGCGTCGAGCATTCGCGCAACGTCATGACCGTGCGGTTGGCGCAGGACGTCGGCATGCCGCTGATCGCCGACTATGCCAAGCGCTTCGGCGTCTATGACGACCTGCCGCCGTATCTCTCGTTCGCGCTGGGCGCCGGCGAGACGACCCTGCTGCGCATGACGACGGCCTACGGCATGTTCGACAATGGCGGCCGCCGCGTGAAACCGACTTTGATCGACCGTATTCAGGACCGCTACGGCCACACCGTCTATCGCCACGATGAGCGCGAATGCATCGGCTGCGACGCGCAGAAATGGCAAGACCAGCCCGAGCCATCGCTCATCGACCGTAGCGAGCGTGTGCTCGACCCGATGACCGCCTACCAAATCACCTCGATCATGGAGGGCGTTGTGTTGCGTGGCACCGCAGCCGGCGCGGGGTTCCAGAAGGAAGTCGGTAAACCTGTCGCCGGCAAGACCGGTACCACCAGCGATTACAAGGACGCCTGGTTCATTGGCTTTACACCCGACGTCGTCATTGGCGTGTATATGGGTTTCGATAAGCCTCGCACGCTCGGCCGCGGCGAAACCGGCGGCGCAATCGCCGCTCCGGTCGTGAAGGACTTCATGAAGACGGCACTTGCCGGCAAGCCGCCGATGCCGTTCCGCGTGCCGCCCGGCATCAAGCTGATCCGCGTCGACCTCAAGACCGGCGTGCGCGCTGGTCCCGATACCCAGCGTGCGATCCTCGAAGCCTTCAAGCCCGGCACCGCGCCGCCCGACAACAATTCGGTGGTCGGCTACGGTAACGGCGAAGGCGGCGGACAAACCTGGGGGAATGCCGCGCCGCCCGGTGCCGACCGCGCGGTCCGTTCCGGAACCGGCGGCCTCTATTAGATCATCAAACAAAAACCCCGGCGCGATGCCGGGGTTTTCGCTTTCGGCGCTTGTTACGCCGCCTTCTGGTTCACGTTGCTCTCGGCGATGCGGGTGAGCTTGGCGTCGGCCGCCTTCTCCTCATCGAGGTTCTGCTGGAGGAGACGCGCGCAGTCAGGCCGACCGAGCTGTTTCGCCCATGCGATCAGCGTGCCATAGCGCGTCATCTCATAATGTTCCACGGCCTGCGCGGCGGCAATCAGCGCGGCATCGAGCACGTTCTTGTCCTCGACTTCGCCGGCGACGTCTTCGGCTTCTTCAATGATGCCGTCGATCGCCGGGCAGTCGATGCCCTTGGCCTCGACGCTGTGCATCTTGAACACCTGCTCGAGGCGGGCGACATGGTTCTTGGTCTCGCCCAGGTGCGCCTGGAACCCCTGCTTCAGCTGTGGGTCGGTCGCCTTCTCGATCATGTCCGGCAGCGCCTTCACGATCTGCTTCTCGGCATAATAGATGTCGCGCAGCTGATGCACGAAGAGGTCGTCGAATGTCTTGATGTCTTTGCTGAACAAGCCCATGGCTGCTTCCTTCTGATCGGATGGATTTAAAAGAGCGCGCGGCTCTCGGCAGGGACAATGCGGACATGCGCTCCTTGTTCCTGGATCAGCCAAGTTCGAGGTTGCAGGATGGGTTCAGGGACGCTACATGCGGAACTATCGTTCCACTCGAGTCGAAGACATGCGCGCCGAAACTCAGAAGCTCGTCGAAGAGATCAAGCAGTCGATGCAACTGCTGAGGAGGCATCTTTGACGTCGATGCCGCGCAACGCCGTCTCGCCGAGCTGAACAAGGAAGCCGAAGACCCAACCCTCTGGAACGACCAGGCGCGCGCTCAACGCGTGATGCGCGAGCGCGATGCGCTCGACGACCGGTTGAATGCGATCGGCCGCATGGAGCACGAGCTCGACGACCAGCTTACCTACATCGAGCTCGGCGAGGCCGAGAAAGACGATAAGACCGTCGCCGGCGCCGAAGCCGCGCTGAAAAGGTTGAAGGCGGAGGTGGCGCGGCGCGAGATGGAAGCGCTGCTGTCCGGCGAGGCCGACGCCAATGACTGCTATCTCGAAGTGCACGCCGGCGCCGGCGGCACCGAAAGCCAGGACTGGGCCGGCATGCTGATGCGCATGTACACGCGCTGGGCCGAGGCGCGCGGCTACAAGGTCGACTGGCTGGAGGAAACCGAAGGCGAGGGCGCCGGCATCAAATCGGCAACCATCATGATCAAAGGCCACAACGCCTACGGCTGGCTCAAGAGCGAGAACGGCGTGCACCGGCTGGTGCGCATCTCGCCGTTCGACGCTAACGCGCGGCGGCATACGTCGTTCGCCAGCGTGGTCGTTTATCCGGTGGTGGACGATCGCATCAAGATCGAGATCAACGAGAACGACGTGCGCACCGACGTGATGCGGTCGAGCGGCGCCGGCGGTCAACACGTCAACAAGACCGAATCCGCGGTGCGCCTCACGCATATCCCGACCAACATCGTGGTGAAGGTGCAGCAGGACCGCTCGCAGCATCGCAACCGCGCGATTGCCTGGGACATGCTGCGCGCGCGCCTGTTCGAGGCGGAGATGAAAAAACGCGAGGATAAAGCCCTCGCGGAGCAGGCCGCCAAGACCGACATCGGCTGGGGTCATCAGATCCGCTCGTATGTCTTGCAGCCCTACCAGATGGTGAAAGACCTGCGCACCGGCGTGACGACCTCAAATACGGCCGGCGTGCTCGACGGCGATCTCGACGAGTTCATGCAGGCGGCGCTGGCGCAAAAGGCATTTGGCGGCGGACCGGCCGAGGTCGAGGACGTCGAGTAGCTAGAGCGCGCTGCCGAGCTTGATGCCGGCGTTGAGGAATTTCTGCGGGTTGACCGCTTCGCCGTTGATGCGGGTCTCGTAGTGCAGGTGCGGGCCCGTCGAGCGGCCAGTCGATCCGATCAGGCCCACGGTTTCGCCGATGCGCACGAACTGGCCGGGCTTCACCAGAATTTTCGACAGGTGACCGTAGCGGGTGGCAAGGCCGTTGCCGTGGTCGATCTCGACCATATTGCCGTAGCCGCCATCCCAACCGGCGATCGTCACCTTGCCGGTAGCGGTTGCACGCGCCGGCTCGCCGGTGTCGCCGCGCAGATCAATGCCGGTGTGGACCGCCGGGCGGCCGAGGAACGGATCGAGCCGCACGCCGAACGGCGAGCTCATGTCGATGTCGCCTTCGACCGGCTTGCGCACCGGCACGGTGACGAGCGTCTGCGAATATTGCGCGACCTGTGCACGCGCGACGTTGACGCGGTAGAGTTGTTTGTCGAAGCCGCTGGCGTTGGCGCGCGGCGCTTTCAGCGGCACCAGCGGACCACCCATGCCTCCGGCCACGGCTTTGTGAATGCCGAGCTCGTCGAGCACGCCGCGGATGCGCTGTGCCTTGTTGTCATAGCCTTCCTCGAGGCTGGCGAGCGTTGCGCTCTGGCGCTGCTCGACCTTGTCGAGTCCGGTTGACACGCGCGCCAGCACGCCGTTGAGGCCAGTGCCTTGCAGCATAGCGCCGTTCATTGGCGTGGGCTTCGCCCGTTCCGACGGACGGATCGAGCCGGTGGTGAGCGCGTCGTTGCTCAGGACCGAGGTGCGCTGTTCGAGAACCGTCTGGCGCTGCAGGAGCGCGTTGAGCTTCTGCTCGAACTGCTCCTGATCGAGCAACTGTCGGCTGGTGACGCGGTCGACCTGCGCACGCAACTCGGCGATGCGGTCCTCGTAAGCAAATTGCATTTCCGCCTGACGGCCGACCAGGCGCGTGAGCACGTCGTCGTGGAAAGCGAAATAGGTGCCGGTCGCAATCGACCAGATGCCCATGATCACCAGCGTGCCGACCACGATCCAGAACAACACCGGGCCGATGCGAACCTGGCGGCCGCCATGCACCAGCATGTAGTCGCCGGTGGCGCGGTTGATGTGGCGGGAAACGGCGGCGGCAGATTGGGCGCGCGGCGCGGAGCGGGCAGGGTGGCCGGCATGCTGCGCGTACGAATAGGACGAATGCGACATCGACACTCCGACGCGGGGCTCAGCCGGTGTCAGCCGGTACCAGCGCGCCGTTATCGGCCGGGTATGGTTAAAAAATCGGAAAAATCGGAAATTGTCGCGCCTTTACAGGGCCTTTGCGGCTGCTAGGACCTCGTCGGCATGGCCCGCTACGCTCACCTTCGGCCAGACGCGGGTGATGCGGCCCTTGGCGTCGATCAGAAAAGTCTTGCGGATGACGCCCATGAATTTGCGCCCGTACATCGATTTTTCGCCCCAAGCCCCATAGGCTGCCAGCATCTGCTTCGTCTCGTCGGAGCCGAGCGCAATCGTGAGCTTGTGCTTGGCTTTGAACTTGTCCTGCGCCTTGACCGGATCGGCCGAGACGCCGAGCACGTCGGTTCCCGCCTTGGCAAAGGCGGATCGCAGCTTCGAGAATTCGATCGCTTCCCTGGTGCAGCCCGGCGTATCGGCCTTGGGGTAGAAATAGAGAACGAGGTTGCGGCCCTTGAAGTCCTTGAGCGATACGGTTTCGCCGCCGTCGCGCAGCAGCGTGAAGGCCGGTGCCTTGTCGCCCTCGTTAAGTTCTTGCGCCACAATGCCTTCCTTTCGTCGTTTTCGACGGCTCTATGGTCGATTGCCATGTGCGTCGGGCGGGCGCAACCGGCTGCACGGAATTGTCCCACGGCCGCGCGTTCGGCACCTTAGCCTTTCGGCGGCCGAATCATTGCTGATAGGGGCGGCCAACAAGGCATGACGGGCAAAGAGACCAAGCGCAGCCATGCGGAGCATCATGCGGCGGGCAAGCGCCACGCGCCGCACCACGCTCCGCATCATGCCCACCACGCCGCCGAACAGGTCGAGGAGCTGATCGCGATGCTCGGCCCTGGCCGCCGGCGCTGGAACCGCTGGCAGCGTGCCTTCGTGCGCTTCGCGCGCCGGCCGCTGGTGCGGCAATTGTTCTGGGGCACGACGCTCGGCTTTGCGCTCATCGTCACGGCGACCCTGCTGCTGTGGTGGCGGCTGTCCAGCGGTCCGATCGAGATTCCTCTGGCGACGCCGTGGCTGAAGGCCGCGATCGAACAGAATTTCGGCGGCAACCGCACGGTGTCGGTCGGTGGCACGCAGATCGAACGCGATCAGAACGGCCGCACGTCATTGCGCCTGCGCGACATCGTGGTGCGCGACGCCGACGGCACGGTGGTGGCGAGCGCGCCCAAGGCCGAAGTCGGCATCGCGGGAGCGAGCCTGTTCACCGGCAAGATCCGCGCGCAAAGCCTCAATTTGGTTGGCGCCGAGATGGCGGTGCGCATCGAGACCGACGGCACCGTCACCGTCTTTGCCGGCGCCAACAAACGGCCGCTGGCGACGGCGGCGGCGCCCGCAGCGGCGTCGCGGTCCGCCGCCAGCAAGAGCGGCGAGCCTGCGCCGCTGCGCACGGGCGTCGACGATTTGGCCGGCGCGCTCGCCTGGATCGATGCGCTCGGCGCCAGTGGCCTCGAAGGCTACGACCTCCATGAACTCGGTCTCAAGGATGGCAACCTCACCGTCGACGACCAGCGCAACGGCAAGCACTGGAGCTTCACCCACATCAACGTCAGCCTGACGCGACCTCGCCAAGGCGGCGTCGTGTTCCGTGTGACGTCGGATAATCCGGAACGGCCGTGGGATCTGAGCGCCGCGATGCGGCCGCTAAGCGACGGCATGCGCGCGCTCGGGCTCGAAGCGCGCAAGGTTTCGACGCGTGACATTATGCTGGCGCTGCGGCTTGACCAGGGCGACATCGAAAGCGATCTGCCGCTGTCTGCGAGCATACGCGCGGAGATCGCGCCGGACGGCACTTTGCAATTGGTGCAGGGCCAGCTGCTGATCGAGAGCGGTAGCATCGTCGACCGCAACAACCACGACCTCAAGGTCGACATCGACCGCGCCGAGTTCCATTTCAACTGGGATGCGCAGCGGCGGATACTGCTGGTGCCGTTCCAGATGCAATCGGACGGCAATCAGTTCACGTTGCGCGCCTCGCTCGAGACGCCGCGCGATCAAAACGGCGTATGGATGCTCAACATCGGACGCGATCAGTCGGTGATCGATCCGGTCATCCTGGCGGCGTCCGGCGATGATGAAGCCTTCGCGCTCAACCGCGTGCTGGCGCGGCTGCGCTTCGATACTGCGCGCAAGCGCATCGAACTCGAGCAGGGCGATTTCGGCCGTGTCGATACGCGGCCGACGCACAATCTCGCCGTCGCCGTCACCGGCAGCTTCGATTACTCGACCGCCGAACCGCGTCTGGCCTTCGGCGTTGCCGGCACGCGCATGCCATTCTCTGTGCTGAAACGGATGTGGCCGATCCTGGCCGCCACCAGCGTGCGGCAATGGGTCGAAGAACATATGTCGGGCGGTATCGTCGAGCACGTCGTGGTTGCCGGCAACGCCCCGCTCGCCGATTTCAAGGCCAACGGCCCGCCGACCCCGGAAGACGGCCTGTCGATCGAGATTGAGACCAGCGGCACCACGCTGCAGCCGGTCGCGGCTTTGCCGCCGATCCGCGATGCCGATCTCGCCGTGCGTATCACCGGCCGCAGCGCGAGTATCAGCCTTGGCCGCGGCACCGTGGTGGTTTCACCCGGGCGCAAGCTCAGCGTCACAAACGGCATCTTCGAGATTCCCAATACGCATCCTCATCCGGCGTCGGCGCGGACCACGTTTCACGTCGACGGCACCATTCCGGCCGCGGCCGAACTCCTGGCAAGCGATGCGCTGCGCGACACCGTCGGCCTCACGATCGACCCGAGCACCAGCCGCGGCACCGTCACCGCACAGGTCAACGTCAACCTGCTGGTCGGCAAGGACGTACCGAAGGGCTCCGCCGCCTATACGATCGGCGCCGACCTCACCAATTTCTCGGCCGACAAGCTGCTGATGGGGCAGAAGATCGAGGCGGCGTTGCTGCACGTCGACGCCAGCCGCGGCGGCTACGAGGCCAAAGGCGACGTCAAGATCAACGGCACGCCGGCCAATCTCGACTTCCGCAAGGCTGCCGGCGAAGACGATGGCGCGCTGAAGCTGCAGACCAATATCGACGAGGCCGCACGGGCGCGGCTCGGCATCGATCTCGGGCCCGCCGTCACCGGCGCCATCCCGCTGATCGTCACCGGCCGGGCCGGCGGCACGAACAGCAGCGACGACAAGCTCAACATCGACGCCGATCTCACGCCGGTGAAGATCGACAATCTGCTGCCCGGCTGGGTCAAGCCGGCCGGCAAGCCGGCGCACGCCACCTACACGATGGTGAAGACGCCGAAGACGACCCGCTTCGACGATCTCACCATCGATGGCGGCGGCACCAGCGTGAAGGGCGCGGTCGAGTTCGACGCCAATAAGGATATCGTCACGGCCAATTTCCCGGCCTTCGGCTTTGCCGATGGCGACAAGGTGGCGCTGAAGGCGGATCGTGGCACCGACGGCGTGCTGCGCGTGGTGCTGCGCGGCGACATCATGGATGGGTCCAATCTCGTCAAGTCGATACTGGCGGGGACCGAGTCGGAGAAATCCAAGCGCAGGCCGACCGACCTCGATCTCGACGTCAAGCTCGCCACCGTGATCGGCCGCAACGGCGAGACGCTGCGCGGGCTCGACCTCAGACTTGGGCGCCGCGCCGGCCGCATCCGCAATTTTGCGATGAGCGCCAAGGTCGGCAGCGATTCACCCCTTAATGGTGACCTGCGCTTGCGGCAGCGCGACGGCCATCAAGTCCTCTATATCGAGACCGATGATGCCGGCGCGCTGTTCCGCTTCACCGACATGTATCCGCGCATGCAAGGCGGGCAGATGTGGATCGCGACCGATCCGCCGTCGCAGGACACGGCGCCGCAGCAGGGCACGCTGTTCATCCGCAATTTCCTGGTGCGCGGTGAGCCCGGGCTCGAGCGCGTGGTGGGCAACGCGCCGAACCAGCCGCAGAACGGCGTGCAGTTCAGCGAATTGAGCTGCGAATTCACCAAGATCCCGGGACGCATGGCGATCCACGACGGCGTGGTGCGCGGGCCGGCGGTCGGCGCCACCATCGAAGGCCAGATCGACACGCTGCGCGACGATGTGCACCTGCAAGGCACGTTCGTGCCGTTCTACGGGCTCAACAATCTGTTCGGACAATTGCCGCTGCTGGGGCCGTTCTTCGGCGGCAACAAGGAAGGGCTGCTCGGCATCAATTACGACGCGGTTGGCCCGCCCAATGCGCCGCGTATCACCGTCAATCCAGGCAGCGCGATCGCGCCGGGCCTGCTGCGCAAGTTCTTCCCGTCGCCGGGCAGCCTCGACCGCAACTTCATGCCGCCGTCGCGGTAGGGCGACGCTTAGATCGGCTTCAGCAGCACGTGTTTCTTGCGGCCGAGCGAAAGCTTGATGACGCCTTCGGGCGTCAGGTCGCAGCCGGTGAGCATCATTTTCTCGTCGCTGATTGCTGTGTCGTTCACTCTGAGCCCGCCGGCCTTGATCTGACGGCGCGCCTCACCGTTAGAGGCAACGAGGTGGGCCTTATCAGAAAATGCGTTGAGCACGCCCAGCCCTTTGTCGAGCTCGGCGCGCGGGATTTCGACGGTCGGCAGCGTGGCGTCGAGCGTGCCTTCCTCGAAGGTCTTTCGCGCAGTGCCTGCTGCGGCATCCGCCGCGGCGCGGCCATGCACCAGAGCAGTCGCTTCCGTCGCCAGCACCTTCTTCGCTTCGTTGATCTCCTGGCCCTGAAGCGCCGAGACCTTTGCAATCTCGTCGAGTGGCAGGATCGTAAACAGCTTGAGGAAGCGAGCGACGTCGCCGTCCTCGGTGTTGCGCCAGTATTGCCAATAGTCGTACGGCGAGACGAGGTCGGCGTTGAGCCAGACCGCGCCGGCGGCGGTCTTGCCCATCTTGGCGCCGGATGAGGTTGTGATCAGCGGCGAGGTCAGCGCAAACAGCTGCGCGTTCATCATGCGGCGGCCGAGATCGATGCCGTTGACGATGTTGCCCCACTGGTCCGAGCCGCCCATCTGCAGCAAGCACTTGTGCCGCTTGTGGAGTTCGACGAAGTCGTAGGCCTGCAGCACCATGTAGTTGAATTCGAGGAACGACAGTTCCTGCTGACGGTCGAGCCGCATCTTCACGCTGTCGAACGACAGCATGCGGTTGACCGAGAAGTGCCGACCGACGTCGCGCAGGAAGTCGATGTAGTTGAGCGAATTCAGCCAGTCGGCATTGTTGGCCATGATGGCGGTGCCGCCGTCGCTCTCGAACTTCAGGAACTTGGAGAAGACGGCGCGGATGCCCTTGAGGTTCTCGTTGATCTGCTCGTCGGTCAGGATGCGCCGGCTTTCGTCCTTGCCGGAGGGGTCGCCGACGCGGGTG
>Ga0265339_10002875_pt1 | contig 12186 bp, 9 predicted proteins | sample 4CB219metaG_FD_202085 | JGI IMG/M metagenome (GOLD analysis project Ga0265339, IMG submission 202085) | Rhizosphere microbial communities from Carex aquatilis grown in University of Washington, Seatle, WA, United States - 4-CB2-19 metaG | ecosystem: Host-associated > Plants > Roots > Rhizosphere...
CGAAGTCGAGGAGTTCCGGCATGGCAAAGAAGCAGCCAAACGTATCGTCCGAAAGCGTGGCGCAGGACCAGATCCGCACCATTATCGAACGCATCGAGCGCATGGAGGAGGAAAAGCGGGCGATCGCCGACGACATCAAGGAGATCTACGCCGAAGCAAAGGGCAACGGCTTCGACACCAAGGTGCTGCGCCGGATTGTCGCGCTCCGCAAGCAGGACGCATCCGAGCGCCTCGAGCAGGAAGCGCTGCTCGAGCTCTATATGACGGCGCTCGGCATGGCATACGCGCCGCGCGAGGCGGCGGAGTAGGGCGGTAGGACGACGTTCTTGTAGTTCTGTTCCCTAGGGTCATTCCCGCGCAGGCGGCACTCCTGGGGGCCAAGCCCAAGGCTGTGAATGGGACTCCTGGATTCCCGCCTGCGCGGGAATGACACCGGGCAAGGGCCGATTGTCCCGGAGCCTGGAGCGGCGCTAAACTGGCCGCATGAACTTTCACCCGCCCGCGCCGCCGCGTCACAGCAAGCCACTTGGCCCCTTGCGCTTCGTGCTGACGATGGCGCGCAACCCACTGGCCATCTGGGGCGAGAGGGCGTTCAGCGAGCCGGTGATCAAGACCGAATGGCTCGGTGTGCCGACGGTGATCATCTCCGATCCGGCGGCGATCCGGCACGTGATGGTCGAGAACGCCAAGAATTATGGCATGCAGCCGCTGCGGCAGCGGGTGCTGAGGCCGATCCTGCGCGACGGGCTGCTGACGGCCGAAGGCGAGCTGTGGAGAAGGGCGCGCAAATCTCTGGCGCCGATCTTTTCGCCGCGCAACACGTCACCGCTCGCGACGGTAATGCTGGAGCGCTCGCTGCAATTTGCCGACAGGCTCGAGGCACATGCCGGCGAGGTGGTCGACATCGCCGAGCAGATGACGCTGCTGACCTTCGATATCCTCCAGGAGACGTTGTTTTCGGGCGACATCGCCGGTGATCCGCAGGAGTTTGCGAGCGCGGTCGGCTCGCTGCTCAAGACGATGGGCCGGGTCGATCCGATGGATGTGCTCGATGCCCCCGCCTACCTGCCGCGGTTCACGCGCGTAATGGGCCAGCGCTCGCTGGGCTATTTCCGCAAGCTGATCGCGGCGACGATCGAGCGGCGGCAGGCGCTGATGACCAGATCGCCGGAGGCTGCGCCGCGTGACCTGCTGACGCTCCTGCTCGAAGCGGAAGGCCTGAGCCGAGCCGAGGTCGAGGACAACATCATCACCTTCATCGGCGCGGGTCACGAGACGACGGCGCGGGCGCTGGGCTGGGCGCTCTATCTGCTGAGCCAGGCGCCCGAGGCGCGGGCGCGGCTCGAGGCGGAGTTCGACGCGCACGATTTCGCCGATGCCGAGCCCTATGAGTGGACCGAGAAGCTGCCGATGACGCGCGCGGTGTTCGAGGAGTCGATGCGGCTCTATCCGCCGGCGCCATCGCTCAATCGGCAGGCGCTGGGCGACGACCGCGTCGGCTCGGTCATGATCCCGCGTGGCGCGACAGTGCTGGTGATGCCGTGGATCCTGCACCGGCATGCAAAGCTCTGGGACCGGCCCGATGAGTTCGTGCCGGGGCGCTTCCTGCCCGGCGCGCGCGAGAGCATCGAGCGTTACCAATACCTGCCGTTCGGAGCCGGGCCGCGGGTCTGCATCGGGCAGTATTTCGCGATGCAGGAGGGCGTGGTCGCGCTCGCCTCGCTGTGCCGCAAGCTGCGGTTCGAGTACGCGGGCGACGCGCCGCCGCAACCGGTGCAGAAGATCACGGTGCAGCCCGAGGGTGGACTCAGGATGCGGGTGGTGAGGCGGTAGGGTTCAAGCGGTGGTCGCTGCAACTGCTGCTGACTGAACCAGCCCCACCCTCGTTCCCCCCTCAAGGGGAGGGAGGCCGACTGATATCGTCAGCCTCGCGGATGGGCCCAGCCGAGGATGCGTTCGGCTTTGCTGGAGTCAAAGAAGCTCGAATTGCCGAGGAGGGGTTTGCGGATCTCGACGCCGGGATGGAGGCGGTGGGCGAGTTCGAGCGTCGGCTCGTCGAGCACGGTGTCGGGGGCGGCGAGGTTGAAAATCTCGTGGCCGGTGAAATCGGCTGCGAGGCTCCTGAGGCAGGCATCGGCGGTGGCGTCGCCGCGCACATAACCGAAGAGCTCTTTTTGATATTGCGCGTGGTCGTTCTGCAGCCGGGCGCGGGCGGCGTCGCGGCTTGGGGTGACGAAGTGAAAGCGCAGGGACGCAATGCTGATCGCCTGGTAGCGGCGCACGAGGGCGTCGGCCTGTGCCTCGCAGATCCATTTGGAGAGACCGTAGGCATCCTCGGTATGGGGCGGGTGGCGCTCGTCGATGGGGAAATAGTCGAAGGTCGGAGCGCGCGAAAAGGAGAGGCCGATGGCGTTGACGCTCGAGGCCTGGCACAGCCGGGTGATGCCGAGCTCGATGGCGGCGCGCAACGCATTGTAGCTCGAGGTGACGTTGCGGTTGTGGACGATATGGTCGGGGTCGGCGAGGGGATGCGGGATGGCCGCGAGATGGATGAGGGCGTCGCAGCCGGCGAAGGCGGCGATGAGCGCGTCGTAATCGGTAGCGTCGGCGGTGACGTCGCGCTGGCCGCTTGGCGCGGGAGCATCGGCAGGCGTGCGGTCGATGGCGACGACCTGGTGCCCGGCGGCGAGGGCCGCAGCGGTCACGTACGTGCCCGCCCTGCCGCGGGCGCCGGTGATGGCGATGTGCATCAAAAGCTCACGCGCGGGCCGGCAGGTCCGTGCTGACGCGCCCCAGGGTTTCAAGCACCGTCTTGACGATCCCTGTGCGATCGAGACCGGCGGCGGCGTACATCTCGGACTGGCTTGCCTGCTCGGTGAACGTGTCGGGGATCATCAGCGGGCGGAATTTGAGCTTGCCGTCGAGCAAGCCGTTCTCGGCGAGGAATGTCGCAACATGGCTGCCGAAGCCGCCGATGCCGCTCTCTTCGATGGTGATGAGCACGTCGTGCTCGCGGGCGAGGCGGGTGATGAGCTCGTCGTCGAGGGGCTTCAGGAAGCGGGCGTCGGCCACCGTGGGACTAAGGCCGTAAGCGGCGAGCTTTTCGGCGGCCCCGAGCGCCTCCTGCAGGCGCGTACCAAAGCTCAGCAGTGCGACGCTCGAGCCCTCCTTGACGATGCGGCCTTTGCCGATCGGCAGGATGGAGCCGTGCTCCGGCATTTCGACGCCGACGCCATCGCCGCGCGGATAGCGGATCGCGATCGGGCCGGTGTCGTGGGCGACGGCCGTCGCCACCATGTGGCGCAGCTCGGCTTCGTCGGCGGCGGCCATGACCACCATGTTGGGGATCGCGCCCAGATAGGCCGAGTCGTAATTGCCGGCATGGGTCGGACCATCGGCGCCGACATAGCCGGCGCGATCAATGGCGAAGCGCACGGGCAGGTTCTGCACCGCGACGTCGTGGATGACCTGGTCGTAGGCGCGCTGCAGGAATGTCGAGTAGATGGCAACGAACGGCTTCATGCCTTCGGTTGCGAGGCCCGCCGCAAACGTCACGGCATGCTGTTCGGCGATGCCGACGTCGAAGGTGCGGCGCGGAAAGATCTCGGCGAATTTGTCGAGGCCCGTGCCGGACGGCATGGCGGCGGTGATCGCGACGATCCGGTCGTCGCGCAGGGCTTCGTCGATCAGGCTTTCCGCGAAGACGGCGGTGTAGGATGGGGCGTTCGACGGCGCCTTGGCCTGTGCACCGGTGATGACGTTGAACTTGCCGACGCCGTGATATTTGTCGGCGCTGGTTTCGGCAGGCTCGTAGCCCTTGCCCTTCTTGGTCACGACGTGGACGAGGATCGGCCCCTGGCCGGCATCGCGGACGTTCTGCAGCACCGGCAGCATGTGGTCGAGATTGTGACCATCGATGGGGCCGACATAGTAGAAGCCAAGCTCCTCGAACAGCGTTCCACCCGTCCACCAGCCGCGCGCGAACTCCTCGGTCTTGCGCGCCTTGTCCTTGAGGAAGGGCGGCAGGATGTTTGCGAGCTGCTTGCCGACATTCCTGAGGCCGCGATAGGCGGGGCCGGAAACGAGGCGCGCCAGATAGGCCGACATGGCGCCGGTCGGTGGGGCGATCGACATGTCGTTGTCGTTGAGAATGACGATCAGCCGGGCATCCATCGCGCCAGCATTGTTCATCGCCTCGTAGGCCATGCCCGCGGACATCGCGCCGTCGCCGATGACCGCAACGACGTTGCGCGTCTCGCCCTTGAGGGCGGAGGCGATCGCCATGCCCAGCCCGGCGGAGATCGAGGTCGACGAGTGACCGGCGCCGAACGCGTCGTATTCGCTCTCCGCCCGGCGGGTGAAGCCCGACAGGCCACCCTTCTGACGGAGGGTGCGGATGCGGTCGCGCCGACCGGTCAGCACCTTGTGCGGGTAGGCCTGGTGTCCGACGTCCCAGACGATGCGATCTTCGGGCGTGTTGAACACCGCATGGAGCGCAATCGTCAGCTCGACGACGCCGAGGCCTGCGCCGAGGTGACCGCCCGTAACCGAGACGGCATCGATGATCTCGGCGCGCAACTCGTCGGCGAGCTGGTGCAGCCTGCTGCGATCGAGCGCCCGCAGATCGGCGGGCGTCTGGATGGTGTCGAGCAGCGGGGTGAGGGGACGATCGGACACGGGCGTCTCTATTGTCGCCAATGGTTTAGGCGTCGGCGGCAGGCAATGCAACCGCAGCTATTGTGCAGGGGATGGGCAGGATCGGCTCAGCCCGGCGAGGAGATCAGCATCGGGCTGCGGACGACGAAGATGTCGTAGCGCGGCGGCGCGGTCAGGTCGGATTCGAGGTGGATGCGATTGGCCATCGGTCCGAGCTCGGCGGCGTTGTCGAGGTAGCCTTCGGGCTCATAGAGCTCGGCGTAGTGCGCGTCGGTCATCGGCAGGGGCGTCGCCAGTGTGTCGCTGACGTGGTCGAGCTCGGGCGGCACGAGCTCGACGTCGCGTTCCTTGAGCCCCGCGATGGGATCGTTCTCGATGGCGTTGGTGGCGACGGTCTCGGCCATCGCGGTGCCGTTGCCGGCTTCGGTCACCGCCGACCAGGTCATGTCGAAGAAGTTCTTCGACACATCGAGGCCGGTCGTTCCGCCGTTTTTCGGAATTCGCAGGCCGGCGCTGTTGTCGGGGATGGGCAGCGGCGGCACGGGGCCGGCCTCGGCCGTCGTTGCGACGAGGGCTGGTGGGGTCTTGGCGACACCCGGGAGTCCGGCGGTCGTTTCACGCTGGATGATCATGCGCAGCGCCTGCTCGGCGCCGGGATCGGTGCGCCCCGTGGGGGCGTAGGCAGTGAGCATCGGATTGCTCTGGCCGAGGGCGCCCTGCGGCGCCGCTCCCTGCTCAATGGTCGAGATGGCGCCGAGCGCGCCGCTGTCGCCGTCGAGCGTGTCGCGGGTCGCAAGCATCATCGCCGCGGGCTTCGAGAACGGGGTGATCGGGGCATCGGCGGTTTCGTCGTCGCCCGAGGGGACATCAATTTGCGGACGCGACAGCGGGGTCGGCGCGACGATCTGGATGGTCGAGACGCTGCGCTCGCGAGGATCGAGCGACGCGAGTTGGATGGCACCGTTGTCCGGCGCGGGGACATAGTCGCCCGGACAGGGGACCATGTGGCACTTGTTCCACTCGGCCTGGGCGTAGAGCGTGCCGCTGTTGGAGAGCGGCGTGCCATCGACGGGGACGTGCAGCGTGCGCCCGTCGGGGAAGACGTTGAGCAGCTGGTCGCGGGTCAGCCGCGGCCAGGCGCGCACCGTGCCGGTGTCCATATGGACGAACGGGCTGCCCGAGGTCGGATAGTAGCCGACGCCGCCGACCTGATGCTTGAGCGCGGTTTCGCGCAGCGTCTCGAGGTCGACGCCCGGAATGAAGACGTCCATCGCATGGCCGAGCATGTGCTGGGAGTGCTCGGCGACGAGCGAGGAGCGCGAGCGGAGGTAGGCGTTGGTCTCGGGCGTGCGGTAGGCCGAGACGATGTTGTAGGGCTGGGTCGCGTGCAGCTCCTGGTAGACCTCCCAGAGGAGGTCGAAGAGGTGCGGGTCCATGTGGGTCTGCACGTGGTTGCGCCAGTCGGCGAGGAACACGTTCATCTGGTCGAGCACGGTCTGGTCGTACTGGCCGTCGTGCCAATAGGTGAAGTGGGCCTCTTCGTGCGTATGGGTGTGATAGAGCCAGAGGGTACGCGCGTCGGAACCAGCGGTGACCGGCACAGCGGTGTGGGCAAAAAGCATGGCGAGGCCGATCGCGGCAGCGATGCCGCGCAGCCCCCAATTCGCCCATTGCCGTTGCGGTTTTGCCAACTCGCCCCGATGCCCGTTTCGACCGTGCCGGAGCCTCGGAGACTAGCTTTGGACTCGGCAAGAGTCCGTTAACGCTAACGTCGCCTTACGATCCCACGGTCCCCGCCGGCGCCTGCCGAGGGCAGGGCACCAACCCGCGCGATTTTTAGGCAGAAATCGCGGCTGAACCAAGGCTGTTCGGCCAAGCCCCGGTAAACACCGGGGAAAACGGTGAATAGCTGGCTTTTGATCTAACGGGCAGGCGTCAGACGGGGCTGCCGTTCAGCAGCTCGATCAGCTTCTTGTTCTGGCCGTAGACATCGCCATAGGAGCGGATGGTGCCGTCGTCGTCGGCCCGCAGCGTGAAGTACATCAGGTGGACGGGGATGTGGTTCTTGAGGGTGAGCCACTTTTCGGTGTCGCCGAAATTGGCCTTGATCGTGTCCTCGGTGATGTCCGGGTTGGTGGCGAGCAGCGCGGCGGCGAAATCGAGCGGATTCTGCACGCGCACGCAGCCGTGCGAATAGGCGCGGTAGGAATTGGCGAACAGCGATTTCGACGGCGTGTCGTGGAGATAGACGTCCTGGCTGTTGGGGAACAGGAACTTGACCTGCCCCAAGGCATTGAGCCCGCCCGGCTTCTGGCGGATCTGGAAGCTCTTGATGTCGGTAGTCGACCAGTCGATCGATGAGGCATCGACGACCTTGGTGCCCTGCAACATCTCCATGTTCTGCGTGTCGAGATAGTTCGGGTTCTTGAGCAGGTCCGGCAGGATCTCCTTGACCGCGATCGAGGAGGGCACGTTCCAGTACGGGTTTACGACGATGAACTGGATGGCGTTGGAGAATACCGGGGTCTCATTGGTCGGCCGGCCGACCACGACGCGCGTGGTGTGGACTGGAACGCCGTCCTTGATGATCTGCACCTGGAATTCCGGGATGTTCACTTCGACGTGGAACTCGCCGAAGTCATTGGGCTCCCAGCGCCAGCGCTCCATGTTGGCGATGATCTCGTCCCGGCTGACGCCATTGCCCTTGTTGAGAGCGGCGACGGTGGCGTCGCCGAGCACGCCGTCGGCGGTGAGGCCGGCGCCTTTCTGGAACGCGGCCACGGCGGCGGCGAGGGCCTTGTCGTAGGTGATATCGGCCGTGGCGTTCGCGGCGCCCTCGGCGATCTCGGGCGCCTCGACGGCAAGTCGGTCGCGCAGGGCGGTGACACGCTCGTCCTTCATGCCCAGCGACAGCGCCGGGCCGGAGGGAATGATGATCTGCTCGACCTTGACGCCGTCATTGGCGATGTCCTTGGCGAGCGCCGCCTTGAGCAGCTGGAACTCCTGGTGTGGCGGGTCGAGGTCGGCGAGCACCTTGGCCGGATCGTCGGTCGAGGCGAGCTTGACCAGCGTATCGGCGGCGTCGATCGATTTGGGATCGATGATCAACAGCGGATCGACGTCGGTGGGCGTGATGCGGCCGCCATAAAGATCCTGGGCGTAGCGCAGGGTCGCGGCGGAGAATGCCGTTTCAAGCGCTGCGAGCTTGACGGGATCGGTCCCCGCGGCTGAGGCATCGAGGCTGGCGGTGAGGTAGTCGCTCGGACGCATGCCTTCGAGAGCGGCGTTCTTGAAGACGTCGATGATCTTGGCGGCGTTGGGGGAGAAAACGAAGGTGCCGTCGCCCTGCGGGGTGAGCCATAGCGGCTCGAAACCGCGGGCGCCGTAGAAGAAATACAGCTTCTGCGCCTGCTCGTAGGCGCGCGTCGAGGAGTCGGCGCCGTAATAGGCTTTCTGCAGGCTGGCCTTGATGATCTTGGCGATGTCGGATTTCGCCGGCGCGATGACGACAAGCGCAGCCTTCTGGGCGACCGCCGGCTGTGCGGTGTCCTGGGCGAAGCCGGGCGTAGCCGCCAGCGTGACCGCCGCGGCTGCCATCAGGATGGCCATCAACTTACGCAATCATCTACTCCGTCATTCGGAGGCATCGCCGCCGGCGCGGGGGAGAGACGCCGGGCGTCGCGCAATACCAGATTCGGTGCCGAACCCGGCACCCAATTCACCAGCGCCGACATCTCCGGCACTATGGCCAATTTCCTAGCCACAAGCCTTAACGTCGGCAATTCCTCACCTTTTTGTGACCCGGCGATTGTGACCCGGATGCAACGGCGGTGGGAAAGCGGCCGGCTTTCAGGCGGCCCGGCCGGTGACGGCGTCGAGGCCGTAATCGTGGAGCTTGCGGTAGAGCGTCGACCGCCCGATGCCGAGCGCCCGCGCCACTTGCGACATCCGGCCACTATAGCGGGTGAGGGCAAAGGCGATGAGCTCGCGTTCGACGGCGTCGAGCGGGGCGATATCCCCATCGGGGGTGAGGAAGCGGTCGGGTTGTAAGTCACTTGGAGGGCCCGGGTTCAGAACCGGCATAGGCGCATCGACGTGAACCGGATCTGAAGCATGGAGGATCGAGATCACCCGGCGCGCCTCATCGCGACCACTGATTTGCGCGAGGAGCTGCGGCAGATCGGCGGGCTCGATCGGGCCGCCTGCCGACAGGGACAGCGCCCGGTTCAGCACTGCTTCGAGTTCGCGGAAGTTTCCCGGCCACTCATAGGCGAGCAGAAGGTCGAGCGCCGGTTGTGACAGATCGGCCAGCCGATTGCCGGTTTCACCGGCGAGGCGGGCAAGGATGCGACGGCTGGCGGGCTCGAGGTCCTCGCGCCGGTCGCGCAGCGGCGGCAGGTAGATCGGGAAGACGTTGAGCCTGTAGTAGAGGTCCTCGCGAAAGCCTGACGTCTGGGCGAGGGTGAGCAGCCGGCGCCGGGTGGTCGCGATGATGCGCAGATCGGTGGGGCGAGCCAGCAGATCGGCGAGCCTTGCCTGCGCGGCCGCCGGCAGCGAGCCGATCGATTTGAGGAGGAGCGTGCCAGCCTGCGCCGAGGCGATCGCGCCGGTGAGGTCCGCCGCAGGGCTGGCGCAGTCGAGCACGACGAAGGGACGCGCGGCGCGCTCGCTCATGGCGTGAATCACGCGGGCAGCGAGCTGCTTGCCGGTGCCAGCTTCGCCCTCGATCAGGATCGGCAGGTTCGAGCGCGCGGCCCGTGCCATCTTGTCGAGCGCCGCACGCATTGCCGGCGCGCTGCTGGCGATGTCCGCGATCGACAGCCGTCCGTCGCGGCGGGCCTGGGCAGTACGCAGGGCGCTTTCGAGAGCGCCGAGCTTGAGGGCGTTGCGCAGCGACACCACGAGCCGCTCGGGGATGACCGGCTTGACGAAGAAGTCGAGCGCGCCGCGGCGCATCGCGGCGTTGACCGCGTCGAGCGAGGACTGCGCGGTCTGAACGATCACCGGGGTGACGATGCCGTCGCGCGCCATGGCGTCCATCACCGCCATGCCGTCGCGGTCGGGCATCACGAGGTCGAGGATCACCGCGCCGAAGCCGCCGTCGCTCCGCAGCAGCGCCAGCGCCGCATCGCCGCCGTCGGCCGTCACCGGCTCGAAGCCACCGGCACGAGCGATTTCTGCTGTCAGCCGCAATTGCACCGGATCGTCGTCGACGATGAGGACGCGCGTCATTAACCCCCCAAGCTTTCTGGCTGCCGCGCTCGCCGACCCAGCGAATCGCGGTGTGCCGTTTCGAGCCAGAATTGGGGCGGGCGGTTAAGGGGCGCTTAAGGATAGCGCGCCTTGAGCGAGCGAGGTGCGGCCGATATGGTCCGCCGCCGTTCCGACACGAGGATTTTCGCCATGACCGACCCCGTTCGCGCCCCCGCAGCCGCGGCCCAGAAGGGGCACAATTCGTTCGGCTCGCTGCCCGAATGGGATCTGTCGGCGCTTTATCCGGGACCGGATTCGGCCGAGCTCAAGCGCGATATCGACTGGGCCAAGTCGGAGGCCAAGGCGTTCGAGGCGGACTACAAGGGCAAGCTCGAGGCGCTGGCCAGGGCGGGTAAGCTCGATGAGGCGGTGGTGCGGAGCGAAAAGCTCGGCGACGTGACCGGCCGGCTCGCAGCGTTTTCGTATCTCCGCTATGCGCTCGATACGCAGAACCCCGAGAAGGCGAAGTTCCTCGGCGATATCGGGCAGGCGCTGACCGACCTATCGACCGGCCTGCTGTTCTGGGAGCTCGAGCTTAACCGCATCGATGATGCAACGCTCGAGGCCGCACTCGGCAAGAACAAGGACCTCGGACGTTACCGCCACTGGTTCAAGGAGTTGCGCAAGGCAAAGCGCTATCAGCTCGACGACAAGCTGGAAGAGCTGTTCCATGAAAAGAGCGTCACCGGCGCCGCGGCGTGGAACCGGCTGTTCGACGAGAGCATGGCGGCGCTCAAGTTCGACGTCGACGGCGAGGAGCTGCCGATCGAGGGCACGCTGCACCTGTTGTCCGACATGGACGAAAAGAAGCGTGAAGCGGCGTTCCACGCGCTCGACACGACGCTCAACGCCAACAGCCGGCTGTTCACCCACATCACCAACGTGCTCGCCAAGGACAAGGAAATCTCGGACCGCTGGCGCGGCTTCAAGGACATCGCCGACAGCCGGCACCTCTCCAATTCGGTCGAGCGCGAGGTCGTCGATGCGCTGGAGCAGGCGGTGCGCGCCGCCTATCCGCGGCTTTCGCACCGCTACTACAAGATGAAGGCGAAATGGTTCGGCAAGGACAAGCTCAATGCGTGGGACCGCAATGCGCCGCTGCCGACGAGCGACGAGCGCACGTTCACGTGGGACATGGCCAAAGACACCGTGCTCGAGGCCTATGGGCGGTTCTCGCCGAAACTCGCCGAGGTGGCGCAGCCATTCTTTGCCAATGGCTGGATCGACGCGCCGGTGAAGCCGGGCAAGTCGCCGGGCGCCTTCGCGCATCCGACGGTGCCGAGCGCGCACCCGTACCTGATGCTCAACTACCTGGGCAAACCGCGCGACGTGATGACGCTCGCGCACGAACTCGGGCACGGGGTGCACCAGGTGCTGGCGGGACCGCAGGGCTCGATCCTTTCCAACACGCCGCTGACGCTTGCCGAGACCGCCTCGGTGTTCGGCGAGATGCTGACGTTCCGCTCGATGCTGCAAAAGACCACGGACAAGAAGCACCGCTTTGCGATGCTGAGCTCCAAGGTCGAGGACATGCTCAATACGGTGGTGCGACAAATTGCCTTTTACAGCTTCGAGCGGCGGGTCCACACCGAGCGCAAGAGCGGCGAGCTGACGACCGAGCGGCTCAACGAGATCTGGCTGGACGTCTCAAAGGAATCGCTGGGGCCGGCGATCAGGCTCAATGACGGCTACGGCATCTTCTGGAGCTACATCCCGCACTTCATCCACTCGCCGTTCTACGTCTATGCGTATGCGTTCGGCGACTGCCTTGTGAACTCGCTTTACGCCCAGTATGAGAAGGCGAGCAGCGGGTTTGCGGAGCGCTATTTCGAGCTCCTCAGGGCCGGCGGCTCAAAGCACCATTCCGAGCTGCTCGCGCCCTTCGGACTCGACGCGCGAGACCCGAATTTCTGGTCGCTCGGGCTGGGCATGATCGAGGGTCTGATCGGCGAGCTCGAGGTCGCTGATCGCAACTGAGCGGGGATGACGATGACGCACGAGTTCGAAGGCCAGGAAATCGCGATCGACGCCGAAGAGGCCGAAGAGATGCACGAAGCGATGGACTATGAGCAGCATCGCAAGACCTGGGATCTGGTGACCTCGATGGTCAAGTGGTCGATCCTCCACCTCGTGTTCCTCGTGGTGGCGCTCTACTGCTTCATCATCGCCGACAGTTTCTGGGCCGGATTGTTCTTTATCGTGGTCGGGCTCCTGCTGCTGCCGGGCAATTATCTGTTCAGGACCAGGCGCCCCGCCTGACGGCTCCAGCCGGACTGC
>Ga0265339_10002876_pt1 | contig 12185 bp, 12 predicted proteins | sample 4CB219metaG_FD_202085 | JGI IMG/M metagenome (GOLD analysis project Ga0265339, IMG submission 202085) | Rhizosphere microbial communities from Carex aquatilis grown in University of Washington, Seatle, WA, United States - 4-CB2-19 metaG | ecosystem: Host-associated > Plants > Roots >...
ACCTCCCGCATGGCCGTCGTGCTGGGGTCGCTCCTCCATAGCGGCCTGCCCTTTGTAGAGGCCGTCCGTATCACGCGCCGCACGCTCGCCAACGCCATCTTCCGCAAGGCCATGGAGGACTACGAACAGGCCGTGACGGCTGGTCGCGACGTCGCCGGGCCGCTGGAGGCCTCGGGCGTGTTCAGTCCAATGGTGGTGGAGATCGTGTCCGTCGGGCAGCAGTCTGGCCAGATGGAGGAGATGCTCCAGCACCTTGCCGAGTCTTACGACCAGGAGGTCGCCACCGCCACACAGCGACTGACGGCCATCCTGGAACCGCTGCTTATTGTCATGCTCGCGTTCATCGTGGGCTTTATCGCACTGGCAACCATCCTGCCGATCCTGGAGGTCAGCAATGCCATGTAGTTTTCACAACAATCGCCCCTCGCGGCTGGGCCGGGGCTTTAGCCTTGTGGAGATCATGATCGTGATCGTGATCATCGGGCTCCTGGCCAGCGTGGTGACGGTCAACGTCCGCAGTTCCATGACCAAGGCCAAGGTCAACATCGCCAAGCACGAGATCGCCACGATCGTCGATGCCTTGAACCAGTACTGGTCGGAGACCGGCAGCTACCCCAGTGGCGACCAGGGCCTGGCCAGCCTGCACCAAAAGAGCGAAAAGTCGGCCGAGCCCTATCTGAGTAAGGAACCGATCGACCCCTGGGGCCGGCCCTACGTATACAACAGCCCCGGGCGCAAGGGCCAGTTTGAGGTGATCAGCGTTGGGGCCTCCGATCATGCGGAGATCTCCAGCGACGACCTGGCGCCAAAGGACACCACCAAGTAGTGAAAGCAGAGGTCTTCCCCGTGAAACACCCCAAGACCGTGACCGCCGTCCTCACCGTAGCGAGCCTCCTTATCCTGGGGATCGTGATCGGTTTGGTCGTTATCTATTCCGGCCTGCCCAACGTGGCCGCGAGTCGGCCGGAGGGCGCGGTTACTAGTTGGGTGCTCGGGACGACGATGGAACATTCCGTTCGCAGGCAGGCGTCAGGCATTTCACCCGATCTTTCCCATGCCAATCTGGCCGAAGGGGCGGAGCATTACTCCGCGATGTGCGCCATGTGCCACGGCGGCCCCGGAGATGTGCAGCCCAATGCCGTCGGGTCGGGCCTGAACCCGGATGCGCCAAATCTGCGTAAGGCCGCCGGCTACTGGAACCCAGGCGAGATTTACTGGATCATCGACAACGGGATCAAGATGACTGGCATGCCTGCCTTTGGCAAGACGCTCTCCGCCGATCAATTGACGAACCTCACGGCATTCGTGGAGCAGATGCCGACGATGACGGCCCAGGAGTACCAACACTTGGTTGGACCAGGGCCAACTACAACCAAGGACACCACCAAGTGAATCGCAAGGGCTTCACCCTGGTTGAGCTGTCGATGGTGGTCCTGGTTCTTGGGATCGCCGCAGCCGCCGTCGCGATACGGGTGCAACGGCCGTTGATAGCGGCCAACCTTTCCGACATAACCGGCTCGCTGGTGGATTTCGACCGGACGACCCGCGCCGCCTCCCGGGCGCAGGATAGGCCACTGCGAATGGTAATGAATCTCTCGCACGGCACGATCACGCGGGCCGATGCCGCGGGTAAGCCGATCGATGGGTCAACCGTGAGCCTGCCCCAAGGGTACCGCCTGGCGAGGCTCCTGGTGCACGACAAGGATTTCCGCGAGAGCGAGACGAACATCGCGTGCAGCCGTGCGGGATGCTCGCCCACGTATGCGATCCTCTTGCAGACCCCCGCAAATACGCAGCAGTGGCTGGTGTTCGCGGGCTTGACCGGCCAAACGATACAGGCAGCCAATGACGACGAAGCGAAACAAATCCTGGCGGCGACGCTCGGCGGGCACCACGCTCATTGAAGCGGTTGCCAGCGTGGTCATACTTGGCACCATCCTCGTCATGATCGTGATGGCCAAGACCCAGCTTGACAAGAAATCGCTCCAGGCGCAAAGCCGTCTGCAGGCTTGCCGCGTCATGGACGACCTGCTGGACCGCTGGTGGTCCGACGATCTGGCCAAGCTGCCCCGCAACGGCGCGGGCGACGTGCCGGAGTGGAACGGCTGGAAATGGCAGACCCACGCCACGACGCGTACGGACGCCAAGGCCGTCCACGCCGAGGTGGTTGTGGTGGATGTCTTCGCACCTGGTTTCAGAGATACGACGCCCGGGGCGACAGTGGAATTGATGTTGCCGACGCCGGTTGTGACGCCAATTGTGAAGTGATGGACGAAAAGAATATCGAGAATCGTGATAACCGATGAAGCAGCAAAAACAGAAGGCCCTGACGCTGGTTGAGGTGATGCTGGCACTGGTCATCGTGGCCATGCTGGCGGCGGCCACGATGATGGTGGTCGGCAATATCACGCGTTCCGAGGCACGCGCGCGGGCGCAGCACGACGACTCATGGCTGCTGTCGCCGCTCCGCGACATCCTGACCGCCGACCTGGTCCACGCAGGCGAGATCACCAAGACCCCTGAAGGCTTCTCGATCCAGACGCAAGTTTCGTTCGACGCCGCGACGCTCGAACGCAGACACCTGCCGACCAGTGTTGACTACGTGGTCAGGAAGATCGGCTCACGAAACTGGCTCGTCAGGATTCAGCATGCGCGGACCGCCGGCCAGGACATGACGGAACTGGTATGCTCGGGCGTACGTAGTTTCAACGTGGAGAAGGTCGATCCCGCGGACGCCGAGGCCGCGTCGCAGCCGGCATCCAGCGGCACGGCGGTGACAGTGGAGTTCGATTCGGCGCAGTCTGGACCACTCATGTTTACGGTATGGCAGGGTTGAAGAGTATATGAGGCGTTGCCCGCGACAATCCGGCTTTGTGCTGCTGCTGATACTGGTATTGGTGGCCATTTGCGGCATTGCGATGGCCGCCACTGCCCGCCGTTACGGCGAGAAGATCATGCAGTCAAACGCCGCCGTCAAGGAGCTTCAGTTCCGCTGGGGGGCCTGCAGTTGCCAGCGGACGATACTGCCCCAGGCCAACGGGCTGTTGACCGAGCAGTGCAAGCCCAAGGCCCCCCCGCCGGCCTTGATGTGCCACCAGGTAATGCTTGGCGGCATGCGGTTTAACCTTGTGGTGGGCGACGAGTGCGCCAAGTCCAACGTGAACCTGCTCGCCAAGCAGCACGACGACGCCGGGATGCTCGCCTGCGTCCGCCGCCTGCAGGGCGATGACCGGCGGCTATTGAATGTGGAACTGTCCCCTCTAACGGACGCCGACGCCCCCGCAGACGAATCGGCCTTTCCCGTCAAGTACGAGGGCTTCGAGCAGTTTTTCGCGATCCGCCACCCGTCGGAGTTGGGACTGCAGTCCGCAGGCGGGGGCGTGTCGGCCTGCAGGAGGCTGACGTTCTGGAGCGACGGGCAGGTGAACCTCTGGCGGGCAGACATTCCCGTGCTTCGCGAGACGCTGCAGGGCCTGCTGACCGAGTCGAACCTAATGGCCCTGGACGATCTGCGACGCAAGACCGCGGTGAAGGACCTGGATCGCGGCAAGGCCTTCGCCAAGATGCAACTGACGGACGAGCAGACCACCGCCCTGGGGCCGCTCATCCGCGAGACCTCGGACTGCTTCAGCCTCTGGGTCTACGCCGAAGGTGCCAACCGCTCCTGGTATCGCTTGTATGTGCAGCGGCAGGACGGCGGCGGCAATAACGCCAAACAATGGGTGTTCGCCTGGTGAACATGTTTTCATATCAAGGCCGCAAGCGGCTGCTGTGGGCAACGATCATCGCGATGACGCTGGCGATGGCCGGTGCAATCTACATTGCGCTGCAGCCGGTGGAGGTCGACACGGGCGTGAGCCCCAAGGCCCGCCCCGCCGCCGCGCAACAGGCTGACGTTGTGCAGGCCAGGCCTCCGTCGGACTACGCCGTCATCTATCGCACCGATCTCCGTCAGCCGCTCTTTGACGCTCCAGTGTCGACTGCCCCAGCCGTGGCCCCGGTGCTGCCGTTGCGGCTGGCGGGCGTCTTCGTGGAGACCGGCCATTCGTACGCACTGTTCCGAACCCTCACCGGCGACCAAAAGATGCTCAGCGTCGGCGAGTCCTTCGAGGGCGTGGAGGTCACCGCCATCGACGCAACTTCGGCGAGCGTGAAGTTCAGCGGGCAGACCATCACGCTGAAGAAGGAGACTCCCGCGAAATGAAAGAGTCATTCACGATCACCTTCGATGGTCAATGGCGACTGGCCCGGCTGGCCAATGGGCAGGTCCAGGTCCGCCTTGTGCCAGCCGACGAAGGCGACGATGCCGCCGTGGTCAAGGCCGCCCTGAACGAAATGGGCTACCGCACCGGCGGCGTTTGCCTCGCCCTGCCCTCGCAGATGATCGTGTCCGCGCGAGTCAACGGCCACGATATCCCACGCAACCGCCGACGCACCGGACTGCTGTCGCTGCTGGAAGAACAGCTCCCGATGGACATGGAGAGCATGACGGCGGACTTCCTGCCGCCGGTGGACGATTGGTCGCTGGGCGTGGCCGCCGACACGGCCGAGGTCAAGCAACTACTCGATAAGCTCAGTGTCGCGGGCATCGTTGTCAACGCCATCTGCCCGACGGCGGTGATGGCGCTGTGGGACATCTGCCGCAAGGGCGGTACCGCCAACTACGCATTCCTGCACTCTGGCGACAAGGTGGATATCTTCCGCCTGGTGGACGGCAAGCCGCTGGGATGGTACACGGCCTCTAGCGATCCAGCCGAGATCCGCGAGTGCGTAATGGCCGACCAACTCACCTACCCCATCGAGGGTGAGCAGGTCACCGCATGGGTCGTCGCCGAGGCGGACTGGTCCGTGGACGCGGAAACGGCGTTGGCGGTGAAGGTGGTTCGCCGGGAGCACGATTCGGCGTTCACTGCCGCGGCTCGATCCGCCGGCGATGTGCTGGGCGGCCAGGGCGGCTGGATAAACCTCCGCCGCGACGGCCTGGCTCAGCCAAATCCGTGGAGCCCGTTCAAGGGCCTGCTCCGCGTGACGGCCGTCATGGCGATCCTGCTGCCATTGGTGCTGGCAGCAGCGTTCTACTGGATCGGCACGCAATACGGCAACGTCGCCGACGAGGCATGGCAGCAGGAGGCGGCCGCCTTTCGCAAGCTCAACCCCAAGAGCCCCGTCCCGCCGGGCGAGGGCCTGAACCTGCGACTAAGGAGTGACCTGACTCGGCTGACCGGCATGAGCGGGTCCACCGGCCAGGTGCCGCCCCGCGTCAACTCGCTGGAGACGCTGCGTCAGATCATGGCCGGGCTGCCACCGGCGATTCACCTGCGCGTGCTTGATATTCAACTTAGCCCCACCGAGGTGTTCTTGCAGGGCCAGGCCCGGACACACAGCGACGCCGAGGCCGTCAACCGTGCCCTGGCCGCCAGCGGGCTGACGATGGAATCGCCGGCCACCGAAAGCCTTGCCGGCGGCGGCGTGTCGTATACGTTGGTCGGTAAGCCCGCGGCGCCCAAGAAGGCCGGGCCAGCCCCGGCGGCATCGCAGCCCACGGATCCTAGTGTTGCTCGGGCCGAGCCTGCCGAAACATCAGCCGAGGCGCCGGCCGACGAGGCCACGGTCCAGCCCGCCACTGAGCCGGCCCAACAGGACGGTGCCCAATGACCAGACGAGTGCAGATATTGGCCGTGCTTGTGGGTGTGGCCTTGGTCGCAGCGGTGATCATGAGCTACCAATTCATGCTTGATCAGCAGGAGGCCGCGGTTGCGGCAAACACCAACCTCGCCGAGGGCCTGTCGATGATCGACCAGATCACCGAGGTCAGCCGCCGCCCGGCCATGGCTGTGTCGCGTGAAAAACTGTCCACCGAGACGACCACGCTGATCGAGGCCGCTGCAAAGTCGGCGGGCATACGCGAAGTCAAACGCATCACGTCCGACGGTGCTCCGCGGCGGATCGGCGACACGGTTTACAAAGAAAAACCTACACAAGTGCTTTTGCAGCAGGTTACACTCAAGCAGATCGTGGACCTGGCCCTTGCGGTGACCGGCAAAGACGTCGGCCTGAATGTCGAGTCCATCCGGCTGAGCGTGCCACCCGAAGGCGGCAACGCTGGCCTGTGGAATGCCGAAATCGTCCTGACTTACCTGATATATGCTCCGCCACAGGCGGGGCTAGCGGAGCCAAAGTAGATGACCTTGTTACGAGCAAGCCTGCCAATCATTTGTCTGATGTTCGTGCTGGCAGGTTGCGCGACCGATACCACCACACCACAGGGCGGCGGGGTGATCGTCGCTAAGGATATCCAGAGGGATACCGAGGCGGCACGAAAGCACAACGATGAGGCCGCCAAATGTCTCGACAAGGGCAACCTCGACAAGGCTGAATCGGAACTACGGGCCGCCCTGCTGGCGGACCACTTCTACGGGCCAGCGCACAATAACCTGGGCACCGTGTATTTCCGCCGCAAGAATCTCTACGGGGCGGCGAATGAATACCAGACCGCCGCCCAGCTGATGCCCACGCGGGCAGAGCCGCGAATCAATCTCGGACTGGTCTTCGAGATGGCGACGCGCCTCAACGATGCCGTCAAACCGTACGAAGAGGCCCTGACGCTGGACCCGAACAACATGGTCGCTGCCGGCAACCTGGCCCGCGTTTACACCCGCCTGGACATCAAGCCCGACCGCACCCGCGACCTGCTCAAGCAGATCATCCTGAAAGACTGCCGCCCCAAATGGGTCGAATGGGCCAAGGAGCGGCTGTCGATTATGGGCACTACTCAGCCTGCGCAATGAAGTGTGGCGATGCGGGCTGAGACGCAAGACAACCACCGCGCATAGGCAATCATGAAAGTATCCCTGGTATCGTTGCCAATCACTTCAGGAAGGCCGGAAGTCAACCAGGCAAAGATGGAGCAACTCCTGCGCAGCGCGGTTACACAAGGGGCGGAGCTGGTCTGCTTTCCGGAAATGGCCATCGTTAATGATGGCTATCCGTGGGGAAAGTATCGACACCTGGCCCAGCCGATCCCTGGGGAGTATTCAGATACCTTCTGCAGGCTGGCCAGGGAATGCGGCGTGCACATCTCTCTTGGACTGATGGAGGCGACTCCGGAGGGGTTCTACAGTTCGGCAATCTTGATTAGTCCTGACGGCAGGATCATTCTTAAACACCGGCAGGTTCGAAGCGGCAAGCCATACGTGTGTGGCGACGCCTTTAACTGTGTGGAATCTGGGTTGGGGCCTGTCATGTTCGCGATCTGCGCGGACGTATGGGATGAAGGGTTATTGACGCGTGTCGCCCAGTGCCGGCCACGATACACGCTGGTGCCAGCCGACCTGTGCGGAAATGAAAACGAGCGAGGGCTCATTACCGATGAGCGGCCTCCAGATGACCTGTTGGAACTGAAGGAGCGATACCGAACCATATCGGAGGCTTCCGGAGGAACCGTGCTGGTAGCAAATTGTTATGAAGAGGATGGTCCAGAGCACTGCGGTGCATTTGGCGGCGCGTTTGCATTCGACAAGGGCGTTGAGGTTCTTCCGTTGGGCCTGACGTCTCGGAAGTGGCGACAACCTGTAGAGCAGCCGATCTATAGCTTCGCCCTGTGATAAATGAGTTGTGGGTGCTCCCCCGGAGGCGGCGCATGGGACGGCAACGAAGGCTGGTACTCGTCAGTTCCACAATATCCGTCATTTCTTCGCGGTGGCCCCCCAGGGTTTCCGCGAAAACCGCGGGTCTCCGCGTGTCACCGGCCGTGGTCTTCTTTCACAGGCCAATCATGACGGCAAGCTAAGAAGCCACCAAGAACTTCGTTTGCATTGACGACGTAGTTTCTAGCATGCTGTGTATCCTCGACGCCCTGCTCGTTACGAGGTCGTACCGCCCTGTGGCGGTGCATCGAGAAGACGCTGAGCATCAACGGGGTCCGTGGGCCTGCCCGGGTGGCAGGGCCAGTCTTTCGAAGGCCTGCAAGAGGCTTGGTTCCCACAAACGCTGCACCAAGCCATGCCGACAAACAGGCCACCAGGGTTGCCAGAGTGAAACCCCATCGAGGCTACAGCGGCCTCTCATGCAGTACGGCGTTGACGCCGAGATAAGAAGTACATATGGAAACGCAGTTGTTGGCCTCACCCTCACAGTTCGTCGGAACTGGCAAGGACTTCATCGCGCCCCTGTCAAGTTCCGCACGAGCCAGAATAGCCATGCAGGTTCTGTTCCCTCCACACATCACCATAAGTTGGCCCAAGCGAATCATCGGAGAGATGCTGCTATTGCTGGCCAAGGTGTGGGTCAGGCGGCAGCGCCCGCAACTGCGGGAGCATCATGCGGCCAGGCATGATAACGTTCGGGCTCTTTACGACTCCCAATCCCGGCGATACCTGAGTAGCCACGCCAGAACCACCTGCCGCGATGACGATGCTTGGCGGTTGTGGCTGGGGCAGGCCCTGGTCACGAAGATTCGCAGTGTCAATGCCCAGCAACACAGGCCCGCACGGCATCTTGACCTCTTCGCGGGCAGCGGCCTGTCGTACTTGAGCCAGGCCAAGGTCTTTCACCTGTATGATGCTTGCGTCAACACCGTCCTGCTGGACGCATCATCCGGAATGCTGGACGTTGCGGCCAAATCCACCATCCCTCGTCTGGGACGAAAGGGATACGCAACGTTCATTGATCCGACTTTATCGGAGATCGACAAGCAAACCTTGCGCGATACGTGCCGCAGGACGGTCGAGGTTATCCAGGCAGACCCCAACGGGGACGGCGCCACCCCCATCGTCGCCGACCCCGAAGGCACTGGGCCGCTGTCTGCGGATTCGCTCGACGCAGCCAGTATCATGTTCGGCCTCGGGGCAATAGCACTTCCCAAGGCCCTATCGCTCGCCCATTCGCTATTGCGACTCTTGAAGGAGGGCGGGCGGTTCGCCACGGTCGACATGCACCGCCCGGTGGCGGAACTGGCCGCACGCTGGGCCTGGCCCGTTCCCCTGGAGCTGCGTTCGCCTTGGATAGAGCAGGAGGGCTACCGGCGGATCACGGTGCCCTACGTGCTCGGGCGGCTATGGGGCTGGCACGACCCGAGTCTCTACCCTCACCTGATGAAGCTCGCTGTGATCCGGGTCGGCGATGCCTGGTATGGCTGGGATGAGATTCTGTTTGAGATCCAGTCCCGGCGGTGGGATTTCGGCGTGCCCGCGATGCCGACGTACCAGCAGGTGCTAGTCAAGGTTAAGCTTTCGCCATCCGAAGCCGCCGAGAGAGAACAGGCATCCGAGGCCCTGCTTGCATGCGTGCAGCAAACCGCCAATGCTCATGGGCGTCCGGAATCGTGCCCTTAAGCGTCCCCGTAAGCGTACAAATAGCAGATTCTTTCGACCTGGCGCTTCATCCGGCGCTCGGTTGCGGGTAGACTTGGCCTCCCACCCCAAGTCATTTATCCCTGGGAGGATGGAATGAGCGAGACCAATTTGAACAAACAGCCCATCGATGCCTCCCCCCCTAAGACCCCCGCGGGAGTTCCGGTCGTTGGACTGGGTGCCTCGGCCGGCGGACTGGAGGCCCTCAAGGAGTTCTTCGCCGCCATGCCCGCCGATAGCGGCATGGGCTTCGTGGTCGTTCAGCATCTGGAGCCCACGCACGAAAGCCGCATGGCGGAGATCCTGGCCAAGTGCACAACGATGAAGGTCGTCCAGGCCGAGGACGGCATGACGGTGGAGCCCAATTCCGTTTACACCAACCCGCCGGGCAGGTCCCTGTGCATCCAAGAGGGCCGACTGGTCTTGGGCACCCCAATCAAGGGGGCCCACGTTGAAACAGCTATCGACACGTTTCTGAACTCTCTGGCCGACGATCAGGGCGCCAGGGCCATCTGCATCATCTTTTCGGGTAGCAGCGGATTGGACGGCCCGCGTGGCGTGCGGGCGATCCGCGCCGCCGGCGGAATGTGCATGGCCCAGGAACCTGCCAGCTCGCAATTCCCGGCCATGCCGCAGGCCGCTATCGACACAGGCTTGGTGGACTACGTGCTGCCGCCAGGGCAGATGCCCGCCGCGTTGATGGAGTTTGCGCAGCACCCGCAGGTATTGGCGGCTGACCGAGAAGAGCCCCCCAGCGATGCTGCCTTCGTCGACATGGAGGCCATTCTGAAGCTGCTGCGAACTCGCACCAGCAACGATTACCATCATTACAAGCGAACGACGGTCCTTCGTCGGATCCAGCGCCGCATGGGGCTTCGGCAGATTGTCGACATGAAGGGTTACCTCAAGCTACTCCACACTGATGCCGCCGAATTATCGCAACTGGGGAAGGACATGCTGATCGGCGTCAGTTCGTTCTTCCGGGACGCCGAGGCCTTTGAAACGCTTCGGGCGGATGTCATCGTCCCGCTAGTCGAGGCCAAGATGGACGACACGCCGATACGCGCGTGGGTGGCCGGGTGCGCCACGGGCGAAGAGGCCTACACCGTCGCCATTCTCCTATTGGAGGCCAGAAACGCTGCGGACAAGGCGTTCCCCGTGCAGGTCTTCGCCACCGATATCGATGAGCGGGCCCTGGAAACTGCCCGTGCCGGATCCTACCCGATGGACATCGCCACCGATGTCTCGGCCGACCGACTGGAGCGGTTCTTCACCAAACATGACCAGACGTACCGGGTAGACAAGCATCTTCGCGAGGCGGTGATCTTCTCTCGCCACAACCTGCTGGCCGATCCGCCCTTCTCGAAGCTGGACCTGATCAGTTGTCGCAACGTCTTGATCTACATAGAGTCGGCGGCTCAGAAAAAAGTGCTTTCCGTTTTCAGCTTCGCCCTCAATGTGGGCGGCTGCTTGCTGCTGGGCAAGTCCGAAGGCGTGACCGGGATGGAGGAGCTATTCGAGGCGGTCTCCAAGGCCAACCGCATCTATCGTTTGACGCGATCCAATCGCCGGGCAGCCGGTGAACTCCCGATGTACTCCGGGGGCACGCAGGTTGCCGCGACGGAACGCCCGCGACCTAGGGCCGATGCAGCCGATCTGCGGCAGGCTAATCTGGAAGCCATCCTGCGGCACTTCGACGCCAGCGTCGTGCTGATCGATCCCCAGGGCAATATCCTGCACTTCCACGGGCAAACAGAGAAGTACCTGGGTCACCCAAAGGGCCCGGCCACGCTCAACATCCTCGATATGACGGGCGGGACATTGTCCGCCCGCCTGCGCCAGGCGATCGAGAAGGCGCTAAGGCAGGATGAGCCCGTCCGCCTATCGCAAGTTCCCTTGACCCAGGATCGGACACCGCAGGCCAACCTGACGGTCATGCGCGTGGGCGACCGCATCGGCGGCGGCAGGCTGCTTGCCGTCCTCTTCGAAGACGTAAGCTCACCACTTCCATCTTCGTCCGCCCAGGGCGTGGCGACAAAGGATGAACCGCTGGTCGCCCAGTTGGAGACGGAGGTCAAGACGCTCCGCACCGAACTGCGAACCAACGCCGAGGGCTACGAGGCGGCCAACGAGGAACTCAAGGCCGCCAGCGAAGAAGTCATGTCCATGAACGAGGAGCTCCAGTCTGCCAACGAGGAACTGGACGCCTCCAAGGAAGAATTGCAGTCGATCAACGAGGAACTGACCACCGTCAACAGCCAGCTTGGCGAGAAGGTCAATGAGCTGACAGATACCAACAACGACCTGTCCAATCTGCTCAAGGCCACCGAGATCGCCACCGTCTTCCTGGACGGCAAGCTGCGGATCAGGCGGTTCACGCCGCGTGCGACCGAACTTCTGAACCTCATCGAATCTGACCTGGGACGGCCCGTCGGACATATCACCCAGAACTTCACCGGCGTGGACATGGCTGATGACGCCCAAAAGGTGCTAACGAACCTGACGCCGATGGAGAAGGAAGTGCAGGCCCGCGACGGACGATGGTATACCGTGCGAATCCTGCCCTATCGCACACTGGATGACCGCATCGACGGGACCGTCGTAACCTTCTCCGACGTCAGCCGCATGAAGGAGATCGAGAACAACCTCCGATTCGAGAGGGCATACGCCGAGAAGATCGCCGAGACCGTGCGGCATCCGCTGCTCGTACTGGACGACCAGTTGCGAGTCCTGTCGGCGAACCGCGCCTTCTACGAGATGTTCAAGATCCATCCGGCCCAGACGGCCGGCCGCAAGGTGTACGACTTGGGCAATGGGCAATGGGACATCCCGCAG
>Ga0265339_10002878_pt1 | contig 12183 bp, 10 predicted proteins | sample 4CB219metaG_FD_202085 | JGI IMG/M metagenome (GOLD analysis project Ga0265339, IMG submission 202085) | Rhizosphere microbial communities from Carex aquatilis grown in University of Washington, Seatle, WA, United States - 4-CB2-19 metaG | ecosystem: Host-associated > Plants > Roots >...
GTCACGGCTGCAGTCGACGTGCCAGCTCGCTCCCCGGCGCCACACCGCCAAAACCCGCGTGCCGGTGCGCCCCCGGGCCGGGCCGGGGGGGGCGTCGCGCAAAGCATGCGCGCTTTCGCGAGGCGACCGTCGGAATTGCGGCCCGCGTACGCCGCGCGAATGGGCCGCGCGATGCGACCGCCAGATCGCGCGGCAGAGTCGGCCGTCGGGGCGAACCCGGTTGGCGCCGCCGTATGTCGCTACGTAAGGTCTCGAGCCGAGTCCAGTCGGAGGGACGACGCATATTGTGAGCGAGATGAGTGAGCCCGCGGACCATGGCACGCGGTGGGGGCGGCTCGCGCGGCAGAGCCTCACGCGGAGGCCGGTCCGTTACCTCTTCGGGCTCGCGATGACCGCGAGCGCGCTCGGGTTCCGGCTCTTGCTCTCGCCCTGGACAGGGAGGGGGGCACCCTTCGTGCTGTTCTTCGGCGCCATGCTGCTGACGAGCCTCGTGGCTGGTGTGGGGCCGGGTCTCTTCGTGTTGCTCGTGAGCCTGCCCATGGCGGCCGTGACCTTCGCCATCCCCGCCGGCGCGACGGCATCCCAGGCGGCGTTCCAGTCGCTGCTGTACGCCGTCGACGGGCTCATCGTCCTGGAGCTCACGCGCCAGGCTCTGCAGGCGCGGGGACGCTTGCAGCACGCCAACCACGAGCTCGAGGCCGCCGCAGCGCGCCTCGAGCGCTCGGAGGCGCTGGCGCGCCGGATCATCGAGCTCGCGCCCGACGCCTACTTTCAAGCGGACGCGGAGGGTCGGTACCTCGACGCGAATCAGGCGGCGTGCCGCCTGCTCGGCTACGAGCGGGACGAGCTGCTCCGGAAGAGGATCCTCGACGTCATTCCCCCGGAGGACGCGCAGCGGCTCTGGTCCACTCGCACCGAGCTGTCGAAGCCCGACGCTGTGCACGTCGGCGAGTGGACGCTGCTTCGCAAGGACGGGACCCCCGTGCCCGTCGAGCTCAGCTCGAACATCCTTCCCGACGGGCACTGGCAAGCGTTCATTCGCGACATCACCAAGCGCAGGCGCGCCGAGGACGAACGGCAGGTCTACATCTCGCTGCTCGAGAACTCGTCGGACTTCATCGGGATCGCCGACCCGACGGGGACACCCGTCTACGTGAACCCGGCGGGCCGCCGCATGGTCGGGCTGCCCCTCGACCTGCCGGCCGAGCAAACGCGCATCCCCGACTACTACTCGGCCGACCAGCGCGCCTTTGCCGAGGAGGTGATCTTGAAGGCCATGCTCGAGCAGGGCCGCTGGTCGGGCGAGACCGCCTTCCGCCACTGGCAGACGGGCGCGAGCATCCCCGTCTCGGACGAGCACTTCTTGATCCGCGACCCGAGCGGGGCGCGGATCCTCGGGATGGGCACGGTGATCCGGGACATCTCGCACGCACGGCAGGCCGCGGCCGAGCGGGAGCAGTTGCTGGCGCGAGAACGCGCGGCGCGCGGCGAGGCCGAGGCGATCAACGAGCGCCTCCGGGAGTCCGAGGAGCGGTTTCGGCTCACGATCGAGGAGGCGCCCATCGGCATGGCCCTGGTCGCGCTCGACGGGCGCTTCGTGCGCGTCAACAAGGCTCTCTGCGACATCCTCGGGTACACGGTCGAGGAGCTCGAGCGGCTCAATTACCAGGAGATCACGCCGGCCGAGGATCTGGAGGCGAGCCGCGCGCTGCGGGAGCGGGTGATGCGCGGGGAGGTCCCCAAGTACCAGATCGAGAAGCGCTACCTCCGCAAAGACGGCACGGCCGTCATGGTCTGCGTGAACGGCTCGGTCATGCGCGACGCCGAGGGCAGCCCCTTGCACTACATCGCGCAGATCGAGGACATCACCGAGCGCAAGCGCGCCGAGGAGGTCGTGCGCGCGTCCGAGGCGAAGTTCCGGCGCCTCGTCGAGGGGATGCCAGATGGCGTCTTCATCTCTCAGGGCGGGCGCGTCGTCTACGCCAACCATCGCTTCGGGGCGTTGCTGGGATATGAAGACGAGGGCGCGCTGCTCGGCCGCTCGGTCGAGCAGTATGTGGCGCCCGAGTCGCTCGAGCTGGTGAGAGCCCGTGTCCGGCGCGTCCAGGAGACCCGTGGGAGCGCGCCGCCCCAGGAGGTGACGATGTTGCGGCGCGACGGCTCGCGCGCCGTCGTCGAGACGGTCGGCATCGCCGCCGACCTCGAGGGCGCGCCCGCCATCGTCGTCGTCGTTCGCGATCTCGCGGAGCGCGTGCGCGCCGAGCAGGCGCTCCGCTTCTCGGAGGCGAAGTTCTCGGGGATCGTCTCGATCTCGGCCGAGGCGATCATCTCGATCGACGAGCAGCAGAAGATCACGGTCTTCAATACGGGGGCCGAGACGATCTTCGGCTACTCGCGAGAGGAGGTGCTCGGGGCGCCGCTCGACCTGCTGCTCCCCGCGGCGCTGCGGGCGGGCCACCGGCGCGACGTGGACGCCTTCGCGACCGGCGAGGTCGCGGCGCGCCAGATGGGCGAGCGCCACGTGTCGATCCGGGGCCGCCGGAAGAGCGGCGAGGAGTTCCCCGCCGAGGCGTCGATCGCGAACCTGAAGGTCGGCGAGACGAGGCTCATGACGGTGGTGCTGAGGGACGTCACCGAACGCGTGCGCGTCGAGCGGGAGCAGGGGCTGCTCGCCGAGGTGGGGGGCGCGCTCGCGGCGACGCTGGACTACGAGCAGACGCTGGCGGCCGTCGCGCGCATCGCCGTGAAGGACTTCGCGGACTGGTGCATGGTCGAGGTGATGAACCCGGGCGAGGGGCTGCGGCGCCTCAAGGTCGCGAGCGCCGACCCGGCCAAGGCGGCGCTCGCCGAGGAGCTCGAGAACGTCCCGCTCGATCGCGCGCGGCCGTACGTCATGAAGCCGGTCGTCGATTCGCGCGAGCCGTTGCTCGTGCCGCGCGTGACGCCGGCGCGCATCGAGGCGGCGGCCCAGGGCCCGGACCACCTGCGCATGCTTCGCGCCCTCGAGGCCACGTCGCTCCTCTCGGTGCCCCTCGTGCTGCGCGAGCAGCTGCTCGGCACGCTCACCTTCGTCTCCTCGAGGGCGTCCCGCCTCTTCGGCCCGGCGGACCTGCGCCTCGCCACCGCCATCGCCGAGCGCGCGACGCTGGCGATCGAGAACGCGCGCCTCTACCGCGCGGCGCTCCAGGCGACCACGCTCCGCGATCAGGTGCTGAGCGTCGTCGCGCACGACCTGCGCAACCCGCTCAGCTCGATCGCGCTGCACGCCTCGGCGCTCGCGCGGCCCCGGCCGCAGCCCGAGCGGCGCCACCAGCGGCACAAGGAGGCCATCGAGCGCGCCGCGCGGCGCATGAACCGCCTCATCCAGGACCTGCTGGACGTCGCCGTGCTGGAGTCGTCGGGGCGGCTCAACGTCGAGAAGGCGGCCCTCGCCCCGAGCGAGCTCGTCGGCGAGGCGGTTGACATGCAGCGCGCGCTCGCGGCCGCCTCGACGATCGATCTGAGGCTCCAGGTGGCCGTGGACGTTCCTCGGATTCTCGGCGATCACGATCGCCTCCTGCAGGTCTTCGACAATCTCATCGGCAACGCCCTGAAGTTCACGGAGGCGGGGGGACAGGTCACCGTCGGCGTCGCTCCTAGCGAGTCGGGGGCGCTCTTCTGGGTCGCCGACACGGGGCGCGGCATGTCGCACGACGAGCTCGCGCGGGTGTTCGACCGGTTCTGGCAGGCCTCGGCGCGGTCCGGACGCCTCGGGGCGGGTCTCGGCCTGCCCATCACCAAGGGGATCGTCGAGGCGCACGGCGGACGCATCTGGGTCGAGAGCGAGCCGGGCCGGGGCAGCGCGTTCTTCTTCACCGTGCCCGATGCGCCGGCTCACGCCACGCGCGGGGCCGAGGTCCTGCATTGAGCGGCGAGTCAGCCCCGCCGGCGTCGGCGGCGAGCGCCCGCGAGCACGAGCGCCGCGAGGGCGACCCCGGCGAGCGCGTCCGCGCGGCCCGCGCCGGCGAGCGAGCACCCGTACTTCGGGTCGCCGTCGGCGAGATCGGCGGGGACGGGCGTGTTGGGATCCTGGCCGTGGACGAGCTCGTCGATGTCAGGCGTCCCGTCGCCGTCGCTGTCGGTCCCGTCGGTCTGGAGCGCGGTGAGCGCGGGCGCGAGCGTCGCCTCGTCCTGGGTCATCCCGTGGGCGAGCATCGAGGTGCCGAAGGGGGTCGAGACGCTGCCGGCGCCGGTCGTGCCCTGGATGTGGCAGAGGCGGCAGGGCGGATCGTACTTCATGCCGGCAGGGGCGAGATCGGCGTGGATGATCCGGGGGAACCCGTCCTTGGCCCGTGCCGCTTGCGGCGCGGCGAGGGCGACGACGGTGATGGCGAGGCCGACGAAGAGAGCGCGCATGGAGGTCCTCACAGGAACACGTGGAGCTGGACGAGGAGCGAGTCGACGGGGAACCGCATCGGGCCCTGGACGAGGCTCGTGTGCACGTAGTCGAACCGCGCGTCGACGTGCGTGAAGAAGAACCAATCGACGCCGGCCCACCCGCTCCACGAGGTGCCCGCCGTGTTGGGCTGGCCCGTGGCCCAGGTCTCGCCCGTGCCGATGAGGTGCAGGCCCTGCCAGGGCTCGACGTCGGCCTGGAGCATCGTCGCGAGGCCGGTCCAGCTCGACTGCCCGGCGACGGACGTGATGGTGGCGTCGGCCTCGCCGAGGATCGCCAGCGCCTCGAGCGGCGAGCCGCGCAGGATGACGCCGTGGGCTTGCCGCGTGGTCGCGGCGCGAAGGTACACGTCGTCGGCCGCGTGGGTGATCTTGCTGCTCACGCCGAAGGCCCACCGGCTCGTGGGGCTCCACTCGCCGTACCCGGCGTAGCCACGCTCGCGGAACGCGTCGGGCGACATCTGGTAGTTGCCCGCGATGCCCATGAGCTCGCCGCGGAAGCCGTGGCCGCGCGCCGCGATCGCGACGCCGTGCTGCTGGGTATCGTTGAGATCGGTGCGCGTCGCCTGGCGCACGAACAGCGTGTGCTCGATCGAGCGCACGCCGTAGGGGAGGGTGATCCGGCCGGCGCGCAGGAGGACCGCGTCGTCGGCGAAGGCCCAGCCGGCCCAGTACTCGCGCGCCACCAGGTTGCCCACGACCGCGGCCGGCGAGTTGCCGTTCGTGATGAAGCCGAGGCTGCCCGCCGCGCGGAAGTGGCCCACGTCCACGCCGGCGCGCAGGTCGGCCTGCATGAGGACGTTCTGCCGCGACCACCCCGCGCCGTCCGGCTTCATGACGAGCAGCATGTCGCGGAAGCTGCCGCCCGCGAGCAGCCAGGAGGGCGGCGTGAAGAACCCGAAGAACGGCTGCGCGTCGGCGGGCTCGGTGCCGTAGTGCGAGCGCAAGAGGTCCGACGCCGCGCCGAGCCCGAACTCGTTCAGGAGGCCCCCGCCCGACGGGTCGAAGTGGCACTGCGCGCACCCGGAGAAACCGTGCCGGATCATCCAGGCGTAGGCGTGCGCGGGGCGCGGCGTGAGCAGGATGACGGCGAGGAGCGCGCCGGAAAGGCCGGCGGCGAGCGAGCGGGACATTGGATGCACGTGAGTCTCCAAAGGGTCGGGGAAAGTTCCTGTCGGGCGACACCCGAAGCGCTGGGAACGGAGTCGCGCGGTACGCGCCTTGCTCCGAATTGAGGAGGATGGAGGTCCGGTAGATGCGCTATTACTTGCTCGGCGGTGCTCTGATCGGCGGCGGGGTGCTCGTCGTGACGTTCGCGATCGCCCTGGGCATCGCATGGCTCTTGCGCCACGCGCGTCAGGGGTGAGACCGCGATCCGGACGCGAGCGTCGCGCAGCGGGCGCAGCGCTTCGTCAGGTGCTCCAGCTTGTCGTAGGTCATGACCGAGGAGAGAGCACGGGCGATGCCAAGCGTCGGCCGCGCCGCTCGGCGCCTCGGCCCGCTCGCGCGCGCAGCCCTTGCGCGAGGCCGTCGCGGAACGAAGGACCTGCGGACGTGCGCTCAGCGCGGCCGGCGCGTGGGCTGCGCGCGCGGCGCGTAGGTGGGCATCGGCCGCGTCGCGATGGCCTGGAGCCAGCGCTGCAGGTTGCTCGCGTCCTCCTCGGTGAGCGCGCCGAGCGCGGGCATGAGCAGGCCGAGCTCGGTCGCGTTCCGCGGCCGGTAGGCGATGCTGTGATAGAGGTTCTCGGCCGAGCTCTGCGCGTCGTAGATCGTCGGCGCGTCGACGAAGTCCCAGCCGAAGCTCGCGCCGACGTGGCGCGCGCCGTGACAGAACTGGCAATTCCCACGGTAGAGGGCGAGTCCGCGCTGGACCTGAGCCTCGCCGCCGACGTCGAACTGAGCGTAGTAGGGCGCCGCGGCGACGAGCTCGACCCCGACGAGCGTGTCGGCGCGCGTCCACGGAGAGAACGTCGCCTCGGTCAGCCGCGCGACCTCGGGATGCCAGCTCTCCGCGACGACGAGCTTGTTGCCTTGGAACTCGGTGGGGCGAGGATCGGCGACGGCGCCCGCGCGCCGGAGCGGCGGGAACGCGTGCCCGAGCGGCTGCTTCCGATCGGCCGCCCAGGCGCGCGCGACGAACGGATCGAGGCGCGCCATCGCCGTTCGAGCGCGGAACGGCACGGGGATCGCCATGCCGTTCGCGAAGTGGAGGATCGCGAGATCGAGACGCTCATCGGACGCAAAACCGTCGAGCAGGGCGCCGAGCGGGACGCCGCGGTAGCGCGCGACGCGATCGTACTGGACGTCATAGCGCTCGACCTCGCGCGGCCCGGCGCGGTCGAGATCGATGCGCCGGGCGCGCTCGTGCGCCGGCGGCGCGTCCGACGGCGCGGCCGCGCCGCGGACCCAGACCTCGACGAACCGACCACGATCGTCCTCGGCCGCGCTCTTCGAGCGAGCGGCGGCGGCGCCCGCGGCGCAGACGGCCAGGCTCGCGGCGGCCAGGGACAGCCGTGCCGTCCTCCTCATCGAGGGGCGAAAATCTTGCGCCATCGCCACCCTCCGGCGTTCATTTTGCGTGAGGGGAGTGGACCGTCACGACGGGGCACTCGGCGTGGCGAAGCACGTGCTCGGCCACGCTGCCCAGCACGAGTCGCCGGACGCCCGTGCGCCCGTGCGATCCCATGACGATGAGCTCCGCGCCGGCGACCTTCGCAGCGTCGAGGACGAGGTCGGCGACGTTGCTCGCGCCGATCCTGACCTCGGCCGTGGCCTCCACCTCGAGGCGCTGCGATGCCTCGACCATCGAACGCTCGAGCGTCTCGATCTCCTGCGCGTTCGGCAGCAGCGCGCCGAGGCTGACGTCGCCGGCCCCCGCCGGGCGCGCGTTGATGGCGTGCACGAGGTGGAGCGGCGGTCCACCCGTCGTTCGGAGGAGCTCGGCGGCCCAGGCGAGAGCCTGCGTCGCCGCGGGGCTGAAATCGAAGGGGACGACGATCTTGGGCTTCATGCCTCGTTTCATTGCGAAGCTCGTGCCACTGAAGGAAGCGCAGGTCGGGTTCCTGCCGATCTGCGGGGCCGACCGCAAGGTCATCGGCGTCATCACCGATCGCGATCTCGCGACGCGCGGGCTCGCCCAGGGGCTCGACGCGAAGACGACCTCGGCCGCGATGATCATGACGGCGCCCGCCCTCACCTGCCTCGCCGACACGGACCTCCGCGCCGCCGAGGAGCTGGTGGCGCGCGAGCGCCGCTCCCGCCTCGTCGTCACCAGCGCCGACGGGACCATCGCCGGTGTCCTCAGCATCGTCGATCTCCTCGAGCACGCGCCCGGCCGCGAGGCGCTGACGACGCTGAAGGCCGTGCTCTGGCGAGAGGCGCTCGGCCCGCGCGGCGGGGCCCGCGCCCGGCCAGCCGTTGCTCAAGGACTACCGGCGGACCGGGGCGGCCGATGTGACGTGAGTCACGGCCGCGGCCCCTTCATTAGATACCCTCGGCGGGGATGCGGAGCACGAACAGCGCGCCCACGTCGGAAGGCTGCAGGACGATGGTCCCGCCGTGGGCCTCGACGACGCGCCGGGCGAAGGCGAGGCCGAGGCCGCTCGCCTTCGCCTTCGTCGTGAAGAGCGGCTCGAAGACGCGCGCGCGGAGCGCCGCCGGCACGCCGGGCCCCGTGTCGCCGACCGAGATCTCGAGCTCGGGCCCGATCCGTTCGGCGTCGATGCGGACGCGCCCTTCGCCGCCCATGGCGTGGACCGCGTTGGCGAGCAGCGCGCGCAGGACGCGCGCGAGCTGGTCCGCGTCGACCATGGCCACGAGGTCGGCGGGCGCGGCGAGCGTGGCCTCGATGCCCGGCGGCAGACCCGCCGCGCCCACGGCCGAGGCGAGCAGCGCCGCGATGGGCGTCGGGCCGCGGCGCAAGGGCCGCCCGCGCGCGACCGTCGTCAGGTCGGCGAGCATCGACTCCGCGCGCCTGACCTCGGTCGAGATGCGCGCGAGGTGCTGGTCGACCTTCGAGCCCGCGCCGGCCTGGGCGCCCACGAGGTGCCGCAGCAAGTACACCGAGCTCTCGATCACGCTCAAGGGGTTGCGTAGATCGTGGCCGATGCCGACGACGAGGCGCTCGAGCAGGTCCGCGAGGAGCAGGTTCGGGTCGCGCGCGGAGGCGCTGTCAGGGTGGTCGGGCGCGCCTGGGGCGTCGCCATCGGGCGGAGCGGAGGACATCCTGAGCTCCGGCGCTGCGCCGGAGCCGCTGTGTTAGACGGCGCGCGGCGGGCGGTCAATTGTACGAAAGTACAGGTGGCTCAGGTCGGCGCCGCGTGGGCCACGCGCGCCGCCCCGACGCGCGCCTCGTAGGCGACGAGCGCGAGCTCGGTGCGGTTCTCCACCTCGAACTTGTGGAAGAGGAGGGCGACGTGCGCCTTGACGGTCCGCTCGGTGATGCCGAGCGCGGCCGCGAGCCGCGCGTTGGTGACGCCGCAGCCGACGAGGCCGAGGATCTCGCGCTGGCGCGCGGTGAGCGTGCGCCAGAGGCGGATCTCGCGCTCCACGCGCGCCGAGGCGCGCAGCGTGTCGGCCCGGCCCCTCGGCCGTCCCAGCGCCCCCGCGAGCGCGGCGATGCGATCGCCCGAATCCGAGAGCTCGATCCAGCCGTCGGCGTCGCTGGCGTGGGCGGCGAGGCGGGTCGGGCTCCCGATGGCGACGAGCGTCGCCTCCGGCCGGTGCCGGCGCACCTCGCGCAGGAGCTCGTCGGTCTCCTCGCGCGAATGGCCGACGTCGATCACCACCAGGCCCGGGCCTCGCTCGGGCAGCGCGCGAAAGAGCGCGATCGAGCCGGCGCCCGAGGTCGCGCCGGGGAAGCCATGGTGGCGGAGGAAGTCGACGAGCAGGTCGCGCACGAGCGCGCGCTCGGAGATGACGACGACGGGCGGAGTCCGCCGGGTCCGCGCGCGCGCCGTCCTGGTGAGTGACTGGGCCATGCCCGAAAGAACAGCAAGGGCCACGCCAGGTGCCGCAGAGTTTGCACGAATTCGCACCGCCGAACCCCGCGCGGAGCCTCGGGGGCGCGGCCGGCGCGTGCGCGCCGTTGGCGCGATCGCGCAAGATTCGCGCACGCGGCGCGCCGCGCGAGATCCCTGCGCGAATCGACGCTCACGGCGCTCGGCGAAGAGATCCACGGGCCGCTGGCGGACGTTATGCAAGAGCCCGAGGGTGGAGGTTCACCATGCCGGCTTTGATCTTTCCGTCGAAGGTGCGGGACGAGGTGCTGGCCCAGCACGCGGACCTGCGCGAGCTGTTACGGGCGACCGTGGACGAGCTCTCCCGCCAGGCGGCAGCGGGCGAGTCGGATTGCGCGCGGCTGCGGGTCATGGGCCGCGAGCTCTGCGCGCGGTTCCACGAGCACCTGCTCTATGAAGACGAGGAGCTCGTGCCCGTGCTCGCGGTGCTCGACACGTGGGGGCCCGAGCGGGTGCGCGAGCTCCACGACGAGCACGCGCGGCAGCGGCGGACGCTGGGCGCGCTCTGGATGACGTTCGACTTCGCGACCGACCTCGGCCAGCTGGGCGCGGCGCTCCGCGATCTCGCCGAGGACATGCTGCGCGACATGGAGGCGGAGGAGGCGGGCTGTCTCGCCGCCGAGGCGATGGCCGCCCCGCTCCTCCAGGTCGAACGGCTCCGGTACTGAAGGTCAGCCGGGGAGCGAGCCGCGGCGGGGCTGCCCGCCCATCTCCCACTCGAAGTAGCGCCGCGCGAAGCGAACGAAGTCGGCCTCGGTGACGATGCCGACGAGCTTGCCGTGCTCGACGACGGGCAGGCATCCGAACTTGTGGCCCTCGAGCAGCGCCGCGGCCTCGGCGGCCGGCGTCTCGGGCCCGACGGTGAGGACGTCCTTCTCCATCAGCATCTCGATGGGCACGTCCTTGGCGACCTCGCGCGGCCTTTCCTGGTTCGGGTGCCCGTGACTGACCCAGGCCTCGAGGATCTTCCGGTGGGTGAGGAGGCCGATGACGCGCTCGTCGCCGTCGACGACGGGCAGGTGACGGATGCGCCCGCGCTCGATCTGGCGGCGCGCGGCAGCGAGCGTGTCGCCGACGGCCAACGTCTCGACGACGGCGCTCATGATCTCGCGAACGGTCGTGGTCGCCATGATGACCTCCCCTTCTAGGGCCGCGTGAGCTTCGAGACGTCGCCGCCCAGGTCGGCGACGCTGTCGTAGAGGAGCTCGCCCATGTACGCGAAGTTGTGCGCCCACGCGCCCGGGTCGGTGCGCGAGAGCTGGTAGTTGTAAGAGGCCTTCACGAGCCCGGGCGTCCACGCCGTGAAGGCGTTGGCCGCGACCGCCTCGGCCGCGGAACAGGTCTTGTCGCCGTTCGTGTCTTTGAAGAAGTAGGGGTACACGCCGGGCGCGTAGCAGGGGCCGGGGGCGGCGACGGCGCCCTGCATGGCCGCCAGCACGCGCGCCGCGAGCCCGTCGATCTCGGCGGACAGAGTCTCCTTCGGGTTGCCGTCGCCGTCGTAGTCGGCGAGGTGGACCTGGCGGATGTTCGTCGGGTCGCCGTCGGCGTCGGCGTGGCAGGACTTGCACGTGCCGTCCCAGGAGTCGGCGATCTTGAAGGTGTGGTTGCTGCCCTTCGGATCGTGGCACGACGTGCACTGCGTGCCGCCCACGTGCGCGAGCGGGCCGGCGTAGGTCTGATTCGGGTACTCGTAGCCGACCTGCACGGCCGTGCCGAGCTTCGTCGCGCCGGCGGGCAGGTAGTGCACGTTGACGAAGCCGAGCTTGCCCGTCGCGATCTTGGCGTCGACGGTGACCTTGGCCTCGCGCCCGCGGTGGCAGGTCTCGCACAGATTGTCGTGCCCGGGCTCGTTGCGCACGATGCCCGAGGGGAACGTCACCGACGGGATCGTCGCGACGTCGAAGGTGCCGTTGAGCTTGTCGTGGCAGGTGCCGCACTCGAGGCCGTTGGCGGTCTCCTGCACGACCTTGCCGACGCCGTACTGGACGTAGAAGCGGAAGCCCTCCTGGCCGCCGTGGCACGACGAGCAGGTCGCGTCGACCATCTCGTTCGCGTCCCAGTGGCGCGCGGCCTCGCTCGCGCCGTCGAAGTGGCCGAAGTCGGTGCGCACGGCCTTCGACATGTCGACCTTCACGGCGAGCGACGTGTTCACGTCGGTGATCGAGTCGTAGAGCAGCTCGAAGATGTACTTCGCGTTGTGCGCGAACGCGCCGGGGTCCTTGGTGGCGAGCTGGAAGTTGTACGTGGCGCGCAGCAGGCGCGCCGTCCAGCTCTTGAACGCGTTCGCGGCCACGGCCTCGGCGGCGGAGCACGTCTTGTCGCCGTCGGTGTCGATGAACCAGTACGGGTAGGTGTCGGCGTCGTAGCAGAGGGGCGTGTGGTGCTCGTTGCCGTACTGCTGCACCGCCTGGAGGGTCTTCGTGCGCAGCCCCACGAGCTCGTCGTAGATGCCGCCCGAGGTGTCGCCGTTGCCGTCGTAGTCGCGGTTGACGGACGACATCATGCGGATCTTGTGGGCGGCCGCAACGTCGGTCACGCCGGCGTGGCAGGTCTGGCACTTGTCGAACTGCACCTGCAGCGAGTGTGGATCGTGGCAGCCGATGCAGGTGTTCGCGCCGTCGACGTGGCGGAAGCGCACGTCGTAGACCTCGCCTGCGTACTGGTAGCCGCCCTTGGCGACGCCCGCGAAGAGCGTGGCCGCCGCCGGGAAGTAGTGGATGTTCTGGAAGCT
>Ga0265339_10002883_pt1 | contig 12166 bp, 10 predicted proteins | sample 4CB219metaG_FD_202085 | JGI IMG/M metagenome (GOLD analysis project Ga0265339, IMG submission 202085) | Rhizosphere microbial communities from Carex aquatilis grown in University of Washington, Seatle, WA, United States - 4-CB2-19 metaG | ecosystem: Host-associated > Plants > Roots >...
ACCGCCGTCAAAATCGAGCATCGAATCCCCTTGGATTCGCCTCTACCGCGCGCGGGCGGCAGAGTGCCATTTTCCACCACAGGTCCCTTCACCCGGTCGTTGAGTTCTCGTTCGCTCGCTCGCCAGATTTGAGGACGCGAGCTTCGGGGGCGCTGGTCCGTATTGCAGTTCGTTGCCGGTTGCCTGGTTGCCAATGGCAATGGCCGTCGCATGAGGGTCCGTTGTCGTGGCTCTTGTCCCGCGCCGCCAGGCCGATTTCGCATTTCAGAGCGGTGAGGGTAGAAGGGCGGTGAAAAGTCGTGGTTATCGACGTTCGCCCGTTCACACAAAATCGTCGCTGATCAGAAACACCGGACTCTTCCTATGGAACTGCTCGAAGCCATACGCTGGTGGCCGCTGTGGAACCGGCTGGCGTGGCGAGACATCAAACAGAGGTACAAGCGGACGCTGCTGGGGCCGTTCTGGCTGACGCTGAGCACCGGGCTGATGGTCGGAACGCTCGGATTGCTGTGGTCGCAATTGTGGAAGGTGGAACTGGCGACGATGCTGCCCTTCGTCTCCGCCGGCATGATCGCCTGGGTGTTGATCACCACGCTCATTAACGAGGGATGCGTCGTGTTCACGATGCATGAGTTGACGCTCAGGCAGCTTCGCTTTCCGTATTTCGTCTGCGTCTTCCGGGTATTGTGGCGCAACCTGATCGTCTTTCTCCATAACCTGCTGATTCAGGCGGTGGTCATGGCGTGGTTCGGGCCGGAGATCGGCTGGGCGATCCTGCTGTTGATCCCGGGCCTGCTGCTGGTACTCGTCAATGCCGGGTGGTTCATTGCCCTGCTGGGCCTTTTGTGCACCCGCTATCGCGACATTTCCCAGGTCATCGCCAACATCCTGCAAATCGCGATGTTCGTGACGCCGATCTTCTGGTTCCCGGACCAGGCCGGAAGCGCGCGCATCTACTTCGTGGACGGAAACATTTTCTTCCATGTCATCGAATTGATCCGCGAACCGCTGCTCGGCCATGTTCCGCCGGCGCTGTCTTACATCGTGCTGACGACCACCGCGGTCTGCGGATGGCTGGTCACGGCGATCGTCTATCCGCGCTATCGAAGCCGAATTCCGTTCTGGGTGTGACCGCGCAATGTCAAAGATCGTGTTCGAGAATGTCGGGCTTGAATATCCCATTCTGGACCGCAACCGCAGCTTCCGCGCCGCGCTCGGACGGAGTCTCGGCGGCGCCATCCGCCGCGCGCCGCATTCCAGGCATGCGAGCGTCGTCGCGCTCGAGGCGATAACGGTCTCATTCGTCGACGGCGATCGCGTCGGGTTGATCGGGCGCAATGGTGCGGGAAAATCGACCATGCTGAAGGCCATCGCCGGAATCTATCCGACGACCGCCGGACGGCTGACGGTGACCGGACGGGTGACGCCGCTGCTCGCCATCGGCGTCGGCATGGATCTGGAGGAGACCGGGTACGAGAACATTGTGACATGCGGCCTCTTCAACGGACTGACGCCGGCCGAGGTCAGGGCGCGGCAGGACGAAATCGCCGAATTCACAGAGCTCGGCGACTTTTTGTCGTTACCACTGCGGACCTATTCGCTCGGCATGCAGATGCGGCTCGGCTTTGCCATCGCCACCAGTGGGAATCCCGAGATCCTGCTGCTCGACGAGGTCATCGGCGCCGGCGACCAGGAATTCGCTGCCAAGGCCAGGGAGCGCATGAACGGCTTGATGCAGGACGCCAGTATCATCGTACTTGCATCGCACGATGCCGAACTGATCGAGAGCTGCTGCAACAAGGCGTTGTGGCTGGACGGCGGCCATGTGGTCGAATTTGGGCCGGTTCACGGTGTTCTTTCGCGCTATCACGCTGCAAGTGCCGGCGCCACGCGAGGCGAAATCGGGCTCCCGGCGCCATAAGATGATGCTTTCCCCGATCGGCGCTGCACTGTAGCTTGCGCGCTGTCTGATGATCGTCCAGCGATCTTCCTGGGGAGGGCGTGCGGAGTTTCGTCGGTGCCGGCTTCGCCGGAAGATTCTGGGGATCCGGACATGGTTCAATGCAGCGCGCCCTGGTTCGAGCTGAATTGCTCTGCGCCGGACAACAACGTGAGCGCCTGCTGCTATTACGCCGGCGATAAGGAAACCTGGAGCAACGAGCCGGCCGACATCAAATCCTATTGGAACGGCCCGGGACTTCGGAAGTTGCGACGCCTGCAGACCGGCAAGCGCGTTCTCGGCGGCAATGGCTGCGCCAATTGCTTCTATTTCGAGAATTTCAAGCATGTCTCGGCGCACAACTATATGGATTTCCCGCGAGCGCCGCCGCCGGACTTGTCCGAGCGTCAACGCCTCAATTGGGAGCTTGCGATGCGCGAGTTCTCCGAGGGCACCGAGGTGGTGAGCTGCACGCCTATCCGCGTCTATGCGAATTTCGGCTTTGCCTGCAACTTGGCGTGCAAGATGTGCCATCAGGTCCCGCGGCGCGGGCAGAACCGCAGCCATATCACCGCCGATGCCGTGTGGGCATGGCGCGATGCGCTGCTGTCGGCGCAGGATGTGTTTGTAATCGGCGGCGAGCCTTTCGCGCTTCCGGAAGCGATCAAGTTCATTCGTCGTTTCGTTGATGACGAGGAGCTCGATTCGGTCATTCTCTCCATCGGCACCAACGGCAGCGTGCACCACAAGCACTTCGAATACTTGCGACGCAAGCGCAAGGTCAGAATCAGCGTCAGCCTGGACTCGATCGGTGACGGCTACGAGACGATCCGCGTCGGTGGAAAATGGAAGCTGCTCGAACGCAACTTGCTTATGGCGCGCGAGGCGATGGCCACTGACCGCCCCGACTGGATGGTCGCGACCAATGCGATCATCATGAAGACCGGCGTGCCTTATTTGCCGGAATACGCACGATGGCATGTGGAGCACGACATCCCAACCGCGTTCTATGACTTCATCAATTATCGCGGCACAGAGGATGCTTTCGAAACCGAGAACATCATCCGCAATCCTCATCTGCTCGACGACGTCCCAGGCTGGGAAGAGTACTTCGCAGAAACACACGCAATTCTGCTCAAGGGCCATCAGACCGCGGCAGCCGAGTCGTTGCAGGATTTTCTTCGGCGGGTGATGGCGGTGCGCGAAAGCTCGCAGTCGCAAGTTGAGGACTGGCGCCGCCAAAAGGCCCGTAACGACTGGCAACCCACGATTGTCGCGGAGGGCGGCGCCGATTTCGCGGCCAAGTTCATATTGGCGAGAGGTGACCGTAGCGGCACGCGCGCGTCGGCGCTTGATCTCAGCTCAGAGCGGCCGCGATTTACGCACACGCGCACAGGCGACCATCTGTTCACGAACTGGCTGCAGGTGGTCCCGTCTGCGTCGGGCGCCTATACTCTGCGCCTGAGCTATCCGAAACCCGCCGATGGTGAACGTCTGGCTTACGTAGCAGTCCAGGGCAGCGATTTCGCCGAGCTTCCCGGCCTGCGGGAACAGCGCTCGTCCGGATTCGGCATGGAGGTGACAGTGACCGGAACCCTGGCGAGGCCGCTGACGCTGCGCTTGATGATCGGTCCGGTCGGAGAGGGCGTGTCGCTGTTGCCGCATCAACTCTCGCTCGACCTCGACCGTGACAGCGGGTGCCAGCCGGCGAAGCCTCTGTCCGCGGTCGAACGTCTTTCGCAGCGAATTCACCGCAAGCTGAAGCGTTCGCTGCGCGATGTGAAATTCGCGATTGGCGGCAGCCGCGATGACGGTCCGAGTATGACTGGCTAATGTGCCGCTGGGAGCACGATCACGAGAAGGCGCGGTTGCGTGCGGGCTTCGGCTGAACCATCTGATCGTAAATCCAACGGTAGGTCCGCTCCAATCCATCCTCGAGCCGGATCGATGGCTCCCATCCCAGCAATTGCTTGATCATGGTGTTGTCGGAGTTGCGGCCGCGCACCCCCTTCGGAGCCGATAGGTCGTAGCGCCGGTTCAGCCTGATCTGCGCAATGTGCTCAACGATCTCGACGAGCCGGTTGATCGTGACCAACTGGGAGGATCCAAGGTTGATAGGATCGACGATGTTGCTCGCTGCGATGTCGAAGGTACCCTTGAGGCAGTCGTCGATAAACATGAAGCTTCGTGTTTGCTCGCCGTCGCCCCAGATCTCGATCTCATTCCGCCCGGCCAATTTGGCTTGGATCACCTTCCGGCAGATCGCCGCCGGCGCCTTCTCGCGGCCGTCGTCGTAGGTGCCAAGGGGTCCATAGACATTGTGGTATCTTGCAATTGTCGTGGCCAGGCCGAAATCTTCGCGGAAATGACGGCACATGCGCTCGGAGAACAGCTTTTCCCAGCCGTAGCCGTCCTCCGGCATCGCCGGGTAGGCATCCTGCTCGCGCAGTGGCATGACGTCCGCCGCGGTCTGCTTGTCGGCAGCATAGACGCAGGCGGAAGAAGAAAAAAAGAAGCGTTGCACACCGGCTTCGCGCGCCGCCATCAGCATATGCGTGTTGATCAGCACGGAGATCATGCAGTCGGCCTTGTGGGCCTCGATGAAGCCCATGCCCCCCATGTCGCAGGCGAGGTTGAAGACGATCCCCGCATTGCGACAGGCGTTTCGGCAGGCGGCAAGGTTGCGGAGATCCGCGACGATGTTGTTGGCTCCGGAAAAATGCTGGAACCAGTCCGACTCTGGTTTGATATCGATCGCGCGGATCCGTGAAAATCCTCGCTCCAGCAGACTGCGGACGATCCAGCCGCCGATGAATCCGCCGGCGCCGGTCACAACGACGAGGTGGTCAGCCGAAATCTTTGCACCGGGCTCACTCATGCATTCGGATCCACTGAGAATTCGGAAGGCGTCATTGCTGCGGTAACTATGCAGAGTTGAGGCGCAAGCGAACAGGGGGCGCTGCTGGTTCGACGTCGGCCTCGGCCCAGGCGCGGCCGGGATAAATGAGATCGACGACGGCGTCGACTTCGGCTGCGGGCAACAGGCGCCAGCAATCGATGATGGCCACGCGTTTCCCATGCGGTCGCTGCAGGGCGACAAGCGGAAGGTCGCGGAAGGAAGGCCATGGCGTTGCGACCACGAGCACGTCAGCCGCAGACGCGCAGGCGGTCACGTCAGCGGCAGCCTCGACCTGATCGCCGAGTTCCGACATCGCGGCTTCGGTCGCCTGCGGATCGAATACGACGACGCGATATCCTTGAGCCGTCAGCAGTTTTGCGATTTCGACGCCCTGGCTTTCCTCAACAACAGACGTGTTCGGTTTGTAGGACAGGCCGAGAATTCCGACCGTCCCGGTTGCAAGCCGGCGACGAACCAAGCCGACGATGCGCGCTGGTTGCTGGCGATTGACCCGGTCGGTCGCGTCGGCGAGGGTGGCCGACGTGCCGATCTGATGCGCCATGGCGCTCAGTGCCGCGTTATCGCGCGGGAAGCAGGGGCCGCCGTATCCAAGACCGGGCCGCAGATATTTTCCGCCGATGCGGGTGTCGCAGCCGAGCGCGGCGGTGACGGTCGATGCGTCGGCGCCCGGCAACCGGTCGCACAGATCGGAGATCATGTTGGCGAAGGATATCTTCGTGGTGACATAGGTATTAACCGCTATCTTGGTCAGTTCCGCATTGACGAAATTCATGCGCTGAATGAGCGGGCGGTTGTCGGTCATCGATTGATAGATGCTCTCCAACACATCGCCCGCGCGTTGGCCGGATTCGCCAATCAGAACAAAGTCCGGATTGAGCATGTCGTGGATCACGCTGCCCAGCGCGATGAATTCCGGGCTGTAGCAGAGACCGATTCGGGGCACGGCGGCGCGGCCCGCGGCTTCTTCCAGCGCCTGGCGGATCGGCCCATCCGTCGACCCGGGCATCACGGTGCTGGTAATGACGACGAGGTGATAACCCTGCTTCGTCCGTAAGGCGGACCCGATCTTGCGCATGGCGGAAATCACATGCGCATTGGAAAACGCGCCGTCCGCTCCACTCGGCGTCGGCACGATCACGAACGTGGCGTCACTCGTGGATACCGCCTGCGCGACGTCGGTGGTCGCGGAAATCCGATCGCGCGAGAGGTCGATGATGTCCTGTAGCCCAGGCTCCGACACGGGCGCTCGCCCGGCATTCAGCTCGGAAACGGGTTCAGGATCAATGTCGGTGCCCACGACATGGAAACCGCGGCTAGCGAGAACCGCCGCGAGAGGCGCACCGAGCTTGCCTAAACCTACGACGGAAATTCGCAATTGCTTTTCCCCCACGCAGCAGTCGGCAATTCCCCGAGAATCAGCCTCGTCTAGTCGACTGACCATGGTAGCGCAAGGCAGGATTGGCAAGACTGCATCATTGCCGGCGGATCAAGCTTTGCTCGTGGCTGGCCGGGCTCTCCTGCTGCGCGGGACTAAGTCGAAATCCGGGGATCGGGCTCCTCCAGCAGCAAGCTGGTTGCGAGCAATCGTTCAAGACGCCGAACAATCGGCAATGTGTAGCGCCGGTCTATATGAACCGATCCGTCCGACAACCCCTCGATCAGGTAGCCCTCCGGTGTGGCGAACTCCTCATGGAAATCGAGGTAGTCGAAAGCGTGCGTCTTGCATTGCGTCCGAAGCTCCGAATTGACCAATGACGTCAGGCGCGCTCGGTCACCGTGGTTGCCATAAACCGGAAAATCGGAATTTTGAATTCCCGGTCCGTCGGCCGGTGGCGGCACCGAACACAGCACGAAACGCACGCCGTCGACACCGCTCCTGGCCGCCGCGATTCGGCCGACGTAGCTTTGTACGAGACTGTGCGCGACGTCGGACCGCGAGGTGTTCGTCTCATCTGCGACGCGACCCAAATGGCAGCGAACGTCGATCTCGCCGAATAACAGAAGGACTGTCGTGTTCGGCCGAACGTCGATCTGATCGAGGAACCACAATCCGTCGCGGGCGACGCGATGCATGGTCACCGGTCCGAGCCAGCAGACGCTTGCCGAGCGGATGCGATCGAAGCAATGGCCGACGTGGCTGTCACCGAAGCAATACAGCATCCTCGTTGCTGTCGGGCTGCTGTTCGTCTGGTGCTCGCCTAACATGCATCCGTAGCCTAAGTCCTGGGACCTCGGTCTGTCGCGTCTACAGGGGGCGGAGCGGTGTCGCTCGTCGCATGCGACCAATCAGGCGACTAACAATGGATCCGCTATCGGTCTCGGGAAACTTCTTGATTTCGCACCCCGTTGCGGGCTCGGACCGCAGAGCAACCGATTTGTTATAAGGCGTTTGTCCGGCGACGTGCGGGCTCCACATGATCCACCACTGACAATCCTTGCAGTGCTTGGCGAGTGGGCTCGCCGGGTCGTCGTACATGTCGCAAAGCTGCTGATATGCCTGCTCCAACGTATGCGTCGTAATGCTCGGGAGCCAGTCGACGTTGTTCTCATGCTGGTAGACCATGATTGCGCAACACGGCGCGATCTTGCCCGTCGGCGTCACATAGGTCTGGATTTTACAGTCTACCCGTTTTTCCGGCATGTAAAACAGGTTGCGGAATTTGAACGTGTCGTGATACTCGGCGTTGAAATTGATGCGATCGACCTTGCCGGACCAGAATTCTTCGAACGATTGCTGTTCGCCGAAGGTTTTGCGGAAGAGGGTGCAATTGATCTCGATCGACAACGCCGGAAATTCCGATCGGCGCTGATTTAGATAGTCCACGGCAGCCAGAATCTTTTCGAGTTTTCCGCCGCGCCGTACGCGTTCGTAATGTTTTGCGTCATGGGAATCGCAGCTGATCCGAAATGCTCTCGCGCCAACCGCCAGCAACCGATCGATCAGATCGGGCGCAAGCGATTGCCCGTGTGTCAGGATCAGCGGTTCCAGACCGCGCTGCACCGCATACGCGACGTGGGATACGGCGTTGGGATCGAGGAAAAACTCTCCCGTCGCCGCAAAATAGATCTGCGATCCGCGCGGAACCTGGTCGACGATCTTGCGCACTTGTTCGGGCGCGAGAGTGCCGCCCTTTTTCGTTGCGTCCGGTCCGTTGAAAGGACACATGACACAGGACAGATCGCAAACTTCCGTTGTCGTGATCGAACCGAACGGGGCCGGCGTCTCGCGCTTTGAACGCGGAGTGAATGGAGCGGCAGTGACGGCGGCGAGATCGTGGCCAAGATCGGCCGGCGTCGGTCCGGCGCCCCGGATTTTACGTCCAACATCGGTCATTCGATCGGCCACGCACTCGTCCTTTGTTGACGCCACCTTCCTACGTCCCAGGCCTATTCGCAACCACGACCGGCCCCTCGTCCCTTCGCTAGCGCTTGATGCCGATGAGGATGTAGCTCGGCCAGATCCAGAACACCGATTTGAATGACGGCGACCATGCGTTCCATCGTGCGCAAATAGCATTGACCACGCCGCGGGTTGCGGCGCTCTTGTCCATGACCTCGTCGACCGGGCAGAAGTCATGCCATATCATCAGGCCGCCCGATCGCAGCAATCGCAGGGCCTTTTCGGTGTCGCTCACGACAATATCGCTGCGATGAGCCCCGTCTATGAGGATGGAGTCGAAGAATCCATCGTCAAGGTCGGAATCGTCCCACGTGCGACTGTCCGCAAGGATCTGGTGCACGCGATGTGAAACGCCGGCCATGCGGTAGCGCCAACCGACGAAGGGACCGGAATCCGTTTGATAAAAGGTGCTTGTGCCGTTCACCTCGGAAGGCACCGCTCCGGGGGGGATGTGTTCGCCCGGCTGAAACGGCCGATGATAGACAAGGTTTCCGTCCGCTGTCCTTTCTCCGTCCGGAAGGTTGATGGTCCAGATTTCGGCGCCGCAGCTCTGGGCACAGAGGGAGGTGCCGAAACCTTCCCAGGTGCCGAACTCAAGATGACGTCGAGGCTGGTGGTGACGATAGAGATAGGCAAGGATCACGCTATCGTCGATTTCCATCTTCCATTGCAGAAAGGGTTTTTTGCGCGCAACAGGTAATTTGATGCGACCAGAAGCCCATCCCAAGGCCATGGCCAGGCGAGAGACGTCGACGCACCTGATTCGCGCGTCCGTTGCCGGGGCCTCCAAGCCAACGATTTGCGCGCCCGGATCGGCCAGAATCAGATCGCGGTGTCGCTGGATCAGCGCTCCGAGGCAGACCGTCCGTTCCTTGAAATACCAGGACAGCCAATCGGTTGCCGAGCGTTGCACGTCGATCATTGTTACCTGCAATCCAGCATGCCGATCCGGACCGCAACTCCCTTGGGAGGATCTCGCCAGGTCCGGTGTTTGGTCGGCCTTGACGTCACGTCAGCTCTCCAGCTCATCGGTCGTTCCGCGCGGGGTCAGCTCGCTTCTCACCACGTCCGGCCGTAACGACGGCCGCCGTCCGGCGTATCCAGGCCTTGAGCCGGCGCGAGATCAGCGATGGCCGCAGCGTTGACACGATTTGCCCGCCGTCGGTCAGGATGTCGGTTGAGTCATAGGCGGTGAAAATGTGGCCCTTGCCGCCAGCCAGCGCCAAATTCAGCCGTGCTTCGTCAGACCTAAGCACATCAAAGATATCGGACGAAACCGGAATTCCGGGCACATGACGGTAATGATGATTCTGATGAACTGCGGTCAACAGCTCGGTGGCGTCGATCATCCGGGCGCCGCTTTGGACCGCACGATACATCAGCCAGTTGTCCCAATAACCACGGCCGATAGCGAACGGCGGCATGGCAGCGAACAGGCCGCGCGGGTAAACAAACACATCGCTGCCACCCGATGGGTACATTTTGCCGTCCATCCGGACCCGGCGGCGCAGGTCTTGGTCCCAGCCGCGGGCGAATTCAAGCGCGCCGTCGATTTGAAGATCGAATCGGCTGGATATGATCAGAAACTGGCGACAGAGCGCAGACACGGTGCGAACCGTCGTCAGGAAATCGTCCAGCAGAATGATGTCGGCATTGACGAAGCAGAGCGTCGAAAAGCGGGCCAACTGCTCGGCGCGAGAGAAGGCATCGCTGACGATGGGGGTGCCGTGCGGCGTGCGCGCGACCTCCGGCACGTGCAGGGCGCCGAATCGCTCCGCCGCCTCGCCTATTCCCTCCTCGTCCCCGAACATGATCAATTGGCAGTCGGCTCCAAGCCTGCGCCACGAGCCGATCGCGTTCGATTGAATTGTCTGCGATTCCCCGGAAAACGCCTTTGGGATTGAGAAAAGCGTCAACATGGTGCCCAACTCGTCGCCGTCACTGACCCGGTGCGTCGAGCCGCACGGCGCTGTCGTTCATCGCCCGAATAGGCGCGCCATGCCGCGCTTGGCAGACGTGCCGGAGCCGGCCTCGAACGCGCGCGGAAAAAATCGGTCTGGAGATCGGCGAAACAGTTCCACATATTCCCGGTAGGACAGGCGCTGCCCTTGGAACGGCGGCGTCAGTGCATCGAGCAGCCGCTCCGGATCGGTCAACGGCTTGATCCGATCATGGTGTACGAGGATCAATTCTGCCGCGCAATCGGGCAGCCGAAAAAGTTCGCAAAGCGCGGCAAGCTTCAAGACGACCGTCGGGGAGGGCGCCTCGCCCCAGATCAACGCATAGTCGGGAACGGCGGCGTCACGAAGGTAGACCACATCAGCCCATTGCGGTTGTCCGGAGACGGTCTGCGCCGCGATGTCGTAGACGAACGGAGCCGGCAGCGCCGCGCGGGAATAGCTTCGTAGCGCGATGACATACGGCATGTATCCGTGGTGCCGCATGAGCCGGTCGATATTGTGAAAGCTGTTCTCAGTATCCTCGTGTGAACCGCTGAACGGTGTCTCGATCAGGAATCCAAGGACACCGCAGGGGCGGATGATGTCCTCTGCCGATATCGCAGCTTCGAGGTCGGCGCCGTCAGTATCGATTTTGATGAAGTCGACACGTTCGATGCGGTGGGTTCGCGCGTAGTCGGATAGCCCGACCTTCATAGTGACGACGTTCTCACCCACCACGTTGCTCTGAAGTGCAATGCCGGAGTCCCAAAGTGACGCGGCGCTCGACCGTGGCAGGGAACAGAAATATTGAGGCGCTCGCTGGGGACGCGCTTGCTTGCGGACATGGAAATCGTGGCTGGCTTCGAGGCCAACAAGCGCAGGAACGAAGGTCACGCTCGGATTGGACTCGATCGTCCGCAATCGCTCGATTTCCGACTGCTGAGGATCGAACCCGACGGCTTGGAATTGATCGCCGAATAAGCGCCACAGCTCGTCAATTCCTCCGGCGCACCCGACATCAGCCAAAAAGAACGGCTCATCTGCAAATACACGTTCTCCGACCAGAATCGGCAGCATCGAGGGGTGGTAATTGCCGAATTCCATGGCGGCTCCCGTCAGGCATTGGCGAATGGTTGGGTCTGCATATGCATGCCGCACACTTGCGTCTTGCCGCCTGGCAAGACATATCGCTCGGGCAGACGGTGATGGCCGTAGCCCCAGTTCTCGTCGTTCACAATTGCGGTCGCAGGATTGTTCGCCACCGACACCTGCCATTCACGCAGTGCCTCATTGCTCAAATAGGGTATTCCCTTCGCTTCCAGCCGAGCGAACAGCAGGTTGACACCGTCCGGCGACCATCCGGAACCGACCGCATGATCGATATGATAGATGCGATAATTCACGTTCAATATGACCTGTCGAAGTCCCAAAGCATGTGCTGCGAACATCAACGCAGAGTCGATGTGCCAGGAATACATCGGCCATTCGGGATAGCCGCGCAAGGTGAACCAGTCCTGGCGCGACAGCAAGGTGAAATCGCCGCATGCCCAGGTGTGCAACCAACGCGAGGTCCGAAGCCGTCGGGTAGCGTCCGTTTCGCGCCTCGCTAATCTGAGGAGACGGGCGAATGCGATGCCGGCGGTCCAGATCAGGCGACGACCACGTTGCACGATCCGAACTGGCCAGGTCACAATTCTCCGACCGAGCCAGTAAAGTCGGATAGGCAGGCGCCGAAGGGGAAATATATTCCAAACGTAACGCTGCCCGAGGCGCAGCATGCGTAGCAAAAGGCTTGCCGTGACCTGTGCGGCGATCAGCAGATGTCCGAAAATCGACCGCAGCCATCCGCTCCCCGGATCCCGGAACGGGAGGCCCAGGATGCGTAGGCCATAGACAAAGCTTGCAACGGATGCTTCCAGATTGGTGCTCATTCCGAGAAGCTGTCGCTGGCCGACGTCAAAAATCCC
>Ga0265339_10002884_pt1 | contig 12166 bp, 10 predicted proteins | sample 4CB219metaG_FD_202085 | JGI IMG/M metagenome (GOLD analysis project Ga0265339, IMG submission 202085) | Rhizosphere microbial communities from Carex aquatilis grown in University of Washington, Seatle, WA, United States - 4-CB2-19 metaG | ecosystem: Host-associated > Plants > Roots >...
AAGGCAGCATCGAGGTCTACTCAGAGCCGGGCAAGGGGACGACCTTCAAGATCTACCTGCCCGTGGTGAGCGGGCAGGCGGAGCGGCTGACCAAGCCGTTTCTGGGCGACAAACCGAGATTGCACACGGGCACGGAAACCATTCTGGTCGCGGAAGACGACGATCGCGTGCGCGAGATGGTGGCGCGGTCGTTGGTCGAGGCCGGCTATGAGGTGCTAGTCGCCAGCAATGGCGCGGAGGCACTGGCCTTGGCGTCGGAACGCAAAGCGCCCATCCAGTTGCTCCTAACCGACGTGGTAATGCCGGTGATGAACGGACGCGAATTATCCGAACGCATGGCCAAGATCCACAAAGAGACGCGGACGCTTTTCACCTTGGGCTACACCGAGAACATCATTGCCCAGCACGGGGTACTTGAAGAGGGCATCGAATTCTTGAGCAAGCCGTACACCCTGGACGTGCTGGCCGCGCGCGTGCGTGGCTTACTCGACCGGGCCGAGGAGACCTAGTCACGACTTTGAGCTGCTCATGCCGAAAAAACAGTTGCATCAACGCGCTGTTTCGAGTGGTATCCGGCAGGTATGCATGCCGCAGGTTTCTTAGCGACAATCACTCCGTTGTTGCTCTACGTGTCCGATGCCCGGGCAGGCGACGGGGCGCAAGAGCGCGCGGCCAAGAAGGCCTGTCTGATTGGAGACGTCGCCAAGGGCGTGGAGATTCTTACCGATCTGTTCATCGATACGAACGATCCGACCTACATCTTCAACCAGGGCCGTTGCTTTGAGCAAAACCGCCGCTACGAGGACGCCATCGCGAGATTCCGCGAGTACCTTATCAAGGATAAGAAGGCGAGTGCGGACGAGCGGGCGGATGCCGAGAAGCACATCGTGGACTGTCAGTCCTACCTGACCAAGGGAGAGCCCCAGGTCGGCGGCGCGGAGCCGGCCAAGCCCACAACCCTCCCCGTGCAAGGGGCCAATCAGGACGTGGCCGGGTCGGGGATCCCGTACCAGCGAACCGACCGAGATACACGCCAGGTCGGGAATGTGGAGCCGCGTGCTCTGCCTCCGGTGCCCAGGGGCGCTGCCGATGCGGTTGCACCGGAGGGCGCGAAGCCGGAAGGGCCGCCGCCACACCATCGCCGAGCACCGGGCGCGCTCTGGCTGGCCATTGCTAGCGGTAGCGGATTTGTGTACCACGGACGGCAGTCTGTCGACACCAGGGACAAGACGGCGAGCGGCACTGCCTCCGTTCCTGTCGCGGCTGGATTCCTGCCCGCCAGCCTCCTTCAGTTCGAGCCTGAACTCGGCATGCAAGTGGCCGATCGGTTTTCCCTCTCCATCCTGGTTCGGTATCAGCTAGCGCCCAAGGAACCCAATGGCTACACACCCGGTCCAGGGGAGAACGAGATCCTGACCTCAGCGGTCGCGGGCTTCCTACGCGCACAGGTAGCGTTTCTAAACTTTGGCGACGTCCAGACTTACCTGTCGGGAGGGGGTGGCTTCGGACGGAGCTTCCTTGGGGTCGTGAGCCGGGAGTGCAACCAGACTTCCTGTCCCCTCACTCACAGCGACACCTTGCACGGCGGATCGCTGGGGGTGCTGGCTGGACTCGGCGTCATCTACCACCTAAGCCCCAACGTCGGGGTCTTCTTCGATGCCAAGGAGATACTCACTTTTCGCACCATCCTGGGTCTGAGCGAGTTCAACTTGGGTCTCGCGGTTGCCGTCGATCTCCTCGACTAGCACCGACTACACCACAATCCGGCGTCGCAGCCTGCGGATGGCGAAGTATCCGGCAACGAGGGTCACCACGATCAGAAACGCCAGATCGGCGAGGAGCACGGGCGAGAAGCGGGCGATGGCGAGCGAACGGGTCAGGCGGATGGCGTGGGTGAGGGGCAGAATTTCCGCGAAGGGGCGAAGTGCGCGCGGCAGGCTGTCCAAGGGAAACACGGTCCCGGAAAAGAAGAACATCGGCGATAGGAACCCCGTGAAGTAGAAGTTGAAGTGATTGATGTTCTGGACGAATGAGGTCACAACCAGCGCGAGCGAGCCGAACATGGTACCGGCTAGAAAGCCGATGGGCACTGCGAGTAGGCCCATGGGCATGGGAATGGCACCGAAAACGGACATGACCAGAACGACACAGGCGCTGAAGAACAGACCTTTGCTGCCTGCCCACAGGATTTCTCCGACGAAAAGGTCGTTGAGAGTGACCGGAGCCGCGATCATCCCGTCGTAGGATTTCTGGAATTCCAGGCGCACGAAGGTGCCGAAGGTGCACTCGTAGGATGCCGTAAACATGGCCGAGGTCATGGGCAGTGCGGTGGCGAGAAAGACGAGATAGGGGATGCTATCCATCGCTGCGATGTACTTGCCGAGGCCGAGCCCGATGCCGAGTAGGAAGATGATGGGCTCGAGGAAAGGCGGCAGCCCATTGCTGACGAGGTTCTTGGTGTACACGCGCATGTGGCGGTGCCAGACGCTGTAGAGGCGCGCGCCGAGTGCCGGCGGGCGAATGTCACTGGCGCGCATCGAGCCTCCTTCCCGTCGCTTTGAGGAAGACGTCTTCAAGGGTGCTCGGGCGCAAGTGGTAGTCGCCTGGCGGCAGCTGGTCGGCCACGGCCTTGAGGATGGCGTAGTCGGTGGCGTACACGCGCACCGATTCTTCGGATTGCTCGACGCGGGCGGTTCCAGCGGGCAGGCGTTCGAGGGCTTGTGGCGCGAGCTTCACATCGGTCAATTCCAGGACGTACGGTTCAATATGGCCACTGAGCAGCTGCTTGGGGTTGCCCCGCAACACCGCCTTGCCATTTTCCAGGATGAGAACGTCGTCGCAGAGCTGGAACGCTTCTTCCATGTAGTGCGTGGTCAGCATGATGGTCAGGCCGCCGCGCTTGAGCTGGCGCAGCTTGTCCCAGATGGTGTGGCGGACCTGCGGGTCGAGCCCGGTCGTCGGTTCGTCGAGAATGAGCAGGCGCGGCTCGTTGAGCAGGGCGCGCACGATGACCAGCCGGCGTTTCATGCCGCCCGAGAGTTCGCGGATACTGGCGCGCGCCTTCTCGCGCAACTCCATGAATTCGAGCAGCTCCGCGATACGCGCTTCGGCCCGTTTGGCGGGCATGCCGTACAGTCGGGCGAACACGCGCAAGTTTTGGCTGACGTTCAATTCTTCGTCCAGGTTGTCGTCCTGGGGAACCACGCCGGAGCGGCACTTGATTTCAAGCTCGTTGCGCTCGGGATCGAAGCCGAACACCGAGACCGTTCCCCGCGGGGCCGGGTCGCGTTCGGCCTTGCGATAGAGAATGCGCATGATCGTGCTTTTGCCCGCGCCGTTGCGGCCAAGCAGCCCGAAGCACGTCGAGGGCGCCACGTCGAAGCTCACCCCGTCGACGGCCTTCACGTCGCGGTAGGATTTGTGGACATTGTCGAAGACGATAACGGCGTCAGCCATGGCCGCCTAGAGTTAGCACAGCCTACCGCTCGTGGCGAACCACGCACAGATTGGTACCGTCGAGGAGAACGCCCGCTGGGATGACTTTGGTCTTCTGGCCCGACGCGGGAATGCTAGGATGAAGCCCTGCTCGGAGGTACCTGTGCGCCCACGCTCTTCAGCAATTGCGGTTCTCATTGGCTTGTCCGTCGTGGGTTGTAGCGGTTCGCATGCTGGCTCCGGGCTATCTGCTGGCGGGTCGCCAAGTCTTGTCGGTTCCGGCGGCGCAGTTGCAAGCAATGGCGGTGCTGTCACCGTCGGTGGAAATGCGGCGAATGGCGGCAGCTCTGTCAGCGCGGGTGGAGTCCCATCAAACGGCGGCAGCAACGCGTCTGGCGGCATGACCTCGGCAACGGGCGGTTCAAGCGCCACGCAGGGCGGGAGCGCGAATACTGGCGGGGCCGCGCCGACAAATGGCGGCTCACCGCAAGTCACCGGGGGCAAAGCCACGGGTGGTGCCGCGGATGGCGGTGCGACCGCGAGTGTCGGCGGAACCAGCAGCAATGGTGGATCCGACCTTGGGGGTACCGCGACCGGCGGCAAGGCGGCTACCGGCGGCGCCTCAGCGACGGGCGGTGCCGCAACCGGTGGCAAGGCGGCTGCCGGTGGTGCCGCGACGGGCGGTGCCGCGACGGGCAGTGCCGCAACCGGTGGCAAGGCGGCTACCGGCGGCGCCCCAGCAACGGGCGGTGGCGCGACCGGCGGCAGCACCGCAGCCAATTGCTCGGGTCCCTCCTTGACCGGCGGCACGCAAACCTGTTCGACGAATCAAACGGGTAGCGTGGGCAGTTACGGCTGGTCAATCTGGTCGACTCAAAGTGGAGGATGCATTACCCCCTATGGTGGCGGTACTTCCGCGTTCAAAGCAGTTTGGAACAATGCTGGGGACTTTCTGGCCCGTGAAGGCTGTTCGTGGAATGCGACCAAGACCTACGACCAATACGGGGACATTACGGCGGACTACGCGTACACCAAATCGGGAAGCGCCGGTGGCTACTCGTACATAGGGATCTACGGTTGGTCGGAAAATCCGCTGCATGAATTCTACGTCGTCGATGATTGGTTCGGATCGGGCCCCCCGACGGCCGGTGGTACTCTCATGGACACATTCACCGTTGATGGGGGCACGTACAAAATCTACACGCACACACAAACCAACCAAGCTTCCATTATTGGCACGGCAACGTTTGTCCAATATTTCAGTATCCGCCAGACGGCTCGCCAGTGCGGGCATATAGACGTTACCGCGCACTTTAAGAAATGGGCCAGTCTTGGCATGACACTAGGGAACATGTACGAGGCCAAGCTTCTCATTGAAGCGGGCGGTGGTAGTGGAAACATTGATTTCACATCGGGAACCATGGCCTGCAATTGAAGCGGTCCTTTACACGATTCCCTTGCCCGGATTCATGATGCCCTTGGGATCCAGGGCTTGCTTGATTCTGCGCAGAAGCTCCAGTTCGACGGTGCTTTTGTAGCGGCGGCCTTCTTCGCGCTTCAGCACACCGATGCCGTGTTCGGCGCTGATGGAGCCGCCGTGGGCCACTACGATGTCGTGCACGACCCGGTTCAGGGCTTCCCATTTTTCCAAATAGGCTTCCTTGTCCATGGCCACGGGCTGGGTGAAGTTGAAATGTAAGTTACCGTCGCCCACGTGGCCGAAGGGCACGGGGCGGATGCCGGGGATCAGTTCTTCGGCTGCGGCCAGAGCTTCGCGGACGAAGGCCGGAATGTGCGACACCGGCACGGAGATGTCGTGCTTGATGCTGCCGCCTTCGGGTTTCTGCGATTCCGAGATGGACTCGCGCAACTTCCACAGCGCCTTGGCCTGCGCCGGGCTGCCGGCCAGGACCGCGTCCTCGATCAGACCGCGTTCAAACGCCGCGGCCAGGAAGGCCTCGGCCACCTCGCGCGCCACCGTGAAGTCCGCCAGAACGTACCAGGGCGCGGACGACGCCAACGGATCCGAGGTTCCAGGGATGTGGCGCAACACCAATTGCAGGGCGAAGCGCGCGATCATCTCGAACGCGAACACGCCGTCGCCGGTCAGGTCGCGCGCCAGGGCGAGCAACGCGATCACCTTGTCCGGATCCGAGGTGCTGGCCATGACGGTTTCGACCTGGCGCGGCCGCGGAAAGAGTTTCAGCACAGCTGCGGTGATAATGCCAAGCGTGCCCTCGGCGCCCACAAAGAGCTGTTTCAAATCGTAGCCCGTGTTGTCCTTGCGCAAGGCACGCAGGCCATTCCAGATCTCGCCGTCGGCGGTGACCACTTCCAGGCCGAGCACGCAGTCGCGGGCGTTGCCGTAGCGGAGCACGTGAATGCCGCCGGCGTTGGTCGACAGATTGCCGCCTACTTGGCTCGTGCCTTCGGCAGCCAGGCTTAGCGGCAGCAAGCGATCGACGCTGGCCGCAGCCTCCTGGGCCACGCCCAGGGTGCAGCCGGCCTCGACGACCAAGGTGTTGTCGACCGCATCGACGCTGCGGATCTTGTTCATGCGGCTCATGCTGAGCAGAAGGTCGCAGCCCTCAGGCCGCGGGATTTGACCGCCCACCAGGCCCGTGTTCCCACCCTGTGCGACGATGCCGACTTCCTGTTCGGCGCAGACGCGCACGATGGCGGCGACTTCTTCTGTGCTCGCCGGTTTGAGCAAGAGCGGCGTCTTGCCCACAAAACGGTTGCGCCACTCGGTGAGATGCGGGGCAAGCTCGTCGGGATCGACGGAAAAGCCAGTCGGGCCGACGAGCGTCTTCAATCGTTCGAGGGTCTCAGGTCGTGCTGGTCGTGGCATGGTCGAAACCTAACACGTGTGAAGCTACTCGTTCGCGGTCTGGTCCGCGGTTTCCGCGACGCCGCAGAAGCTGGACTTCTTCACCATGGGCGGTGGACTTGCGCGCTCGCCTTTGACTGCGAGGCGCCGTTTGGCAAACGCGCGATCGTAATGTTCGCCGGCCTTTTGCATGGCCGCCAGCATGGACTTCCAGGCGGCGAGGGCCGGCCCCTCGGCGGGATCGGGTGTCATGGCCACGAGCGCGATGAGTTCGCCGATGGCGGCCGTATCCGGCTTGGGACGAGCGAGCATCTCGGAGAGGCTGGAGACCAGGACGTGGTCGCGGAACAGTTCGAGGTCGTCCTTGTCCACCTGGCACCACAGGAGGCGCGCGTGCAGTTTGCCGAGAGCGGGCCCGGATTCGGTGCGCGGCAGAGAGAACAGCCGGCGCATGGTTTCGTCGTAGTCGCCGTCCGATTCGCCGTACACGCTCAGCATGACATCGAGCAGTCTTCCCCGGCATTCCGGGTCGCACGACTTGCCGAGGAGATAGTCGCCCAGCCACTTGCGATGCTCGGCGTGGAACTTTTCGAGGTCGGCGGATTCCGATTCGCCCACGAGCTCGCCCGTGCGCGCGGTGGCGAGCACGATGGCCGCGACCAACTTGGCGCCGGGAGAACTCGTCTCGAACTGCGCGATCTCCTTCCACTGCTTCTTTTCGTAGAGATCCTGCAAGTAGGGCTCGAAGAGCCAGGCCAGCTTGGCCACCGACGCTTGCACTTCTCTGTCGCTGCGCAGAAGCGAGCGCGGCCCTTGCGCGATGGCCTTGCTATCGCCCGATGCATCCAGGGCGTCCTGCTCTTCGTGTAGCAAGTCCGCAATCACCTGCGACCGTTCGGCCAGCTTGTCGTCCTTGCAGATCTCGGCGTCGCGCCGAACGCCGTAGCGTTGCAGGCAGGTGAGCTTGAAGGCCTGCCCGAGTTGCTGGTAGTTCTTGTGCTCGGTCGCGGCCAACACGTCGTGCATGTACCTGGCGTTGTCTTTGCCCAGTTCGAGCGCGTAGGAAACCGCCAGTTCAGGGTCGAGGATGGCTCCGCGTGTGAGCGACAGCAGCACGCCGAAGCGCTGATCGGCCGTGTTCGCCCCCTGCGTGGAGAGCACGTTCAGATTCTTGGCCAAGATCTCGGCGCGCGCGATCCGCCATTCGTTGTCCGCCTTGGTGGCCGCGATCTTCTGTTCCGACTCGGCCTGCTTGAGCGCGGTTTGCGACTGCCGGTACTGCCAGATCGACGTGGCCACCAGCCCGGCCACGCCGATGACGAAAGTCGACAGAAAGGTCGAATAGTTCTGGATGAACTTTCCCAGCCTGGAGGAATGGATGTCGTCGTGCTTGGGGGGGTCGCCTTCAGTGCTCATGGGCGGAGCATAGCCCTGTTGCTTAGAATCGTCCTTGGTCAAGAAGGGAGGCGATTCTTTGCGCACTCCGTGTAGACTCGGCAGTCGGTGATGTCCCGGACGACGGTGCCAAGGGCGAGAGTGCAGCTGTTCTTCGTGCTGCTCGCGTGCGCAGGACTCGGCTGCGGGGGCACGGCGTTCAAGTCCGGCAGGCCCGGCGAGAAGGATTCGGGTTTCGCGCAGTTGCCGTCGGCGGACGCGGTTGCGTCTGGCGCTCCCGAAACCAGCGATGCGGACGCGGCGTTCGCCGGTCCTGAAGCCAGCGATGCGTTTGCGCTGGCGTCTGCAACTCCTGAAACCGGCGAAGTATTCGCGGCGGCCGACGCTAGGAGCGCCAGCCGTGACTTGGCCAACCCGAAGTGTGGCAACGGCATCATCGACCCAGGCGAGGAATGCGACGACGGCAACACGTATCCCGGAGACGGGTGTTCTGCGCTTTGCCAAGTCGACAACTGCCGATTTGGCTGCTGGTGTACCGCCTTCAGTGCGAGGGAGGTCTGCGGCGACGGCGTTCTCACGCACTTCGAAGTCTGCGACGACGGCAACACCAACTCTGGCGACGGTTGTGCGAGCGATTGCTACACCGTCGAGCCCGGCTACCGTTGCGCGGTGCTGGGCCGGCCGTGCACGCCTATCTGCGGCGATGGCAGAGTGCTCGCGACCGAGACCTGCGACGACGGCAATACGGTCGCTGGCGATGGCTGTTCGAGCATTTGCCTGACCGAGCCCGGGTGGGACTGTTCGAGCGGCGCTTGCGTAAGACTTTCCCCTGTCGACGGTGGTTCAGAGACAGGCGCGGTCGTCCTTTACTGCGGGGACGGCATCCTGTCGGGCGCCGAGGAATGCGACGATGGTCCTCGGAATAAAGACAACGGCTACGGCGGATGCAGCACGCTGTGCAAGTACATCGGTTGCGGCGACGGCATTCTCAATGGCCCTGAGGAATGCGATCTAGGATCCGAGAACGGATCCTCACATAGCAATCCTGATGGCTGCTCCGTCGCTTGCGCGCGGTCGCACTTTTGCGGGGATGGCATCGTCGACACCGCCTTTGGGGAACAGTGTGATAGCGGAGCCGACAACGGCCTGGATGGCCTCTGCAGTCTGAGTTGTCACGACGGACCTTTGTGTCCGTAGAAAGGAAAACTCGCTTCGATCAGCGAACCGACACGGTGCCGGCGCGGAAGACGATGCGGCTGTAGGCCGGCACGGTGACCGTCGGGATGGCTGTACGCTGCCGACGCTTGTTCCGCCCTCGGCGGTCGTCGTTGTCGAAGGTGATGGCCAGCCGCCGAAACGAATAGGCAACTGGAGCCGGCTCCGCGGGCGGCGGCGGCGGCGACTCGTGGCAGGCGGCACTCAGCATTCTCCCATCCTGTGGGGTGCTGGTTTCCGGTCAAGTTTTTCACTCGCTTTTCACCAAGAATTTTCGGTCCGTGGCTGACGCCTGCGGCCAACCGCCACATTTTCGGCAGTTTGGTAGATCGCCACGGACCGATATACTAGGCACCATGCCGGGCAACCTGTTCGATGTGTTTGTGGTGGGCTCCACGGATCCGAGTGCGGCGGGCGAAACGCGGCTGGCAGCCGCGCTGTCGGCCAAGCACGGCGTGCCGCTGGCCACGGTGTCCAAGGCCATCTCCGCCAAGAACCTTCGCGCTGGCCAGGGCTTGGAACAGGCTCAGGCACAGGCCTTGGTCCGCCATCTTCAGTCGATCGGGGCCGTGACGGTGATTCGGTCGGCGGGCGTCCAGGCGCAGGGCCACCAGCCTGCGACAAGCCAGGTGTCGAGCGTGCCCATGTCGCAACCCATGCCCATGACGCCTCCGACGGCGAGCCAACTCAAGGCGCCTACGCCTTCGCCTGGAAGTGGCTGGCCGGGTGCCCCGGTGGCGGTGGGAAAGAATCCTTCGCCGGTTCCGCCCAGCCGTGGGGCCGCGACTGGCGGATTCAACATTCCTTCGCTGACGCCGACCTCGGCGAACGATCATTTTGCGCCGGTGGCCCCGGCTCCTTTGCCAGCCTCGACCCAGATCGGGGCGTCCGATCCCTTTCAGCCCAAGCGTGCGAATACGCCGGTGCTAGGACTCTCGGCCCGGCCGCGCCAGTCCGCCACACCCCCGCCACCTGGCCAGACCCATCCCTCGGGCTCCGGCCTAGCACTCGATGTCACGCCCGCACCCAAGTTGGAGCTGGCGCGGGGCGATCGCGGTGGTTCCGAGGAGGACATGGCCGCCGCGCACAGTCGCCCATCGGCCTCGGCCGGCTCGCTGCGCGAGATGGGCATGGGTGCGGCGTCGGGCGTTGCCATGGACGAGGATCCGAAGAACCTCAACCTGGTCAGGTGCGTTCAACACGGGCTCTACTACGACAAGTCCAAGGCCTCGGGATGCCGGAAGTGCCTGTCCTCGGCGCGCGAAGTGGTGAACAAGATGGAGGCGCAGGCTGCCGGCTTCCGCCTCGGCGATTTCCGCCGCAAGCCCGCCCAGCGTGCTTTTCTCGGCCTGGTTTTCGCACTGGTCCTGGGGTTCTTGCCTGCGGTGTACTACTGCTTCGGACCGGGCACGACCGAGGTGCGCAAGCTGCGCGTCGAACAAGAGCTGCTATCCCGTCAGACAGGCACCGAGGAAATCATGCGCCGATTCGACGAGCTGGATGGTCAGGTTGGCGATGCGCACAGCCAGTCGACGCGCAACACGACCATCGTGTGGGTGGCGGTCGCGTCGGTCGCGATGCTCGGCTGGTACAAGATCACGTAGCGGACGATCCAACCACTGCCGCTTAATGCCTGTGCCCTCTCGTCCTGCCTCCCCCCCCGTTCCCGATCACTATGCAAGCGAGATTGTGAGAGAGCCGTTTGTATCGAGATCGGAAACGGGGGCGAAGGCAGGGCGAAGCTAGACGGAAAAGATTCCACGCGCGTGCTGCGAGACCTTGCGCAACGGGAGCGCGGGTGAAGAAAAAGTTGGCCGGGACAAGAACAGAGGCATGGGTGCAGGTCGCCCGTCGGCGCCTGCGCGTGTCGGTATGGAGGGGGATGGTGCATGGCCAGCGGTGCCCATCTGTTTCTGTCCCGGCCCTCGAAAAACCTTCGCAGCCGCTGGCGCAAGAGCGGCTGACCTTCCTGACTGCGGTTCGACCACCACCATCATCTCCACGACTAGAACGTAGTCGATGCGGGCGGCGTGGAACACTGTCGGACTGGCTGATTCGGGTGTCGTCCAAGATGCGGATCCCTTTGTCAGTGTTAGTCCTACATTTGCGTCGTAGGCGCGTTGGGATTTCGTCCGTTACAATCTGCTGACCTTGACCAACCAACATGGCCCAGATGAACTCCCAGCCACCGGATCCGTACGCGATCGCTTGCTCGTGGCGCTCGCCGATCCGGTGGTGGCCGGCAAAGCCGGGCGCAATCCGGCAACCTTGGTTGCATTCCACGAGCCCATGGCGGTCTTCGAATGGCTCGGGACAGGCAAGGGCCTCGTTCTCCTGGACCACGAAAACAACTCGCAAGACAACTCGCAAAACAATTCGGACGATGGGTTGCGCGCGCAAGTCGATCGCATCCTCCACGCGCACGAGAAGGGACTTCTGTTCATTGCCGTCGCCGGCGGTGGCGCATCCGTCGCCGACGTGCTGCGCGCCGCGGACGCGGAAACCCGAAACCGCGATCACATTGGCCTGTACCACGTCGATGCGGCGGGCAAGGTCGAGTGGGTGGCGGGCAGGCGTTTGCGCGAGCTGGAAAGGGCGGGCCGCGCGCTGGCCGTGACCCACCCACTGTCGCCTGCCGATGTGGCGGACATTATCGAGCGCGGTCGCAAGGAACGGCTCGAGGCCATGGAATTCGTGCGCGGCACGGCGCGCCGGTTTCCACACCTCACCGTCGCCATCATCGCCATCTGCGTGCTGCTTTTCGCCCTCACCTCCGGCAGGGACGAGCGCGCCTTGAATCTTTATCGACTGCTCTGCAATCATCCCGGCGCCATTGCCCAGGGAGAACTCTGGCGGCTTTTCACCTATGCGTTTCTGCACGACAGGAGGAACGCGACCCACCTCATCGTGAACATGCTTTCGCTCTACAGCCTGGGCGCCTTCCTCGAACCCCTGCTCGGCCGCTTTCGCCTGGGCGTGCTTTACGCCGTCACCGCGGTGGCGGGCGGAATCGCGAGCACCTTGTTGACGGGCGCCGAATCCGTCGGCGCCTCCGGCGCGGTGTGGGGTCTGGTCGGCGCAACCTTGGGATTGCTCAGCGGCCGGCACCGTCTCTTCCCGGCGCTCATCGCGCGCGGCTTGCGCCAGCGCCTGGTCGTCATCCTGGCCATCAACATCGCCATTTCGTTTCTGCCCCACATCGACCGCTACTGTCACTTCGGCGGGGGCATCGCGGGCTACCTCGTCGCGCTCTACTTTGCCCGCAAACCCCTGAACGTCGCGTCGGCGTAG
>Ga0265339_10002886_pt1 | contig 12165 bp, 12 predicted proteins | sample 4CB219metaG_FD_202085 | JGI IMG/M metagenome (GOLD analysis project Ga0265339, IMG submission 202085) | Rhizosphere microbial communities from Carex aquatilis grown in University of Washington, Seatle, WA, United States - 4-CB2-19 metaG | ecosystem: Host-associated > Plants > Roots >...
GAGCGCTTCGCGCGCACGGTCGGCGCGCACGAGCGCGCGCACCAGGTTGATCCAGAGCGCGGCCAGGTAGCTTTCGTCGCGGTGCTCGTGCCCGAGGAGCTCGATCTTCTCGAGCGCGCGCTCGAACGACGAGATCACCTCGCCGTTCTTCGGATCGGCGGCCTGGATCGCCTGACCAAGGCAGAACCAGCTGAAGGGATCGTCGGGGCGCGACGCGATCATCAATCGCGCCAGGCGCAGGTTGCGCTCGACGGTGCGGTGCTCGGCGACCACCGCGCCGGTGTGACCGTCGTGCTCGAAATGGATGAAGCGCGCGTGTGCGGTCTCGCAGCGGCGCTCGGCGACGGCCACGATCTGTTCGTGGATCTCGCCGCGGTAGAGCATGTCGGGGACCGCGCGGCGAAACAGCCGCAATACCGGTCCGACGGCGACGCCGCCATCGTCAATCCGATCGTGGCAGTCGATGGAGTACGCGGCGGGCGAGTGCTCCGCCACGGGATCCGCCGCGAGAGCGCGCGCCCAGGCCGCGGCGTCGTCGACGCGCAAGATCTCGTCGGCGTCGAGCACCAGCACCCACTCGCGGGTCGCCGCCGCCAGCGCGTGATTGCGGGCCGCCGCGAAGTCGTCACGCCAGGCGAAGTGCAGCACGCGCGCGCCGGCCCTGTCGGCGAGAGCGCTGGTGCCGTCGGTCGAGCCGGTGTCGACGACGATCGTTTCGCCGGTCCAAGGCATCGCCGACGCGAGGCAGCGCGGCAGGCGTGTCTCCTCGTTGCGCACGATCATGCACAAGCTCAGCCGCTGGCGAATCGACGCGGCGGCTGCTTCGTCGTGTGAGCTCGGGTGCGACGTGACCGCCCCTCCAGGCGCCGCCGCGTTGCTGCCCGTCAGGTTGCTGACCATCGCTCGCGCCCGGATCCTGACGTCAGGAAGGCCGCTGGCCGCCGTTGCTGTTGAACGTGACGAGGCCGATCTCGTCGAGCTCCTTGGACTCGGCCTTTTCACGAGCGGCCAGGATCTCGTCGACGCGCGCCTGCGCCACCCGGCGCAGCGCTTCGGCCTTGGAGTGCGCGATGGTGTAAGCGCCGCGCGCTTTCCCTTCCTCGTCAGTAGCTACCTTCACCTCACGTTCGGCCTTGCGGACCTCGGACAACGCGCGCGTATGCGCGTTCTCCGCGAGCATCCAGTCGGTCGCGGACGACGCGCGCCGGTGATCGCTGCGGGCGGCATCGCGCGCGCCCACCAGTGCCTCCTCGGCCGACTTCACCTTGTGGTTCGCGGCCGCCATCTCGCGCAGCTTGCGCTCTTCGTTCTTCTCCTCGATCTTGATGACCGGATCGAGGCGAGTCCTCGGACGCATATCTTTCGCTTCGGCACCGTCGGTGAACCACTTGAGGCCGCGCCCCAAGATCTTTGCGCTGGTTTCCTCCCGGCAAATCGTGCCGGGTCGAATCTTCCGGGCGCACCTGTCGGCATTTCGAGAACCGCGTCACGCTCCCTCGATCTTCCCCGGTCAGAAACGCGACGCGATCGTTGGCCCCGTCCTTGCTGATTCTCGGCCCGGGAGAATCGAACGTGGCAGACGGAATGTACGTAGGCATGGCAGCGGCGGCGGCGCGATCCGACCAGCTCGACTCCATCGCCGACAACCTGGCGAACGCCGAAACACCCGGCTACAAAGCGTCGCGCCCCGCGTTTCAATCGTTCCTGCCCCCGCGCGGTGTCGCACCTGGCGCCGGGGCGGCCCTGCAGGACAAGATCTTCGCCGGCGTCGTTGCGACCGGCACCGATCTCTCGCAAGGACCGATCCGTACCACCGACAACCCGCTCGACATCGTGCCCGAGGGCCAGCTCTTCCTCTCGGTGACGTCGATCACCGGCCAGCCGGCCTACACGCGGAACGGCAAGCTCAACATCACGCCCGAAGGCGCGATGGTCGCCGACGGCCGGCCCGTGATGGGCACGTCGAATCTTCCAATCGTCGTACCGCCCGGTGCCGACGTCACGATCAGCCAGACCGGCGTGGTCAGCGCCGACGGCGTGGCGGTCGATCGCATCGCGCTCTTCGACCTCGGGGGAAACGTCGTGCGCGTCGGGCCGCAGCTCTACGCCGCCGGCCCCGGCGGTACGGTGACGCCCACCGAGGGTGGCGTCTCGACCGGCCAGCTCGAGATGGGCAACGTCACGCCGCTCGAATCGACGGTCCAGATGATCAACGCCCAGAGGCAGTACGAAACCGCCACCCAGGCCATTCAAACGTACCGACGGCTCGACGACAAGGCGATCGAGGTCGGAAGGATCCGCTGAGGAGGAGACATCGATGTTGCGCTCGCTCTACACCGCCGCCACCGGTATGCAGGCGGAACAGCTCAAGATGGACACGATCGCGAACAACCTCGCGAACGTGAACACAACCGGCTTCAAGCGCACGCGCGCCGAGTTTCAGGATCTGCTGTCCGAGACGATCGTCCAGGCGACGCCGGCCGGGCCGCAGGGTGGCGGGCAGCCCGCGCCGTTGCAGGTCGGCCTGGGCGTGCGCACCGGTAGCACCACGCGGTCGACGGCCCAGGGCGACATGGTCTCGACGCAAGGGCAGTACGACATCGCGATCGAAGGCAATGGATTCTTCCGTGTTCAGCGCAGCAACGGCGACATCGCGTTCACGCGCGCCGGCAACTTCCGCGTCGACGAGACCGGCCGCCTGGTCACCCAGCGCGGCGAGTTGCTCGAGCCGGGGATCACGGTTCCTCCCGATACGATAGCGCTCACGGTCCAGTCCGACGGCACGGTGCTGGCCAAGGTGCCGAACCGCACCGACCAGACGACGCTGGGCCGGATCGATCTGACCACGTTCACCAACTCGGGCGCGCTCGAGGCGATCGGCGGCAACCTATTCCAGCCGACGGCAGCCAGCGGTCAGGAGCTGCAGGTGCACCCGGGCGACCAGGGGGTCGGCACGCTGTCGCAGGGGTTCCTGGAGACGTCCAACGTGCAGGCGGTGGTCGAGATGGTCGACATGATCAGCACCCAGCGGTCGTACGAGATGAACTCCAAGGTCATCCAGACCGCCGACCAGATGCTGCAGAGGCTGACGTCGCTGCGCTGAAGATGATCAAGGCCTGCCACATAGCGCTGCCGATCGTTGCGTGGGTGTCGGTGTTGTGGTCGTTGCCGCTCGGGGGGCGCGCGGTCGCCGCGACACGCGGCAGCGACCCGGCTCCCACCGCGGAGGTTGCGCCGGTGGTGCGCCACGCGCTCGAGCGAGCGCTGGCGACGCCGGGCGCGCGTCTCGACAGCGCGGTCGAGGAGCGGGGATCGGTCCGGCCAATCGATTGCCGCGTGACCGAGGTCGAGGTCGCGCAGCCGATCGAGGCCTCGGGCCGATTGGCGGTGAAGGTCAGCGGGCGCGGGTCGCGCGGCGGCCACTGCGACAACTGGCTCTGGGTGCGCGTGCGCGTGGTCGCGCCGGTCGCGGTGGCCACACGCGCTCTGCGCGCGGGCGATGCGCTCGAAGGCGCCTACGACACCGAGGAACGCGAGCTGCGTTCGGGCCATACGCCCGCGGTGATCGGCAGCTCGTCGGTAGCTGCGCGCGCGGTGGCCGCGGGCCAGATCCTCGATGGCGCGGTCGTCGGCGAGCCGACGCTGCGTTTGGGACAGATGGTCAAGGTGGTGGTCGTCAGCGGCGCGCTCATGATCGAGCAGACCGGCCGCGGCGCGCCTTGTCTACGCGGGCGCAGCTGCGCGGTGCTCGCCTCGGGCAAGCAGGTCGAGGGCGAGCTCGTCGACGGGCGTCTGGTGGTGGAGACGCCATGACCGCGCGCGCGCGGGTCCTCGCATCGCTCGCGCTCGTCGTGGCCGGCAGCGGCTGCGCGGCCAGCCACGTCGCCACTTACAAGCCGAAGCGGCGCGAGTATTCGCTCGACACGGCGAACATGAAGGAAGACGAGCCGCAGTCGGAAGGGAGCCTCTGGCACCCGGGGCGTCCGGCGTCGATGCTGTTCACCGACGCGCGCGCGTTGCGCACCAACGATCTGGTCGTCATCAAGATCGAAGAAGTCGCCGATGCGCATCGCTCGGCCGACACCGATCTCACGCGCGAGTCGAGCTCGTCCGCGCAGGTGACCGCATTTCTGGGTTTGCTTAACAAGCTCAAGGGGGTGGACCCGAACCTGAACCTCGGGGGCATCTCCAAGAGCGATTTCAAAGGCGAGGGGACGACCGCGCGCACCGAGTACCTGACGGCGACCGTGCCGGCGGTGGTACGCAAGGTGCTGCCGAACGGCAACCTCTTCGTCGAAGGGCACCGGGTCGTGCTGGTCAACAACGAAGAGCAGCACTTCTACATCTCGGGTGTGGTGCGCCCGATCGACATCGACCAGGAGAACAGCGTGAAGAGCTCGATGGTCGCCGACGCCGAGATCGAGTTCGTCGGTCGCGGCGTCCTCACCGACAATCAGCACCAGGGGTTCCTCTCTCGCTACCTCGGGTGGCTGTGGCCGTTCTGATGCTTGAACTAGCTTCGATTTCGACAGGGAGAAGTAGGGGAAAGGGGACGGAGGCTACTCTAATGAGCCAGCTTAAATCCTCCGGCTTTTCTTCTGCTTCTCTGCTTCTCCCTGTTTCCTATTCCTCCATTGCAGCGCGAGGGAGCGCCCGATGAAGAGGCTCTGCCTCGCGCTGCTGATCTCGCTCCTGATGCTCATGGGCATCCGCGCGGCGTTCGGCGCGCCGGTGCGGGTCAAGGAGCTGGTCGACGTCCAGGGCGTGCGCGAGAACGTGCTCTACGGGTACGGACTGGTCGTCGGCCTCTCCGGCACCGGCGACACCGAGCGCGTGTTTTTCACCGCGCAATCGATCAGCGGCATGCTCGGCCGTATGGGTATCCGCATCAATCCCACAGACGTGCAGGTGCGCAACGTCGCCGCGGTGATGGTGACTGCGAAGCTCCCCTCGTTCTCGCGGCCCGGGACGCGCATCGACATCAGCGTCGGCTCGATGGGCAACGCGCGCTCGCTGTCGGGCGGCGTCCTGCTGATCACGCCGCTGACCGGACCCGACGGGCAGGTCTACGCGCTCGCGCAGGGGCCGGTCCAGGCGGGCGGCTTCGACGTCGGCCTGCACGGGTCGTCGATGCAGAAGAACCAGCCGACCTCGGGGCGCGTGCCCGCGGGCGCCACCGTCGAGCGCGCCGTGGTGGCGAACCTCGAGAAGAGCCCGATGGTCCTGGGCCTGAAGACGCCCGACTTCACCACCTCGAACCGCATCGCCGAGGCGATCAACGCCGCCCTCAAGGACAACACGCTGGCGCGCGCCGCCGATCCGGCGTCGGTCGAGGTCAAGATCCCCGCGGCATACAAGGGCAAGGCCGTGGCGCTGATGACCGCGATCGAAGCGATCGAGGTCGAGTCGGATCAGCGGGCGCGCATCGTGGTCAGCGAGCGCACCGGCACCGTGGTCGCCGGCGATCGCGTGCGCATCCACGCCGTCGCAGTGGCGCACGGCGGCCTCTCGATCTCGATCCAGACCATTCCGCTGGTGTCGCAGCCGAACGCGCTCTCGCGCGGCGGCAAGACGGTGCAGACGAATCAATCGAACGTCGACGCCAAGGAGAAGAAGCAGCCGGTGGTGGCGCTGCCAGCGACGACGACCGTCGAGGAGTTGGTGAAGGCGCTCAACCTGATCGGCGCGTCGCCGCGCGATCTGATCGCGATCCTGCAGGCGATGAAGGCCGCCGGCGCGATCGACGCCGACCTGGACGTGATCTGATGGCGATGCCGATCTCCCAGGCGACGGCGGCGGGCGCGCCCGACAGCACCGAGGCGGCCGCGCAGCAGATGGAGGCGGCGATCTTGCGCCAGCTGCTGACCGCGAGCGGCGCCTTCAAGCCGGCCGACGTCGCCGGTGGGCAGCTGCGCGCCGACATGTTCATCGAAACGCTCGCCGACGCGGTCGCGAAAGGCGGCGGCATCGGCATCGCGCGCATGCTCGAGGACGAGATCCAGAAGACCGGAAAAAACGGATTGAAGCCCGGCGCGAAATCCGCCGAAGCCGTTCATTCAACCGATGTCATCGACGACGGCCCGAACGACGATCCAGCTTCATTCGCGGCGCGTAAACCCCCAATTGGTGGGGCGGCTACCCACATGGAAAGCGACGCGACGTTGTGCGCCCATGCCTCACAGGTGCCGGTAAAGTCTGGGGAAAACGGCACCTACAGTGGAGTTGTGCATCGGGCACTTAATGCCTACCAGAAACGTGCCGAAGATACGGGTGTGGGGAAGCTTCAGGGACCCCACACCGGAGATGCACCATGAAAATCAACGAGACCAAACCGGTCGCAGACGTCGGGAGAGTAGTACCGCCTGATCCGCCCGCGACGACTCCTCCTCGAGATCGCGTCACCGTCGACAACTCGCGCGATGTGGACCTGGCGATGGCGACCAGCAAAGCGTCGCTCGCCGGCGGTCGCGCGGCCCGACTGCAGGATCTGGAAGCGCAAGTTCGCGCCGGGACCTACCATCCCGATCCGTCGCGTGTCGCCGATGAGATCCTTCAGGACGCCGAGATCGACGCCCGCCTGCAGGCCCTCATCAAGCACTGACGATGGATAACAACAACCTCGAAAATGCCATAGCCGTCACTCATCAAATCCGCGATGCCCTGCGCGCGGAGGTCGAGCGCGCGCGCGCCGAGCGCGTGCTGATTCGGGCGATGGACGTCGAGGGGTTGATGAAGCGCGCTTCTGCGCGCGCCGAGTGGAACGCGCTGGTCAACCAGAAACAAGCCCAGCTCTCGTCGGAGCTGGCGCTGGTTGCGCGCGCCTATGGTCTCAAGGAAGTGACGATCGACGGGCTGCGCGGCATCGCGCCGGCGCCGACCGAGCGGCTGGCACAGGCGTTCGCCGAGGTGCGCGCGCTCGCGGCCGCGCTCGCCGAGCTCGACGATCTCAACCGCGCGCTCGGACAGCGCGCGCTCTCCTTCGTTCGTTCGTACCTCACCGCGCTCAGCCCGCGGCCCACCGCCTACGATCGGCGCGGCATGGCGCCGGCGGTGGGCGCCGCGCGTTCGTCCACCACCGTGAGCCGCGTGGTCTAGCCGATGCCTGATCTGCTCACAATCCTCAACCAGGCGAGCACCAGCCTGGCGGCGCACCGCGAGGCCGCGGCGGTCGCGGGCCAGAACATCGCCAACGTCAACACGCCCGGCTACTCGCGCCAGACGGCGAATCTAGAGGCGCTGACGCCGGACCAGCTGGTCCCCAACGGATGGATCGGCCGCGGCGTCGACGTCCAGTCGATCACCCAGGCGCGCGATGCGTTCCTCGAGCGGCAGATCCCCAACGCCATCGCCTCGCAGAGCTCGAGCTCGACCGAGAGCGACGCGCTGGCCGCCGTGTCGGCGCTCGATCCCAGCGCGCCAGGGGGCCTCTCCTCGGCGCTGAGCGCGTTCTACTCGTCGCTGCGTGCGGTGGCGCAGAATCCGTCCGACCCGGCGACGCGCACCGCGGCGGTCTCGTCGGCGACGTCGCTGGCTCAGTCGTTCAACCGCACGTCGCAGGCGATCGAAGACGCGCGCAGCGGCCTCGACGACAAGATCAACGGCATCGTCAGCGACGTCAACACCGCCGCCGCCAACATGGCGGCACTGAACGCGCAGATCCGCTCGGCGCGCGCCGGCGGCGCCGAGCCCAACGATCTGCTCGACGCGCGCAGGCAACTTCAAGACCAGCTGACCTCGCTCACCGGCGCCACGCCGGTCATGGATTCGCAGGGCGACGTGTCGATGGCGCTGCCAGGCGGCACCGCGCTCGTGAGCCAGGACCGCGCGGCGCAGCTATCGACGATTCCCGACTCCAGTAACCGCGGCCATCTGTCGTTGAGGATCACACGCGCTGACGGTAGCGGGCCGGTCTCGCTGCCGACCAGCGCAGCCGGAGGGGCGATCGGCGGAGCCGTCTCGGCGCGAGACGGAACGCTCGGCGCGGCTTCGACGTCGCTCGACTCCCTGGCGTTCGATTTTGCCAACGCAATCAACGGCGTCTCGTCCGCGGGCTTCGCGCTGGACGGCACGACCGGGCACAACGTTTTCACCGTCGGCGCGACCTCGGCGGGCGCGGCCGGCCAGATCACCATCGATTCGACGCTGGCCGCGAATCCGTCGCTCCTGGCGGCGGCGTCGTCGGCCGCGAGCCTGCCCGGCGACAACACCAACCTGAACGCGATGATCGGCACCGAGCAGACGGCGCTGGCCGGAGGCTCGGATCCCGAGACCACGTTCAGCAACATCGTGGCGACGTTCGGTGGGGCCTCGCAGCGCGCGCAGGCGATGTCCGATCAGAACGGCGCGCTGCTCGACAACCTCACCAACCTGCGCGAGTCGACGTCGGGCGTCTCGCTCGACGAGGAGATGGTCAACCTGACCAGCGCGCAGCGGGCCTTCGAGGCGGTCAGCAAGGTGATCACCACCGCCGACAGCATGCTCGACACGTTGATGAGCTTGAAGTGAGCACGGAGCAGCAACCATGCGCGTGACCGACAAGATGATCTTCCAGAACGCCGCCGCGAACGCCGCGAAGAGCCGCGATCGCGCGCAGACGGCGATGGAGGAGGTCTCGACCGGCATGCGGGTGGTTCACCCGGGCGACGACCCGATGGTGGCGGCGGCGATGGTGCGCGGGCAGCAGACCGTCGACCGCATGAATGCGATCAGCCAGAACGCCGGTCGCGCGGCCGACGAGGTCGACTCCGCGGACAGCGCGCTTCAGAGCCTGACCGATGTGCTCGCGCGCGCGCGTGAGCTGGCCGTGCAGATGGGCAACGACAGCTACTCGGCCGCCGACCGCGCAGGGGCGGCCACCGAGGTCGATGGGCTGGTGCAGCAGGCGGTGACGCTGATGAACACCAACGTCAACGGCCGCTACATCTTCGGTGGCAACCAAGATCAGACCGCGCCGTTCGATCCCGCCGGCAACTACAGCGGCGATACGGCCGTGCGCCAGGTCGAGGTCGCGCCGGGTGTCCTCGAGGATTCGTCGGTCCGCGCCGACGTCGCAGTGAAGGGCGTCGGCGGGGGCGTTGATCTCTTCGCGACGCTGCAGTCGCTGTCGACCGCGCTCAAGACCAACAACGGCGCCGCGGTCCGCGGATCGCTCACCGACCTCACGACGGCGACGACTCAGGTCACCACGACGCTGTCCCAGGTCGGCGCGATGGGCGATGCGTTCGCCACCGCGCAGACGCTGGCGAAGTCGACAGCCGACGCGACGACGAAGAACGTGGCGAATCAGTCCGAGGCCGACGTGATCGAATCGTCGAGCCAGCTCGCGCTCGCGAACAGCGCGCTCAACGCGACGCTGACGGCGGCCGCGCAGTCGTTCAATCTCTCGCTCGTGAACAAGCTCAGCGGGTAACGCCGGCGCGCGGCGCGCGGCGCGCGTGCTCGAGTCCGTGTCCGTGAGCGTGTCCGTGTCCGTACTCGGATTGCGGAGCTCGGTTTCGTGAAGCGGTAGCGTCACAATACCGTCCGATTCCACCGCTCGGTGACTGACGCTAGCCGCTCACGGACACGGACACGCTCACGGACACGGACTCGAGCACGGACACGGACACGCGCTCGCACACGCCGCCCGGATCGTCATCTCCGATACAAACATCCGGCCTTATCGCTTCGTAGTTGCGTGTCGAAAAACTCTGTGAACGTGGACGCGGCGTCCGCGGGGCCGGAAGAGAAAAGCCGGCAATCACTTAATAGCCCTGCGGGGCCGCCAGGTAAGGAGAACTTGTCATGGGAATGTCCATTCGCACCAACGTCAGCGCTCTCGATGCTCAGAAGAACCTGATGGGGACGGAGAACGACCTCAACAGCTCACTCGCGAAGCTGTCGTCGGGCTTTCGCATCACGAAGGCGTCGGATGACGCCGCTGGTCTCGCGATCAGCGTCAACCTCGGTGCGCAGATTCGCAGCTACAACCAGTCGGTGCGCAACGCGAACGACGCCATCAACGTCGTGCAGACCGCCGACAGCTCGCTCAACGAGACCCAGAACATCCTGACCCGCCTCCGCGAGCTCGCCTCGCAGTCGGCCTCCTCGGGTGTGAGCAACACCGAGCGCGGCTACATCCAGAACGAGGTCGATGGTCTCATCAGCGAAGTTGATCGTATCGCCAACGCGACCGAGTACAACGGCGTCGCGCTGCTGAACACATCGGCGGCTCTGACCTTCCAGGTCGGCATCCGGAACGTGGCGGCCAACGACCAGATCGTCGTCACCACCCAGAGCGCCACGGCCAGCACGTTGGGCATCAACGCGCTGTCGCTCTCGACGCTGACCGGCGCCCAGGGGGCGCTGGGCTCCATCGACACCGCGCTGCAGTCGGTGTCGTCCACCCGCGCCACTCTGGGCGCGCAGCAGAACCGCTTCAACACGGTGATCAATGTCGCGACCGAGGCGTCGGTGTCGCTGTCGGCCGCCAAGAGCCGCATCATGGACGTCGATGTGGCCGAAGAAACCTCGAACATGAGCCGCACCCAGATCCTGATGCAGGCCGGTGTGTCGGTCCTCTCGCAGGCCAACCAGTTGCCGCAGGTCGCGCTCAAGCTCCTCGGCTAAGTCCTCGCTTGAACTGACTGCCGCCGGGGGTGGCCCCGGCGGCGGCTCGATGTGAAGTAGGTGTTGCCGGTCCGATGTGGGGCTCAAGACCCAGACCGGCCGGCCGATAGAATGACTAACCGGCGAACCGCCCCGCGGCCCAACAGTCGCGGGGCGGTCTTCTAAGTAGCAACAGAAAGCCGCAGCAGGAAAAAAACCATGGCTGATACTCCGCTCTTTCAGGTTGGTGGGCTGGCCTCGGGGCTGGATACCACGTCGATCATCAATGGCCTCACCGCCATCGAGCAGCAGCCGCTGGACACCCTGCGCACGCAGCAAACCGATTTCAAGACCCAAATCTCGGTGATCGGCCAGCTGGTCGGCAAGATCCAGGCGCTGCAATCGGCGGCGCAGACGCTGGCGACCAACGGCGCGGTCGGTACGAAAGCGACAACCGTCAACACGGACTTCACGGCGACGCCGGGCGCGCAGACTCAGGCGGGCAGCTACCAGGTCTCGGTCCAGTCGATGGCCACCGCGGCGCAGTCGCGCACCGTCGGCTTCACGCCGGACGCCGTCGGCAACACCACGGTCAAGGGCGGCACGCTGTCGCTGACCGTCCAGGGCACGACCTACGACCCGATCACGATCACCGACGGCGAGAGCCTGGCCGACGTCGCCGGCGCCATCCGCGGGCTGGGCGCGCCGGTGAGCGCGGTCGTGCTCAACAACGGCAGCCAGCAGTTTCTCTCGGTCACCGATCTCGACACCGGGTTCACCGGCGCCGACAACTCGACCGCGCTCCAGATCGCGGAGAATTCGACCGGCACGCAAGGGCAGTCGCTGGGCTTCGCTCAGGTGGGCAGCGGCGCGGCCAACGCGCTCGTCACTGTCGACGGGCTGCAGTTCACCCGCCAGAGCAATACCATTACCGACGCGATCCCCGGCACGACCCTGACCCTCAAGGGCAAGACCAACACCACGGAGACGCTCTCCGTCGCCAATGACAGCGCGACGACGTCGCTGAATCTGCAGAACTTCGTCAACGCCTACAACGACATCATCAACTTCATCTCGTCGCAGCAGACGGCGGTCCAGAACGGCACCGATCGCGACGCGACGCTCGCCGGCAACTCCACGCTTCGCAGCCTGACCGGCGACATGCAGAACATGATGACGTCGATCGTCGGCAGCGGCACTATCCGCACGCTCGCGGACATCGGGCTCAAGACCAACTTCCAGGACGGCACGCTGACCATCGACAGCGGACGCCTGGGCACCGCGCTGGCTGCGAACCCGCAGGCGATCAACCAGATCTTCTCCGACCCCGTGAGTGGTATCGGCCAGGCGATGCAGAGCCTGTCGGATCAATACACCAACGTCGTCGACGGTCTGTTTACCAACAGCACCAAGACCCTGGGTACGCGCATCACGCAGATGGACACCCAGGCGGACCAGATGCAGGAGCGCGTGGACGCGTTCAAGGCGAACCTGACCGCGCAGTTCACCGCGATGGAGCAGATCGTCAGCCAGCTCAAGACCACCGGCTCCTTCCTGAGCCAGCAGTCGTCGTCTTCG
>Ga0265339_10002887_pt1 | contig 12164 bp, 9 predicted proteins | sample 4CB219metaG_FD_202085 | JGI IMG/M metagenome (GOLD analysis project Ga0265339, IMG submission 202085) | Rhizosphere microbial communities from Carex aquatilis grown in University of Washington, Seatle, WA, United States - 4-CB2-19 metaG | ecosystem: Host-associated > Plants > Roots > Rhizosphere...
GTCGGAGGCGCGCGAGGAGCTGGAGTGTCTCGACCGCGCCGAGCACCCGACCCCCGAGATCATCGAGCGGTGGCACCGGAAGGTCCCACCTTCGTTCATCGCGCGCGGCCGCGTCGTCGGCGGCTTCTTCATGGGCGGCGACGACAAGGGCCCGGCTCCGAAACCCACGGGCGCGAACGCGGACAACCCCAACGTGGGCCTCGGCTTCGGCTGGGACGCGGGCGCGATGGGCACGCTCGGGCTCTTGCACCCGCTGCAGCTCGACGGCGCCGTGAGGTACTTCCACGGCGGCGAGTCGTCGATGATGCACGCCGACGTCACGGCGGGCTTCGCGTTCCGCACGTACGGTGATCGCTGGGTCGAGGCGGGCGCGACGGCCGGCGGCGGCATCGTCCACTCGTGGGACAGCCACTGCCAGACACGCCGCAAGGACTGGGTGCTGCAGGGCGGGTTCAAGCTCCTCCGCGAGACGCTCAACCAGCCGTCGGCGTCGCGCTCGGTCCCCGCGCTGCAGCTCGGACTCTCGTCGCACCACCTCGCCGGGTCCGCGGTCGACTTCTCGCTCGCCGGTCTTTGGGCCCCGTCGCAGAAGGCCTATGGCGGTCAGTTGAGCTTCGGCGCCTCGCGCGTGCTCATCGCGATCCACGTCCCCGTGAACTGGCTCTACACGAGCATGAACATGGGGACGCTCATGGGGCACGACGTTCGGATGTGGTGGTTCACGGTCGATCTCGGGGTCGCCCTCGAGCTCTGAGCCATCGGGTGAAATTGGGATGACCGTGACGACGGCCGCCGAGTCGCTGACTCGGAAGGAGCGCGAGGTGCTCCGCCTCCTCACCGAGGAGCTCACGTACGATCAAGTCGCGAGCCGACTCGACATCAGCGTGAACACGGTGAGGTCTCATGTCCGTGTGATTTATAGGAAACTCGACGTCGGGACGCGGACCGCCGCCGTGCTCAAAGGCATGCGGCTCGGCGTCCTGGGCTGACCTGCGCGCCGCCTACGCGCTGCTCAATCGTATTTTGTCTAACCATCGCATGTTCATGCGATGGTTTCGAAATGCGAGGTAGATGACACTGGCGCGCGTCCGAATTCGCGGACGCCTTAAGGAGGTTCCAGGATGTCGATCTCATCGCGCACCGGAGGGCTGGCGCTCGCCTTCCTCGCGACACCGCTCGCGGGTTGCTTCAGCGGATTCCAGCCCTCGCTCCTCACGATGCAGGGCATCAAGAAGCCCATCATGCTCACGCCGGTCGACCGCATCGGAGGCGGCGCGCCGCTGCCGACGCAGAAGGTGGGCGAGTACGAGGGCGAGTCGATCTCGATCCACACGGAGCATGAGGACTCGCAGTACCGCTACTCGTTCACGAAGGTGAACAACGTGCAGGCCATCGTCGACGCGCAGAAGGCGCTCGCGAAGACGGGGCCGAACGGCGCGATCAAGGTGAACACGCTGCGCGCGTGGGCGCGCGGGTGGCCGGCCGGCGTCAAGAACACGGTCTACATCGACGGGGACGTCGTGAACGTCGGAGGTGGCCAGTGAGCGCCTCCCGCAACCTCGCCATCGGTCTGCTCTCGCTCGCGGCCGTCGGGTGCGGCGCGCGCTCGTACGTCGCGGCGCCCGGCGCGAAGTATCCCGTCTCGCTGTCGGGCGCGGTGCGCGGCCCTGACGGCAAGGTCCTCCAGACGGATGACACCCAGAAGCTCGCGACGTTCAAGATGGACTACACGGCGTGCAGCATGCTGTGGACGATCATCCCGTTCACGGGCACGAAGGACATCTCGAAGGAGGTCGATCGCCAGGTCGCCAACAAGGGCGGCGAGGCGATCACGAACCTCACCGTCGAGTCGAGCGCAGGCGCGTGGAACATCATGACGATCCTCGCCGTGCTGCCCGACTGCGGGCACGTCAAGGTGCGCGGCGACATCGTCTCGCGCCTGCCTCCGCCTCCGCCGCCCGCTCCGGCCGCTCCGCCCGCCGAAGCTCCCGCGGCGCCGGGCGCCCCCGCGGCGCCGCCGCCCGCCGCCCCCGGCGCGCAGAACGGCGCCTCCGCCACCTTCACGACGGCCTCGAAATGAAAAAGGAGACGCAGATGATTCGCTCGGCTTTGTTGGCCGCCGTCGTCGCCTTCGCGGTGATGCCGGCCGGATGCGCCACGATCTCGAACGGCAGCTCGCAGGAGCTCGCCATCACGCCCTACCCGGGTGACTCCCAGATCACCGTGACCAGCTCGAAGGGCGAGGTCGTGTACAAGGGCAAGGCGCCCACGAAGGTGACGCTCAAGCGCAGCGAGACGTACAAGGTCGTCGCCGAGAAGGAGGGCTACCAGGCGGAGACCTTCGTGATCGACGGCACCTTCAAGATGAAGTGGATGTTCCTCGACCTCTTCCTCACGGGCACGATCGGCATCCCCATCGACATCGCCACGGGCGCCCCTTACACGCTCGACGACAGCGGCGACGACGAGGTCGAGGTCACGCTGTTCCGCCCCGGCACGAAGCCCAAGCAGATCGAGGACTGAGCGCCGGGCGTCACCTCAGGCGCTTGCACATCGCCGCGACCCCGCGGCCCACGTCCTCGACGAGCGCGCGCAGCCAGGCGTGGGCGGAGGACGCCGCCGTCTGCTCGTGCCAGATGAGCTGCACCATCGCCCCGGCGGACGCGAGGGGCATCTTGAGGATCTGCAGACCGAGCGACGCCGCGGCCGGGCGCGCGACGAGCTCGCTCAGCGCCGAGACGTAGTCGGTCGTCGCGACGATCGGCGGCACCAGCAGGAAGTGAGACAGGCGGAGCGCGACGTGGCGCGAGAGCCCGCGCTGCGCGAGGACGTCGTCGAAGACGCCGCGAGCGTTGGGCTCGTGCGAGACGATGATGTGGGCGAGCTTCGTGTACGTCGCGAGCGTGATCTTGCCGCGCACGAGCGGGTGGCCCTTGCGGGCGACGAACACGAAGCGATCCTCGAAGAGGGGCTTGGCGTGGTGGCCGGGCGGCAGGCCGCGGTTGAACCCGAGCACGAGATCGACGTCGCCGCGCGCGAGCTCGGGCGGGATGCCGTGCTCCTGCCAGGCCCGCACCTGCAGGCGCACGCGCGGCGCCTCGCGCTCGAGCCGCTGGAGGAGGCGCGGCAGCAGCGCGAAGGCGACGAAGTCGTTCGTCATGATCGTGAAGCCGCGCTCGGCCGTGGCCGGGTCGAACGGCGCGGCCGGCTCGAGGCCCTGCTCGACGGCGAGCAGCGCCGCGCGCAGCGGACCGGCGAGGCCGAGGGCGCGCTCGGTGGGCGCCATGCCCGTGCCCTTCCGCACGAGGAGCGGGTCCTTCAGGATCTCGCGGAGCTGGGCCAGCGCGTTGCTCACGGCGGGCTGCGAGAGGCCGAGGCGCGCGCCCGCGCGGCTCACGCTGCGCTCGGCGAGGAGGGCGTCGAGGACGGGCAGCAGGTTGAGGTTGAGCGCCGATATATTCATGGAACGAATATACGACATATGAACCATCCATTTGTCGGATGATTCGCTGGTGCGTAGGGTGATGGGTGAAAGGAGCTTTCACATGAACAACCAAGCCCAGAACGTTCGAGTTCCCGCGACGCCCGCCGTCGCTCCCGCCCCGGTGCCCGTCACCTACGACATCGATACGGCGCACGCCGTCGCCGGGTTCAAGGTCCGCCACCTCATGCTGGCCCACGTCCGGGGGCACCTCGGCCCCGTGACGGGCACGGTCCTCATCGACGAGGCCGACCTCTCGCGCTCGCGCGTCGAGGTCAGCATCGACGCGCGCGGCCTCGACTCGCGCGAGCCGCGACGTGACGAGCACCTGCGCAGCGCCGACTTCCTCGACGTGGCCAACTTCCCGAACGTCACCTTCAGGTCGACGCGCGTCGAGGCGCCGAACGGCGTGGCGGGTGACCTGCGCGTCACCGGCGACCTCACGATCCGCGGCGTCAGCCGCCCGGTGACCCTCGAGGTCGAGGCGCTGCCGCCCTCGATCAAGGATCCGTGGGGCAACGCCCGCCGGGGCGTGAGCGCGCGCGGCCGCATCAACCGCAAGGACTGGGGGCTCGAGTGGAACATGGCCCTCGAGGCGGGCGGCGTCGTCGTGGGCGACGAGGTCGCGCTGGAGATCGAGGCCGAGCTGGTCGCGCGCAAAGCGTGACCGACATCCTGCCGAGGGCGCCGACGAAGTCGGCGGGGGTGGCAGGGCGGGCCGTCCGTCCCGAGTGACGGGCGGCGCTCGGCCGCCGCGCGCGGCGTGTTACCGTCGGCGCGACGGATGAGAGGTTCCTCGGCCGGCGGGCTCGTCGCAGTGGCGATCGGGATGTTCGCGCTCCCGGCTCGGGCTTACACCGTCAGCACGTTCGTCTCCGACGGTTGTCACGAGGAGATCACGGCCGAGGCCCTGGGAGCGGTGCGCGTGAGCGCCCCGGCCGCCGCGCCGCCCGCCGCGATCTCCGGCGACGATCGCGCCTTCGTCGACGATCTTCCCTTCGAGCTGCCCGCGGGCAGCGACCTCGCCGCGGTCACGCTGCTGATCGGTGTGCGCGACAACGATCTGAAGGGCCGCGGCTCGACCGACCTGCAGGCGCTCGCGCTGATCCACGGCGATCCGACGACGCAGGACGAGCACTGCCTGCGCGACCTCGACGATCTGGAGCCCGACGGCACCTCCAGCGCGATCGCGCGCTGCCGCGGGTTCATCCTCGGCCGCGTCGGGGACGCGCTCGACCACCTCGCCCCGGACGGAACGCCCGACGTCGCGAGCCGCGTCGCGCTCCCCGTCGCCCTCGCGATCCGCGGCGAGACGAACGTGCTGCTGCCGGCGTTCTACGTCCACCTCGGCCAGGCGCTGCACGCGCTGCAGGACGGGTTCTCGCACAGCTACCGGACCGCCGACCAGATGGAGATCAGCGAGGCGCTCACGTGGCTGCACCCCATAGACGACGATCTGGACGAGTCGATGGCCGGGCCACCGCACAGCTCGGAGCTCGACCGATGCGTCGGCCTCGACGACCTGCGCGCGACGCGGCTCGCGGTGGCCGGCGAGGCGTCGCGCGCGCTCATCACGGCGGCGCTCGGGCCCGGCACGCGCGACGAGCGGCTCGCCGCCGCGGGGACGGTGCTCGACACCTACCTGACCCTCTCGCCGGGGTGCGACGCGGCCAACGCCTGGTGCGGCGCGCCCGAGCACGCGTACGAGACCGAGCCGACCGCCGGCTGCGCCGTCGCGGGGCACGCGGACCGGTCGCTCGGGGCGGTGGCCGTCCTCGCGCTGCTCGCGCTCTGCGCGCGCCGCCGCCGCGCGGGCGTCGTCGCCGCGATCCTCGTCTCGCTCGCCGGCGGCGCAGCCCGCGCCGACCTCCCGCTCAAGAAGGACGTCCCCGAGAAGCGCGTCGTCGCCGAGGCGCCCGAGGCGCGCTTCGCCGAGCGGCCGCCGTACGGCCTCGTCCTCTCGGTGGGCGGATCGCTCAACCGGACGGCGGCCGACGTCGCCGTCGGCGGGCGGCTGCGGCTCACCCCGCGCTGGCTGGTCGGGCTCGACGCCGAGTGGAACCCGTGGATGTCGCTCGAGGGCGAGCACGTCCGCGTCGGCGCCTTCAACGCCTACGCCACCGTGATCCGGCGCTGGTCGATGCTCTCCGATCAGTTCGACGTGCGGACGTCCGTGCACGTGGGGACATCGACCGTGCTCTTCGACCTGTACGGCGTGCCCGCCGGCACGACGGGCCTCTTCGTGGGCGCGAGCCTGCTCGGGCTCGAGTGGCGCGCCACGCGCGAGCTGTCCGTGATCATCGATCCCGCCGACGTCGCGTACCCGATCCCGCAGCTGCGCGGCGCGCCCTTCGGTTACCTGCAGTATCGCTTCACGATCGGTCTGCAGTGGGGCGCGTGACGGCGCGCGATTCGTAGACCCGGGTCTATGATCCATGTCCGGCGCGCCCAGAGGCGCGCCTTTCTGCGCGATCGCCGTCGGCACGGCCGCTGCAATGGTGCTCATGGGAAAGGAGACCCCATCATGACCACCAAGACGAACAGCCAGACCACCAAGACCAGCACGATGCTCCGCCTCGCCCTCGCGCTCTCGCTCGCCGGCACGCTCGCCGCGTGCGAGGACGTGCCCACGCCGACGCCGAAGACGCGCTCGACGGTGACGGAGACGCCGACCCCGCCGACGGCGGTGACCCCGACGCCGCCCCCCGCGACGCCGGAGGCGAAGCCCGAGCCGGTCGAGGTCAAGCCCGAGGTCAAAGAGACGAAGGACGAGGACAAGGCGGACGACAAGCCCAAGGACACGCTCGCGGCGGCGCGCAAGATGCTCGACGAGGGCGAGGTCGAGAAGGCCTTCGAGCTCGCGAAGCTGGCGACGCTGAAGATGCCGAAGCGCTCGGCCGCCTGGAACGTGCGCGGACGCGTCGAGCTGCGCGCGGGCAAGCGCAAGGACGCCATCGCGTCCTTCGAGAAGGCCGTCGAGCTGAACCCGAAGAGCTCGTACGCCCGCAACAACCTCGGGCTCGCGCTCATCTACGACGGGCAGTTCGAGAAGGCGGCCGATTCGCTCGAGGAGGCCGTCGAGCTCGAGCCCGTGACGGCGTACATGTGGAACAACCTCGGCATGGCGTACGAGCAGCTCGACCGGCTCGACGACGCGCGCGAGGCGTACGGGAACGCCGTGACGATGGACAGCGCGCTCGCGCGCACGAGCCTCGCGCGCCTCAAGGGCGTCGAGTCGATCATCCGCACGGCGAAGGCCGAGCCCGAGAAGACGGGTGGCCCGGGCACGATCGAGGGCGCAACGAGCGGACCGCTGCCCGGCGTCCCGAGCGACGGGAAGCCCACCGCGACGCAATAGAGCACGAGCCCCTGGCACCGACGGCCGGGCAGGTCCGCGCCGGCCGTCGTGCGTTTTGTGCGCCTCCCGCGAGCAAAGGGCGCGGGTACAATCGACGCCGCCGTGCTCGCGCGCCTCCTCCTCGGTCTCCTCGTGTCGACGCTCGGAGCGAGGACGGCCGGCGCGGCCACCTTCACGAGCCCGCTCACGCCCGAGGTCGTCGACCAGGGCGTGACGATCGAGTGGGTCGACGGGCACGAGACCTCGCGCGCCGACTTCCTGCCCGCGTCCAACAAGGTGCACTGGAAGAACCAGGTCACGTGGTTCCTCGCCATGCCGGGCGCGCGCATCGGCTCGGGAGGCATCTCGTTCGGCGCCTCGACGCACGCGGGGCCGCGTCACCTGCGCGTCGGGTTCGTGCGCGCCGTTCCGGTGGGCACGGTGCTCACGCGCGGCGACATCTCGCGCGTGAGCGTGCTCCGCGCCGACGCGGCGTACCCCGGCGACGTCGCGCGCGACGCCGACTGGATCGAGGCCACGCGCGGGAGCGCGGGAGAGCTGTCGCTGTGGGCGCTGCCGCCCGGCACGGCCACGCGCGCGCTGCGCTTCACGGCGGACAAGCCGGAGAGCGCCGAGCCCGCGGCCGGGCTGCTCTTGGGCGCGAGCGCGTTCGTCGAGCGCCTCGCCAACCTCGCGCCTGACGCGACGGCGCTCGCGAGCAGCCACGAGGCGCTCGCCGGGCGCCTCAACGACGGCTCGTTCGATCTCTTCGCCGGGTGGGACGACGACGACGGCGCGCGTTCTCGGCCGCTCTCACCGGACGACCCCGAGTGGGTGATGCTCGTGTGGCCCGCGCGCGTGCCCCTGCGCGGCCTCGGCGTCTTCAACCCGTTCGTCGGCAAGGTCGAGGTGCAGGTGTACACGGGGCCCGACGGGCTGCACCCGCGGGAGGCCGAGGAGCGCCGCTGGCGGACCGTCGCGGCGCCGTCCCTCCCGAACACGCACCCCGACGCGCTCGATCCCGCGTGGATCGACTTCGAGCGCACGATCTCGACGCGTGCCGTGCGCCTCCGCCTCGTCGCGCCCGTGGCCGACGAGGGCTATTACCTCAAGGGACGCAGCCACGACGGCAAGCGCGCGTGGCTCGGCGAGATCATGGCCCTCGAGGCGCTCGGGCAGGGGCCCCCGCCGGAGCGGCGCGCGCAGCTCGAGACGGAGCGCCACCCGCCCATCGCCGTTCCCTTCACGAATCCCGCCGCCGGCTACGTCACGCTCGTCGTCGAGGACGCGCAGGGCCGGCGCGTGCGCAACCTCGTCGCCGACACGTGGTTCGCGGCGGGGCCGCAGGTCGCATGGTGGGACGGCCTCGACGAGAGCGGCCGCGTCGCGGGCCCCAACTTCGGCGCGCACGGCATCTACAAGACCGTCGGCGCGCCGGTCGCGCCCGGCGCGTACCGCGTGCGCGGGCTCTTCCACGGGCCGCTGCCGCTCCGCTACGAGCTGAGCGTGTACTCGCCCGGGACGCCGCCGTGGATGACGGGCGCGCGGCTCGACGCGAGCGCGGGCGGCTGGCTGTCCGATCACGCGAACCCGTCGGCCGCGCTCTTCCTGCCGGGGCCGACGCCGCGCATGCTGCTGGCGAGCCCGGTGGCCGAGGCGGGCCACGGCTTCATCTGGACCGATCTCGCGGGACGGAAGCTCGCGGGCCGGCGCTGGGCCGGCGGCAACTGGACGGGCGCCAGCCACCTCGCGCGCGACGACGGTCCGAGCGCGGCGCGCGGCGGGTCCGCTTACGCGGGCGTGAGCTTCGAGGACAAGCTGCGCCTCACCGCGCTGCGCGACGGCGCGGAGCCGCGTCTCATCGCGAGCGACGCCCTCGCCGCCGTCGCCGCGCCCGTGCTGGCGGGTCTGGCGGTGCGCGACGACGTCCTCTACGCGAGCCTCCCCAAGAGCGACACCCTCCTGCGCGTCGACGCCGCGACCGGCGCTGTGCTCGGGCGCGCGCCGCTGCCCGACGGCCGCGGCCTCGCGTTCGATTCCCGCGGGCGGTTGCTCGCGCTCTCGGGACGGCGGCTCCTCGCGTACGAGCCGAGACCGACCGCGCTCGGCGAGCCGCGCGTCGTCATCGCGAGCGGTCTCGAGGATCCGCGCGCCCTCGCCACCGACGCGCTCGGCAACATCTATGTCGCCGACTGGGGCGCGAGCCATCAGGTGAAAGTCTTCGACGGCGCTGGCCACGCCGCGCGCGTCGTCGGCCTGCCGGGCGGCGCCGTCGTGGGGCCGTACGATCCGCGCCGCATGAACCACCCCGCCGGTCTCGCGGTGACGGACGAGGGGCAGCTCTGGGTCGCCGAGGACTCGTGGGCGCCCAAGCGCGTGAGCGTGTGGACGAAGGAGGGCGCGTTCGCGACGGCGTTCTACGGGCCGCCCCAGTACGGCGGCGGCGGCGCCCTCGATCCACACGATCGGTCTCGCTTCTACTACGCGGGGCAGGGGCAGCGGGCGGGGCTCGAATTCGCGATCGACTGGGCGACGGGCGCGTCGTCGCTGCGCTCGATCACCTGGCTCGGCGCGCCCGATCCGGCGGCGCCGCCCGGCGACACAGGGCCCGAGACGCCGTTCTACGTCGACGGCCGCCTGTACCTGACCGACGCGTTCAACGCGCGTCCCGTCGGCGGACCGTTCTTCGCCAACGTCTGGCTCATGCGCGGCGGGCGCGCCGTCCGGGTCGCGTCGCTCGGCAACGCCGCCGCGTGGCCGCTCCTCACGACGCCGCCGTTCCGCGGCCGCTGGCCGGCCGGCGCCGACCCACGCCAGGCGTACGTCTACGCGTGGTCCGATCTGAACGACGACGGCCGGGTCGAGCCCGAGGAGGTCACGCTCGCGCCCGACTGGGTGATGTGCGTGACGCTGAACGAGCGCCTCGAGCTCACGACCTCGACGGCGACCGTCTATGCGCCCGACGGCTTCACGGCCGCCGGCGTGCCGCGCTACGACGCGCGCCACGGCCGCCGCCAGGCGGAGTACAAGCTCACCGAGGCGGCCAGCGGCAGCGGCACGATCATGGCGCTGCGCGACGGCTGGACCTTCTCGTCGGGCGGGCCCGTGCGCGGGTTCCGCGGCGGCGCGCAGCGCTGGGCCTACCCGAACGAGTGGCCGAGCCAGCAGGCGGGCGTGCTCTCGACGCGGCCCACCCACCCCGGCGAGCTGATGGCCACCGCGCGCATGATGGGCCAGACGCTCGTGCCCGCGCCCGGCAAGGTGGGCGACGTCGGCGAGATCGTCGCGCTCAACGGCGACAAGGGCGTCGTCTTCCTCATGACGGCCGACGGGCTCTTCGTCTCGACGCTGTTCCACGACGTCCGGGTCGCGCGCGAGAGCTGGAACATCCCCGAGGCGACGCGCGGCATGCGGCTCGACGCGCTCACGCTCCACGACGAGTCCTTCTGGACCAACATCGCGCAGACCGCGGACGGCGCCGTCTACCTCGTGGCCGGGCAGAACCACAGCAGCGTCGTGCGCGTGGACGGGCTCGAGTCGCTGCGGCCGCTCGCCGCGCCGGGCGTCGTCGTGACGGCCGAGGCGCTGGCCGAGGCGCAGCGGTGGCGCGAGGCCGTCGAGCTCGACCGGCAGCGCCGCGTGGGCCGCGATCTGCTCACGATCCCGCTGCGCCCCGACGGCGCCGTCGGCGTCGACGGCGACCTCGCCGAGTGGAAGGACGCCGACTGGGTCGAGGTGGACGCTCCCGACGGACCCATGGGACGCGCGCGGGCGGCCGCCGCCGTGGCCGACGGACGCCTCTGCCTCGCCTTCAGCACGAACGATCGCGCGCTCCTCTCCAACACGGGCGAGGAGTGGCGCATGGCCTTCGCGACGGGCGGCGCGCTCGACCTCATGCTGGGCGCCGACCCCGACGCCGATCCCCGGCGCACCGCGCCCGCGCCGGGCGATCTGCGGCTCGTCGTGACGCGCGTCGCGGGGAAGACCCGCGCCGTCCTCTACCGGCCGAAGGCGCGAGGAGGGCGCGGTCCGCGCGGCGCCGCCTTCAGCTCGCCCTGGCGGACGGTGACGATGGACGAGGTCGCCGACGTGAGCGACGCCGTCACGCTGGCCCAGAAGGGCGGAGACTACGAGCTGTCGGTGCCGCTCGCGACGCTCGGTCTCGCGCCGCGCGTCGGCCTCGAGCTACGCGGCGACCTCGGCGTCCTGCGCGGCGACGGGGCGCGCACCGTGCAACGGCTCTACTGGCAGAACAAGGTCGCGGGGACCGTCGCCGACATCCCGACGGAGGCCACGCTCACCCCGGCGCTGTGGGGCCGCGTGCGCTTCGCGGGCGCCGCCGCGCCGCCGCGCGCGACGGCGCGGCGAAAGCGCGTCATGATCGGGCCATGACGCCAGCCTACAAATATCCCTCCGACCTCGCGCGCTACGTGCGCGAGCACTGGCCCGCCGGGCGCGAGCTCTCGCTGTCGCACGAGCTGCTCTGCGAGGCGCTGGCCGTCGCGTATCACGCGTCGCTCACGGCGGAGGAGACGCGGCCGACGCGGTTCAGGCTGCTGCTGACACCGCCCGATGCGTTGCCCGAGAGCGGCGAGCCGAACCGCGGCGTGCTGCGACTCCCCTTCGATCGCATCCGCGCCGCGACGCCCGACGAGATCCGCCAGCTCAGCCCGTCGGCGCCGTTCGAGACGACGCTCATCGGCGCCCACGCCTTCGGGGGCAAGCTCGGCATCTGGGGCCTCGCGCACTCGGGCCCCGCGTGGCTCGCGCCCACGTGGGGCGGGCGCAGCGTCGTGCCGAACTGGACCTACGATCCCATCGTCCACGTGACGGCGCCCGGCCACCTCGCCGTGCGCTGCGCCGGCAAGCTCATCGGCGGCCTCGAGGGCGGCAAGCTCGTCGACGCCATGATCGACGTGTTCGAGTCGGAGTGGCTCACCGGCATGTTCACGCGCGAGCGCGAGGAGGTGCAGCGCCAGCACGACGCGCAGCAGGCGCACGCGCCCGTGCCCACGGCCGCGGCGCCCACGCTCGTCGCGCGGGTCGGCCAGCAGATGGTCCGCCGCGCGATCCAGCTCGTGCTCGGCGCGCGCCACGGCGGACTCATCCTCGTCGTCGACGCGTCCTCCGACTCGCCGCCCACCGCCTTTGCGGGCCTGAACCTCAAGTACCGCTTCGACGGCAGCGAGCCGCCGCGCCGCTACCGCACGCTGCTCTTCCAGCTGCTCGACACGCTCGCGGCGCGCACGACGAACGCCTCGGTCGACTGGGCCGACTTCGCGCGGGACACGAGCCCCGACCTCGAGAAGGCGGAGCAGGCGATCTTCGAGATGAGCCGCGTCGTGG
>Ga0265339_10002888_pt1 | contig 12163 bp, 11 predicted proteins | sample 4CB219metaG_FD_202085 | JGI IMG/M metagenome (GOLD analysis project Ga0265339, IMG submission 202085) | Rhizosphere microbial communities from Carex aquatilis grown in University of Washington, Seatle, WA, United States - 4-CB2-19 metaG | ecosystem: Host-associated > Plants > Roots >...
CCACATTTTCTCCGACGCTAAGCTCGTCTACTAGGCCGAGATCCTGATGCACGAAAGAGATCGGCAGGTGTTCCATGTACGGGTGACGAACTGCTCCGTCGAAGCGGATCTCCCCGGAGTCGGGAGCGAACAACCCGGCCAATGTCTTTATCAGCGTAGACTTGCCCGCACCGTTTTCGCCGATCAAAGCGTGGACCTCGCCGCGTCGGATCGTCAGATCGACGCGGTCGAGGGCCAGCGTACCCGAGAACCGCTTTGTGAGGCCGCGTATTTCGAGCAACGGATCGGTCGTCATCACGCCTCGCTCCAGCTTCGCTCCGCGCTAACAGTGATTATTCTCCCCCAACCAGATGTTCTTATAGTGGCAGGCGAAATTGTTGCTCGGAATGAATTGATTCGTTTTTCCACCTTCGGTGTCGACGTTGTCCTTGGTCACCAGGAAGGTCGGCTGAACGAACTCGGCCGGCGGCTCTCCAGCAAAGGCACGGATGGCGGCATCGACCGCTTCGTAGCCAAAGAGCGTGCTCGGCTCCGGCACAGTCGCGACCTCGAATCCTCCCTTTCGGATCATGTCGTATGCCGAAGGCGGGCCGTCGGCGCCCACGAGACGAATATTGGCGGGCGACTTGCCTGAGGAACGCAGCGCCGCCGCGACATATGGATAATAGCCGTCGCAGCAAGTCGTCATCCACCAGTTGTCACCGTCTCGCGCAAGCAAACCCGAGACGACCGACGCGATGCGCGCCGACTCTCCGAGGGGCACGTTCACTTCCTCGACAAATTTACACCCCGAGCAGTTTTTGATCGGCTCGATCGTGGCCTTCGCCTTGAAGCGCGCGATGGCGTAGCTGGCGTCCACCATATGGATGCCTTTTGCTTTACCGTCCGAGTTCGCGATTACGTACGCAGCCTCGCTCTGTCCGATCTCCGCCGGATTTGACGCGATGTTGAGGTATAGCCCCAACTCGGGAGAGGGACCCGGGAAGGCCGTGGCGTGGATTCCGATGACGGGGATACCGCGAGCGACAGCTTCTTTGATGGGCTTCTGCAGTGCACTTGCATCCGCCGGCGTGATGATCGCCGCAGGATTCAGCGCCAACGCTTGTTGCATGGCGGCGAGTTGGCCGCTGACCGTCCCCTGACCGTTCAGCGTCACGACTTTCCAGCCAAGCGCCTGCGCAGCCTCTTTAATTCCGTTCCCCCAATAGATGTAGGAAGTGTAGGACTCGTCTCCGGATACCCAAGCGAGCGTCAGGGCCTGCTTCGGCGCCTTCGGTCCGCTGGTGGGCCCTTTCCAATCGGTTTGCGCGCGCGTCCGCTCGACGACGAGAGCTTTCGCCTGCTCCACCGTCATCTCCGGATTGATCTTCGGCTCGCTCCAAGCCGGGTAAGGCGTAGCTCGAGCGCCCGACACCTGTGCGTTGGCCGGACCCACAACGACTGCCGCGACAAAGCACGAGGAGATCACGCCGAGGCGCCAAGCTCCGCTGCCCAAACAATTCAACGACTTACGAATAGCTTCCATGGTCCCTCCTTGAGCCAACGTATGAGCGACGAGCCGTCTCGAACGTAACCCGTCGCACTGCCGTTAATCTCGCGCTTCCTCATGTTTTCTTTAATATCTGAATATCAGACATTATAGCCGCGAACAAGTCCTAAATTGGAAACAGCGCCTCTAAGCGGAAGGCAAATGCAACGTGGTTGGCGATGCCGTTGCGTCGCGCTGTTGCATGTATGATTTTAGGCGGAAGCTCGCCGCCTGCAGATGCCCCGTCATTGCATCGCGGGCGGCGGATGGATCCGCCGCTTTTATGGCATTCGCAATTCTCAGGTGCTCCCGAATAGTTGCGGCTTTTGTTCCTTCCAACGAATAGGTCACCGGGTACCAAGCGCGGACGATCTGTTGAATTGTAGAAGCGATATTTGTGAAAATCGTGTTGTGGGCCATGTCAGCGATGCACACATGGAAGCGATTGTCCCACTCGATGAACTGCGCATGATCATTTTGTCTCGCAACCATCTCCTCGTGAATCGCGAACAATTCGGCGACCGCGCTGTCCGAGGGCGCCTGCGCCGCTCTCCAAGCGCACTCGCTCTCGACGAATATGCGTACATCTACGAAATCGTCCAGGTTGCGTTCGCTGAGGAGAAGTCCCCATCGGAATGCACCTGACAACAGACGCGACGTCGGCTCTCGTACGAACGACCCCTCGCCTGCACGCGCCTCCAGTACGCCGATAACGACAAGGCTTTTCACCGCCTCCCGAATCGTCGAGCGTCCTACCCCGAAACGGGCAGCGAGATCCTTCTCAGTCGGGATCATGTCGCCGGGTTTCCAAATCCCGCCGCTGATGAGGTCCGCGATAGAACTAACGATTTCCTGTGGTAACGTAGCGCGGCGCAGCGAGCGAATGTACTGCGCTTCTCCCCCGCGCTGATCATCCGGGGAAAGACTCTTCGCCTTCGACGCAACGGTCCGTCCGCCTGCTTTCTTCTTGCCGCCTTTAGCCCTCATCGATATCTCTCAAATTGCGGTCGCAAGAAATTCCCTCGATCGGCAAGTTACTCCCCCCCACTCGCTGCGGTCTACACGCCAGCTTGCACGCACTCATATGCTCCGTCAGGATATTCCTCCGTCCAGTGCCCGGCATCGAGTCCGATCTCAACCAGAGCCGAGTCCTCGGCGATGCACTTTCTTGCCGACGAAGCAAGTAAGCACGTGTCCTCAGCCACATAGCAAGGCCGACCATGATCGCAACTAGCCCTTATTCACCGCGAAGGGCACTTTCTTCATCAACGGCTCTCTGGGACCTCCAGGAGGCCCAACCCGGCGGATTCGCCCCGCACCACCTTACCGAGTTTAATGGTATGAGCATGAGCTTTACTGTCGGCAAGAACCTGTCTCGGACGAGTGGCCCGCCTTAGACTCCGTAGCATTCCCACAAATTCCGGAGCTATGGGAGGAGATTCGGCTACTATATATGGTGTACATTCATCGGAACACAGCTTGAAGCTTGACGAGAAGCAGATGAGGCAGTGGAGAACGAACAGAGTACCGCAGGCCGCTGTTCTGCTCACCTACGCCGGCGTGCAGCCTGGATGTACCACGTCGAGGAGATGACCCAGAGCGCGATTGCCGAAGCCTTGGGAGTACCGCGTCACCGTCATCAGACTTCTTTCTGAGGCGCGAGCGATGAACGAAGTCAGAATCTCGTTGGGCCGCGACATCAGTGAGCTTTCGCGTCTCGAAATCGATCTTCAAAAGACGTTCGGCATTCCCGAGGCTGTTGTTGCACCGCTTTCGGCAGGCGGCGATCCTCGACTCGTGATCGGTGCGGCCCGCGGGTCAATTCATAACCGATCTCCTGCAGCCGGGAATGAAGATCGGACTTGGTTGGGGGCGTACGCTGTTTAACGCCCCGGGCTTTTTAGGCGAGCTCTCCGTCTCGCAGCTCACCGTCGTCTCATTGCTCGGCGGGATCACGCATGTCCGTCAGGTTATCCAGCCGAATTCGCGTGCAGTTTTCGCGCCTGATTGCTATCTTCTAGTGTCCCGGTTCTGACATTCGTATCATATCGCAGCGAGTCCCTTTTACGAATGTCAGAACCAAAGGGACACTAGCAACAATGACTTGCTAGTGGTCCTTTGCTTCTAACATTCGCAAACATGCCCGCTGCAACGCGATGCGAATGATAGAATCGGACCACTAATTTAGAATCGCTTGTCATGCCGGTTCGGCATCTTCTGAGCGTCGCTGGTGCCCATCATCTCCTCCGGCGTCACACGGCAATCGCCGTTCTTGTCGTTCCGCAGGATAAATTCGTTCGGCTTCCCGACGAACTCGTCGCGGGCGATCTTCCCGTCCTGGTTCTCATCGAAGTAGCCGAAATCGGCATCGGCGAAAACTGTCCCCGGCTTTCGGATGGCTCCGAATTCAGTCTTATCGAGATGGCCGTCCCGATTAGTATCGGCGAGCTTGAACGTACGGTCGAGATAGCTTTTCCATTCGTCGCAAGTATAGATGCCGTCATGATTTGAGTCCCAGAGGTCGGCTCCATAAGTTATGTCCCTCGCTCGCGGACCAGGCGCGCCTGAGGATTGAGCCCAGGCATAGCAAACCGTTGTGACTACCATCGCTGCCGCAATGCTCGTTGCACTGATGAGCTTGGTCGTTGACAAGACTTACCTCCATGCGTGGACCTCTGCGATTCCACTTCACTTGGCAGTGCCGCCTTCCGCAACACTGCCTCAGCGATTCCTTACTCTTTGACCGCATCGCCGGTCACCAGAATCAGGTCGCAGCGATAATCGTCGGAAGCTTTGCCGTTGGTGTCCGCGATTCGATGATAGCACGCGTTGTTACCAAATTGTCTGTTCTCAAATTTTCCATTTTTATCTTGAACCACCTCGGCGCGGACCTTCGTAGCAAGAAAGCCGAAGAGGATCCTGGCTTTCGCTTCCCTGCAAGAAAACAGGATGGCATCACCCACATCCTCGACAGAGCCTGAGCCTATAGCTTCCTTGAGGCAATCGCCGACGCCGGCCAATATCAGCTCATTGCCTCCCACTTCGGCGTGGGCGGAGGCGCTGAGCAGCATCAGCCCCATGATTGCCGGGATCTTCTTCATGATCGCAATACTCCGTGCCGGATTGAAGATATGTTCAAAATGATCCTTGGGCTTGGACTGCGAACAGTCGGCAGGCTCTGAGACCGGTTGAGGCGCGAGTGTTCGATCCCTGGCCGACCGGCGCAGGAGTGACGCAAGCTATCGTCCGTTCGAAGCGCGCCAATGGCCTCCAGCCGGCCGAGACATCAGGCCAGTAGACCTAATTGGCGTTCTGGCTTGCACCAACGGCCTTGTTCATTCAACCCCGTTGCGGATTGAAGCCTGTCGATCATCCAGCGGCCGGCGGGACCCGGCGGTGCGTCGCCGCGGCAGGCGGCGTACATCGAAATGAAACGGTTCGCCGGCGCGTGGTCCTCGATGCGGAGAGCCTTGAGCCGGCCTTCTGCGAGGTCGCGTCCGACGACATGTCGCGGCGCAAAACCCCAACCGAGACCATTCAACAAGAAGGAATGCTTGGCACAAAGATCGGCGACCCGCCATGTCAGTGGTGACAGCACATTGTGGTCTCGCTCGATGGCGACGGCGGTGCGCTCTGTCAGCACCAGCTGCACGTGCCTCGCCAGTTCTTCGGTCGGGACTGGGCCATCGAAACGCCCAAGGGGATGATCCGATGCGGCGACGGCGACGAGTTCAATATCGAACAGCCTCTCTGCAATGATCGATGATTCACCGAGCGCCTGGCCACCGACCACAGCGAAGCCGGCGCGGCGCTCGAGCACCGGTTCGAGCGCCCCGGCAAGAACTTCGACATGCAGCCGCAGTGAGACGCCGGGGAATTTCTCACGAAAATCCTTCGAAGACTCGGCAATAACCGCGAAAGGAAAATAGACGTCGACGACGACGGAAAGCTCGGGCTCCAGACCGCGCGCCATGCTGTGGCTGGCCGAGCCGAATTTGTTCGCCGCCTCTGCAACGATCTTCGCGTCAACCAGCAGCCGCTGTCCGGCTGTGGTGAGGGTCGGAGATCGTGTCGTGCGGTTGAAGAGCTTGACCCCGGTCTCCTCTTCCAGACGGCGGATCAGATCGCTCACTGCGGACTGTGCGCAGCCGAGCTTGCGCGCCGCGGCAGAGAAGCTGCCTTCTTCTACGGCAGCGATAAAGGCGCGAATTTGATCAAGAGAAAAGCTGTCGTGCACGGCATCACCAATCGTACAGGGTCGAGCCTGGCTTGCTGTCGCCGGCGGCTGAGGCGAAACTCAAAGGGAAATGTCGGACTAGAGGATTTGAGCACGGGAACCTATTCGGCGGCACGCTTCATCTGCGGATAGGCGCAGACGGTGTTGTGGGATAAGGAAGGCTCGACCGTCTCGGTGACAAAGGGCAAGCGCAGGTTCACCCAGATGTCGACCAGGGATTCCACCAGATGCGCGATGTGGCTGTCGCTGTGACAAGGCGTCGGTGTGATGCGCAGCCGCTCGGTCCCGCGCGGAACGGTCGGATAGTTGATAGGCTGAATATAGATGCCGTGCCGTTCCAGCAACAGATCGCTTGCCGCCTTGCAGGCCTGTGCATCGTTCACCATGACAGGCACGATGTGCGAGGGCGTCTTCAGCACCGGCAGGCCGGCCTGCGCGAGCGCATGCTTGGTCAGCCAAGCCTGGCGCTGGTGAGCGATGCGCAGGTCGGGACGCGACTTGGCGAGCCGCACCGACTGCGCCGCCGCTTCCGCCACCGCCGGCGGCAGTGCGGTCGTGAAGATGAAGCTCGGTGCGTAAGAGCGCACCGCGTCGCAGATGGCCGCGCTGGCCGCGATATAGCCGCCGATCACACCGAAGCCTTTGGCGAGCGTACCTTCGATCACGTCGATGCGGTGCATCTGGCCGTCGCGCTCCGCGACGCCGCCGCCGCGCTCGCCATACAGTGCGACGGCATGCACTTCGTCGATATAGGTCATGGCGTTGTATTTTTCGGCCAGATCACAGATCGCCTTGATCGGCGCAATATCCCCGTCCATCGAATAGAGGCTCTCGAAAACGATCAGCTTGGCGCGCTCGAGCGGCTGGGCAGCGAGCAGCGTCTCAAGATGGGCAACGTCATTGTGCCGCCAGATCTGGCGCTCGGACTTTGAGCGGCGGACACCCTCGATCATCGAATTGTGGTTGAGTGCGTCGGAAAGGATCAGGCAGTTCGGCAGTAACTCGGCGATGGTCGAGATCCCGGCGAGGTTGGATATCCAGCCGGATGTGAAGACGAGCGCTGCTTCCTTATTGTGCAGGTCGGCAAGCTCTGCCTCGAGACGCACGAGCGGATGACTGGTGCCGGAAATATTGCGGGTACCGCCGGCACCGGCGCCGTGGCGTGCGGCGGCATCGCGCATGGCAGCTATGACGTCGGGATCGACGCCCATGCCCAGATAGTCGTTCGAGCACCAGATGGTGATGTCGCGGGCCGGGCCGCCTATGGGACGCCAAATCGCATGTGGAAACCGGCTGGCGTCGCGTTCGAGATCGGCGAAGATGCGGTAGCGCTGCTCGGCCTTGAGCTGCTCGATCTTGCCTTGAAATAAACGGTTGTAGTCCATGCCTCGTTGCACGTCCTGTTTCCCCCAGCGCCGTTTGAGCAGGGTTTGGACGGTCCGGCCTTGAGCTAGATCAAGGTGGGTCAGCGGCCGCCGTTCGACCCGAAATGGTCGTTGCGGATTTCCTCGGCCAACTCGGCGAGGCTGCGTTCCTCCTGGTCAGTCAGCATTGGTGTCGCGGCGTTTGGCCGCCGCGAAGCGCGATAGACCATGAAGCCGCCCGCTAGCAGTAACAGAGGCGCACTTAGCCACAGCAGCAGCGTCGACGTCTTGAATGGCGGCCGCAACAAGATGAACTCACCATAGCGGGCTACCAGAAAGGCTCTGATTTCATCGTTGCTGTCGCCCCCGGCAATCTTTTCGCGTATGAGGACGCGCAGGTCGCGGGCTAGTTCGGCGTGGGATTCGTCGATCGATTCATTCTGGCAGACCAGACAACGCAGTTGCGCCGACAGTTCGCGTGCCCGAGCCTCCTGTGCAGGATCTTTTAGCATTTCGCTGGGCTCGACAGCGAGGACCGGCGTAGCGAACAGGAGACCGAGCGCGAAAGCCAGTTTGGCGAGATGCTTCATGGTTCAGCCTCTTGCCGACGCGGTCGCTGCAACGCGAGCTCGCACGGGCGCGCCGAAGCGCAATCGCCGATCGGCGACCGAAAGTACGCCGCCGAAAGCCATCACGCAGCCGCCTAGCCAGATCAGCGTCACCAGGGGCTTCCAGAACAGTTGCGCTGGAACGTCGCCCTTCGCATCGACATCGTTGATCGAGGCGTAAAACTGGCCAAGGCCAAGCGTAACAATGCCAGCCTGGGTGGTCGACATCTCCCGCGAGGCGAAGCTACGGCGTGCCGGTTCGACCGTGGCAACAATGGCGCCCGTCGCCGAGCGCACGGTCATGTGCGATACAGTCTCCTGGTAGTTCGGCCCTCGGCGCGGTGTCACGGAATCAAGCGTCACCTGGAACGAGCCGACGTGAACCGGAACACCGGTCCGCATCGACACAACCGTCTCGCTTCCGAAACCTGTGGCTGCGAGGCCGAGCAGCGCCAGTCCGGCGCCGACATGGGCGCAGGCACCACCCCAGAAGGACAAAGGAAGGCCGCGAGCGCGCGACCAGGCAACGGAGATACCTGCTGCGCCACGAAGGATGCGAGCGGCGATTTCGCTGAACGTGCCCGCGAGAATGAAGACGGCGATCGCTGCGGCTATCCAGGCAAGCACCGGTTCATGGCGTCCGACGACGAGCCAGGCGACCAGCACCAGAACGCCGCCGGCCAGCGCCACGAGGAGGCGCTGCGCGACGCCAAGGAGGTCACCGCGCTTCCAGGCCAGGGAAAAGCCGAATGGCGTCAGGAACAGCAGCGCCAGGCCAAGCAGGCCGCACGTCATGTTGAAGAACGGCGCGCCTACAGTGATTTTCTCGCCCGTCACCTGCTCGAGCACCAGCGGATAGAGCGTGCCGACCAACACGGTGCCGCAGGCCACGGTCAACAGCAGGTTGTTCATTACCAGCGCACCCTCGCGTGAAATCGGTGCAAACAGGCCGCCCTGACGCAGCATCGGCGCGCGCCAGGCGAACAGCGCCAGCGAACCGGAAATGAAGAGCACCAGGATCCCCAAAATGGTAAGTCCACGCTTCGGATCACTGGCAAAGGAATGCACGGAGGTCAGCACGCCGGAACGGACCAGGAATGTGCCGAGCAATGAAAAGGAAAACGCGAGGATGGCGAGAAAGATCGACCAGATCTTCAGCGAGTCGCGTTTTTCCATGACCGCCACGGAATGGAGGAAGGCCGTGCCGGCTAACCAGGGCATCAACGAGGCGTTTTCGACGGGATCCCAGAACCAGAAGCCACCCCAGCCGAGTGTGTAATAGGCCCAGTAGGAGCCCATCGCGATGCCAAGAGTCAGGAACAGCCAGGCAATCAGGGCAAAGGGCCGCACGAATCGCGCCCATGCGGCGTCGATCCGTCCTTCGATCAGGGCTGCGGATGCGAAGGAAAAGACGATCGAGAATCCGACATAGCCGAGATAGAGCAGCGGCGGATGGATGGCGAGACCTGGGTCTTGCAAGATGGGATTGAGGTCCTGGCCTTCGAGCGGTGCAGGGTCGAGGCGCAGGAACGGATTGGATGTGGCGAGGATGAAACCGAGGAAGGCGGCGCCGATCAGACCCTGAATCGCCAGCGCGTCGGCGCGGAGCCTGATCGGTAGCGAGCGGCCGAAGATCGCAACGAGCGCGCCGAATGTTGCCAGGATCAGCGACCACAGCAGCATCGAGCCTTCGTGGTTACCCCAGATACCGGAGAACTTGTAGATCAGCGGGATTGCACTGTTGGAGTTCTCCGCGACACTGGCGACCGAGAAATCCGAGGCGAGGTAGGATCGCGCCAGGACGGAGAAGGCCAGCAGGACGAAGAGGAATTGGCCGCTCGCGGCGCTGACGCCAACCTGCATCAATGCGGTATCGCCGCGTCTTGCGCCCCAGAAGGGTACGATCGCCTGCACGAGCGCCAGGCCCAGCGCGAGGACGAGCGCGTAGTGTCCCGCTTCGACGATCAATGTTTCGTACTCCCGCTTGTCTGGTGCCGCACCGTAATCGATCCTATGGCACGCCGAGATGGAATTCCTGAGCGATTGCATCGAGGTCGGTCTTGGCCTTGGCGTCGTCGCCATGCGCCTTGAGCGCCGCAGCGAGTGCGGCCTCGGCCTTGTCCTTCTGCTCGAGCACAGCATAGGAGCGGATCAGGTGCAGCCATTCCTCGGCGGTGCCGCCCTTCTCCTGCAGACGCGCGGCGAGCCGCGCCACCATGCCCTGCACCATGTCGTTCGGGGCCGGCGTGACGGCGGCTTCCGCAGCCAAGCCTGGCGCTGCGGTCGTCGCAGGGGCGGCCGTCGCGGCTTCCGCTCCACTGGCGCCGAGATGGAATTCCTGAGCGATTGCGTCGAGGTCGGTCCTAGCCTTGGCGTCGTCGCCATGCGCCTTGAGCGCCGCAGCGAGTGCGGCCTCGGCCTTGTCCTTCTGCTCGAGTACGGCATAGGAGCGGATCAGGCGCAGCCACTCCTCGGCTGTTCCGCCCTTCTCCTGCAGACGCGCGGCGAGCCGCGCCACCATGCTCTGGATGGCGTCATCGGACTGCGCACTCTCAGCTGGCGAGGAGGTAGGCTCCGGAGGAGCCTCGCCTTTCAAAACCGCCAGGCGATTGCGAACTATATCGACCCAGTGTGGACGATCCGAGACCTTGGGTAGAACCCGCTGATAGATGTCGATAGCCGTCTTGACGTCGCCGGCTTGTTCGGCCGCAAGGCCGAGATAATATTGGGACATGGCATTGTTGGCATCGAGCGCAAGCGACTTCTCGAAATCCGATTTGGCTTCGGGGGTCACCTTGCCTTCGGCCGCCGCTGTCTCCGCTTCGCCGAGGTTCGCCCACAACTCGGCGGTCTCGCCGGTCAGTTCGATCAGCTTGCGATAGGCGAGCACTGAATCTGCATACCGACCAAGGCGAAGATAGGCCGGCGCCAGCACCGACCACGCCTTTACATTGTTCGGCGAGCCCGCGACCTCTTCCTCGATCTTGGCGATCGCCTTAAAGACCGGATCGTCCTGGTGGGGATTTTCCTTTCGCTCCGCGAGCGGTTGGTCGGCGACGGCTGGGCTTCCCAGCGCGCCATACACACCAGCGCCGATTCCGACGATTGCGGCAAAGCCGATCGCGCAGGCGAGACCTCGGCGCAGCACACTGTCGCGACCGCTCGCGTGACCAACCTGGGCCCGCGCAGCCAGCAGGCGGCGTGCCGTCTCGGCGCGAGCGGCGGCGGCCTCTTGCGAGGGCAATAGGCGGCGGTCGACGTCGCGATCAATCTCCGCGAGTTGAGCGGCATAGAAGGCCATTTCACCGTTCGCTTCCTGTTTCGACGAACTGGCACGAGCAAGAGGCCAGAGCGCGACAGCAAGCGCGATCAATGTCATTGCACTGAGGATGAGCCAGAATGTCATCTTTGTACTTCTTTAAGCGGTTCCACTACGTCTTGGCGCTCGCAGTCAGACGCTGCGATCGACGCAATCTGCCGTGCGGGGTCATTAGCCCAGCGTAAATCGTTGCGCAACGCGCGCTCTTGAGTCCCGGCTCCGATTTAATCGGCAGTCAGATATTAAAGTGGTCAAACTGATCCCGTTCAGCGGCGTGTTGTAAGCCGAAGTTGGGTGCTTCAGAGCACTCGAGTTTTTCAGAGCATCCGAAACGCGCGTTGCTTCCGACTCCAGAGCAGGAAGACATCGACCTATCGCTCCTGCCGATAAGAGCTATCTGTTTAACCTATTGTTTTTGTTGCAAAAAAAGCACGCAGGGAAAGGAAAAATACAGTATCGACCTCGTAACCGCGGTCCCATCCCCAAAATTTTGACCCACATCAATTCACAGGTCACAGATGGCTCACATAGCCTTTGCCCGAAGGTCTTCCACGTCTCCGCAAGCGTGGAGAGATTGGTTGGAGCGGCAGGGGCAGAGTATGAGCTGGACACGCGGTGGAGCACGAGGCGTTAAGCTCCTTCCAATTTCAAACTGGAAGCGCAGCGATCACAGGCTGAAGTCGACTGACGGCAACAATTCTTTCTTCAAGCGCGCGGCGTGTTTCATCGCCATTGCTGCCAGCCTGATCGCTGGTTCGGCCTTGGCGGCGCCCCAGAGCGATCCGTATGCCGTGCTCGCCAACTTCATGGGCGGCGCTCCGGCTCACACCGTAGCTCCAGCGGCGAGCACCTCCGATGCCTACGCCATAGCGCAGTCTTATGCCAAGGAACGCGAAGATCAACCTATGGTTGTCGCAGCGAATGATGCGGCAAAGGATGAAAAGAAAAGCCCCAAGAAGGCCGAGGACAAGCTCGCGACGTATGTCGGCTCGCAGGCTTGCGTAAAGTGCCACAGCAATCAGTTCGGCAACTTTGCCGCCACGCTGCACGGGGACATCTTTCTCAAAAAGCCACGCACCGTGGTTGAGAGGCAGGGTTGCGAGGGCT
>Ga0265339_10002891_pt1 | contig 12160 bp, 9 predicted proteins | sample 4CB219metaG_FD_202085 | JGI IMG/M metagenome (GOLD analysis project Ga0265339, IMG submission 202085) | Rhizosphere microbial communities from Carex aquatilis grown in University of Washington, Seatle, WA, United States - 4-CB2-19 metaG | ecosystem: Host-associated > Plants > Roots > Rhizosphere...
CACGAGTGTGGATCGGGCGCATGCGTTGGCTCATCGAAGCCTCACCGCCATTCCACTGACCTTGACCGCAAAAGCCCAGAACCCCATTTCCAGCTCCATCGACACATCGATGACCGCGTTCGCGCCAAGGGCGGCCGCTTCTTTCTGAAGCAGCCGGTACGCAACGAAAGTGCGATCACCGGTGGAGTCGCCAAGACTGGAAGCGGCCACGACGACGCCCAGCACGTCATACGGCCGCCCGACGTTGGTGAACGGAAGCACGAGGATTGATTCGGGCGGAACGTTGGCGGGCTGAACGTTGGGCGAATCGTCGGTCCGGAGGCGGGCGACGGTCGAGCCGAGGCAACCGGCGGTGGCGCAGAGAAGCGCGGCAAGACCCCAAAACGCCAGAACCCGCCCCGCCCTTCGCATGAATTGAACGAAGGACGTCGGCGGGTTCGACGATGTGACTAGAACTGCGATCGGCTAGAAGCTGTTGAAGTTACCGCTCATCGTGATTGCGGTGAGCAAGCCGACCGTGGCGTTGAAGTACGTGTAGCCCGTCGTCGCCGAGGCGGGATCGGACGTGTAGCTCGCGTCGAGAACGAAGCGATAGGCTCGATCCAGGAACGACTTGGCGGTTGCGTTGCTTCCCGCGTTCACCATCGCCCCGACGCCAGCAGAACCGACCGCCGACATGGAGTTCGGAACCCCGTCGCTGCTCACGACGCCGCCCATCTGGTAGATGTCGAAGACGCGGCCGATGCCGTTCGTCGCCTTGCCGGCGAAGAAGGTCGTGTTGTTCAACAGGAACGTCTTGGCGGTTGCGGGCACAGCGGCGCTGTTCCAGCAAGCATCGAGGCCGATGCGCCACGGGACGCGGTGCGCGTCGTACTGATACTTGCCGTCGTCAGCCGCGCCGTTCGATCCAATTGACGCGCAGCTGTTCGAGCACCATGCCGGCACCAACCCACCGGTGAACGTACCGGCGATGGCGTTGAGGGCGGTGTAGGCCGTGGTGATGACGGTCGCCCAAGGGTGCCCGGTGTCAATGGTAGCGAACACGCGGTAGTACGCAGGCGCAAAGTACGACGGGTTGGTGAGGTTCATCCCGCCGAAGGCGTTTCCGCCCTTGATGAAGTTGCTGCCATCGACGTCCTGGGTAAAGATCTGACCGATCATCGTCGCCGCGCTGGCCGCGTACGTCCCACCCCACTGTTTACCGGCCTGAACCAGCGCCCAGGCAACGTCCTCGTCCGCGTCGGTCGCTGAACCGCCGCCCGAGCAGCTCGTCCCCGTGCCCCCGCCACCCGGCTGGCACCAGGTCATCAACGTGCTGGCAGCACCGCCCACTCCCTTGGCGACCCAGTAGGCGTAGAGGCCGTCAAACAGCGTTCGATCGCCCATGTAGACGGCGATGAGCATGCCGTACCCGATACCTTCGGAGACCGTGTCGTTGTTGTTCTCGGGACGAATGACGCGGCTTTGACCGCCGCTGGTCACAACGAAGCGGTTCTTCCACCGCAGGTACATGTCGACCAGGAACTTGCCGCTGGCGCCGGTCGGCTTGACGCAGCTCCCGACAGCCTTGTCCTGCGGGAACGGATTGGCTGTGTTCGGCGAAGCCGTGAAAGTAGCGACGCCATTCGCGCCCTTGTAGAACGCAACGTTGTCGACCCATAGGTCGTAGGTTCCCGCGGTCGTCCCGGTCTTGGGGAACTGGTCGTAGACCGAGAACTGCAACCCCAGCAGCGACTTCGGGTTGAACGCAGGCGCCTCGCAGAAGATCGCGTTATTCGCGCACGGGCCGGTCGTCGCCTGCGCGGGCAGATAGCGGGGTGCGAGCAGGCCGAACGGAACGTAGACCGTCTGCCAGGTCGTGGTGACGTTGGTCAGCAGCTTGCCGCGCGTGTTGTACTCGTCGGTCGCGTTGCTGCTCGGCGACGACGCCGCGCCCGCCGCGGTACCGTCCGCGGTCTTGATCGTCCCGTCGGGCTGCGGCTGATTTTCGGAGTTCGCCAGCTCGAACCAGACGTTGGGCGCGGTGCCCGAGCCCGACTTGATGTCGAAGACCACGCCGTCGTACATCGACGTGGTGGTGTCGTAGGGATTCTTGGTCTTCGTGGTCGTCGCCGTTGCCGGCGGTGCGGGCAATACCTGGGCGATCGACGTACCGAAGCCCACGTAGTTAATGTGACCCGACGACGTCGAGTGCATCGCCCACTTGTTCATTCCGCAGGTGCCGGCGTTGGTGTCCGTGCCGTCCGCCATGGCCGTCATGATCGGACCGGTGGCGTTTTTTGCCGGCGTCTGCTGGCCGTTGTTGGGATCGCTGAACGTGTACCACCATCCCTGACGACCGGCCTCGGGGATCGTGATACCGGTCGTGCCTTCCTCGAAGTCGGAGATCGTGTCGGGGCCCGCCGCGCAAGTCGCGGGGCGCGTGCTGCCGCCGCCGCCAGTCATGCCGCCCTGGCTACCGGTGTTACCAGCCGTGCCGTTGCCGCCGAGGCCACCGCCGGTCATGCCGCCCTGGCCGCCGCCGCTGTTACCGCCGACTGAGCCACCGCCCACGCACTGGCCGTTGGTGCAGCTCTGGCCCGCCGTGCACGCGTTGGTGCAGGATCCGCAGTGCGCAGTGGTCGTGACGTCGGTGCAGGTTGAACCGCACAGCATCTGATTGGCCCCACAGCCGCAAACGCCGTTGTTGCAGCTGCTTCCCGCGGGGCAAGCGGTGCAGCTCGTGCCGCAGTGGGCGGAGTCGCCGTTAGAGCTGCACGCGCCGTCGGTGCACTTCATAGAACCCGACGGACAGGAGTCAGTGCAGCCGTTGCCAGAACAAACCTGACTGCCCGTGCAAGCCGTGCAGCTGCTTCCGCAGTGCATGGCATTGGACGCGACGCACTGGCTATTGCAGGAGACGAGCCCCGACGCGCAGGCGCACGTTCCGTTTTGACAGGTCGTGCCGGTGCCGCAGGTTTTGCCACACGATCCGCAATTCTGATTGTCGGTCTGAACGTTGACGCAAGTGCCGTTGCATTCGTCCTGATTGCTACTGCACTGCGCGGTCATCGTCGGCGTGCCTTTGGCACAGCCAGCGATCAGGATCAGCGCCGAGAGAAAAGCCGTGGCCAGCGACGGCAAGGGAGGCTTGCGTTCGTTCATGATCGACTCCTTCGGGGAACTTCCCAGGCTAAAGAAAGAGAGAGAGAGCGGCGGCTCTGCCCCAGCGGGGGGACTGGAGGGCCGTCGCCACGCATACCACAATTCACGACTTGGAGCACTCCTCGAAACGTACGGGGTCATTGCAAGGACTGGCGTTCCGCGATAAGTCAGCCCTCATGAAAACCGGTGGTCCTAACTTTAAGACGTCCACTAAGCCCGCCCTGGTATCCATGATGCGGGCCTGCGTTTGTCTCCTTACGGTTGCTGTCGCCACAGTTGGCTGCAGCAGCAAGAGCTCGACGACGCCGCCGACCGACGGCGGCGGCACCGGAGGGTCCGGGGGCAGCTCCGGGTCGACCTGCGGCAAAAACGTAACCACAGGCTGCACGTCGACGAACACCGACCAGGCTCCGGCGAGCGGCGTCATCGCCGACTTCATGAGCGGCGACGGAGGCCTCTCGATCGCGGGCGGCCTCACGACCTACGGCGGCAACGCGGCGCCGACGTACACGGTGAACCCTGGCTCGGTGGACCTAAGCGTAGCGGTCGGTACCGGTAACAAGATTCAGTACGGCGGATTCGTCCTCTTCTTCAACAACTGCGTCAACGCCTGCGCGTTCAAAGGCGTGAGCTTCGCGATCAAAGGGACGATCAACAACCCCGCCTGCACCATGCAATTTTCGAGCAACTTCACCCAGGATGTCTGCAACGACGGCACTACCGGCACCGATCCAAAAGGCTCCTACCGGTTCGACGCAGGCGGAACGTGCCCGGCATACTCACCACAGCTGAACCTGATGGGGATCACGTCGACGGCGCAGACGATTCAGGTGGCCTTCAACGACCCAACGCTGATCGGCGGCGTGCCGGAGACGATGGTCGACAATGGCCACATCACCGGTGTGCAGTGGCAGTTCACGATCCCGGTCGCTGGCGACGGTGGCCCCGACTCGTGTATCGCCAACATCAACATCAGCGACGTGAAGTTCTACCCGTAGCGCCCGTTCCCTCCGAAGCAGCACCCGGTGGCCCGCACCAACCTGAACCGCCGCGCCAGCGCTCGAACCCGGACGCGCGCGGCGATCGCATCGCCGCCGGAGCCCCCGCTGGCCTACCGCGTGGCGATGCCGGATCCCGGCAGTCACGAATTCCACGTCGAGATGCACGTCCCTGCGCTGCCCGAGCGGGCGACGGCGGACATCGTCTTTCCGGCGTGGGCGCCGGGCAGCTACCTGGTGCGGGACTTCGTGCGCCATGTCTACGGGCTGACGATCACCGACGAACGGGGGTATCCCCTACCCCACGAGCGGCTCGACAAGCAGCGCTGGCGCGTCTCCAGCGGCGGGCACGCCTTCCGCGTGCGCTACCGGGTGTTCGCCTTCGAGCAGAGCGTACGCACGTCGTTCCTGGACGGCAGCCACGGCTACTGGAACGGCACCAGCCTGTTCTTCTTCGTCGAGGGCGAGCTCAAGCGGCCGTGCGAGGTCGCCGTGCAGCGCCCGCCGCGCACGCGCTGGCGCATCGACACCGCGCTGCCGCCGATCCCGGGCCGCCCAGACCATTTCCGCGCCGCCGACTTCGACGAGCTGGTCGACTCACCGTTCGAGGTCGGCGACCACACGCACGCGGCGTTCTCCGTCGCCGGCGTGAAGTTCGAGGTCGCGCTCTTCGGCCGCACCAACGCCGACCGCCCGCGCCTGCTGCAGATCCTGCGCCGCGTGGTGATCGCGACTGCGAAGATGTTCGGCGGCAAGTTCCCGTTCAGGCGCTACCTGTTCATCATCCATGCGCTGCCGGTCGGCTCGGGCGGGCTCGAGCACAGCGCCTCGGTGACCATGGACATCACCGGCCTGTCGTTCGAGGACGAAGGCGGTTACCAACGCTTCGCCGATCTCGCGGCGCACGAGTTCTTCCACGCTTGGAACGTCAAGCGCATCCGCGACGCGGTGCTGGGCCCATTCGACTACACCCGCGAGAACTACACGCGCCTGCTCTGGTTGCACGAAGGTTTCACCGACTACCTGGCCAACGTCATCATCCTGCGTGCCGGGGTGATCGACGAGAAGCGATTCTGGCGCTTCATCGCCGAGGATTGGCCACGCTACGCGAGCCGCCCCGGCCGCAGCGAGACGCCGCTGGCCGAGCTGTCGTTCGAGGCGTGGATCAAGCTCTACAAGCCTGCCGAAAATCACATCAACCGCAGCGTCAGCTATTACGAGAAAGGCCTCTGGGCCGGCATGGCGCTGGATCTGCTCCTGCGCCGGCGCACCAACGGACGGCGCGGGCTGCCGGAGCTCTTCGCGCGCCTGTGGACCAGCTTCGGCCGTCACGGCAGGCCGATCACCGAGGCCGACGTGCGCAACGCCGCGACGCAGGTCGCGCGCGCGTCGATGGACGACTTCTTCCGCCGCTACATCCACGGTACCGACGAGCTGCCGCTACCGGCGCTGCTGCGGACGGCGGGTTTGACCGTCGCCGAACGTCCCGAGTGGGCGCTCGAAGCCGAAAAGCCCGACGGCGAGCGCGACCGCGTCAAGGAACGGCGGTTGCGCGCCTGGACCGGGATCGCGCTGCACCCGGATCGCCTGCTGGTGCGCAACGTGGTCCCCGACTCGCCGGCGTGGCGCGCGGGGATCACCTTCGGCGACGACATCGTCGCCGTCGACGGGAATCGGGTCGCGCCCGCGACGTTCGCGAAGCGCGTCGCCGACCGCAACCCCGGCGAGCGCTGCCGGATCACTTACTTCCGCCGCGATTCGCTCGAGGAGGCGACGCTGACGCTGGCCGAGAACCCCGAGCGCAAGCTGATCATCAAGCCCGACCCCGACGCGACCAAGCCCGCGCTGGCGATCCGGCGCGGGTGGTTGGGGGTTTAGCGCGAACGCGACGCGAGCGACTAGTCGCGGTTCTTGCGCACCGAGATCGCCAGCTTGGCGACACTCTTGATGACGTGGGGAACGCGCTTGACCAGGTTGATCGACGGCGGGCGCTTCTCGCGCACGGCGAAGGGGATCTCGACCACCTTCTTGCCCTCGCGGTGCGCGCGGATCACGAACTCGCTCGCGAAGACGTCACGGTCGAGCACACAGCGGCGCGCGGTCTCGACCAGCGCCTCGCGCCGGAACGCCTTCAGGCCGTGCGTGTCGGTGCCGCCGTAGTGGCAGACCACGCGCAGCATGCCGTTGTAGACGCGCGTGGCGACGCGCCGGAACATCGGCCGCTGGTCGTTCGAGCCGACCATCGCCTTGGATCCGACGACGAACTCGGTGTCGCTGCGCTCGAGCAACGCCAGCGCGCGCGCATAGAACTCGGTGTCCAGCAGATCGATCTCGTCGCAGATGACGTAGCGGCCGCGCGCCTCGAGGATGCCGGTCTTCATGGCGGTGCCGTAGTTCGGCTGGCCGATCGACAGCATCCGCACCTCGCGGTGCTCGGCTTCTATCTCCTTGCCGATCTCGACGGTCCGATCGCGCGAACCGTTCTCGCACAGCAGGAGCTCGTAGGTCCAGCCGAACGGACGCAGCTTCTCCTGAAGCTCGAGCACCGAGCCGCGCAGGATTCCTTCTTCGTTGTAGACCGGAATGACGATCGTGACGTGGGGGGCCTCGGACACCCGGTGTCCTTAACACGATCGCGGACGTACGCGCCACGGCAGCAGCACGCAACGGCAGCCCCGCGCCCCCCTGCGCGGCCCGCAGGCCGTGCTGGCGGGCATGTGATAATCCAGTGGCGGTGGCATCCCCGCCCGAAGGCTCCGCGCCGCGCCGTCCAACTGGACGTCATACAGATCCCGGTTTTTCCGCCCGTGCGCACGAGCTAGAGCTCGCCCACCGCGACCTTCTGCACGGTCCGGCGGGCGCGGTGCTGTCGCTGCGCTTCCTGGGCGCCGCGCTCCAGCGTCTGCGCCGCGGCACGGCCCGCGTCGCCAGCCGCAATGTCGCCCACCCGCCCGAAGGCGTGGTCGCGGTGACCTTCGTGGGACACGCCACGGTGATGGTGACGACGCCAGAGATCCGCGTCCTCACCGATCCGCTGCTGCGCCGGTTCTTGTTCGGCCTGCGCCGCGCCACCGAGGCCGGGATCACCTTCACCGATCTCGACGACGTGGGGCTGGTGCTGATCTCGCACGCGCACCGGGACCACCTCGACCGGCCGAGCCTGCGCCGGGTCTCCCGCCGTGCCACGGTGGTGGTGCCGCCGGGCTGCGCCGACCTGGTCGACGACCTGGGCTTCGAACGGGTAGTCGAGCTCGCGCCCGGCGAGAGCCTGTCGGTGGCCGACGTCGGGGTCACCGCCGTGCCGGTGCGCCACTCGGGCGCGCGCGGCCTTGGCACGGGCGCGCGGCGGCGCGGAAGCGCGGGCTATGTCCTGTTCGCGCAGGGGACGACGCTCTATTTTGCCGGTGATACCGGGTACTTCTCCGGTTTCGCCGACATCGGCCGACGCCTGGTGCCCGATGTGGCGATGCTGCCGATCTCGGGCTACGAGCCGGCCGGCTTCCGGGATGAGCACCTGTCCCCGCTCGACGCGCTCTACGCGTTCGAGGATCTGGGCGCCCGGGTCCTGATCCCTATCGCGCACGGGTCGTTTCCCCTCAGCTACGAGCCGCTGGACGCCCCCCTGGCCTGGCTGCGCCGGCTGGCGCTGGAACGCCACCTGGGTGGCGGTGGCCAGGCAGGGCGTGACGAGAACGCGCCGATTGAAAGCGACCAGCGCCGGGTCGCCCCCCTCCAGCACGGGGAAACCTGCTTCTTCCGCAAGCGCCCCTGACGACCCAGAATCACCGTTCATGACCAATTCCAACGCGAGCTTGACCAGACGGACAGCCCGGGGCGAAACTGCGCGTCAACTTGGGGAGACGATGAACAGAATGCCAAAGCTATTGGGTGGATGGGCCGGTTCGGCCACAGTGAGCGCGACCGTTTTGGCGGCCTGTGCTGCCGTGGTTTCCGGGTGCGGGGGCGGATCGTCGACCCCGGTCACGGAAGATTCCTACTGCACGGACAAGGCAGCGAAGGAGTGCCAGGTCGCCGCGAAGTGCGGAACGGACGTGACCGCCTGTCAGACGCAGCGCCATACGATCTGCTTGGCGGTCAACGCGGCTTCGAAAAGCGCGACGCGCTTCTTCACGCCCGGGAACGTCAGCACCTGCGTCAACCAGACGAACACCGTCTACGCCAAGGCGAACACGTCGGCTGCGACGCAGGCCGATCTCGACGACCTGGCCGACAAGTGCGCCTACGTTTTCCAGGGTACTGCAGCCTCGGGCGCGCCGTGCACGGTCAAGTACGACTGCAAGGACAAGAACCAGATCTGCGACACGAAAAATGGCACCAGCCTGTGCTCGGACAAGTCGCCAAAGAGCAAAGGCCAGCCGTGTGGAAACCACGGTGAGACCTGCTCGACCGACTCGTACTGTGCGATGGACTCGACCGGCTCGTACACTTGCGTGGCCAAGGCCGCCCAGGGGGCGGCGTGCAGCGATGCCGTTCCCTGCGTCGACCCCTATCGATGCGACTCCACCGGTATCTGCACGACGAAGATCACGTCGGGGATGTTCTGCGGCAGCAGTGCCGACTGCGTACCTGCCGCGCCGTTTTGTGACCAGTATATCGGCTGCAAGTGTGACCTGGGCCTCAGCTTCGCCGCTGGCGCCAATGCCTGCAGCGACTACGGCGGCGCGCCCAACGGCAATACGCCGGCATGCGGGGCGGGATCGTCGCCCGACGCCGGAACGATCAGCCCGCCCGCCGACGCGTCGTCGGGCGGCTGATCGCGCCCGCACTGAAACTCGAACAACCAATTATGGATCGTCTTCGTCGTGTACCGCCCTGGGCCTGGGCGCTTCTTTTCTCCGTCGCTCTTTGCCTGCCCCGACTCGGCGGCTTCGGCTTCTGGGATCCCTCCGAGCTGAAGATCGCCGACCAGGCGCGCGAGATAGAACACACCGGCCATTTCACCGACCCGACCGCCGCCGGCCATTACCCGGCGGCCAAACCGCTGAACCCGTTCCTCGCCGCGCTGGGGATCAAGATCTTCGGCGCGCGCGAGCTGGGCGCGCGGTTGCCGGGCACGCTGATGGCGTTGCTGGCGATGATGGCGGTCTACTGGGCGGGTGCGGGGATCTTCCGGCGGCGCACCGGCCTGCTGAGCACGCTCGTGCTCGGCAGCATGACCATGTTCGTGCTCGAGACGCGGCAGCTGACCTCGGACGCGCCGGTCATGGCGGCGATGGCGCTGTCGATCGGCGGCCTCGGGCGCTACGCCTGGCCGCAGTCGGGCCAGCGGCGGCTCGTCGATTTATTGATCGGCATCGCCGGCATGCTGCTGGCGTTCACCGGCGAGGGTGCGCTGACCAGCATCGTGTTGCCCGCCGCCGCGCTGTTCAGCGCGCTGGCCGTTGGCTACGGGTTGACCGCGTCGAGCGCCACGCCCGCCGATGGTTCGGGGCCCCTGGCGGCGGCCGGCATCGGCCCGCAGATCCCGGCGGGTCGAAAGATCGGCTCGACCGCCTGGCCGCTGATGATCGGCATGGGCCTCGTCGCGCTGATCTTCCTGGTGCTCTCGATGACCGGCATGGTCGCGGGCAAGTACTCGGCGCTCCTCGGCGGCGCGCCGCGCGGCGGGACGCCGACGCACACCTTCGAGTTCCTGATTCGCCAGCTCGGCTTCGGCCTCTTCCCCTGGAGCGCGGTCGCCGTCTTCGCGCTCGCGCGCCCGCTGATCCGCCTCGACGATGACGCGGCCGGCGCCGGTGGTCCGCCGCGCACCAACAGCCGCCTGGCGTTCGGCCAGCTCTTCGTCTTCTTCGTCGCCGGGCTCGGTTTCGCGCTGTCGGCGTACCGCGTGCTCGTGCTGGGCGACGGGCGCTACATCGCGCTCCCGGCGATCGCGCTCGCGATCGGCGCGTTCCTCGACGAGGCGCTCGAGGGCAACCGCGCCGAGCCGGTCGCCGGCCTGCTGATCGCGACCGGCACGCTGGTGGTCGCGCGCGACTTTTTTCTCACGCCCGAGGAGTTGGTGTCGCCGCATCTGGCCGACAAAGTGCGCTGGCCGGCGCAGATCGTGCTCGGCAACTTCATCCTGGCGTTCGCGCTGCTGGTCGCGGTTGGCGTCTACGCCGGGCTGGCGGCGCGCGGGCGCGCGCTCGGCAAGCTGCCGGGCCAGAACCTCGGCAAGTCGCCGGGCGCGCTGCGGATCCGCATCGACCGCGGGCTCATGGCTTGCGGCCGTTATGGCCTGCAGGCGGCGATCGCCCTCTCGGTCGGCTTCGCGTTCTTCCTCACGCAGTATCTGGTGCCGACACTGTCGACGCACTTCTCGTTCAAGCCAGTGCTCGAGTCGTACGCCAAGTTCGCGCGCAACGGCGAAAAGATCGGCCGCTACCGCGTCGAGGGTCACGGGTCGGGTTTCTACGGCGGCGGCCACATCACCGTCGACCTGCCCAACCAGGGCAAGCTCGTCGACTTTCTGCGTGATCCGGAGCGCGTCTTCGCGCTGGTCTCGGCCGACGACCTCGCCGCGCTCGACAACGCGTTCAAGACCGCAAAGGTCCCCTACTCGGTCGTCGACGCGTCGTCGTCGCGCTTCCTGCTGATCTCGAACCGCCTGGGCGCGGGCGAGGTCGAGCAAAACCCGCTGCGCAAGGACGTCTGGATGGCGCCCACGCCTCCCGCGGGCCCCAACGGCGTGTGGCAGGCCAACGAGCAGCCGCCGTGGAAGTGGCGCGTTCCGATCGAGGCGACGTTCGCCGATTCGATCGAGCTGGTCGGCGCCAACTTCCCGGAGAGCGTGCGCCGGCCGGGCAAGATCCCGCTCGACCTCATCTTCCGCGTCAGCGCGCGGCCGCCGGCGGGCTTCAAGATCTTCGTGCACTTCGACGGACCGGCGGCGCCGCGCGTGATCGGCGACCACGATCCGGTGAACCACACATTCGGCACGGCGTACTGGCTGCCGGGCGAATACATTCGCGACCACTACGACGTCGACGTGCCGCTGATGACGACGCCGGCTGGCTCGTATACCGTGCTCATGGGATTCTGGCCCGGCGGCGAAGGTAAGCGGCTCAAGGTCACACACGGCGCCAGCGATGGAAGCGATCGCGTACGCCTCGGAACGATCGAGATCAAATAACCCATGGCACCCACACGAAGAGGAAAAGATCGACGCCGCCGCGAGGTGAATGTCGTCCACACCGAGCGCCGCCGCACAGGCGCCGACCGGCGCGTTCACACGCGCGTGATGGTCGACATCGAGGTCGACTACAAGAGCGCGGACAACTTTCTCTTCGCGTACATCACCGACATCAGCGCGATGGGGATCTTCATCCGCACCAACGCGCCGGAGCCGCCGGGGACGGTGATCAACCTGCGCTTCACGCCGCCTGGGGGCCCACAGCTCAGCCTCGAGGGGCGCGTGATGTGGGTCAATCCCTATCGCCCGGGCAGCTACGACAACATCAACCCGGGTATGGGCCTGCAGTTCATCGACCTGACGCCGCAGCAGCGCGAGCAGATCGTGAACCTGGTCCGCACGTTCGCGTATCTCAGCGACGACGAGGAGCCGAAGGGGAATAGCTGAGGGGACCGCGCTTTTTCAGTCCTCGACGCTCTTCTTCGGGCGCGGGATCCGGTAGGTGTCGAGCTTCGTGACCAGCGTCCGGCGCGAGATTCCCAGACGCTCCGCTGCCCGGCTCTGGTTGCCGGCGCACGCGTTGAGCGCCTCGATGATGCGCAGGCGCTCGTTCTGCTGGGTTATCGTGCGCGAACGTTCCGCCGGAGACGCAGCGCTCGCCGCGGCGACCAGCGGTTGATGCGGGGGCGGCGTCGGCTTGGGCGCGCGCACCGGATCGAGCTTCTCCGTCGGCAGGTGATCGAGCCCGATCGCCGGACCGTCACACAGCAGCACCGCACGCTCGATCATGTTCTTGAGCTCGCGGATATTGCCCGGCCACGCATACTGCTCGAGGATCTGCAGAATCGGGTGCGGCAAGTGGGGCTCGGGGCGGCCCAGCTCG